>Ga0193719_10000189_pt1 | contig 21373 bp, 19 predicted proteins | sample U2a2metaG_FD_160103 | JGI IMG/M metagenome (GOLD analysis project Ga0193719, IMG submission 160103) | Soil microbial communities from a riparian zone of the East river system, Colorado, United States - U2a2 | ecosystem: Environmental > Terrestrial > Soil > Riparian zone | place: USA: East... | reverse complement strand
TCATAATCTGCCTTTCTTCCTTCAATGGATCGGGCGTGATCCACACGCTGTTCTGCAAATAGCCGAAGCCTTTAGCACGGAGGTAGCGTCGCAGTCGTTCCCGCTGGGCGTTTTGTCCAGTAGGCACGTCGAAAAGAACCATTCGCCATTGCCCTTCCCAATCACGCCTCCAGCGTTCCGCAGGGTCGCGTCCACCCAGAACATGCAACCGTCCCGCCGCCGTCAATCGGTAGAGCCGGTCATTCAGCGAACTATTGTCTCGCTCCAGGATTCGTCGCTTCTCCAAAGTGGCGACTTGTCGCATCAAGCCGTTGCGATAAGCCCAGCTTTCATACGAATCGGTAAGGTTACGAAACGTCGGACGCGCCAGCGTGTCAGCGGACCAGAGCAAGAGGTTAAGAAATTCCTCGGTCTTTGGCTGCATCTTAGCTATGCCTGCCTAACTTCAATTAAAGCTTGCTGCAACCTTTTGTTGCATATGCAACGAGAAACTCGTTCGAGGATAAATTAGTGAGCGACGAAAGCTGAGCGGCCATTCGTTGCTATTTTTGCGCGCCGCGCGTAATCATCGATCTCGATGCGCCTCGGCTATCTCTATTCCCGGTACCCCGTTATCTCGCAGACGTTTTGCGATGCGGAGATGCTGGCCTTGGAACGGCTCGGCGTCGAACTTGAAATCGGCTCCATTTATCCCCCGCTCACCAGTTTGCGTCACGAGCATATTTCCCGATTACGCGCGCCAATTCATTACGCGCCACCGCAGAAAATCTTGAGGATCTGGGAAAAGGACGCGAAAACCGGCCGCACGGCCGGGAAATGGCCACGTGAACTCGTGGATCGACACGAACGCAAATACGGCCCAGGCGTTAAGGCTGAACAGCGCGCACGCAACGCGCTCTATTTCGCGGATCTTTTCACGCGCAATCGCGTCGATCGTTTTCATGTGCACTTTGCCAATCGCGCAGCGCATACCGCGCTTTTCGTGAAAGAAATTTCGGGGATTCCTTTCAGCGTCACGGCGCACGGACAAGATTTCATGAAGGACCTTGGCAACGATGATCTTCTGCGTGAAATGTGCGCCGCGGCCGAGTTCGTCGCGGCTGAAACCGATTACAGCCGCGAGCTGCTTTGCCAGCGGTGTCCGGATTCCGCCGCGAAAATTTACCGGATTTACAATGGGATCGATCTGGAGCCTTTTCCAGATCCGCTTCCCCCGAAGGCCAACGCAGCGCCGCGCATCATCAGCGTGGGCCGGCTTGTTGCATTCAAAGGATTCGAGCATCTCATCGACGCTTGCGCGGAACTGGCGTGCCGGGGTCTTGATTTCTCGTGCGAAATAATCGGCGACGGCCCGCTGCGCGACGATCTTCAGGCAAAGATCGACATGTTGAACCTCTCGCCACGGGTCAGTTTGCTCGGTTCTCTGTCGCAGGGAGCGGTTTTGGAAAAACTCCGAAGTGCCGATATTTTCGCGCTCGCCTCAGTGACAGATCCTCAGGGTGCCAGCGATGTTTTCCCAACTGTAATCATCGAAGCAATGACGGCTGCGCGTCCAGTGGTTTCGACTCGTCTCGCTGGAATTCCCGAATCGGTCTTGCATGGCGAAACAGGATTGTTGGTATCGCCCGGCGACACGACCGAGTTGGCCCAAGCGCTCGAACAACTGATGCGTGACCCCGGGCTACGATCGCGTTTAGGCTGCGCCGGGCGCGTGCGAGTCGAACAGCATTTCCGGATCGAGCACACAGTCGCGCCGCTGGTTGAATTGCTAGAGAAAACATCGGTTGTGTCACAGCGAAACGCGCCCCACAGGGGCGCCGCTACAGTGGACGCGGCTACCGCAAACCATCAGATCGCCTATCTGATTGATCGCTGGCCGGACAAAGATTTACCGCTGCTTGAACATGAGCTTCAACAGATGAAGCGGCGCAACGTCCCAATTGTTCCTGTCGTGTGCGAATTGAATTCATCGGCCTGTTTGACTCGTACTATGCAACAACTGGCGCTGTCGCTGGAGTTTTTGCCGGATGCGATGGTGATGGAGGCAGAATGGCGGGCGAACCCCACTCTCGCGCAAAGGTTGGAAGAAGAGCGAGCACAAGAAGATATCCGGGCGCCGAGTGCGATTTTCCTGCGGCAAGCGCGACTTGCTCTCGTCGTGCGCAGAATGCTGGAGGAAAAAAAGGTCTCTCACGTCCACGCTACAAGTTCTCGTGCTCTTGTCTGTGCCCTCATTCTACAGGAACTTATCGGTGTAACGGTGAGCGCCACAGTTGAGCCGCGGCCAGAATTGCCGCTAAACTGGATCGAGAGCGCTTTGCGCAAATGCAAGGGCGGACGCCTGAGCGACCGGAAATTGCTCCGTGAGCGGAGCAGTTCCTTCGTATTCGACAAGGCGGCATTCTGTTCTACTCCGCGGAAAGTAGTCGGATTGCTCGGGAAGAATATCGGGATCGATTTGACCACAGGCGCAAGTTTCTGGCAGGAATGGGCGGGATTGCTCGTGCGCTGGAGCGGCAAGAAGGCTTAAATCGTTGAATCGTTAAATCGTTAGGATGAATAAAAAGGCCATTCTTCTTGCCGGTGGCGCGGGGACGCGTCTTTTCCCGCTCACCAAAATTGTCTGCAAGCAGCTTCTCCCGATCTACGACAAGCCAATGATTTGCTACCCGCTGGCCACACTCATGCTCGGCGGCCTGCGAGAGGTGCTAATCATAACTACACCGAAAGATTTGCCGATGCTTCGCAATTACCTGGGCGACGGCGCGCGGCTTGGGATTCGAATCGAATATGCCGAGCAACCGAAGCCGGAGGGAATCGCGCAAGCGTTCCTGATCGGCGCAAAATTCATCCGCGACTCCGGTGCGTCGCTCATTTTAGGCGATAACATTTTTTACGGGAAACTCGATTTCTACCGGGACGCTCTGGCCATCGAGCGCGGCGCCTGCATTTTTGGATATCAAGTGCGCGACCCGGAGCGCTACGGCGTGGTCGAATTTGATGCTGAGGGCAAGGCGATTAGCCTCGAGGAAAAACCAAAGCAACCGAAAAGTCATTTTGCGGTGCCGGGACTTTATGTTTACGACGAGCGCGTTGCCGATTTTTGCCAAACACTGCGTCCATCGGCGCGCGGCGAGCTCGAAATTACCGACCTGAATTTGCTTTATCTCAAGGAAAAACAGCTGCACGTGAAGTTGCTCAGCCGCGGCATGGCCTGGCTCGATGCCGGCACGCAGGCAAGCCTTCTGGAGGCCGGTAATTACATCGCCACAATCGAGCATCGACAAGGGTTGAAAATCGCATGCCTGGAGGAAGTGGCCCTTCGGATGGGCTTTATCAACCAGTCACAACTGTTAGCGATTATCGACCGGTTACCGAAGGGTGAATACCGAGATTATCTGCAGATGGTTTGCGACGAAGGGCCAAGCGCCGGTCCCGAGACGGTGGGCTAGCACGCAATAGAAGCAATATTCTGTAGAGGCAGCCGTGTCGGCTGCAATAACTTGGATTTTGCAGGCGACACGCCTGCCCCCATAGGGGGGATTCCGCAGGCGAGACGCGTGCGTTATCCAAACCTATTTTGGTTGTTCGCGCAGCAGATGATTTGTGTCTGCGAGGAGTTTCGTCACGGCGTCCGGTTCCATTGCCTCGTAATAACCGCGAATTTGGCCATGCCGATCCACCAGAACCATCCGAGTGCTGTGTACGGGAATTCCGGCTTCATCGCTGCCATCGGATACCGCAAGTTTGAAGCCATCGTGTGAAAGTTTGTAAATTGCGGACTTGGGTCCTGTAAGAAAGTCCCAGCGTTCCGGGTCGGCGTGCAACTTCTCTCCGTATCCGCGCAAAACGTCCGGTGTATCCTTCTCCGGATCGACGCTAAACGAGACCAAATGCACATCGGTTTTTTCCAACGGCTTCTGTAATTCACTCATCCGCGTACTGATCATCGGACATGGCCCCGGGCACGTCGTGTAAATGAAATCCGCGATCCAAATTTTCCCGGCCAATTGCGCGGAGTCGAACGGTCGCCCATTCTGGTTCACGAGCTTGAAATGCGGAACCGTGCCGTAGGAGGAAACACTCCGTTGCTGGAGCGCACGAACCTCTACGTGACGCAACCAAAGTAACCCTCCCGCCGTAATTAACGGGATCAGAATTAATGTCGCTTTCCACGCAATCGCGTTCCAGGAGCTCTGGCGGCGAATAGGAATTGATGCGGCGTTCATGACTTCGTCAGGACCAAAGCCACCAACAACAGCGGAAGATAAACAATCGATGTGATGAATAATACACGCGCAGATCCGGTCGTGCGCATTTCCAAAAACCGCATCGCAACAGCGATAAACAAACCGCCAAGCAGAAGCTCAACTGCGAGGTAAGCGAAGGTGACGATCCCGACAAATGCGGGCAGGCCCGCTATCACGAGGAGCAAAATGCAGAAAAACACACTTTGGCTGGCGCTCCGTTCGCCAGTGCGGTCATCGCTCGAAATCATACGGAAGCCCGCGCGCGAATAGTCTTCGCGGTACATCCATGCAATCGCAAAGAAATGCGGCAGTTGCCACAGCAAGAGGATCGCGAAAAGACTCCACGCGCCGGCATCAAGCGTTCCGCGCGCAGCCGCCCAGCCAATCATCGGTGGAATCGCCCCCGGGATCGCGCCTACGAAGGTGTTCGCGGTACTGGCGCGCTTTAGGGGCGTGTAACCGAAGATGTAAATGACAATTGTGAGCGCGGCGAGTGTAGCGCTAAGCGCGTTACAAGCCATTGTGAGATAGCCAACACCTAAAATCGAAAGAGCGACGCCAAGCATAAGCGCTTCGGCGGGACGCATCCGACCGGCTGGAACCGGGCGCATTTTCGTCCGATGCATGAGCGCGTCGAGCCTGCGTTCCCACCATTGGTTGAGAGCGGCCGCCCCGGCTGCAGCCGCTGCCGTTCCAAAGACAACGTGAAAAAGCGCTACGTAATCGATGGGCGGTTCCGCGCCGAGATAAAAACCCACCGCAGTCGTAAGCAACACGAGCAGAGTGAGCCGCGCCTTGACCAATTCGGCGAAATCCGCAGCCAACCGCCCTAGCGCGGACGCAAGATTCGTGTTTTGGACTTCGAGTGCGGCGGTTTTCATGCGACCAAACTCCCGGTGTTTCCAAACGCCGCCGCACTTGGTGCGGCGGCTGCCGGACGCCCTACTTGTTGATACGAGATTCGCCGGCAAATCGCGGAGATGCTCACACCAAACGATAGCATCATCGCGCCGACCGCGACATGCGCCGTCGCAACATCAGCGGCCTTGTTACTCCAAATCGTCCAGGCTCCGAGCGTGATCTGGCAAGCGACCAGTGCGACCCAAAAGATCGACAATCGCTCGAGGACAGCGATGCTCTGCGCATCTCTCCTAACGTGCATCCAAAAAGCAACCACAGCGATCGCGATAATGAACGCGAGAAACCGATGCGCCATTTGCAGCCAGATTTGGAATGCGTCCACGTCCGATAAGGCGCGCGCATCGCGCCAGGCGTTGATCTTCGCAAGCGCAGCTGCGCTGGTGTCTGGAATCCATGCGCCGTTTGCCGTTGGGAAATCGAGAATGGCCAGATCGCGATGCTGATGGCGTATCGTCGCCCCGAGCGCGAGTTGCACATAAATTGCGATTGTTATTGCAATCGCAATTGTTGTGATCGCTGCAAGTTTTCTGGGATCGACAATGACATTGGAAAGCGTGCTCCAGAATTTCGAAGTAACGAGAGCGATCACGACGATCAGTCCAAGAAACGCTTGCGCCAGGCAGGCATGAAAGATTCCGATCTCGTCTTTAAGCATGGTGACGCGCAGTCCGCCGAGCACGCCCTGCAAAATCACCGCGCCGAGGGCAAGCACTCCGAGGTTGCGAACCCATCGCCGAGGTTCGCTGCGCCAAAGCCAGATCGCGAGGATGATCGTCAGAAACCCCACCGCCGAAGCAATCAAGCGGTGCGTGTGCTCAAAAAAAATTCCGCCGATCCATTTCGAAGCGGGAAACAGAAACATATTGTAGCCAAAGGTGGTTGGCCAATCGGGCACCACGAGGCCCACCCCTTTGCTCGTTACCATTCCGCCGCTGCAAATGAGGAACAATGTCGCAATGGCAGTCAGCCACGCGAAGATGTTGAGCCAGCCCATCGATCTTGAGGAAAATGTTCCGTTCATTTCGCTTCGGCCAATCGCAAAGCCAATTAACCGCGGATTACGCGGATGACACGAATTTAATCAGCAAGGCAACGCGAGTTTGGGTAGCACACGCGTCTCGCGTGCTGGTTGCAGCGTCTCGCTGCAACGAACTTTTGTTTCGTAGCGTAATTTTTTGAAAGGTCGCGACCGCGAAGACGCGGTCGCCAACACGCGGGGCGCGTGCGCTACCCAGACTGCCGGCTGCTATCCACCGGGGCTTGGCGACGCTGTGGGCGGGGCAGGTTTGTTTTCCGGCTGAGGCTGTTTGTTTTCCGCTTTCGGAGCACCAGTTGGAGGTGCACCCTGTGATCCACCTAACTCGGCGCGCTCTTTAAGCCACGCCTGATAATCCGCCGGTGTATCGACCACCAGGGTGCCCTTCATTCCAGAATGGCCCAGACCACAAAGCTGGCCGCAAATCACTTCGTAGGTCCCGGTCTTGATCGGTGTGAACCACATCGGAATGAGCGAACCGGGGATTGCATCCGCCGCGATGCGCATGTCCGGCAGAAAGAAATCGTGAATCACGTCCCTGGAGGACAACTCGATAATAACCGGGCGATTCACCGGCACATGAAGTTCGCCCAGCGTCACGATATCGTCTTTGCCCGCGGGATCGTTCGGATCGAGACCCATGGGGTTTGAGTTGCTGACAAAGCCGACACCGCGCCGGCCAAATTGTCCGTCCGGTCCGGGCAAATGAAAATTCCAGCTAAATTGCTGACCAACAACGTTGACGACAAGCGCTTCTTTGCCTGGTGGAAACTGATTCACGCGTTTCGCCCAAAGCGGAATCGCGAATCCGAGGAGGAGCACCGCTTCAATCAAGACAACGGAGAATTCCAGATGCGTCGAGATGCCGCTTGTGACACCAGCGTGATCTGCGACGGGACGGCGACTTTTCCGGAAGCGAATCAGCACGAAAATAAAAAACGCCGACCAACCAAGGAAGAGCGCGCCCATGAACCAGTGGCAAAACTCGAGGATATGATCGATTTGATATCCATGTGAGGAGGCGTTCGGCGGCTGGCCCAGAAATTCATTAATTAGTGCGAGGCTACTCATATTTGCTCAGATCTTCCTCAGTGATCTCTTGATAAGGCTCGGCGGGCATGCGCCCATGCCGCCAGAGATGAAAGCTGAACGCGCCGATCCCACCCAATACCGACATAACCGCACCAAAAAGGAACCAGATCGCTACGGCCATGTGCTCGGTCGATTTTCCATCTTTTGCACCGTAGCAAAATGGACATGCCAGTGCTTGCCCAGCCGGCGAAAAAACTGTCAAGAGTAAGATCGACAAGATTTTCGCTTTCATGTGATGATGCGAAGCCGTTTCATTTTCCGATAAAACCAGACGCCGTAAACGACTAGCGCGATCGCGACCACAAATGAGCAGATTGCGCCGGCCAGATAAATCGGCGCGCCTTCCACGAGATTGACCCAGACACACCATGCTCCGATCCCGAGCGCAAGCAGCGTCGAGAAAATAATGAAAACAATATGGAAACCTTTAAGCGACATTTAATGAAAGACCGGGTAGTCGTACCACGCCAAAAAGATAAGCCAAAAAAGTCCAAGCACAAAAAAGCCGGTGAAAATGAGGATGCGGTAAATGAGCCGTTTTTCCGCGGCAAGATGCATGAAAATTGCTGCGACCATGCCCGCTTTAAGCGTCGCAACCAACATGGCGACGGCGATGTTCGCTTTACGCGCGCCAAAATCGACATAAGAAAGCGCGACCGTGATGCCGGTGAAGACGAGCAGTAGCGCACCGACCATTAAGTAACCTCGGACGTGCTTCTGGACGTTGTGCGCGTACTCCTCGTGCTCGCTCGGGTCTTGTGAAATGTCAGGCGGATTGTTCATGGCTTAGAGCAAATAAAAGAGCGGAAAGACGAAAATCCAGATCAGATCGACAAAATGCCAAAAAAGGCCGGCTACCTCGACGCGATTGGCGAGATGTTCGGGGTTGCGCTGGTAAAGTTTCTTGCTGACCGGCAACCACATGTAGATGAACACGAGCACGCCACCGAGCACATGCATCCCGTGCAAACCAGTTATCGTGAAATAACTGGCGAAATATGCACTGTGCGTCGGCAGAAACATGGTCGCGCGCTGGACATCTTCCTTCTCGATCTTGGCGATCTTGTCAGTGACTGGCAGCGGGAAAAAGTGCGGCCGATCCATCTCCGGGTTGGTTGGATCGGCATTTAGCGGATCGAGCGCAACCTCATATTCCTTGATGTTAGGATCGTTTAGTGCTGCGCGATTGTGCAAATGCCCTGTGATTTCCAGACGCGGCGGAAGACCTTTCGCGGCCGCGTGCTCGTTGCCCAGGTACTGTTCATACTTCCCGAGCGCTTCCGGCTTAATGTAAGCGCCAAAATGATCAAACTTCTGCGGCCATTCGTAAACGAGCTTGACCGTTAAGAAGATCACGCCGCAAAGGATCGTGGCCAGCATGTACCACCAGTAGGCCCGATATCTTCTCATCTTCAGCGCCGCCCATGCCAGCACGACCGTGACCGACGACAGAATCAGAATGGCCGTATTCATCGTACCGACCGGAACGTTGAGAAGCCCGTGGGGCCACATGCCTGGCGGAGCATCGAGACGCAAAAAGATGTAGGCGGAAAAAAGTCCGCCGAAGAGCATCACTTCCGACGCGAGAAACAACCAGATGCCGACCTTGGCGTTCCAGAGACCGGTGTCAGGCCGCGTGGAGACTGTGTACGGAATCTCCATCTCTTCAGTCTACACGAGCATAGGCTCGGCGGTCTTGCGCCGCACGCGCTCGCTCGGCTCCACCGGCTCATTTTGCATCGTGAAATCGCGATCGCGTCCAGGCAGACTGTATTCGTACGGGCCGCGATAAGCGATGGGTGTCGTAACGAAATTTCCATGCGGTGGCGGGGAAGGCGCAGTCCATTCCAGCGTGGTCGCTTCCCACGGATTGTCGTTCACCTTTTTGCCGTGCTTGATACTCCAGAAGAAATTGATGATGAAAGGAATCTGCGCCAGACCCATGGTCCACGCCGCCCATGAGATCGGCGTGTTCCATTGAAAACCGGTGAGGCCCCAAACGTGTTCGCCAGATAACGTCCATCCCTGCCCGCCGTCATACCAACGCCGATGCATCCCGGCCATTCCCTGCAAAAACATCGGCAGAAAAATGACGTTCATACAGATGAGCGTCGGCCAGAAATGCACTTTGCCCCAGAAATCGTTCATCTTTCGACCAGTCGCCTTCGGGAACCAAAAATAAACGCCGGCAAAGAGGCCGAAGATAGTGCCCGGCGCAACAATGTAATGGAAGTGCGCAATCACGTAGTAGGTGTCGTGCAGATAGAGGTCGGCGCTATTGAAGGCGAGCGGAATACCGGTGAGACCGCCAATTCCAAACATGGGCAGGAATGCCGTGGCGAAGAGCATCGGCACGGTAAACCGTATGGAGCCGCCCCAAAGTGAAATGAAAAACGCGCTCAAGATGATCACCGACGGAATGGAGATCAGCAGAGTGGTCGTCTGGAAAAACGCGCTAACTGCCGTACCCATGCCGGTGAGCCACATGTGATGCGCCCAAACGACGAACGACAAAAATCCGATCACCAATACCGAAAAGACCAGCGATTTGTAGCCCCAGAGCGGTTTGCGCGAATTGTTCGCCAGAATTTCGGCGACGATCCCGAACGCCGGCAAAATTAAAACGTAAACCTCCGGGTGGCCGAGGAACCAGAACAGATGTTGCCATAAAAGCGGGCTGCCCCCGCCGCTGATGTTCACCGGCGCGCCATTCACGACCAAACCGCTCGGCAGGAAAAAACTCGTGTCGGCGACCCGATCCATCAATTGCATGATGATCGCAGCCTCCAACGGCGGAAACGCCAGCAACAAGAGAAACGCAGTAACAAATTGCGCCCAAACGAAAAAAGGCAGCCGCATCCAGGTCAGTCCTTTGGCGCGCAACTGAATGATGGTGGTGATAAAATTAATGGCGCCCAGTAACGATGAAGTGATCAGAAAAATAAAGCCGATCAGCCAAAGCGTCTGTCCGTTCAAAATCGGAAGATGCCCCGGGCCTCTATCGGAAAATGCCGCCAGAGGCGTATAGGAAGTCCAGCCGCTCTTCGCCGCGCCACCGGGCACGAAGAAACTGATGAGCATGATTACGCCGCCAACCCCAAACGCCCAGAAACTCGCCGCATTCACCTTAGGGAAGGTCATGTCCGGCGCGCCGATTTGTAGCGGCACAACAAAGTTGCCGAAGGCGGCGAACGCCAACGGAACTACCCCGGCAAAGATCATGATGGTGCCGTGCATCGCGCCGAGCGAGTTGTAAAAATCAGGGGTCATTTTCCCGTCCGGCATCGAGCCCGCCCCGAAAATGTACGGGAGCCATTTGCCGATCACCGGCAGGGCCTGGCCCGGATAGGCCAGTTGCCAGCGCATTAACATCATGAGGCAAAAGCCGAAGAACAAAAAGACCAGACCGCAGAGTCCGTACTGGATACCGATGACTTTGTGGTCGGTTGAGAAAATATATTTTCGCCACCACCCAAGCTCGTGATGCTCATGGCCAGCCTCGTGCTGATGCGGATGGGAATGCGTTTCTAGAGAAGTGGAAGTGTCCATTCAAGAAAAAGTTACCGCTTCAATATCTAAAGAGAAGCGTAATTTGCAAAGCTCGAAAAAGCGATTCGGCGAATGGGGCAAATGCGACAAGTGCTACCGATGCGTTGGACCATGAAAACACGCGTTGCAGATGCCGGCATACGATTCAGTCGTCATGATGCAAGTCGCGCCAAAATGCAATCCCGCGTCGTTGGTCAAAGATGATAGCGCGGTCATTAAAGCTACATTTGATCGATGGAAAACGAAACGAAACCGCGCGCCATCATCCATCTCGACATGGATTGCTTTTATGCGGCGATCGAGGTTCGCGATCGTCCTTCTCTACGCGGCAAGCCGGTTGGGGTGGGCGGAGCGCGGGATCGACGCGGCGTTTTGACGACGTGCAATTACGAAGCACGCAAGTTCGGTGTGCGCTCCGCCATGCCGACGTTTATGGCGTTGCAACGTTGCCCGAACCTGATCGTGTTGCCGACGCGCTTCGATGTTTATCGGCGTGAAGCAGCGGTCATTCGTGGAATCCTGCATCGGTTCGTGTCGCTGATCGAACCCCTCTCGCTCGACGAAGCGTATCTCGATGTCACTGAGCATCCCGGCGCACCAGGGCCGTTGGCACAAGTGATCCGCGGGACGATTTTTCGGAAAACGAAGCTCACATCGTCGGCAGGAATTGGTCCCAACAAATTGATCGCGAAAATCGCGAGCGAAATAGACAAGCCGAATGGCCAATTCGAAGTCACGCCGGAACAAGTGCCTGAGTTCATGGAGAAATTGCCGGTCCGCAAAATCTGGGGAATCGGCGAGAAGACGGAGCGAAAACTGGAAGAGCTCGGCGCTAAAACCTGCGGCGAACTACATCGCTTCTCGCGTGCGGAGCTTGTCGACCTTTTCGGCAAGTTTGGTCTCGATCTCTACGACCTTTGCCGCGGCATCGATCATCGGCCGGTTGAACCGGACCGTCCCCGTAAATCGCTCAGCACCGAAGAAACGTTCGCTGTCGATCTAACGACTGTCGAGCAATGCGAAGAGAAACTCGAGGATCTGTTTCAGGAATTGATGGGCGATCTCGCCCAAAAGGAGGCGACTCGTTCTACCACGAAGATTTTCGTCAAGCTGAAGTTCAATGATTTCACGCGCACGACGGCCGAGCGCGCCGGACTGGCGCCCACTCTACAAGATTTCCGCTCCCTGCTTAGTGAAGCATTTGCTCGCACAGGGAAACCCGTCCGTCTCATCGGTGTTGGTGTCCGTTTCGCCGAAACGACGCCGGAAAACGCGCAGATGGATCTGCTACAGATCTAGAGGCGGCTGTCCCCAGCCGCAGGCCGCAGAGGCGGCCGCCTATTCGCGAAGAATTTCGGGATCTCAACCGCAATCGCCGGGTCCTGCGCGTGAGGACACGCGCCTCTACACTTTTTAATCTACCTCGCACGTGTGATATTCGAGCAATTGACATGACTTCCGCGCGAGAAAGGAAGCTAAAGCAAACCGGTTGCGATGTCCGCTTTGATAATCTGACGCGACAGCTTTACGCGACTGACGCGTCGATTTATCAGATCGAGCCGATCGGCGCGGCGTTTCCGCGTAGTGCGCGAGAAGCGAGCGCGGTTATTCGCGCTGCGGCCGACGAAGGCGTTTCGGTGACGCCGCGAGGTGCTGGCACGAGTCTGGTTGGGAACGCAATCGGCGAAGGTTTGATCGTTGAGTTTTCGCGGTACAACCGCCAGATCACTGATCTCAACATCGAAAAGCGCAGCGTGCGTGTCGGCGCTGGCGTCGTGTTGGATCAGCTCAACGATTCTCTAAGATCGCACGGGTTTTGTTTTGGCCCTGATGTTGCAACAAGCGCGCGCGCAACGCTCGGTGGAATGATCGCCAACAATTCGTCCGGCGCGCGCGTGCCGGTTTACGGCACAACCGCCGATCACGTTATCTCATTGGAAATTGTGATGGCTGATGGCCGAATTGTAACCGTAGGCGCAGCTGCGCCGTTAGGGGAAGCTGTCAGCTTCCCATGCAGCGGCGTGGCGTCGCTCGAAGCTGAGCGGCAACAAATTCTCAAAGTAGTTCGCGAGCATTCCGCGGAAATGGCGGAACGGATGCCGCCGGGTTTGTTGAAACGCTGGCCCGGATATGGTCTCGAACGATTTCTGCGCGCGCCGAATGATCTCACCAATATTCTCGCGGGCAGCGAAGGAACGCTGGCGGCAATTTTTTCCGCCGAACTCAAGATCTCGCCACTGCCGCACGAGAAAGGTCTAGGCCTGATGTTTTTCGCGTCCGTGGACGAAGCGATGCAAGCCACGGTTGAGCTTCTCGATCTCAGACCAGCCGCCATCGAACACATTGATCGACCGTTGCTCGATCAAACCAAGAGCCAGCTTTATTTCCAGGCCGCCCGGGATTTGCTCGAGCTGGATACGAAGCCGTGCGAATCGATTTTGATTCTCGAGTTTTACGAAGGTGTCGCGGAACGATTGTCGCTCTTGCAAGCGAGAAAGCTCGGGCTGCGCACAAAAATTCTTACCGATTCAGCGCAGATGAATCTGGTCTGGTCGGTGCGCAAATCCGGCCTCTCGCTTTTGACCGGCTGCATCGGACCGGCAAAACCGGTTGCGTTTATCGAAGATGCCGCCGTTCGCCCAGCCCAATTGCCCGATTACGTGCGTGGTTTGAAATCGATCATGAAACCGCTCGGTCTGGCGGCGAGTTATTATGGTCACGCCGCCAGCGGATTGCTCCACGTTCGCCCGGTTCTCGATCTGCATAGCGCGGCTGATTTGAAAAAATTCCGGCGTGTCGCCGATCAAACGTCCGCGCTGGTGCTGCAGTTTAAAGGTTCGCTATCCGCCGAGCACGGTGTCGGCATCGCGCGCACGGAATACATGCGCGAGCAGCTGGGCGATGAGCTACTCGAAGTGATGCGCGCAATCAAACAAGCGTTCGATCCCAAAAACATTTTCAATCCAGGAAAGATTTTCGCGGACGGACGGCACAAGATCGACAATCACCTGCGCGAAAACTTCACGCGTCCCCTCGAACTTCCATTCCAGCCGGTGCTCGCGTTTGCATTTAAAGATCGCTCGTTCATTGGCAACCTCGAGCAATGCAACGGCTGCGGAGGCTGCCGCAAAGATGCTCCGACAATGTGTCCAACATTTCTCGCCACCGGCGAAGAAGTCATGTCCACTCGCGGCCGCGCGAACATCATTCGCGCAGCATTGGAGCTGCGAGTGAACGGACACGATCCCTTGCGCTCAGCGGAACTGGACGCCGCGCTGAGCAATTGCCTCTCCTGCAAGGGGTGCACGCCGGAGTGTCCGTCCAACGTGAATCTAGCGCTGCTCAAAGCGGAGCTAATGTACGCGCGACATCAACGCGACGGATTGCCGCTGCGCGAACGGATCTTCAGCTCGGTCGATTTGTTAGGCCGAATTGGCTGCGCGATGCCGTCGCTTGCAAATGCGTCTTTGAATTTCCAGCCACTGCGGGCGCTGCTGGAGAAAACAATGGGACTCTCCGCGAAACGTTCGCTACCACATTATGCGAACGAACGATTCGACCGCTGGTTTTCGAAACATGATGTAGCCGGGGTCGGTGACCCCGGCACGTCGCGGATGTCTGCTACCCACACGGCTGCCACGATCACCGATCGCGGCTACAAAAAGCGTGGCCGCGTTATTCTGTGGGACGACACATTTGTGCGTTATCACGAGCCGCACATTGGAATTGCGGCAGTGAAAGTGCTGGAAGCGCTCGGGCTTGAAGTTACCCTCGCGAAAAATCGGCGATGCTGCGGACGACCTGCGTTTAGTCAGGGTAATCTCGATGCTGCTGCAAAACTCGGAAAACACAATGTCGGTCTTCTGAACGACGGCGATCATTCGAGCGCGATTCTTTTTCTCGAACCGTCCTGCTGGTCGATGTTCGTCGAGGATTATCGCGAGCTGAAAATCGAGAACGCGGAGAACGTAGCGAATCGCTGTTTTCTATTCGAAAAATTTGTCGACGATTTACTCGCGGAAGATCCAGACGCGCTTCAATTCGAAGATCGGCCGGCAACGGTCGCGATCCACGCGCATTGCCACGCGAAGTCGATCATCAAGCCTGCGTTCATGAAAAGACTCGCGGAGCGATTGCCGGGAAGAAAAGCCACGGTTCTAGACACCGGCTGCTGCGGAATGGCGGGCGCGTTTGGCGCGCTCGCAGAAAAATACGATCTTTCGGTCCAAGTGGCCGCGCACTTGCTCGACAAGATCGATAGTCAACCGCCGGGCACGGAAATCATCGCGTCAGGTACAAGTTGCCGGCATCAAATTGTCGATCTGACAAACACTCACCCCAAGCACATGGCAGAGTTGCTCGCCGAAGCGTTGCTGTAATCCCGAAAGGCATGTGTCTGCTGACCTCCTTGGCGCGCCGGCGTCTCCGTTGTTGACGTACGCGTGACCAAAACCTAGCGTCGGCTCCATGAATCCAGTCGTTGCATCGGACAAACTTAAGCGCGCTGAGGTTTGGGCCGAGGACGATGAGTCCGTCCGTTGGGCTGGCGCCTTTGCGGTGTATGGAGGACACGGTGCGACCGCGTCTTCAACGATCGTGTATGAGATTGAGCCCGGGAAGCGGCTCGGCTGGCACACCGATGCCACTGAAGAGACGCAGTATATCATCGCCGGCACCGGAGAGCTGCACATGGAAGACGGCCCACTCATCGGGTAGGTCCAGGCAGCATTTTTGCCATCCCGACGCCAGTAAAGCACGACCTCGTCAATGTCGGTAAGGAGACGTTGCGTGCGGTCGCTTTCTTCGCAGCGGCAATGTTCACGCAAAATTTCGATAACGTGATGATGCCCCCGAAGAGTCACATCCTCGGCACGCCAAATCGTGAGGGCTAGCCCCCTGTTTGGGGCACATGCTAGGTTTTGATCCTCCGCCATCAGATCGTCGATCTGACAAACGCGCGGCCAAGGCTTGGTGCAGCTGATTGGGAACGTGATCGGTAGCTCTTGATCGAGACGTAATTTGCGCGAAGACGAAATTTGCGTGAGGTCGCGAGATTATGGGAGGTCCCTCCCGTTCGCTCGGGATGGCAGACGTTACGGTTTCAGTGGCGCGCCAGGTTTTGCAGCTTCGCCAGGTTTTGGCGGCGCAGCGCCTGCGGGTGCGCCGCCGGGAAGCTCGGCATCCGCCGGAACTGCCTCCAGATCAGGTTCAGTGAATGACGCTGGATGATTGGCCAGCTCTTTGCGCAGCGCGGCAATTTGCTCGGCAGTGACTGGGCTGGCGCTGTTGCCCCATTCACTCCGCTCGTACGTGAGAACGTCGGCAATCTTTTGGTCAGTCAATGTTTTGTCCCATGGTTGCATCACCGCATTGCCGAATTTTTGGCCCTTCACGGTGACTGGACCTTGCAAACCCTTGAGGACAATCATGGCCGGCCGTCGCGATCCGCCGGTTGTAAACTCCGAGCCAGCGAGCGGAGGATATTGACCGGCCACGCCCAGACCATTGGCTTGATGACATGTCTGGCAATTGGCCGCAAAAATCTTTTTGCCGCGATCGCGCGGGGAAAGTTCCGCCGCCTGTTGTGCGCCCTGTGGTCCGCCAGCTTTTTTCATCGTTTGCGGCTCGCCGCCGTACGGGTCGAGCGCGTCACCGCTGAAGTTTCCAGAGTAACGACCGAGATAGGCGCCGCCAAAAAACACTGCCAGCCCGTAAATTGCGATTAGCCAAATCGAGAGCGGTTCGGCACCGACGCGGGGTTCCCGTTTTTCGCGCTGAACGGCGGCGTGAACCTGGTGCACGTCTGCCTGTTCACCGTAATCCATACCCTGGCCGACCCCGAATGCCTTCGGGGGAGTTGGTTGTGGAGTTTCCTCGTTCATTACGTTGTCATTTTGCCGGAGCGGGCGACGTCGATGGCGCTGCCGGCGACTGTGCTGGGGCTGCCGGCGCGGCCGACCTGACTTCTTTCAGGGGATGTGATTGATTGAGCGACATCAAATAGGCGACGAGACATTCTGCATCAAAAGTAGGAACGACTTCCCAACCCTTAGGTGGCGCGTCGGAACCGGTAAGTTGCAGAGCGTCCACCGAAGCTGCATCAGTGATGCGCCGCGTTTGATAAAGAAAACGATAAGACGGCATGTCCGAATCGACGTTGATACTGCGCGGCGAATACAGATGGACATGATGCCATGCCGCGGAGTACATCGGTGGCTCGCCGCTTGTCTGCACAGGCCACGGAACTCCTGCTGCCGAACTTGGTGATGCAGCTGGAGTTGCATTCGCCGCTGCTGCTGGAGATGGCGAAGTGGGAGGCGCCTTCGGGCCGGGACGCGCTGGTGCGCCGCTCGGCGCCGCGGGCGAGGCTGCAGGACTTGCGGCTCCGGTGGGCGGAGCGTTTTCCTGTTCCGTCGGCGCGCGCGCGCCAATATTCGAAAGATCCTGGCCCATGCGCATCTTCCCCAGAAATACCGGGCGCTCGAAAATGTAATCGCGCGGCGCGCTGCGGCGGTCGCCCCATTTTCGCTCGATGTCAGCGGCGGCGTAATCGGCGCGCACTTGCTGGCTGTGGCAATAAATGCAGCCGTTCGCAGCGTAAACGCGCCCGCCGCGCGCGACCATTCCCGATTGTGGCATCGGATAAATATCCGTGCCTTCCTCGTCGGTTTGCGGATTGAGATGTCCGATTTGCCAGTTTGGAATGACCGTCAATCCCACCCAGGAGAACGCGAGCGTCCCGAAGATTCCCAGAAAAAGCGGAGCCAGTCCTTTCATACGTGCGCCTCAGCACCCTCCGCTTCAACTGGATTGAGGAACGTGGGGACAGTCGATTGTCGGCCCAACCCCAAAAGCATCAGTCCAAAGTGATACGCGAAGATGAAATGCGACACAGTGAGCAAGAGGCCGGCCAGGCTGCGCCCGCGCAGATACGGAAGAATCGTTTCGGTGCTTTCGCTGAACACAAGCGAGGGATTTTCCATGTTTGCGCCTTGAAGGAAGCCACCGGCGAGCAGCATCAGCGTCATCAGCCCAATGCCATAGGCGGATGCCCAAAAGTGCAGTTTGATCAGTGACGCGTAGCGCCATTCGCGCCCAATCAGTCGCGGCACGATGTAGTACATCGAACCGAAAATCACCATGGTGAAAAACGCGTAAAGACCGAGATGGGAATATGCAATGCTCACCTGGGTGAAGTTCACGTAGCGCGCCACGGAGCGCAGCGAAATCAATACGCCGATGAGACTAAAGACCGTGTAAGACATCGCGCCGAATACGGTAAACCGCAGCGTTGGGCTATAGCGCATCAGCGGAAAATAACCCTGCATGGTCATGTGATGATTCAAGCCGACGGTGGCGACAGGTATGATCGTGAGGATGGTCGCCGCGATACTGGCGGTAATCATCCAAGCCGGGAACGGTCCATCGACGAGCCGCTGCATTCCGGTCCAACTCGAGAAAAGCGCGTAGCTCCAAAAACCGATCGCCGCCAGATGATAACTGTAAACCGGGCGGCCGATCACTTTGGGAATCATGTAATACGCGGTGCCAAGCCCGATCGCGCCGAACCAGAGAAAGAGCAGATTATTCGCATACCACCAGCCGACAGCCGCTTGCAAAACTCCCTGCACCGGCACGACAAAGAGCATCAATTGGCCAGCCGCGTACAGCCATGGGAACCAGAGAAACGCACCAAGCAAATACCATTGAGTAATGTAAATTTGTTCTCCGCGCCGAAAGCGAAACATCAGCACAGCCCACGAGGCAACGAGCGTGTACGCGACAAAAAGAATAATCGCTGCGTAGCGCGGAAACTCTAGCCATTGATAACCGGTGCTGTCGCCGAGGAGAATTCCACCCACGCCCAGCAGAACACCCAAATTCCAAAACCCGCCGCCGGCAACCAGCAGCAGCGGATATCGGAGAACCGTCCGGCACAACCGGGCCATCAGCCAAATTGCTGTGCCCATTCCGGCCATGGACGCCCAGCCGTAAACCATCACGTTCATGTGGGCGGGCCGCACACGTCCCCACGTCAGGAAACTGATGTCGGAAAACAGGTCCGGCGTATGCAGCTTGAATGAAACGAAACCAGCCAGGAGCGTGCCGAGGATTAGCCATGCCATCGCCGAGGTGTAAAACATTAGCACCGGCACGCGCGTCGAGGCGTCGATCAATGCGCGCTCCAACTGCTCGGCGTCGCCCGCGGCGGCGGAAACGGACGGTTCTTTTAAAGGAATCCCGGTGGCGTTCATGGAGCTTTGGCTGGCGCAGGTGACGGAGATCCCGGTGGCGATTGCGTCGCTTGCGGTGACGGCGAGGCGGGAGCCTGTCCCGGCGGCGATGCAGCCGGTTGCGCGGCGCCCGGTTGCGGAGCACCGGCCGGAGCAGGCGAAGCCTGAGCCGGACTCGGCGAAGCGGCTGCTGGGGCTGGAGGCTGCGGCGTGGCGATGGGACCGGCTGGCGCAGGCTTTTGTCGCGCCAGTTCGGCAATAGTCAACTTCATGGCGCGCTCAATTGGGATGTGAGCGACGCCTTTGTTCTTATCGATCCAGCCGTACGTGGTCAGAGCCTTGGTCGCTTCCTCACGTGACGTTTTCAAATTATCCACGCGTTTTTTCGCCCGCGTTTCTTCGTAATCGCTTCCGCGCGGCGCGGGACCAATCACTGCGAGCACGATTATACCGAAAAGCGCAAAAAGCAGTACGATCCCAAACCACGTGGACAACGGAGCTCGCGAGTGGGCAACCTGGCGAAGAGATTCGGTGTCAGCCATTTCAGTTGACTAATTTCAAAGATTCAATCAAGCGCGGATCGCGGACTGGAAAGAGAGAGGTCATGGCCACAACTCGCAGATAAGCGAAACCGAGGGTCGCGCCGATGGCGATGAGCGAAACTACATCCCAGATGCTCACGTGAACCCCAGTGCCATGTAACTCAGGTAAGACGATGATGTACATGTCCAGCATCTGCATGCAGACAATCCATCCAGCCACGATGCAAAGACGGTGCGGCTCCTTCTTGATCGAGCGCAAAAGCAAAATCCCAAAAGTTATGAAGAAGCGGCCGATCACCAAGAGCATGCTCAGGACCCACCAGGACTCGGTGTTTCGGGTGATGAAAAATTGCGTCTCCTCGGGCATGTTTGCATACCAGATGAGCATGTATTGGCCGAAACCGATGTAGGCCCAGAAAACGGTGAAGGCGAACATCCATTTCCCCATGATGTGGTAATGCTCGAGCGTGACGACGTCCTTCAAATAGCCAGCCTGACGCAGAGCCGTGATCACTAGCACGAGCAGAGACATCGAGCTGCCAGCCGCGCCCGCAAAGATGTAAACGCCGAACATGGTTGAGAACCAGTGGTAATTCAGGCTCATCAGCCAATCGAATGCGCCGAAGGTTAGACAAAGCGCAAACATCGGCAGACTGATAAACGCCACCTTGCGCATCCCGATCGTGAAGCGCCGATTACCATCCTTGTCCTGTCTCACGGAGAACCGGCGCAATGCGAGCGATGCAAAGGCAAAAAAGCCGAGGAACAATACGGCGCGTACCAGAAAGAAACTCCAGTTGAGATAAGCGCGTTTGGAATCGAGCGAAGCCTCGTGTCCAGGCGGAATGTCCATCCATGCGTAAAGATGGTGGCGGAGGAGAAGAATTGGCACGAAAAGAAGCGCCAGGACCACCAGCAATGCCGCAATGTTTTCCAACTGACGCCGCACCACCACCGACCACTCGGCGTCGGTGGCATGATGAACGATCGTCCAGAAAAAACAGCCCGCGCAGAGGGTGAAGAAAAATGCAAAGGCAAAGAGCCATGAATAACTCAGTTGATGCGGATTCACGAATGCGCCGACGACGCTCAGCGCCAGCGCCACCACGGCAATTAATCCGAGGAGGAACGAAAGGCCCGTAAAGCGGCTGCTGTCGAAATATTCGCCTTCTGGCGTCGGCACGGTCTGTGAACGCTCGCTCATTGTTTCTCCAATTCGGCACGATGGTCTTCGGGAACATCGGCAATCGCCGCATTTTGACTGCGCTGTAAGGCGCGCAGGTAGGCAATGATTGCCCAGCGATCCGGGACAATGATGTTCGGCCCGTAAGCCATCATGGTGTTTTTCCCGTTGGTGATCGTGTTGAAAATCTCGCCGTCAGACATCTTGCGGATCCGTTCGTCCTGGAGAGAAACCACGGTCGCGAGTCCGTATTGTTTGGTGATCCCGTTCCCGGCAGCGGCGGCGCCGTGACACATCGCGCACGTGATGTTGAAACGCTGCTGCCCGCGCCCCATCAACTCGCGCGTGACTTCCAGCGGGATACCTGTCCCCCAGTGATCGCCCATTTTGCCGGTGTTGTAGTAATCGGTGCCGGCACTAAAACCGGCACGTGGATGCCAATAGGAACCGATGGCAGCGGCCGACGTGTTGAGTGTCTCGGATTTCGTCGGCATCTCGTAGCCAATCGGAACTGTGCCGGCGACGGGCAAACGCGGACCGCGCCCATCGGCGAAGAAATTTAGCGG
>Ga0193719_10000188_pt1 | contig 21408 bp, 20 predicted proteins | sample U2a2metaG_FD_160103 | JGI IMG/M metagenome (GOLD analysis project Ga0193719, IMG submission 160103) | Soil microbial communities from a riparian zone of the East river system, Colorado, United States - U2a2 | ecosystem: Environmental > Terrestrial > Soil > Riparian zone | place: USA: East... | reverse complement strand
TCTATACAAACCGCCACGTCCGCGATCGCGCCCACAAATCCCTCTCCACATTCTTCCCAGTGAAAGACCTGGCCGGAGTCGAGCGTCATCGCGAGATCGAAATCTGGAGCTGGAATTTCAACTAGCTTCATAGTGGATCGAGCAGTCCATTGCTCGACGCTAAATTAGGCGGCGAAGCCGCATTAGTCTTAACATCGCGCGACGGAGCGCGCGATCCACCTTGCGCGTTTGCGAAATTCTGTCACCTAAGATCGACATGGATGGACGGCTCGCGATCGACACCGGAGTTCTCGTTCTTTATTTCGTCATCATCATCTCCATCGGCCTCTACATGGGCCGGAAAGAGGAGAACCTAAAAGATTTCGCCCTCGGCGGGCGGCGCATTCCATGGTGGGCGGTGCTCGCTTCACTGGTGGCGGCTGAAACAAGTGCCGGCACATTTTTTGGAACGCCCGGGGAAGGCTTCAGTCACCGCGATTACACCTACTTACAGCTCGCCTTCGGCACGATCATCGGACGCGTTCTCGTCAGCTATATTTTCATCAAACCGTATTACGACTACAAAGTTTTCTCGATCTACGAGTACCTGACCGCGCGCTTCGGGGTTGCGAGTAAGAATGCGGCTTCCGCTGTTTTCATGATCACCCGTCTGCTCGCTTCCGGAGCGCGGTTATATGTGGCAGCCATCGCACTCGCCCTTGCCTACGAAATGATCAGCGGCACGCGACCAAACCAAACTCAAACTCTCTGGATTTACCTCGGTGCCACGATTGCCATCGTCATTCTCACGGCCATTTACACTACGTTCGGTGGTATCAAAGCCGTCATCTGGACCGATTTGATTCAAGCCTCGATCATGATTGGGAGCGCGTTGATTGCGCTTGCTTTGCTTTACTTCGCAATTCCAGGCGGCTGGCACGAGATCGTGCAACGCCACGGGCCATTTCAGGTTTCGGATCTCATCACAACCGGTCTCGATCCGGCCAAACATGGCTGGGACCAGGTGAAGAGCATGTTCGAGACGGAGTACACGATCTTTGCCGGCTTGATCGGGGCGGCGTTCATCACGATGGGAACACACGGCACGGATCAGGACATGGTGCAGCGAATGCTGACCGCGCCCGATATTCGCCGGAGCCGCCGCTCCCTTATTTGCTCCGCGCTCGCCGACATCCCGATTGCGTTCACGTTTCTCAGCATTGGATTACTGCTCTGGGTTTACTATCAAGCCCATCCCGATCCGACGCTGCCCAAGACTCCGAACGAAACATTCTGCCACTTCATCCTCTATCAAATGCCAGTGGGACTTCGCGGATTGCTCCTCGCCGGGATCTTCGCCACCGCCATGGGATCGCTCAGCACCGCTTTGAACGCGCTCGCCACCAGTTTCACGCGCGATTGGTATGAGCCGTACCTCAACCCCGAAGCCACAGACGCACAAAGCTTGCGCGCCGTGCGTTGGGCGACTGTGTGGTTTTCTGTCCTGATGATCATCGTTGCATCGACAACCGCCTATCTTGTCATCGTGCATCCCAATGTCCGAATCATCCCAATCGTGCTCGGGATTTTCGGCTACACCTACGGCTCACTTCTCGGTGTGTTTTTTGCGGGAATGCTAACCAAGACGCGCGGGAACGATCGCGGCAACATCATTGCCATGATCGTCGGCTTTACCGTTGTCGCCATCTTGAGCGGTTTGCCGAATGGCATCACCAACATTTTCGGCACGCAACTCTATACACAGCCGGGCTGGCTACCAGTGCTAGCGTTTCCGTGGTGGATTTGTTTCGGAACAATCGTCACGTTTTTTGTGGCGGTTCTGTTCCGGACTGGCCGTGAACATCGCCCAGGTGTGGCTTAGCGGCGATATCGAAACAGGAATTGACCGGCCGGGCATTACCGAATTACTTGAGGTGTCAACGGCAGTCCTTTCACGAAACCCTCAACCACGCAATCCCATGCCCCACGTCGTGACCGACAAATGTACCGGATGCAAGTTCACCGACTGTGTGGAGGTGTGTCCCGTCGCCTGCTTCTACGAACTGGACAACCAGGTGATCATTCACCCGGATGATTGCATTGATTGCATGGCATGTGTGGACGTATGCCCGGTGCACGCCATCTACGAGGAGCAGGACCTTCCGCCGGAATTCGCGAAAGATGTCGGGTTCAACGCGAATCAGGCCAAGCAGCTGAAGGACTCGGGCGCGCCGGCAATCACAGCCCGCAAGGATCCTCTGCCCAGCGCCCTGGAGCGAAAAAAGGCCTTGGGCTATTGAGCGACCATCCCGCGCTGGTGTTTTACACCGGTGTAATCCGTCCTCCCTCATCATTTGGGAGGTGACGGCGCACGTGCACTCAATTTCTCCTCGCCACGAAGGTTGATTCCCAAGTCGCGCAACTGTTTTGGATCAACATGCGACGGTGACTGCGTCATCAAATCGAGGCCGCGATTATTTTTCGGGAATGCCATCACGTCACGGATGGTGTCTTCGCCGCAAACGAGCATGACGAGGCGATCAAGCCCGAGCGCAATGCCGCCGTGCGGCGGCGCGCCGAGCCGTAACGCGCGAAGCAGGTGGCCGAAGAGCGATTGTCGATCTTCCGCGCTCACGCCAAGCGCTTCGAACATCTTTTCCTGCAACTCCGGTTCGTGAATGCGCATGCTGCCACCGCCGATCTCCACACCATTTAAAACCACGTCGTAAGCTTCCGCGCGGATTTCGCCAAACTTCTTCGCGTCAAATAGCGGCACATCATCGGCTTTTGGTCGCGTAAACGGATGATGCACCGCGTTCCATTTGTTCTCTTCGGCGCTCCATTGCATGAGTGGAAAATCTGTGACCCAAAGAAAATCCCAGGCCGAGCCGGACTGGCCTTTTGCGGCCTTCCCATGCAAATCCTGAATCTCTGCCACCCGCAGCCGGATACGGCCGAGGACTTCGCAGGCGATCTCCCATTTGTCCGCGCCGAACAAAATCAAATCGCCCTCCTCGATCTTTAGTTTCGATTGCAGCGCGGCTTTCTCGGAGTCGTTAAAAAACTTCACGATGGGCGATTTCCATTCGCCGTTCTCGATCTTGATGAAGGCGAGCCCTTTTGCGCCGAAAACCTTCGCTGTCTCCGTCAATTCCTCGATTTGTCCCGTCGTGATCCCGGCAAATCCTTTCGCGTTAATCGCCTTTACGACGCCGCCTGAATCAAGCGCGCCTCGAAAAACTTTGAAACCGCTCGCCCGAAAATCGTCGCTAAGATCGACAAGTTGCACGGCGAAACGACGATCCGGTTTGTCGCTGCCGTAGCGATTAATCGCCTCGCGATACGTGAGCCGGTCAAACGGCGTTTTGATGTCGATGTCGCGAGCGGCCTTGAAGATCGCCCCAAGCATTCCTTCAGTGACCGCAAAAATGTCGTCGGGCGTGACGAAAGACGCTTCGATATCTATTTGAGTGAACTCCGGTTGCCTGTCCGCGCGCAAGTCTTCGTCGCGAAAACATCTCGCGATTTGGAAATATTTTTCGACGCCCGCCACCATGAGCAATTGCTTGTACTGCTGCGGCGCTTGCGGGAGCGCATAAAACTTGCCGGGGACAAGGCGGCTGGGAACCAAAAAGTCGCGTGCGCCTTCCGGCGTGCTCTTCGATAAAATCGGCGTCTCAACTTCGACGTAACCCTGACTGTCGAGATAATCGCGCGTTGCTTTGGCGACGCGGTGACGAACTCGCAAATTGCGCGCGAGCTGCGGACGTCGCAGATCGTAATAACGGTAAGTCATCCGCAGATCTTCGTTGTGGACCTCGGCGTCGATCGGGAAGGGCAACGCATCCGCGCGATTCAGGATTCGCAATCGATTCGGAATGACTTCGATATCGCCGGTCGCGAGTCTCGGATTCTCCGTTCCAGGCACGCGGGCCGCGACCCGTCCGGCAACTTCGATCACGTCTTCGCTGCGCAAATGATGCGCTTCCTTCGCGACCTCGGCGTTTTCCTCCGGGCGAAACACGACTTGCGTTAGTCCCTCACGATCGCGCAGATCGATAAAAATAACGCCGCCATGATCGCGCGAGACGTGCACCCAGCCGGCGAGCGTGACCTGCTTGCCGATATCAGTTTTGCGCAATGAATTGCAATCGTGAGTGCGGTACATCGTTTTTGTCATGCTGAGCGAAGTCGAAGCACCTCTCAAGTTATGATTGCTGGTAGGGACGGAACCCGCGGACGGGTCTTCAAATAAGTCGGCGCGACCGGCGGTCGCGCCCTACCTTAATAAAATAAATTCGCTACGTGCGCGAGCAGTTCTGTATGCGGCACCAAGACCTGCTCGGTCGTCTCAAGGCGCTTCACTTTCACTTGCGGCCATTCGTCGCCAAATAAAATGGCAAGTCGCGTACCGAGTTGTTCGGCGGTTTGAAATTGCTTGGCGACTTTCTCGGGTGTGAGCGCGTAATCGACGCGGTAGCCGCGATCTCGAAGTTGCTGGACTTGGGCGAGGGCGCTGGCGCGACGCTCCTCCTTGGCGATGACAATGTAGATGTCGATCTTGTGCTCGGCGGCGATCGCTTGTTGCATCTTCTCGCGCGCTCTCGCGGTTTCATTGATCAATTCGCCGAGCACGACATCGCCCATGGCAAAACCAAGCGCTGGCATTGCAACGGCTCCGTCGCTGAGTTGCTGGATCAGGTTGTCGTAGCGGCCGCCGCCGGCGATGGCGCGAAGTTTGCCTGCGCGATCGAACACTTCGAAAACGATACTGGTGTAGTAGGCAAGTCCACGAACAATCCGGACATCGATATCGACAAAATCGGCCAGCCCTCGGCCGCGCAAACCGTTGACGAGCATCTCAAGTTTTTCGCTTTTGCCGCCTTCACTCAAAATGGCGAATACCGGATCGGCCAGCTCGCCAAGTTTTGCCCGCGTATTTTCCGGCGCCTCGCGCCCGAACTTGTCGATGACTTGCAGCAATTCGTCCCACCGATTAGACGGAACGCTTTTCCTGCGCAGGAAATCGGTCCAAAATTCCCGATCGCTGATCCGGACGACGACATCTTTTTCTGTGAAACCGAAAGCGCACAAGAGGTCAATGCAAAGCGCGAGCAACTCGATGTCCGCGGCGAGTGCATTTTCCCCAACAATGTCGCAATTGAGCTGGAAATGTTCGCGCAAGCGGCCGCGTTGTTGCTTTTCGTGGCGAAAAAATCGGCCAATGGAGAACCATTTGAGCGGCTTTTTGAACTCGCGCTCGTGCGCGGCGATCATGCGAGCCAGCGTCGGCGTGAGCTCGGGACGCATCGCCACTTCGCGCTCGCCTTTGTCGGTGAAGTTAAAAAGTTGGTCAACGATTTCGGCGCCGCTCTTTTTTTTATACAATTCAGTCGGCTCGAGTATTGGACCGTCCCATTCGATAAAGCCGTAACTGCGCGCCACTTCGCGCCATTTCGCGAAGATGTAATTACGCGCCGCGCAGTCGTCGGGCAGAAAATCACGAAATCCAGGTAATGCTTGCATAAAGAGTCAGGCGGCGCCTCCGGAGGGCTGTCGATCCTTCGTTTTGATACAACCGTACGGCCTCGAAGTTACGAAGCCATCAGCGGATTGAATAAAGTCCGGCTTCAAACAGTCGGAAATATGCACGACGGAAAGCATCCGTTTAACCAAAGCAGAGGACAAATATGAAACAAACAAGATTAGTGAAATTATTGGCTGGCGGAGCGGCTTGCGCAGTGGCGCTGAGCACGGCTTTCGCACAGGACACGAGCACGACGACGACGACCGCAGGGTCGACCGGCGTGAGCACCACCAGCACGAGCACTTTGAATGGCTCGGGCACAATCACCACTTATACTCCGGGATCGGACTACATCATGTTCCGCACGGAAACGAGCCCCGAACCGGTGAAGTATTACTACAGCAAGAGCACGACTGTGGTTGATCCAGAAGGTAGGACCGTCGAAATGTCCGCCCTTCGGCCAGACATGCCGGTGACTTACACCTATACGAAAGAGGGCGATCGCACGGTTATCACAAAGATGACATTGACGAAGCCGCTCTCCTACTACGAAAAGAAAGAGACGACGACAACGACGACGACCAAGCCTTAATGGGTTGGTTCGGTAGTTAGTGGAAATTCAAAGCGCTCGCGGAATTGCGATTCCGCGGGCGCTTCTTGCTGTAGCGACGCTCTGCGAGCGTCGGCATTCATTTCATCCGGCGGTCATAGACCGTCGCTACAGAATTAATCCTCATAGCCGTGTGGAAATTTCTGATGCCATCTCCAGGCGCTCTCAATAATGCGATCAAGTAACTGAAACTGCGGCTTCCAGCTAAGCTCGCGCTTGATTTTTTCCGAGGAAGCGATCAGCCGCGGAGGGTCGCCGGGCCGGCGCGGCTTGTCAACGGTATCGATGTTTCGTCCGGTTATTTTGCGACAGGCGGCGATTATCTCGCGAACGCTGGAGCCACCACCTGTCCCGAGGTTGTAGAACTCGCTTTTGGCTGCGCCCAGAGCCAGAATATGCGCGCTCGCAAGATCGACAATGTGGATGTAGTCGCGAATGCAGGTCCCGTCCGGCGTTTCGTAATCGGTGCCGTAAATTTCCACATGCGGCTTTTGACCGAGCGCGACCTTGAGCACGTTTGGAATCAAATGCGTCTCGACCCGATGATCTTCACCAAAATTCCCGGATGCACCGGCCGCATTGAAATAACGCAGTGAAACGAATTTCAAACCATGGATCTGGTCGTACCAGCGCAAAATTTTTTCAAAGGCGAGTTTCGATTCGCCGTACGGATTGATTGGGAGCGCGGGCGCAGCTTCGTCGATTGGCACGCGCTCGGGCGGACCGAAGATCGCGCAGGTCGACGAAAAAACGAGCCGCCCCACCTGCGTTGCCACCATCGCATCGAGGAGGTTCAAGCCGTTCGAGATGTTGTTGCGAAAATATTTGGATGGATCGCGCATTGACTCGCTGACGAGAGCACTTGCGGCGAAATGCATTACTGCATCGGAGCGAGTACTGGAAAGCGTGGCTTGAATTTTTTCGCGGTCAGCCAGGTCGCCTCGGACGAATGTCGCTCGCGAATCCACTGCGCGACGATGACCTTCTCCAAGATTGTCGAAGACCGCAGCCTCATGGCCTTCGTCAAGAAGCAATTCTGTGCAAATGCTCCCGATATAACCGGCGCCGCCAACGACGAGAATTTTCATCCGGCGAAATTCCGGCGTGCCTGAGCCGCGTGTCAAAAGAAAGCGTAAGCGGCTACGTTTTTTTCTTTTGCTGAGGTTTTTTGGGATCTAAGCTGGCGATCAGCTCTTTTTTCGGCTGCGTCTTTTTCCGCTGCAAACTCGCGACCATCTGCCGCGCGCAGTGGTTTTTGCAGCGCGGTGCGAGCACTTTTAAGCTTTGTTCCTCCGACCCCCATTGCAAAATATCGATATCGACGTGGCGCACGCCCCACTGTTTCATGTCGAGGCGGCTGGACTTGTAAAGGTCGATCGTGTCGGTCCCGATCAGCGCCATTCCATAGTCGTCGATCATGTATTCTTCGTTTGTATCGGCAATTCGAAACCGCGTCCCGAGCGGGAAGCGCGACCAATCAGACGCGGCGCTCATCACATGGCGCCCAGAGAGATAAGAGCCGAGCGCATTGTGGGCTCCACCTCTTTCAGTATGCGTATACGCAGTGGTCCGCACCTTTGGCATGCGACGCCCGTTGACAAGGCTTGGCTTCGACTCCGTCGCACAGCCAACGACCAGGCAAGCGAGAAGCCCTGCAAATGTAAGGTTAAGGCATTTGCGCATTTGCAATATCGTGCCCTCCATAGCAATTGAAGCCATCATGCGCAAGCGATAATTTGCAGCGCGACTCCCGCCGATTTAGTTCGGGGTTGTCGATCTTCCTTCTATGCGCGCTTTGTCATCGAATCATATTGCCGTTGGCAAAGACGTTCTGCTCGATGGGCGCCTCGCTCTCTTTCATAAGCGAGAACGCTGGCTCGCGGTAGCTGATCTTCATTTCGGATACGAACTGAGCCAGCGCGCCGCTGGGAATCTTTTTCCGCTTTGGGGAATGCAGACGATCGAGAATCGCCTCGAAGAATTGCTGCGCGACTACAATCCGGCGCGTCTGATTATCCTCGGCGATCTCGTCCACGATCGCGCCGCGGCGCGCGAAGTCGCGCGCTTGATCAGACAACTAAGCAAGTATTGCAACATTCTGTTAATCGCAGGCAACCATGATCACGAACTGGGTGACGTTGTTGATCTAGTGGATTCGTGGAAGACGAAGCGATTCCATTTTCATCATGGTCATCGGGCGATCGATCGCTCGGACCGTGTACAAATTATAGGTCATTATCATCCTGCGGGTACGATGGCTGATGGCGCGGGATTGCGATTGAAGCTGCCTGCGTTCGTGCAGGAAGAGAATCGCTGGATGCTGCCCGCATTCTCACCGTGGTCGAGCGGAACGGATTTCACACCAGATCAGCGAAGCCGTGTCTGGCTCTGCTCGCCGCAACGCATCCTCCGCCTGAAAACAAGCTAGGCGCGTCTAGGATCGCACTTTGTCGTTGAACTCTGTCGTACAATGTGGGCAGCGCATCGCCTTGATCGGGATCGTCATTTGGCAGGCCGGACAATCTTTTGTGACCGGCGACGCGTGAGTCGGCCGCTTCATTTTGTTGATTCCGCGAACGAGAAGGAAAACGGCGAATGCAACGATCGTGAAATTGATTAGCAGCGTGATGAAGTTGCCGTAATTCCAGGTGATTGCGCCCATTTTTACTGCATCGGCCGGTGTATTGAACGCGGTCGTCCCGTCTTTTGCGGCTCTCAGCACGATGAATTTACTTGAGAAATCGAGGCCGCCCGTCAGCAGACTAATCGGCGGCATGATGATGTCTTTGACCAACGAAGCCACGATCGAGCCGAAGGCTGCGCCAATGATCACACCCACGGCGAGATCGGCCGCGTTACCTTTGATCGCGAATTCGGTGAACTCTTTCCAGACGTTCTTCAGATTCATACGACAATATTGACCATTTTTGTGCCGTTCTTTGATGAATTACTTCGTCACGAAGTTAACGACTTTGTTTTGCACGACGAGAACCTTAAGGTAACCATCTGTTATCCGCTGTTTCACTTTGGGTAATTCTTCGGCTGCATTTATGATTTCCTCCTTTGTAGCTACAACGGAAATGTTCAGTACCCCTTGAAATTTTCCGTTCACTTGGACGGGAATTTCGATTTCGTCCTCAGCTAGCAGCGCTTCATCGTAAACCGGCCATTTCTGTTCCGTGATATCGCCGCGAACGGCTTTGAAGTTTATGTTCAGTTTTTCCCAAAGCTCGGACGTGAGATGCGGAGCAAATGGGTTGAGCAGCGTCAAAAATGTTCGCATCGCAGACACCGGAATCGTTTCCGCGTTTGTGAAAGCATTCACGAAAATCATCATCTGCGAGATCGCGGTGTTGAAAGAGAACGATTCGATGTCCTCGGTCACTTTCTTGATCGTGGCGTGCGTGATTTTCTGCTCCGCCTTGTCTGGATCGACATCTTTGAGCTTGGCGGATAATACCCACTCCCCCGCCTGATTCTCGTTCATGAACAAACGCCAGACGCGCGCAAGAAAACGCGCCACGCCTTCGACGCCGCGCATGCTCCACGGTTTCATTTGCTCAAGTGGCCCCATAAACATTTCGTAGCAGCGAAATGCGTCCGCGCCGTACCGGTCGATCACGTCATCCGGATTGACGATATTACCGCGCGACTTCGACATTTTCTGGTTGTCTTCGCCAAGAATGATTCCTTGATTCACCAAACGCTGAAATGGCTCCGGCTTCGATAAATGGCCCAGATCGAAAAGCACCTTGTGCCAGAAGCGCGCGTAAAGCAGATGCAGCACCGCGTGCTCGGTCCCGCCAACGTAAAGATCGACGCCGCCAGGCTTTGGTCCGCCCATCCAGTAACGTTCCGCTTCCTCGCCGACGAAACGTTCATCGTTCTGAGGATCACAAAACCTCAAGTAATACCAACACGAGCCGGCCCATTGCGGCATCGTGTTTGTCTCGCGCAAGGCTTTGTCGGAATAACGAACCCATTCTTTCGCTCTCGCGAGCGGCGGTTCGCCTGTGCCGGTCGGCTTGTAATCATTGAGTGCGGGCGGAACGACCGGCAGCTCGCGTTCGTCGAGAGCGCGATACTTGTCATCCTCCCAAACGATCGGGAGAGGTTCGCCCCAATAACGCTGACGCGAAAAAAGCCAGTCGCGCAGTTTGTAGCTGATCGCGCTTTTGCCATGATTATGTTCTTCCAGCCATGCGATGATCTTCTTTTTCGCTAGTTGGGTAGGCAGGCCGTTTATGACCGGCGAGTTAATCGCGACGCCGTCGCCAATAAACCCAATCGATTCCTCGGATGTTTTGCCCTCCACTTGAACAACTGGTAAAATCGACAAGCTGAATTTGCGGGCGAATTCCAAATCTCGCTCGTCATGGGCGGGCACGCCCATAATTGCGCCAGTGCCGTAACCGAGCAGAACGTAATCCGCGATCCAGATTGGAATCTTCTCATTGTTTACAGGATTGGCCGCATAGGCCCCGGTGAACACGCCGGTCTTCTCTTTCGCAAGCTCAGTCCGTTCCAAGTCGCTTTTGCGCGCGGCGCGCTCGCGATACTCTCGAACCGCCGGCCACTGTTCTTCGGTGACAATTAGATCGACAAATGAATGCTCCGGAGCGAGCACCATGTAAGTCGCGCCATAAAGAGTGTCCGGCCGCGTCGTGAAGACACGGATCTTTTGTTGATCGTCGATCTTGAAATCGACTTCCGCGCCTTCACTGCGACCAATCCAGTTTCGCTGAAGTAATTTGATCCCTTCCGGCCAATCGAGTCCGTCCAGCTCGTTAAGCAATCGCTCCGCGTAGGCCGTGATCCGCAACATCCATTGGCGCATCGGTCGCCGGACGACCGGGAAGCCACCAATCTCGCTTTTTCCATCGACAACTTCCTCGTTCGCCAAAACGGTGCCGAGTTCCGAACACCAGTTGACTGGCGCATCAGCGACATAAGCGAGTCGAACGCTATCGGGATCAGCACCGCTATAGGTCGAGATCGGCTCGGCTTTGTTGCTCGCGGGGTTAAACCAGGAATTGTAAATCTGGAGGAAAATCCACTGCGTCCATTTGTAATAGCGCGGATCGGTCGTGTTGATTTCGCGCTGCCAATCGTACGAAAAACCGATGCGCTTAAGCTGCGCTTTAAATTTCGCGACATTTTCACGCGTGGTAATCGCAGGGTGCTGGCCGCTTTTGATCGCGTATTGCTCCGCGGGCAAACCGAACGCGTCCCAACCCATCGGATGCAAAACATTAAATCCGCACATCCTCTTGTATCGCGCAATAATGTCGGTGGCGGTGTAACCTTCCGGGTGTCCGACGTGCAACCCGGCACCGCTCGGATACGGGAACATGTCGAGGATGTAAAATTTCGTCTTGGACGGATCGAAATCTTTCTCGCCTGGATTAGCCGCATGAAAAAGCTGCCGCTTCTCCCAGATTGCCTGCCATTTTGGCTCGATCTGATCAAACGGATATGGTTTGCGGCGCTCGCTCATGAAGCTTTAGACAGAATGAACAGGATGCTCAGGATCGTTAAGCGTTGGAATACAATGGCCGAAAGTAACGCAGTTGATCGTGTAAATCCTGTCAAACATGCAGCAATTAATTGTCGCCACGCGCAACCGAAATAAGACGCGCGAGATTCAACAGATTCTTGGGCCGGAGTTCGAGCTGCGCGATCTGACGGCGTATCCTGAGATTTCTGAAATAGTGGAAAACGGAAAGTCCTTCGAAGAAAATGCAAAGCTGAAGGCGATCGCGGTCTCAAAAGAATTGTCCGGCTCGATAATTGCAGATGATTCGGGGCTGGAGGTTGCGGCCCTCGGCGGCGCGCCTGGAACTTATTCGGCGCGTTATGCCGGTGACAAGGCAACGGATAAAGAAAACGTCGACAGGTTACTGGAAGAGCTTGCGCGAATCGGTGCGCAACGCGATCAACGTCGGGCGCGATTTCGTTGCGTCCTAGCGCTCGCGCGTAATGGTCAGATGCTTGGCACGTTTGAAGGAATCGCCGAGGGAACGATTGTCGATCAACCGCGCGGGTCGCGCGGATTCGGTTACGATCCGATCTTTGTCCCGAACGGATTCGAAGAGACTTTCGGTGAATTGCCTGCCGAATTGAAGAATAGAATCAGCCATCGAGCACAGGCGATCCGCGCCCTACGCGCTGGATTGGCGACTCTGCAGCGTGGCAATTAGGGCTTCGGAGGTGGAGGCGGAGCACCGGGAGGTTGAGCACCGGGAGGTTGAGCACCGGGAGGTTGAGCACCGGGAGGTTGAGCCCCTGGAGCCCCCGCCGCTCTGATTTGATAGCCAACTTTTTTGATTCCGACGGAACGAACCTTGTCCAAGACCGCAATCACATCGCCGTGCATGGCCATCATTGACGCGCTGATCGAGACTTTGATATCCGGATTGGCCTGATGAAGTTGATAAAGGCGCGGCAGCACCTGGTCGTCCGTCACAATCTGGTTGTCGAAATAAACGGCATTTCCTTCCTGCACCTTTACCGAGACATAATCCTTTACCTGGCTTGGCGGAGGCGCCACGGCGGCCGGCAGATTGACGCGAATACCCTTCATGTGGGTTTGGCTCAAGCTCACCATCATAAAGCTGGCGAGCAGAAAGAACATGACGTCGATCAAGGGAATGATCTCGATACGGGCTCTTTTGTGCGGAATTGGTGAAGACAACTTCATGCGTTGTATTTGTTAATCGGCATTCAGTATGAGGCACCGGTCATGGTGAAGGTAATGGGAATTCTGACTTTCGAAACTGTTCCAGGTTTAAATCGCCATTGCCGAAACGCACTCGTGGCGGCGTTATCCAATATCGGGTTTCCAATACTTTGCGCCATCGAAGCGCTGGATACGCTGCCGCTTCCTGAGTCAACCTCGACGACGCAGACTCCACTGCCCGTGACACGGCGGGAACGCGCCTCGTAAGGATATTGGGGGCGAGGCGCATATGTGGCGAGCGCTTTCGCCTGGGAAATCGACACTGGTCCGGGGCGACCGACTGCCTGTGGCGCCTTGATTGCGGTTTTCGGCGCCGCTGCCTTTGGTTGCCGCGGCGGCGGCGTTGTTTCTTCGTGAAACTCAGGTTGAATCTCTGGCGGTGGCGGAGGTTCCGGCAACGGAATGTCTTCTGGTGGCGGGGTCGGCTGCTCTTCAGGCTGCAATGTCGCCTCGACCACAGCCGTTGGGATATCGGGAGGAATGTCGGCGGACGCCTCGCGTTTTTGAGCAAGCGCCACCCCGGTCAGGTGAATGAGCACTGCGGCACCCAAAGCGCCCCACCAATGCCATTGCGGCGCTGGCCGGTAGAGTATTGGTTTTATTGGCGTCTTAGCCATACCCAAAGTCACCTCCCGGGTGCCGGAACCCCCTTGAGCGCCTCGCTCCTAATTTCAAAGGCGATTTTGTAGAATCCGGCCGAGCGCAGCATATCAAGCAACTGAATGATATTTCCGTGAACCGTGTCGCGATCGCCGCGAACGAACACCTTCGCTTCAGGATCGGACTGATGCACTTTTTGCAGACGCGCCTGCATCTCATCACGGCTGATCTCCTCTTTATCGAAGAAGAAATTGCCGTTCATATCGACCGACACACTAATGTAGTCGCGCTTAGACTGTGTTTCGCCCGAGCTGCCTGCGGGCAGATTCACTTTGATGCCTTTCATGTGCACCTGGCTCAAACTCACCATCATAAAGCTAGCCAGCAGAAAGAACATGACGTCGATCAACGGGATGATCTCGATCCGCGCTTTCTTGTGCGGAATTGGCGAGCTTACGTACATTGGATACCTTTAGATCGACGAGCCTTTCCCAGAGATTGGGGCTCCCCCCGCGATCTCCATCTCGCGCGCCGCGCTTTGTGCTCCTAACATAACTTCCAGGTTCGTGGCTGCGGTCTGCAGTTCGAACTCTAAGTTAGACACTCTGGAAGTGAAAAAGTTAAACGGAACGAGCGCGAAGATGGCGATGCCGAGACCGCACGCTGTTGCAATCAGCGCCTCCGCGATACCGCCGGTGACGGCTTGGACCGCGAGTTCTTCATTACCCAGAAAGCTGAAGGACCGAATTAGACCGGTGATCGTGCCCAACAGACCGAGCAGTGGCGCCAGTGTGACCAAGGTGTCCATGACCACGAGAAACCGGCCGGCACGTTTGATCTCGATGCCGGCAGCGACTTGCAATGCACCTTGCAGCGAAGCGTGCTGGTGATTGAGACCATTCCACATCATGCGCAAAACCGGGTCGCGCGTTGCGCGAGAAAGCTTGGAGGCCTCGGCGATATCGCCGTTTTCAATCGCGGTGAACACTTTCTCGATCCGCTTCGGATCCCGCCGGAACCAGCGGGCACTCCACCAGAAAATTCGCTCGATCACAACCGTGAGTCCGATGATCGAGACGATGAGAATCGGCCACATGATCGGGCCGCCCTTCCGAAAATTATCGATCAAAAAGTTGGAACTGAGCCCGCTTGGCTTGGTCGCAGCTTCAGCCGGTGCTGGGCTGAGCGTCGCTGTCACCGTCACGGCTGGTGATGTAGCCGCACCGGGCGGCGGCGGCACGGCAGGCGCTCCTGGCGGTAAGCTTGCAGTTGGCAGCTGCGCCGGCGCAGCGGGATTCGCCAGAGCCCCCGGACTCACGGCTGGAGGAGGAGCTCCCGGTGGAGGTCCGGGCGGAGATTGGTGTGGCGGTGCGGGAGGCGCGGGAGATTGCGCGAAAGAAGTGAACGCAAGCGCGAGTGAGAATAGGCAGGCAGTAAGTAATGTTTTCATAGTTGAGGCAAGGTTTGGTGACCGGCTCGGTTCCGGCACGAGTTTCCCGTTATCGCAAACGGTTTACCTGCAAGTCGAGCAAAACTTTTCACCTTTTTTAGTGGACACTTCGCTTTTACGAAAGTCGCATCTCTAATTCGCATTATCTGCGCTGGCGGGATGTAAGGCAAGTCCGCCAAATTCGCGGAGTCGCCAAACTCAGGCGATTTCCGCACCGGACTAGTCGCACCTGGCGTCCGTAACGCGGTTTCGCAGCGGCGGCCAATTGCCGATTTTCGCTTCCAATTCATCGCCCGCGCGAATGGCTCCTACACCGGAAGGTGTTCCGGTCAGAATGACATCGCCTGGCATCAGAGTCATCGCCCGATTGGCGAACGAGACGATTTCTGCGACCGAATAGATCATCTGACTTGTGCGCGCTTGCTGTCGCACCTCCCCATTTTGCCGGAGCTCGATCGGCAGATCGCTAACATTGACATCGGAATACACGAACGGCCCAACGGGTGTGTAAGTATCAAAAGATTTACAGCGACCGAATTGCTTTTCGCTCTTTTGCAAATCACGGTCGCTGATGTCGAGCCCGATCGTGTAGCCGAAAACATGATCGAGCGCGCGTTTCGTGGGCACGTTTTTCGCCAACGCACCGATTACGATCGCAAGCTCGACTTCAAAATCGGTTTGATGCTCGGGAAACGCGATCTCGATTGTGCCGTTATGCGGTAGGAGCGACGTCGACGCTTTGAACCAGATCAATGGAGTACCCAACGGCGTCCGCTTCATTTCCGCGATGTGATCGGAGTAATTCAGCCCGACCGCGATTAATTTGGATGGCGCCACCGGAAGATCGACATCTACATCCGCGAGTTTCCGCACTTCGCCCGTCGGTTTGACATCGATCCAATACGGATGCGCCAATGCGTGTACCTCGTCGCCGCGTAATTCGCCGTAAAAAAAATCATCGCCTGATATAAATCCACCGAATGTGCGCATCTAAAGAAGGTAGGGGGTGGTTCACCTGAACCGTCCGCGGTCGTGTGAATGGAGCTAAAAGACGATTGGGGTCAATCGCCGCTACCTCGCGGCAACACCGCGACAAAGTCACGCACGGTCTTTTGTTCCGGAATCGAAAACGCTTTGCCAGTTTCACGCTTAACCCAAAATGCGCTCGACGACCCGCCATCGAGATTGAGTGCGCGGGAGATTTTGAAGCCGTCTGCGATCTGCGCGGTCGCCAGAATTTTTGCCAGTTCGGCCAGCGTAATCTCGGAGCAAAATCCGAGCGCCGCGCGATCTAATCCTCCAACCGCGGCGAAGGTTCTCCGCGCAGATCGCGTCTCCTCGAGGCCGCGAACACGTCGCCCAAGATCGATAAGGAACGGTCCGCATTGAACGGCGGCGTTAAGCTTTTCTTGCCGCAAAAATTCCCGGGTGCGCAGAATTTGCACTCCGCGCGCTGATGCAGTGAGAACGCCGGTAAGCAATCGGGCTCTTTGCAGCGGCGCAATCATTTTTCCGTCGACGATCAATAAGCCGATAGGCGCAGAGTCCGGACTGAAATATCCGCCGTTGACGCCGGCCAGGCATTTCTCACGTCTCATTACGTCGACGAGGTTGCTGGCGCCATCCTCATTTTGAATCACGCGCAACGTGCAAGATTTGGTGGAGAAAATAGCAAGATCGACAACGGCACGGTCATCTGTGCCGGCGTTCTCCAAGATAACATGCTGATGCACAACGCCGGCGCCTCCCGGCTCCGAACCGGCCGAGAAAATTGTCCAATTCCCGTGCGCCGTGGTCGCAACGGCTAGGAAAAGGACGGCGACCCTAAGCTTCGGCACCGTGTTTGTTCAGCAAAGCTTGAAACCGTGGATCGTTTCGCAACGGGTCCCAAATCGGATTTATTTTCAGAACCTGCACGGTGACCGCGCTCGGTCGGCTCAACAGTCCGTCCAGGATTTCAATCGCGCGATCGTTGTCGCCAAGAATGGCGTGAACTTCGGCGACCCCAGCCGCAATCTCCGGGCCGCCAAAGGCGTCTTTGCTCTCCGGAAGCAGTTCGGTGGCGCGCCGCGCGTCAGTTAGCGCGGCATCTTTTTCTCCGAGATAGGCGAGAACCTTCGCGAGCTGAATATGTATCTCCGCCGCATCGGGACTCTCTTTCAGTTGTGCTTCGAGGAGGTCTTTTGCTTTCAGGAAGGCGGCTCGCGCGCCGGCTTCGTCCTGAAGCGCCTTTCGCGCAAAGCCGATGACATAATATTTGCCACTCAATTTTGCGGGAATCGATGTGAAGAGATCGTCTGGCAGGCTTTCCGCTTCGCGCAATCCTTCTTTGTATTTTCGTTCCAAAAGAAAAACGTCCGCCCGCGCGCCGGCGATCCAAAGTTTTTCCACGTTGCCCATCGGCATCGATTTCACGGTCTGAAATGCTTTCTCCGAAACGCTGAAATCCCCTTTCTCAGCGATCGCCAGCTTGGACTTGACCTCCCAAAGTCCCACCCCTGCTGGGTTAATTTGGAGGCCGCGGTCGATGGTTTTGTTAGCCGCATCGTAATTTCGCAGCATCTCGTAATTGAAAGCGAGATTTTGCAGCGGCCAGATGTCCTTCGGATTTAAACTGACGGCTTTCTCCAGATTGGCGGTCGATTCGGCCCATTTTGCCTGCCGGCGCTGGATTGCGCCAATGGCGAGATAGGCTTCCGATTCGTTAGGCAATCCGCGCTGGGCGATTTCGAATTCTCTTAGAGCCGCGTCATAGTTGTTATCGCCGTAATAATATGAGAATCCCACAGCCAGATGCGCCTCCGGCAGGTCAGGCTGCAATCGTAGAGCGCGTTCGGCGAGAGTGCGCGCTTTTTCGCGGCGTTCCGACGTGCGGTCGAAAGTGTGCACGATCCAACTTTGCAATAGCGAGGAGCGCGCGAGGGCGAGCGCAAAATTCGGGTCGAGCTCGATGGCGCGCTCGTAAAGCTGCTCGCTTTGTTTCAGTTTGTCGAAATCCTCAACGGCGCACTGGAGATTCTGCGCCTGGACAAAGGCGAGATAGGCTTCGCCATTCTCCGTAGGCTTGCGTTCCATTTGTGCCTTTTCCTCGGGCGACAATTTAGCCTGGAGTTCGCCAGTTATTTTTTTTGCGAGATCGCTTTGGATCGCCAACACATCGGTTAGGTCGCGATCGTAATCTTCGGCCCAAATGTGCTCGTCGTTCGCGGCGTTGATGAGCTGCACGTTAATGCGCACGCGGTTGCCGGAGCGGCGAACACTTCCTTCCAGAACCGTCGAAACACCCAAAGCCTTTCCGATTTCGCGAACATTGGATGCTTTGCCCCGGTAAGGCATGACTGATGTGCGGGAGATTACCTTCAGATCGCCGATCTTTGACAAGTTGGTGAGCACGTCGTCCTGAATGCCGTCGGCGAAGTAGGCATTTTCTTTGTCATCGCTCAAATTTTCAAACGGCAGCACTGCAATTGACTTGTCGATCTTCCGCGCGGAAGCGCGGGGCAGCAGGAAAAACCCGGCGATCGCGGAGACGATCACACCCGTTGCGACGAGCATAATTACGTTGCGACGGCGGTGCATTCTTGGCGCCGTTGCGCTCGGCGTCGCTCGGATGCCTTGCGGCGTGACATCAAACGCCCATGCGAGGATCAGCGCGATTGGAAATCCGATGAGTAACAGCATGATTACGAGGCGCAGGGCCCAGCTTGGCAATTCCCATGCCGGAAATGCAGCGGAGGCCAGTTGTATAATGCCGCCGGCAGCTATGACGTAGGCTGCGGCCACGCGATAAACCTTACGCCGTTTCACTTCCTCGAAGAAGCCGCTCATAGCAACAGATTTGGGTTCGCCCGGATTAAAGTTCAACGGTGACAATATAGACACGAAAACACATAACCGCGTTCACTTTACACCTGTGGCGAAAACAGTTTGAAAATGCGGGCTCTGTTTCTCGCGCGCGACGACGCTCACTTCGATTTCCCGGAAGCCGTTTTTTTCCAGAAATTGATGCAACTGCACTTCGCTAAATCCGAGCCAGTGGTCCGCATACAACTCGCGGGCTCGTTCGAACCGATGGCTCAAAAGGTCCAGAATCACCAAGCGGCCGCCGCGCTTCAAAATCCGGTGCGCCGCCGTGATCGCTCGTTGCGGATGAATGGCGTGATGCAACGCCTGGCTCAAAATCGCAAGATCGACACTGTTTTTCGCGATCGGGGGATCTTCAATATCGCCGAGCCGATATTCGAGGTTCTTGAAGCCGTGCTTTTTTGCGAGTTTGGATCCGAATTCGACCATCTTCGGCGAATTATCAATTGCGATAACTTTGCGCGCGTTTTTGGCTAGCAACTGCGAAAGTGTCCCTTCGCCGGCGCCAAGGTCCGCTACGGTAAGCCGCGGGAGCAGCGTTATGAGAGCGTGGGCCAGAGCCTGCCACGATCGCCCTGGGCAATACCTCCGGCCAAATTTTCCCGCGAGCTCATCGAAGTATTCTCGCGCCTTGTCCTGGCGTTTGCGTAGAACAAGCTTGAGACTCGTGCGATCGCGCGACGTTTCCGGCAGCTCGCGCGCGAGTGTCCGGCTCAACTCCGCGACACGCGTCCGCCGGGAACCCTGTCTATTTTCGCTGGCGCCGTAGTAAACATTTTTTCCGGCCCGCCGATCTTCGACCACACCGGCTCGCTTGAGCTGCGCGAGATGACTTGAAATGCGCGATTGCCCCATGCCTAGGATTTGCTGCAGCTCCGCTACCGAAAGTTCTTCCTGCTCGAGAAGAAGCAGCAGGCGCAAACGGGTCGGGTCGGCCAGCATTCGCAGGAAATTAATGGTTGACGGCATTGTGACGGCCCACGATATATCGACGTATCATGATTGGTCAATATGTTGACTGCCTGACTTTTCCGGGTTCAGGTTTCAGGATTCAGCTTTAAGCTTCGGTTCAACATTTCAACTCTCCCATGTCGCATCGTTACATCTTTTCCTCCGAATCGGTCACAGAAGGTCATCCTGACAAAGTTTGCGACACAATCAGCGATTACATCCTCGACGCCTGTCTCGAACAAGATCCGCTGAGCCGCGTTGCTTGCGAGACGCTCGCGAAAGGCAACCTGGTTGTGCTTGCCGGCGAGATTACCAGCAATGCGAAGTTTGATTTTGAAGAACGCGTTCGCGATGCGGTTCGCAGCATTGGATATGTGAACGGCGATTGCATTTTTCACGCCGACACCTGCCGTGTGATTTGCGAAATGACAGAGCAATCGCGCGACATCAAGCAGGGTGTCGATCAAGCCGCGGCCGAAGGGAAAGGCACGGCTGAGCAAGGGGCCGGGGATCAGGGGCTGATGTTCGGTTTTGCCTGCAACGAAACGCCGGAGCTCATGCCGGCACCGATTTCTTTTGCGCACAAGCTCGGGCGCGAGCTCACCCGCTTGCGCAAGTCCGGTGAAATCCCATGGCTGCGCCCGGACGCCAAGACACAGGTCTCGATTGAATACGACGGTTACAGACCCGTGCGCGCTACAACCGTGGTCGTCTCTTCGCAACACGCGGCCGATGTGAAACAAAAAGAAGTGCGCGAGACGTTAATGGAACTCCTCATCAAAAAAGTGATGCCTGCCGAATGGCTGGACGAGAAGACGGCTTACTTGATTAATCCCACCGGCCGCTTTGTCATCGGCGGCCCGGAAGGCGACGCCGGCATCACAGGACGCAAGATTATTTGCGATACCTACGGCGGAATGGGCAGGCACGGCGGTGGCGCGTTTTCTGGCAAAGATCCGACCAAAGTCGATCGCAGCGCGGCTTACATGGGACGTTGGATCGCGAAGAATGTTGTCGCGTCCGGACTGGCGGATCGTTGCGAAGTCCAATTCGCCTATGCGATTGGCCATCCAGAACCGGTGAGCGTCAGCGTCGATACCTTCTGCACTGGCAAAGTGGATGAGCAAAAATTGGAGCGCTCGATCTGGGAAGTTTTCAATTTCAAACCCGCCGACATTATCAAGCAGCTCAATTTGCTTCGACCGATTTATCGCAAGACAACCAACTACGGTCATTTCGGTCGCATCGATGATCTGGATGCGTTGACTTGGGAGCGAACCGATAAAGCAGAAGAGTTAAAGAAAGAGGCAAGCTAGCTTCCAGAGTTAGCATTCACGGTTCGGCAGAAATGAAAACATCAGCAATTGCTCCGACGAAAAGCGATTACAAGATTCGCGATATCAATCTGGCGGACTGGGGCGGCAAGGAAATTTCCATCGCGGAAAAAGAAATGCCAGGTCTCATCGCCATTCGCGAAAAGTATGCGGAGAGTAAACCGCTCGCTGGAGTGCGCATCACGGGTTCTCTGCACATGACGATTCAGACTGCAGTGCTGATCCAGACACTTGTCGATCTTGGCGCGAGCGTGCGTTGGGCCAGCTGCAACATTTTTTCAACGCAAGATCACGCTGCAGCGGCGGTCGCGAAATCCGGCGTCTCGGTCTTCGCATGGAAAGGCGAAAGCCTCG
>Ga0193719_10000186_pt1 | contig 21417 bp, 25 predicted proteins | sample U2a2metaG_FD_160103 | JGI IMG/M metagenome (GOLD analysis project Ga0193719, IMG submission 160103) | Soil microbial communities from a riparian zone of the East river system, Colorado, United States - U2a2 | ecosystem: Environmental > Terrestrial > Soil > Riparian zone | place: USA: East... | reverse complement strand
TACATCGTGGCGCCGGGAACGATCTTCGGGCTCTTCGCTGGCATCTATTACTGGTTCCCGAAAGCGACAGGTCGAAAGATGAGCGAGTTCTGGGGCAAAGTGCACTTCTGGCCGACGCTTATCTGTATGAACGTCATTTTTCTTCCCATGTTTTTGCAGGGGATGGCCGGAATGCATCGGCGCTGGTATGACGGTGGGCAGGGATGGGGCGTTTCAACCGAGCACACGATTTGGGGGTTGACCGGCTTTCAATGGAACACGCCCATCTCATGGGCGGCCTGGACCATGGGCCTGGCCCAAATCCCCTTCATTATTAATTTCTTCTGGAGCATCAGACATGGCGAAAAGGTGAACGATAACCCATGGGAAGCGACCACATTAGAATGGACGGCGCCTTCTCCGCCGCCGCACGGCAATTTCATCCATACGCCCGTCGCCTATCGTGGGCCATACGAGTATAGTCTTCCCGGTCGCGAACGTGATTTCACGATGCAGAATGAGCCGGTGGAACCGGCCGAGCGGACTCGCCGCAAGCCGCCGGTCGAGCCGGCCCTCGCCTGAGCCAACGCGATGGAGATTCCGTACACCGTTTCGACTCGGCCCGACACGGGCCTGTGGAACGCCAAGATCGGCATCTGGCTTTTCCTGGCCTCGGAAGTGATGCTTTTCGGCGGACTTTTCTCCGCCTACATTTTTTTGCGCATCGATTCCCCGCCGGGCATGTGGCCGCACGGCTTGCTCAACGTTCCCGTTGGCACAATGAACACCGCCATTCTCATCCTGTCGTCAGTCACGGTGGTGCTGGCGTGGGCGGCGCTAAAGATGAGAAGGTACCGGGCTTACTGGTGGTACATGCTGGCCACGATCCTGTGTGGCGTGATTTTCTTGACCGTCAAACTCGTTTACGAATGGCCGCAAAAGTTTGACCATTTCGGCGCTTACATTAAGCCGGAAGAGCTTGGGAAGTACGAACAGTATCTCGGCAACGAGCATGCTGCCGCGAAAGGTCTGCCGCCGCGCCTCGAGATCAGCGGCCATTTGCATAATCGCTCCGCTCTAAACGATCCCAAGATTAAGGAATACGAGGTCGCGCTTGATCCGCTCAACGCCGATCCGACCAACCCGGCGATGGATCGACCGCACTTTTTCTATCTCCCGCCGACTCACAAGATGGCCACGATCGAAAAAGAGGACGTACAATACGCGACGATGTTCGTGCCCAAACATAGCGCGTATTTTGCCAGCTATTTCACGATCACTGGTTTACATGGACTGCACGTGCTCGGCGGCGTGCTCGTGTTCATTTACATGTGGCTGCCGGTCAGCAAAAAACTTTACCAGCGCAATCCGGAACATTTGGCCAATCGCGTCGAAGTTTCCGGTCTGTTCTGGCACTTTGTCGATCTGATCTGGATTTTCGTGTTTCCGCTTTTCTATTTGCTCTAAGTCATGAACAACCCGCCCGACGTTTCACCCGACCCGAGCGAGCACGAGGAGTACGCGCATAACGTCCAAAAGCACGTCCGGGGTTACTTAATGGTCGGCGCGACCCTGCTCATCTTCACCGCGGTCACCGTCGCGCTTTCGTACGTCGATTTTGGCGCGCCGAAAGCGAACATCGCCGTGGCCATGCTGGTGGCGACGTTGAAGGCAGGGTTAGTGGCGGCAATTTTCATGCATCTGGCCGCGGAAAAGCGGCTCATTTATCGCATCCTCATTTTCACCGGCTTTTTTGTGCTCGGACTTTTTTGGCTTATATTTCTGGCGTGGTACGACTACCCGGTCCTTCATTAGATGTCGCTTAAAGGCTTCCATATTGTCTTTATTATTTTCTCGACCCTGCTTGCGCTCGGGATCGGAGCATGGTGCATCTGGGTCAACCTTGTCGAAGGCGAACCCGTTTATCTCGCCGGAGCGATCTTCTCGTTTGTAGCCGCGGTTGCGCTGATGGTTTACGGCGTTTGGTTCTATCGGAAAATGAAAAGGCTTCGCATCATCACGTGAAAGCGAAAATCCTGTCGAGTTTACTTTTGTTGATCTTTTCGCCAGTTGGTCAGGCGCTGGCGTGCCCGTTTTGCTACGGCGCAAAAGATGGAAAGTCGACTGAGCACATGGCAGTGGCGATCTGGTTTCTGTTTGGCGCTGTCATGTCGGTGCTGGGCGGAATTGGCGCCTTCAGTTTTCACCTCTGGCGGCAGGGACGCACGCCGGCCGAGCCGTACCAGGAGATCACCGAGGAAGATCTGAGCAAATATGAATAGCCTCGCGCTGATCAATGAATTCCTGGGAATGCCGCCGAACGCCTCCTCGCACGGATATCAAATCGATCACATCATCGAGTTCTGCCACTGGTTCATGGGCGCGCTCTTCCTTGGTTGGTCGACGTTTTTTATTTTCGTTTTGATTCGCTTCCGGAAACGGCGCCATCCGGTTGCTGATCACCACGGAGTGAAAAGCGGCATCTCGACGCATCTGGAATTCTCCGTTGTCTTGATTGAAGCCGTGCTCCTGCTCGGCTTCGCGATCCCGCTTTGGGCAAAGCGCGTGAACGAATTCCCACCCACCAAGGACGCGATTCTCGTGAACGTCGTTGCGCAACAGTTCAGCTTTAATTATCACCTTCCTGGGCCAGACGGACAATTTGGCCGGCGCGATGCCAGCTTTGATAGCAACTCAAATCCGCTCGGCCTCGATCCGAACGATCCCGCCGGCAAAGACGATATCGCGACGCTTGGCGAACTTCATGTGCCGGTGGATCGCCCTGTTATCATTGAGCTTTCATCGAAAGATGTGATCCACGATTTCTTCGTGCCGGCCATGCGAATTGGAGCCGACGCAATTCCTGGCTCGCGCATCCCGCTTTGGTTCACTCCAATTAAGACCGGTACTTATGAAGTCATTTGCGCCCAGCTCTGCGGTCTGGGCCATTATTCAATGAAAGGAACGCTGGTGGTTGATACACCAGAGGAGTATCAGGCTTGGCTCAAAGAACGGGCCGAGTTGGCTGGCGGCGCGCAAAGCGCACCTCCTGCTGGTGCGCCGAAAACGGGGAACAAACCAACCGCCCAACCGGGAAATAAGCCTGCCGCGCCCCCGCCTTCCCCAAGCCCCGGCGGTTAAATTCTCTTCCTGTAGCGGCAGTCTACGACCGTCGCATTTATTTCCATCCCGGTTATTTTTCCAACCGTGGATAGATCGATCTCAAATCGCCACAGTAAATGGCTGAACCGTTTCGCGTGGTTCACGTGCGTCGCGACGTTGTTACTCATTTGCAGCGGCGGGATGGTCACGAGCAAAGGCGTCGGTCTCGCCGTGCCTGATTGGCCGACCACGTTCGATTACAACATGTTTTTATTTCCCATCTCAAAATGGATTGGCGGCGTTTTGTTTGAGCATACTCACCGCTTAATCGCTTCGGCAGTTGGATTCCTGACGATCATTCTCGCGATTTGGCTTTGGCGTAGTGATGATCGCCCATGGGTGCGCAATCTTGGCGTGATCGCCCTTGTCGGCGTTGTCGTGCAGGGAATTCTCGGCGGTCTCCGCGTCACCATGCTGAAGGACGAGATCGGAATCTTTCATGCCTGCCTCGCGCAAGCGTTCCTTGGACTCCTCGTGCTGGTCGCGCTCATAACGACAAAATTTTGGCGCAGACTTTCGGATGTCTTTGTGGCCCCAAAAACATTTGCGCCGATCAAGACGCTTGCGTTGCTGATCACTTTCGCAATTTATGCGCAGCTTGCGCTTGGGGCGACGATGCGTCACCAACATCGCGACCTGGCGATTCTCGATTTTCCCACAGCAAACCGCGCCTGGATTCCAGACACGAACGAGACTGCGATCGCAAAGATCAACGCCTGGCGCGATGCACGAGGCCTGTCGGACGTGGACGCGTTCCAAATCTGGCTGCAAATGGCGCACCGCCTTCTCGCGCTGCTGATTGCCATTGCGATCATTGCATTTTGTTTGCGCGTTTGGAGAGATGCGGGCGGTGTCCCGGCTCTGTCGGGCTTGTCGATCTTTTGGGTCGCGCTGGTCGTTTGCCAGATTGCGCTCGGGGCCTGGACGATTTGGAGCAACAAGGCCGCTGATGTCGCGACGGCGCATGTCGCGGTCGGCGCGGTCATGCTATCTTTTGGCGTGAGCATCTTTGCGAGTTGCTGCCGAATTTTGGCGGTTTCCCGGCGTGGCGCGCCCGGCGGTCGCGCCCTCCCAGTCTCTCGACCTGCATGAAAACCGCTGCACTCGAAGCGCAAAACACAAATCTCGCGTCCACGCGAGGGCGGCTCGCTTCGGATTTCGCCGAATTGGTCAAGGCGCGGCTCACTCTGCTTGTGCTGCTCACGACCGCTGTTGGTTTTTATCTCGGGGCGGAACCGCCCGTCGATTACATCGCGCTTTTTCACGTTGTCTTTGGAACTGCCGCGGCCGCGGCGGGCGCAGCCGCGCTTAACCAATGGTGGGAGCGCAGGCCCGACGCGTTGATGCATCGAACAAGGACGCGGCCGATTCCAGCCGGTCGCATGCGTCCCCTGGAAGCGCTCATACTCGGGGCCGTCCTCTCGATTTTCGGAATCGGCTATCTGGCGATTGCCTGCAACATGCTGAGCGCGGTCCTCGCGGCGATAACGATCGCGATTTACATTTTTGCTTACACGCCGCTGAAACGCACCAGCACGGCAAACACCGCCGTGGGCGCAATCCCGGGCGCGATCCCGCCGATGGTCGGTTGGGCAGCAGCGCGTGGAACGGTCGATCCCGGTGCGTGGAGCCTTTTTGCCATTCTCGTTTTGTGGCAACTGCCCCATTTCTTCGCCATCGCCTGGATGTATCGCAATGATTATTCGCGCGCCGGCTTCCGAATGATTTCGAGCGACGATAGCAGTGGTGAACGGAGTGCCAGTCAAAGTGTGTTCTTCTGCATCTTGTTGCTCATCGTCGCCGGGTTACCCGCTTCTCTCGGAGTCGTGACGATGTTTTATGTTCCGGTTGAGCTTGCGCTTGGCGGGTTGTTTATCGCTGTTGCGATGCGTTTTTTGCGACTGCGCACCCGCGCGTCGGCACGCCTGTTGTTTATCGGCTCGATCGTTTATCTCCCCCTGCTTTTAGGCGCGCTCGTGTTGACCAAATCATGAATGCGACTTCAGTGACAACGCCCTCCGCGCCATCGCGCAGCGCGACCGCGTGGAAAGTGATCTTGATCCTCATTCCGTTTGTCACCCTGGCACTGTTGCTCTGGCTGCGTCACCTTGAAGTAAGCGCACTCCGGCAGCGCGTCGTTCCTTCATATGGCACCGTGCCGCCCTTTCAGCTCGTCAACCAGAACGGGCAGCCATTTGGGTCGGCGCAGGTAGCCGGAGAAGTTTGGATCGCTGATTTTATTTTTACAAGCTGCCCCGGACCATGCCCGCTGATCAGCACTCGGATGAGTGAATTGCAGAAGCCGTTGGAAAAGACCGATGTGCATCTGGTCTCCTTTACCGTCGATCCGGACACCGACACACCGGAAGTCCTGCGCGGGTACGCGGAGAAGTTGCATGCCGAGCCGAAGCGCTGGGATTTTCTCACCGGATCAAAATCTGCGATTTACAAACTCTCGCACGACGGCTTTAAGCTTGCGATAGCCGACGGCAGCGAAGCCGAGGGAACTCCGGTACACAGCACACGGATGGTGCTGGTGGATCGACATGGTCAAATTCGCGGTTATTACGAAGGAACAGAAGCCGACGCGATGACAAAATTACTTGCCGACACGAATCATCTGCTGCGCGAACAACCGAAATAGCGATAGCGGCGCTCTATGAGCGTCGCATTATTTCGACCGACGGTCACAGAGACCGCCGCTACCGCGAACTGATTACCCCACCGGCTCCGGAGCGGCGCTTGGCCCTTCGTCGCAGACCAATTGCAGATAGTCCCGATACTCGCCTTTCGGCAAGCGGTCGATGATCGTCGACAATTGTGACTGTTTGATAAAGCCTGCGCGCACGGCGACTTCCTCCAGACAGGCGATTTTCAATCCCTGTCGATGTTCGATGGTCGCAATGTAATTGCCGGCTTCGAGCAAGCTGGTCTGGGTGCCGGTGTCGAGCCACGCCATTCCGCGGCTGAGCAACTTCACATGTAGCTGCTTCTCCTTGAGATAGAGCAGATTCAGATCCGTGATCTCGAGCTCGCCGCGCGCCGACGGACGCAGAGATCGGCAAAAATCGACAACGCGCTCATCGTAAACATAAAGCCCCGGCACCGCGTAGTGACTCTTCGGTTGCTTCGGTTTTTCCTCCAGACTAATTGCCTTGCCCTCGGCGTCGAACTCCACCACGCCGTAGCGCTGCGGGTCGCGGACTTGATATCCAAAAATGCAAGCTCCGCGCTCGATGGCCAAAGCGTCCCGGTAAAAATCGAGTTTCCCATAGAAAATGTTGTCGCCCAAAATGAGCGACGCACCGGAGGCGCCGAGGAATTTTGCGCCGATCAGGAAAGCCTGGGCGATTCCTTCCGGCTTCGGCTGCTCGGCGTATTCGATGCGAATGCCAAGTTGCGTGCCGTCGCCCAGATAATCGCGCAGCATCGGTAAATCTTTGGGCGTGGTAATGATTAGCACGTCCCGTAGACCGCCGAGCATAAGCGTGGCTAGCGGGTAGCAAACCATTGGCTTATCGTAGATCGGAAGAAGCTGTTTGCAGACGATCTTGGTGAGCGGGAAAAGACGCGTCCCGGCGCCTCCGGCAAGTAGGATGGCTTTCTTCATTTTCGATTTTCGATTTTCGATTTTTGATCGCTGCAGCTCCAGCGCAAAAGCAATTCAGCCCATTGCTGCCAGAACTTTGTGCGTCCGGTCAAATGAAACCCGCCGGTTTTGTCCAGCACAAATGAGCCATTCTGTGCTTCGAACAGCTTGCGATCGTGAACACGGCCTCCAACACATTGCGGCAAGGCCGCTTTGACCCAGTCTCGTGGGAGTTCCGTCCGCGGCTCAATCGTGGCGCTCACGGTTACGTCTCCAATTTTCTGCAAGATGAGCGCACACACCAGCGCGCGGGAAGCTGTGGCGTGGACGTGGGAAATTGTTCTCTCCCTCAGCAGCCTGCGTAATACGAGGGCGAAACGCGCTTGGCGCATGAAAATCCCGCTCGGTGATCGACTCTCCTGCTGTGCTCGCTCCTCTTCCAATTTTTGGGCGAGAGCGGGATTTGCCCGCCATTCTGCCTCGATCACCATCGCATCCGGCAAAAATTCCAGCCCGAGCGCCATTCGTTCCATCGACCGATTTAAACGGGCGGCTGAGTTCAATTCGCAGACGAATGGAACGATCGAGACGCCTCGCTGCTTCATCTCCTCAAGCTCGCGTTCGATGAGAGGCAAATCTTTATCCGGCCAGCGATCAACCAGGTATGCGATCTGATGGCTATCTGTAGCCGGTTTGCTCTGCGAAGCGCGGCGCTGACCAGATTTGGTCGAGGCTGTCTCGAAGCGTTGGAGAAGCGGCGCAACCGTGTGCTCGATTCGAAAATGCTGTTCGATTCGCGCGCGCCCGGCGCGACCGTAACGCGAGCGCAATCCGGGGTCCCGGATCAGTTCCTCGAGCGCTTGGGCCAGCGCGCTTGTATCGCCGGGCGCCACTAACAATCCCGTTTCGCCGTGCGCGACCAATTCGGGAATTCCAGCAAGCCGAGTCGAAATAACCGGACGCGCAACCGCCATGGCTTCTATGATCACGGTTGGAAAAACATCGCTGGCGCCTTGCCTGTCCGTTACCGAAGCGAGCGCAAAGATATCGGCAACTCGCAATTTCTCGATCACCGCTCCCTGGGACAGAGAGCCAAGCAACTTAACTCGGGGTGAGAGCATCAACGCGTCGATCGTTGCCTGAAGATCGTCCCGCAGCGGACCGGCGCCGATTATTTCGCAGTTGAAATCGAGTCCACGTCGCGCCAACTCCCCGCAAGCATCGATGAGATTTTCGAATCCTTTGAACGCGACGAGCCGGCCGACGCTGATGATGCGCGGGACTGGGTTTGCCGTCGAGGGATACAGCACAGAAAAAAACTCAAGATCGATGCCGTTGTAGACCCGGTAAATTTTCCGGGTGGAATCCGGGCACCGCTGGCAAAGCAGCTCACGGCTGTAATCAGTTTCAGCCGCGACAAACTCAGCGGCGGCGCAGATTTCACGCAGGAGATCGTCGTTACCGAGGTCCTTCATGAAATCCTGTCCGTGTGCCGTAACACTGAAAGGAATTTTCGAGATTTCTTTCAAGAAAATGGCCGTGTGCGCTGCGCGATTAGCGAAGTGCACATGAAAATGATCGACGCAGTTACGCGCGAAAAGGTCCGCGAAGTAGAGCGCATTGCGCGCCCGTTGTTCGGCCTTGAAACTCGGACCGTATTTTCGCTCGTGCTGATCGACCAGCGCACCGGGCCATTTCCCGGTCGTTTTCGCGTCTTTCTCCCAAATCTTTAAGATTTCCTGGGGAGGCGCGTAGCGAACCGACGCACGCAGCCCGGAGATATGTTCGTGACGCAAACTGGTCAGCGGCGGATAAACAGAACCAATCTCAAGTTCGATACCGAGTCGTTCCAACGCCAGCATCTCCGCATCGCAAAACGTCTGCGAGATAACTGGATATCGGGAATAGAGATAGCCGAGGCGCATCGAGATCGATGATTACGCGCGGCGCACAGAAATAGCAACGATCTGTGGTGGCAGGCGTGCCGCCTGCATTTTCGACGCGGTTGCCTCTATGGCTACGAAAACCGAACGTCTTTGCCCGGATCCATTTCGAAGTCCAGGACCAACGAATCCACCGTGTTCTGCTTGATGATCTCCTCGGTGAACTTCACGAAAATCGGGTCTTCGCTGAAGATGGTGTACTTGTCCATCGACTCAAAATCAATCGCGATAAAGAATGGCCAAGGCAATTCAGAATCGACGCGCTTGCCGCATTTGATGCTCAGGACCTCCGGAATTTTCAACAGTTGCATCCGCGCGTTCATCATCATCGCCTCCACACGGGCGGGAGTGACCTCGGGCTTGAGTTTGTAGAGAACGATATGGTGAATCATGGAAGCTAAAGCTTTTAGCGGTTCCCGTGAAGCACGCAAGTGCGAATCTGGGCGCGAGCGCGGCAAGAGAATAAAGTGCTCAGTGATGAGTCTCCAGGCTGAGGGATTTTTTACGGGATCGCGACCAAACGTTTGCTCTTCTTTGCAGCGATCGGCGTACTACGTTCTCTATCTTTTGAAGTCGAGCGCGCCCTTTTTGAGCGCGTAAACGTAGCCCACCATCAAGATTGAAATAAAACTGAGCATGCTCCAGAAGATGAGTCCGCTTTGCTTGATCGCGTCTTTATAAACCACCGCCCAGGGATACATGAAAACGATCTCGAGGTCGAAAAGGATAAAGAGCATCGCCACGAGATAAAACTTCACACTGAACCTCGGATGCCCTTCCCCCTGCGGAATCATACCGCATTCGTAAGCGGTGTCTTTGGCTCGTGTGCGCTTTCCGCTTGCTCCAACCAGAACACTGACCAGCAGCGCGGAGCCGGCAAAGAGTATTGCTACAATGATTTGCAGGAGAACCGGCAGATATTCGCGCAGCATCCGGAAAGTCCCCTGAAGCTAAGTCGGGTTTCGCTCGGATCAGTTTATCTCACGCCGGCGAGGTGGCCATTCTGCTGGGCGATTGCGGCGGCCAAAGCCGAACGCAAACCCTTGTATTTCTTGCCGTTCTTCTTGACCGCGCCGCGCGCGACGAGGTTCTGCAATTTCTCGTAGGCTCGCAAGCGGAGCATTTCCTCGCCACCGCTGGCGGCGTTCCGGGCCCGAAGATTCTCGTGCACTATGTCGAACAGTTGCTTAAACTCGAAGGACGAACGCCGGGACAGCACTGCCACCAACTCCTCAGTCACCAAGTCCGGGACTCGACGGGAAAATGCGTTTTTCTTTAGAATAGCCATAAGGCGAGAATGATAGCAGAATTTTTGTACAGTGCATCAGTTTTCTTTTGAACCAGAACAGTGCCGAAATGGCACAGCCGACTAGTAGCCAATGGGTCTTGATTCCCGATTTCTGGTTTCTGGATGCGTGCGACGTAATAGCCCGGCGCGCCTAGTCCGCCTCCGACTTGGACGGACTCCGCCGTGGCCAGCGATCGCGCCCTATGGCGTTCCGCTCGGACTTGGTGATGGCTGCGAGCTTCCCGCCGGAGGAGAACTCCATCCGCTTAAACCGCTGTTGCCTTTCTGACGTGCCGCCGCCGCGCCAGCTCCGCTAAGAATAGCGAGGCCGATTACCGACTGATTAAATGTGATTGGTCCGACCGACTCGGCTACATAGCCATCGCGCTCGTATCGCTGCGAAGAAACGATCGGGCTCAGGTGCGTGGTGATTACCTCCGGCGATGGAAGTTTGCCCAAATCGACAGAGCTACTCAGCGTCGGCATAAAAGCCGCCGCCAACAATAACATTGGGCGAAGCGAGGCATCGAGGCGGGAGTATAGAAGCTGGGTGTCGATATAGGCGAAAAAATTTGTCGGCGCCGGCACCAGGCGCGTGGCGCTTTTGTAAGCGGGCGACTCCGGAAATTCTGACGAAGCACTTCCACTGCGCTTGACCGCCTCTTCCACTGAAACTGGATTGAAACCGGCGACGAGGAGCCGGTCCGACAATGCGATCGTCGGGGTGATTGCTACGAGAGTCGCGGGGGACTGCATCGAAAAATAGTGCACCCCATCCTTTTCCGCCCGGGTCCAGATCGGGTCTTCGTCGGTCCGCGTGGCGGCCTCCACGATCTTTCCGGCCTTCGCCACATCTAATACTGGCAGCGTCAGAAGCAAAGTTGGCCAATGGGCGCTCGACGGCCAGTCTGCCAACGATCCCAACTCGAGACCAAACGCAGCTTTCCAGTCATCGACTGTAATCCCGCTGTCCGAGAAAGCCTGAGCAAATTTCTGCATCATGCCGCTGAGGCCTGCTGCCTGGTTTAGCGTCTCCATTCTTTCTCCGAGATTGAGCAGCATCGAAAGATAGAAAAACGTCTCTTTGGTGCCTAGCGTCAGCGACGATCGCGTCAGCGCCTTCCCGCCATCGCGAGACTCCAATCGCGGCATTCCGACAAAGAGAAGGTCGTATATTTTGCCGCCCTCCAACCGCGTCGCACCAGAAATACTTCGCACCTGTTCCAGGATGGTCTGCTGTTTAGTCGCAGCCGGCGACTGGATTGCGGCGCGGAGGCTGGCAAGCCGCTCGGCAAATGTCTTCGGTTGCAGATAAAAAAACAGTGCGTAATTCGATGGCATGTGAGAGATCGCCGCGCGATACGCTTCATCCCCGTCGAGTGTCTCCTTTGGATTTTTGGCGCGACCGTCAGCACGATCGAGCAGTCCCTTTAATTCGGTTAGATCAGTGGCCGCGAAAAACCAGGGGCGATCGTACGCCGTCGCGAGCGTAAACGGAGTCGCAGCGACCAGTTCGATTTCGTGATGTTCATAATGCAGTTTCTCGCGCCTGGCACCAGGATTTCTTTCCAAAAACTTCGACCGCCATTTGCCGATTACTCGCTCTGCGTCTGCGACGCTCCCTTGAAAACGGAAACCGCCTGCAAGTTTTGGACTGTTATCGTCGAGCGATATCAGCGCGAAAAAAACATTCTTCGGATCCAGTTGTTCGAACTCCAGCAGCGTTTGAGAAGCCGTATCTCCTTTCGATAGGTTGGCCAGCGGCTTGTGAAGAAAATTCTGCACCTCAGGTTCGCGATAGAGCTTGTAGATGTCGGACTGGCGCCATTGATCGCGTGTTTGATTGAAGTCCGGCATGTGCGCCATGAAAATTGTCTCGCGTGGCAAAAGCGCGCTCACGTACGTGCTCGACGTTTTCTGGGAAAGATTCCAGACGTACCAGCCTGCGACCGCGGCCGCCGCGCCGGTGACGACGAGCAAAATTAGACGTTTCATGGGGAGCTACTGTAGCGGCGGTCTATGACCGTCGCTAATCGATCTCTTTCTCGCAGGAAAAGTGCGACGCTCGTAGGGCGCCGCTATAGCAATCATGCTCGCGGATGAAACTGTCGATGCACGGCTTTAAGCCGCTGTTGATCGACGTGCGTGTAAACTTGTGTTGTCGAAATATCCGCGTGGCCGAGCATTTCCTGGATAATGCGCAGATCGGCGCCGTTCCCCAGCAGATGTGTCGCGAAACTGTGCCGGAGAAGATGTGGATAAATGTTCTTTTCCAATCCGGCGTGTTGCGCATGTTTTTTTACGATCTGCCAGATGCGCGCCGTCGTTAATTTGGCCCCGCGCTCCGAGAGAAAAATCTCGCTGCTACTGCGGCCCTTGACCAGTTTCGGCCGTTCGGTGGAGAGGTACGCCGCCAGCGCTTCACACGCTTTGCGGCCGACTGGCACGAGTCGTGTCTTGTTTCCTTTGCCCGTCACGCGCACAATCCGGTCTTCGAAATTGAAATTCTCGAGCCGCGAATTTGCCAGCTCCGAAATGCGCAGTCCGCTCGCGTAAAGCAGCTCGATCATCGCCCGATCGCGCAATCCGTGAGTGGCCTTCGTGTCGATCTTTTCCAGCAACTGTTCGACCTGCAGTTCGTTGAGCGTCTCAGGGAGATAACGCTCAATCCGTGGCAGTGCCAGCGCCTCAGCCGGATCGCGCTCGACCAAGCCTTTAGCGGTCAAAAATCGGAAGAAAATCTTCAGTGCGACTACAATCAATTTGATCGAAGAAGCGGAAAGCCCGGAGCGTTTGCGGTCGGCGAGATATTCGCTGATGAGCGGAAGGGTCACCGCGCGCGGCTTGTCGATTTTTTTCTTTGCGGCGCACCATTGCGCGAATTCGCTCAACGATCTTTGGTTGGAGAGCTGATAATTTTCCGACAAACCGCGCTCGACCGCGAGGAAGCGGATAAACGAGTCGATCGCTTCTTCCATTCCGGTAAAGATTCCGCGAAAGACCAAGCCTTGGCAATCGCACGATTAACAAATGGGCAATGACGATGGAAGCGTCGCTCCCCGCTCGCGCGACTTTATTGACAAGGAAAGGTTGAATGTTCGATGTTCCATCTGCCATGAGCCTGGATTTGAATACTATCCTGAAAGATTGGCCGCACGAGAACGGCAACATAAAAGTGCGCAAGATAACCGGCCTCGATGGCCGCGAGAAGTTGCAGTTGCGCGTCGATCTCGGGGTGTTGCAGATGGAAATGAGCGGGCGTCCCGATGGTCAACGTCCGCACAAATGCGAGTCGCTCCTGGAATATCATCAAAAGCGGGCGGCCCGCGCGGAGGAGAAGGGGCAGCCTTATGAGCTTACGCCCGAACAATGCGCCGAGCTCCAGCAGGAAGGCATCCAATATTATCATCGTTATTTGAGTCTGTTTCAGATCAACGATTTCGCGGGAGTTGTGCGCGACACCCAACGTAATCTCGATCTTTTCACGTTTGTCACCGAGCACACGGATCGGGAAGAACTCTCCTGGAGCTTGCAACAGTTCCGGCCTTACGTGCTCATGATGAGCACGCGCGCGAAAGCCTCTATTTTTCTTGGCCAGGGCAAATTCGGCGATGCCATGGCCGAAATCGAGCGTGGCCGCGACGCTATCGCCGATTTTTTTCAACACTCAAATTTCCCCGAGCTGGTATCGAAAAGCTCGGAGATCGCATTTCTGGAGGAGTGGCTCGAAGAAGTGAAAGCGAAGCGTCCGCTCTCGAAGTTGGAGATCATGCAGCGCGAGATGGAAAGTGCGATTGCAAAGGAACTCTACGAACGTGCGGCGGAATTGCGCGATGCGATCAATGTGTTGAAGGCGCAAAAGCCGACTTAGCTTTCTGGAAATCGGCCGGCGTGCCAGTAGCGCGGCGGCGCAATGCCTTTGCATTTTGGCAACGGGCATTTAGCTGTGTTGCGATATGAAAATTACACTCTGTTGGCTGGTCCTGAGCGTTTCGTGCCTTCTTCCTGCTCGCGGTGACCTCACGATTGTCTATTCGTCAGCTATGACACCGGCGTCGAAGACCGGAAACGATGAGGCAGCCGAACCAGCCCGAGGGGGCGCAAATATGACAATCAAGATCAAAAGCGAGAGGGCCCGCATCGATGCTTCGCCGCAACTCACTACGATTTTCGATGGGAAAACGGGCGAGGTGATCAATCTGTTAAATGACGAAAAGACCGTTGTCCGTATATCGCCGGACAAACTCAAGGCTGTTACCGATATGCTGGACAAATTCAGTGACAAGAAAGCAGCCTCAGAAAAGCCCAAGCTGATGCCGATGGGCCAGAAGGAAACGGTCAACGGGTACGAAACCGAGCAATACACCTATGACGGCCCCGGTTTCAAAGCCATCTACTGGATTGCGCCTAGTTACCCCGACGGCGCTGCGATTCTGGCGCAACTCCAATCCATCAAATCGGAATTCTGGGATGCGGCCAATACCAAGATGCCCGACTTTCGCGATTTTCCCGGGCTACCGATCCGCACGCGCATGATCCTTAGTAAGGAAACGGTTGCAGATAAGCCTGGAGCGAGCCCATCCACGCACGGAACGGAAATCACGAGCACGATTACCTCCGTGAGCCACGACCCGATTAACGATAGTGAGTTCACCGTCCCAGGCGATTTTAAAGAAATGAAGCTGCCGGACATTTTTAACAAACAGAATCCGGCTCCGTCCGTTTCGCCCAGCCCATAGTGCAACTTTTCGCAGGAAGCGCGTCGTGATTTCTGTAGCGGCAGGCGTGTCGCCTGCAAAATCCCAGCGGTTGCGGCCGGCACGGCTGCCTCTACAGTTGGGGGCGTCGTGCATTCATTAGTCTTGGCGTCATGCTCGCCTAGACGGGCCGCGTTGCTTGCTAAGGCCGGATTCGAATTCGAAAGCGTCTCGCCAGGCGGCGCAGAAAAGTTCGATGTCGTTTTTACGTTGCGCGAGCTGACAATGTGGAACGCAATTCGAAAAGGGGTGCCGGTCGCACGAGAATATCCAGATAAGATCGTGCTCGCGGCCGACACGCTCGTCGCGCTTGATGACGAAATCATCGGTAAACCGGCGGATTTCGAGCATGCTGCGCAGATTCTGCGGCGCTTGAGTGGACGAACTCACGAAGTTTGTTCTGCAGTTTTCATTTGTCATTTCGCGGCCGCGAGATCGACAACCTTTCACGAGGTCTCGCGTGTTCGTTTTCGCCGCCTAAGCAGCGCAACCATCGACAATTACCTCGCGAAAGTGAATCCGCTCGATAAAGCGGGCGCTTATGCCGCGCAAGATCGCGGGCCTGAAACCATTGCAAAGATCGAAGGCTCCTTCTCGAATGTTGTTGGCTTACCAATGGAAAAAACAATCGCGGCCCTCGCGGAATTCGGCATCCGGTCGGCGAACATTTTCGCCTAATTCGAATCCGAAGCGGACGAGCGCGCTGCCGTTGGCTGCTCAACCAAAGGCTTGCGAACTCCGGGGCCCGGGGCTCGGTTGGCGTCGCAAAACGAAATACAGGAACCAGACGATGAAGCAATTTACAATGAGAATAAGTACGGCCGCCAGGCTCGGACGATGCCAAATGTGGCGCACCTCTATTGGAATCAGCGCGCCAGTTGCAATTATCATCAGCCATTCAGCCCAGCGTTGTTGAAGATACACGCCGATTCCTTCGGTGAAAAAAATCGTGGCAAAAAAAAGCGCGCCCAGGCCTGTGGCTCGCAACGTGCCGCCCGCGAGCACGCCTTGCAATTTGTGAAGCAGATGCCCGACGGCTGGGCTGTGTTTCATCAGAATTTCATCCGCAGTCCAATTCGACAACCCGTCCATCCAACGGGCACGCGCGTTGACGAAGAGGAGTGAAATGCCGAGCAGGAGTAACAGGGCGGCCTTGGCAATTTTGAAAAGCGCAATCAGCTTGAGATAGCGAATGCGACGCGCTCCCTGCAAAAGCGCAGGCTCACGCGTCGACCGACTCATTGGCTTACTCGTGGTTTGGCCGTCTCGTTGTCTAGTCTAGCCAGCTATGACCGGACTCTCGCGGCAGCAGATTTCTAGTTTGTTGCCGTCGGAGTCTTCGAAGAAGAAAGCGTAATAGCCGGGGCTGTAATCGACGCAGACTTCCGGGCCTTCCAGCGCTTTTCCGCCCGCTTCGCGCACTATCTTGGCCATCCGGTCCACTTCTTCGCGTGTGTCCGCCCAGAACGCGATCCGTGTTCCGTTTGGTTGATGATTCTTATCTTCGGTGAATCCGAAGAATTCCGCCGGCTTATCGCCGCCCGCGGAATAAAAGGTATGGAAATCGTCGCCTGGACTTTCGTGAACAAACCCGAGCTGAGGCAAGAATTTTCCGTAAAACCTTCTTGCGACTTTCATGTCTTTCACTCGTAAATCGATGTGATCAAGGCAACGCGTTTTCATTTTGTGTTTGGCAATTTTCGCTTCGCGCGACGAACCATCAGTTTCAATCCCGACCAGGTTTCATCAACCGCGCACACCATTACATCGACGAATCCACGCGGCAGCGCAACGGCGCGGATCACGTCTTCGGTCACATCCGTCGGCACTCCGGCCGATTTTTTCGGCCACGAAACCCAGACCGTGCAGGTATCCGGAAGTTTCATTCGCAATCGGCTCAGCTGTTTCTCCAGTTCGCTGCGACGCGTTGTAAAAAGATGAACGAAACTCGAATCACTTCTTTTCCGATGGGAAAACTCCACGCCATCCGCACCTTCGCCGAGCAATTGCCGATAATTGTTCGGTTCGTTGATGACTGTGACGGTCATCGCCGGCTTTATCCCAAGTTTTTGCGCCAGGGGTGTGCCAGAATAACCGGCCATTCCGAACTGCTTTAGCGGAGCAGCAGGTATTTGCAAGATTGGAGACGCAATGCGACTAGCGAGCGAGTGTTCACACGAATAAAGATCGCCAATTTTGTGTACGGCGTAGGGGTGCTTGCATTGTCGCTCTTCGCGACATCTTGCGGCAATCGAAGCAACGCGGTTTCCGGAACGATTGAGGTGGATGAGGTGCACGTGGGACCGCGCAGCGCCGGACGCGTGGCAAAGATTTTCGCATGGGAAGGGGACAGATTGCGTGCCGGTCAGCCGATCGTGGAACTGGACGCTTCCGAACTGCGAGCACGCCGCGATTTTGCCGCCGCACAAATTGACACCGCGATTCACGACGCTGATGCGCAACAGGCGCAGTTGGAATTCCTGCACGACGACGCGCGGCGTCAGCAGGATTTGCTCAAGCGCAAAGTCGTTTCCCCGACTGATGCCGAACGCGCGGCGAGTGCTGCTAGCGCGCAAGAGAAAAACGTCGCAGCTGCCCGGATGCGTGTGACGCAGGCACGTGCCCAGCTCGCCGATATCGATGCGCAATTAGCGGAAATGCAGGTCGTCGCACCGAGCGATTCCATTCTCGAAGTGCTCAGCGTGAAAATAGGCGATGTTTTGCCGGGAAATCGCGAAGTCGCCACCCTGATTCTGCCGCAGCATTTGTGGGTCCGGGTCTATGTGCCGGAACCATGGCTGGGATTGATCAAGGTCGGCGAGGACCTGCGAGTTCGTGTGGATGCATTCCCGGGCAAAGATTTCCCTGGCACGATCGAGCAAATCAATCGCCAGGCCGAATTCACGCCGCGCAACGTCCAAACCGTGGCAGATCGAATTAAGCAAGTATTCGGCGTGAAGATTCGTTTGCCCAACGATGACGAGCGATTGCGGGCCGGGATGGCCGCCGATGTTTATTTTCCGAATGTGAAATGAGGCGAACTAACCACGAAGATCACGAAGGACACGAAGCCTTAGCAATAATCTCTCTTCGTGATCTTCGTGTCCTTCGTGGTGATCTACAATGGAACCAATGATTGAGTGTGAAGGGCTGACGAAACGCTTCGGCACATTCACGGCGGTCGATCATGTTTCGTTTTCGGTCGGAAAGGGATCCATCTTCGGCTTTCTCGGCCCGAACGGTTCTGGCAAATCCACTGTGATCCGGATGTTGTGCGGAATTTTTGAGCCGAGTGATGGGACGGCGCGGATCGGCGGGCACGACATTGTGCGAGACATGGAGCCGATCAAGGAGATGATCGGCTATATGTCGCAACAATTTTCCCTCTACGATGAGCTGACGGTAAATGAAAATCTCATTTTCTCGGGCAAACTTTACGGCCTGCGCGGCCGGGAACTGAATCAGCGACGCGAGGAACTGATCGCGATCACGCATCTCGAGCCCTACGTCAGCAGGCGCGCAGGGTTGCTTTCAGGTGGCTGGCGTCAGCGTTTGGCGATGGCGTGCTCGCTCATGCACAAACCAACCGTGCTTTTTCTCGATGAGCCAACGGCTGGGATCGATCCCGTCGCGCGGCGCGAGCTTTGGGATTTGCTCTTCGAGTTCGCCGGCAAAGGCATGACGCTTTTTGTGACAACGCATTACATGGACGAGGCGGAACGCTGTGATCATGTCGGCTACATTTATATGTCGAAGCTGATCGTTTGCGGCGAACCGGATGAATTGAAGAAAATGCCGGAGGTGAATCCGCCCGGAACACGGCGGCTCGATGTGACCTGTGATCACGTGACAACGGCTCTCCATGCCATGCATCAGCTTCGCGGCGTGCGTAGTGCCACGGTATTTGGTCAATCGATGCATTTGCTGGTCGATGAAAGTGTCAAGCGCGCACAGATCGACGAACAATTGCGTGGCGTCGGGATCAGTCACACCGAGATCCACGAAATCGGCCCTTCGCTCGAAGACGTGTTTGTCGAGCTTTCGGCCAAACATGCTGGCGAACAACAGAAAGCAGCGTGAGATGCCCCCGCTACAACAAAAATGAAACGCCAACCTTTTCGCGGACTCGGCGCAATTCTCTTTAAGGAATTCATCGTCGTCTGGCGCGATCCGATGACGCTCTTCTTCATGTTTTTTCCGCCACTGATCGAGATGGTCGCGTTCGGCTACGCCCTCGACAACGACGTGAAACACATGGCGACGATCATCCTGAACGAAGATCGCACCGTTGAGAGCCGCCAGTTGATCGATCGTTTCGTCAACACGCAAACGTTTCGCGTCGTAGGAGAGGTGCAAAGCCTGGAAGAAATGAAAAGCGAATTGCGCAAGGGCCGCGCCTACGTCGGGATTCAGATCCCGCCCACCTTCACGCGCGATGTCCGCGCCGGACGTTCCGCGCAAGTGCAATTGCTGGTGGATGGATCGAACTCCACTACCGCGCTGCAGGCGCTCAACACAGGTATGGGCGTAGCCCTGACCCAGTCCGTGGAATCGCTTCTGCGCGAAACCGGGCGGCGGGATGTCCCCATCGATATTCGTCCGCAAATGCTCTACAACCCGGCGATGCGCAGCCCGAATTTTTTTGTGCCGGGGGTGATCGGCGTCGTTCTGCAAATCGGCATAACAGTGGCTACTGCCATGGCGCTTGTCCGCGAACGAGAACGTGGGACCCTCGAGCAATTGCTGGTCAGCCCGTTGAGCCGCGCGGGCCTGATGCTCGGCAAACTTGTTCCCTATTTGTGCATCGGCATGGCCATGGCAGTGATTCTTTTCCTCATCATGCGTTTTGTGTTTGACGTTCCGATCGTAGGCAATGTCGTGGGAATGATGTTTTCAACTCTGGTTTACGTTTTCGCGCTGCTCAGTCTTGGTCTCCTCGTCGGAACCAAGGCTACAAACCAAATGCAAGCTTTGCAGATGTCGATGGTGTTCCTCTTGCCGAGCGTCTTTTTCTCCGGCTTCATTTTTCCGCGGGAAACCATGCCCTGGATTTTTTACGCGCTCGGCGCGCTCTTCCCCACCACATATTTCATCGCCCTGATGCGCGCGATCATTTTGCGCGGCGCACATTTTTTCGAATACTGGCCGAACCTTGCCATCCTTATCCTGATGTCGATCCTGCTTTTTGTTCTTTGCGCTTTGCGGTTTCGAAAGAAGATCGCTTAACCATGGTTGTGGTGGATGGCCGAACCGCACGTGTCCGGCATCTAAAAACGGTTCGGCGCTGTTTAAAGAGGAGTCAGGACCTTAGGAGAGGCTTCGAGCCGGCTGTTGCGAGAACCAATGGTGATGGTCCGGGTGCTTCGAATTTGCGAACCTTTTTGAAGCCTGCTTCTTCAAGCCAGCGCTTGATTTCTTTAAAGCTGAAGGTGTCGCCACGCTCGCTGTGCACCAGCATGTTCACGGCAAAGATCAATCCATGCAAAGGCCCGGTGCGATCATCCTTCACCAGCCATTCGCCGATCGCGACGGTGCCGCCGCGCTTAAGAGCGCCGAAAACCTTCTTGAGCAATTTTCGACTGCGATCCTCGCCTTCGGTGTGAAGAATATGGCCCAGCGTGGCGATGTCGTAATCGTTGCCGAAATCGGCTTGGAGAACGTCGCCTTGGATGTAGGTGAAACGATCGGCCACGCCGAACTTCTGTGTGATACGTTTAGTGGTCGGAATCATTTCCGCCCAATCCTGTGCCGTGACGCGGACGAGCGGCGATTGCTGCGCGAGCGCGATTCCCCAAATGCCGGAGCCTGCGGCGACGTCGAGGACGCGCACGGGCCGGCGCGTTTTCCCAAGTTTGAGGGCCTCGCCGAGAGCTGCAGCCGCGGGATAACTCATCGGGATGATGTTTTCGACGAGAACGGAAAAGAATTCCGGGCCGGTCGCCTCCTGATTCACCGCTACGGGCGGCACGCCCGTTCTCACCGCTTCGCTCAGGTGCAGCCAATCCGGCACAAGATGAGTCCCGGCCATCGCGAAAAATCCAGTGAGCGTGTCTTGCTTGTTACTTACCAGAAACGCGTCGCTTTCCGGGGTGAGCGAGTATTTGCCTCGTCGATCTTTCTTTAAAAGGTCGAGACCGACCAAGGCGTTCATGATCGCGCGGAGGCCCCGCTCGGACGCCCCGGTTGCGCGGCCGACTTCCTCAAGGGTTTTAGGGCCGCCTTCCAACGTGTCGAAAACTTTGCCGTTCACAGCCGCGCCGATGATGAGCGGCGGCGCGTAAGCGAAGCCAAATTGCATCAGCCGCTCGGGACTGACTGGTGTTTTCTTTCGAGTTTTCTTGCGCATGATAGCTCTCTTTTTCTGGCGGCGGTCTATGACCATCGCATTATTTCTTCAAGTTTCTAAAGCTGCGCTGTCTCGGATTAATCCGAGCGACGGTTATAGACTGCCGCGACAGGTAGAGCCGTAAATTCCAGCCTCGCCAAGAGTTGATAACAAGCTAATAATCGCAGCGTGAGCAAGGAGACAATCGAGCAGCCGATATCTGCGTCGCACTTCGGCACCCCCTCCGGCAGTTCCGGAAGACTTTCGCGAGAAGATTCCGAACCTTTTCGGCGCCGGAGATCACGAGAGGAAATGGAGGCGACAGAGAGCGCGACGCTCGCGCCATTTGCACAGAAATCAGGCGAGTCACGCGG
>Ga0193719_10000184_pt1 | contig 21500 bp, 14 predicted proteins | sample U2a2metaG_FD_160103 | JGI IMG/M metagenome (GOLD analysis project Ga0193719, IMG submission 160103) | Soil microbial communities from a riparian zone of the East river system, Colorado, United States - U2a2 | ecosystem: Environmental > Terrestrial > Soil > Riparian zone | place: USA: East... | reverse complement strand
GTCGTACGACAAAGCTAACCGCACCTCCATCCGGAGCTATCGTGGTCCGGGGCTGGCGGAAGGCCTCCGCATCCTGAAAAAAGTAAAGGATGAAGTCCACGTCCCGATCCTGACCGACGTGCACGAAACCGCTGACGTAGCCAAGGTCGCAGAAGTAGCCGACATATTGCAGATTCCTGCTTTTCTTTGCCGTCAGACCGACCTGGTGGTGGCGGCAGCCATGACAGAGCGCGTAGTGAATATCAAGAAGGGTCAGTTCGTCTCTCCCGTTGATATGCGGCATGTTGTAGACAAATGCCGCAGCGCGGGAAACGACAAGGTCTTCGTGACCGAGCGCGGAGCCAGCTTCGGCTACAACAATCTCGTTGTCGATATGCGCTCTCTGGTCATCATGCGTAAATTCGTTCCGGTAGTATTCGACGCAACCCATTCGGTGCAACTGCCGTCCTCGGCCGTCGATGGTGATCACGCGGTCAGCGGAGGACAGCCCGAGTTCATCCCGGTACTGGCTCGAGCCGCCGTGGCAGCGGGTGTGGACGGAATCTTTCTGGAGGTTCACGAGAATCCTTTGCACGCGAAGTCCGACGGAGCCAACGCGCTGGAATCCACAAAACTGCGCGGCGTGCTAAAAGAATTGCAGGCGATACAGAATGCGCTGACCGCCGCGCATGTAAAACCCTGAGCCCCTTTCCACCGGAATCTGCTACCATTCCCGCCGTAGTTCAGAGGTCCACGATGAAACAGCCCGTCGCAATGCTCTTGGCCGGCTTCTATTTCATGGCGCTCACGACGTCCCGCGCACAAACTTCCGCCGGGCCAACCCCACTCCGGGTCGGAATCGCCGGGCTGGTTCACGGGCACGTTGAGGGCTTTTTCCAGCGCTCCGTGCACCGACCTGAGATTCAGATCGTCGGAATCGCGGAGCCGGACCAGCAGCTCGCCTCGCGCTACTCCAAGCAGTTTGGCCTCGACCAAAGCCTGATGTTCACCGACCTGGAGGACATGCTGCAGAAGACGCACCCGCAAGCAGTCTTGGCCTACACAAACACCTACGACCACCGCCGAGTGGTGGAAATCTGCGCCCGGCAGGGTGTGTCGGTGATGGTGGAAAAGCCGCTGGCAGTCAGTGCCGAGGATGCCCATGCCATCGCCGATGCCGCACGCAAGGGCAAGATTCAAGTGTTGGTGAATTACGAGACCTCGTGGTACCGGAGTAACCACGCGGCCTATGCCCTGGTCCATGAAAAAGCCATCGGAGACATTCGCAAGGTTGTCGTCCACGATGGCCATCCCGGCCCCAAGGAAATCGGCGTACAACCCGAGTTCTTCGCCTGGCTCAACGATCCCAAGTTGAACGGAGGCGGAGCCCTGTATGATTTCGGCTGCTACGGCGCCGATTTGATGACTTGGCTGATGGATGGGCAGCGTCCCTCGTCGGTGACCGCCGTGACCCAGCAAATCAAGCCGGAAACATATCCGCGCGTGGAAGACGAGGCCACCATCATCCTGACCTACCCTAAGGCGCAGGCGATCCTGCAGGCGTCCTGGAACTGGCCGTTTGATCGCAAGGATATGGAGGTCTATGGTCAGACCGGCTACGTGATCACAATCCGCCGTGATGACGTGCGAGTGCGGCTGCCAGGGAGAGAGGAGCAGCAGATCGCGGCTAAGCCGGTTCCCCCTCCTCATGACGATTCCCTGTCCTTGTTGAGGGCAGTCATTGTTGGCGGAGCTGCCCCCGACGCGCCTTCTTGTCTCGAAACCAATGTCATCGTCGCCGAAATACTCGACGCGGCCCGGCGCTCGGCTGCCTCTGGGAAATCCGTTCGGATCGGTGGTGATGGAAGCTCGCGCTGAATCTGATACCATTTCCGCTATCTGACCGCCTGATGCACTTTGTCTCCGCCATCGCTGGCACCCTCTCCATCCTCGCGATCCTGCTGGATGCGTTCGAAACCGTGGTGCTGCCGCGAAGGGTACGCCGCAGCTTCCGTATCACTTCGTGGTTCTATCGGCGCACCTGGATTCCGTGGCGAAATCTGGCCAGCCACATTCGAAGCCAATCCCGACGTGAAAATCTTCTCGGCTATTTCGGACCGCTCTCGCTGATTTTCCTGCTGATTTTGTGGGCTGGGGGGCTGATCCTTGGTTTCGCGCTTCTGCAATACGGAGCCGGTGAACACTTCCGTTTGAGCGGCGAGCCGCTTACCTTTGGCCTCCTGGTTTACCACAGCGGTGAAACCTTCTTCACCTTGGGCTATGGCGACATCATCCCCAGCTCCGGGGTGGCCCGCGCCCTGGCCGTGATCGAAGCCGGCCTGGGCTTTGGCTTCTTGGGTGTGGTGATTGGCTATTTGCCAACGATTTATTCATCGTTCTCCCGGCGCGAGATCGAAATCTCTCTGCTCGACGCGCGAGCGGGTTCGCCTCCCACCGCGGCGGAGTTGCTGGCCAGGTTCGGAAACTGCCCGCAACAGGCAGTGCTCGATCAGATTTTCAAGGACTGGGAACGGTGGGCGGCCGAGGTGCTGGAAAGCCACCTGTCCTATCCCGTGCTCAGCTTCTTTCGCTCGCAACACAACAATCAATCCTGGCTGGGCGCCTTGACGACGATTCTGGACGCCAGCGCGCTGGTGATGGCGGGTGTGGATGGGTTGCGTGATGAGCAGGCCAAGATCACCTTCGCCATGGCACGGCACGCCGTGGTCGATCTCGCTCAAGTGGTCAGCGCACGCTACAATCCACAGGCGGCCGATCGACTTCCACTTGAGGAACTCGACCGGCTACGGCAGAACCTGGCCGCACGTGGAGTGAAACTGCGTGCCGGGGCCGGGTTTGAGGAAAAGCTGAACTATTTGCGATCGTTGTATGAACCGTACGCCGTGTCCGTTGCCCTCAATCTCTCCATCAATTTGCCGCCCTGGGTTCATCGCGAGAAGCAGAAAGACAACTGGCAATCCGGTCCCTGGGACCGAGCCATCCAGGCGCGCAGCCTGGCCACCCGGGTGCAGCACATGGACGATCATTTTTAAGGACAGCAATCAGCATGGCGCTCCAGCCATGACCGGCTTCTGCTGAAATCGGAAAGAGTCTCCACCCCCTTAATGCTGCAGGCTGCGTGCCCGGTTGCGCGTGCTAACATCTTTCCCTCCATGAAAAACGTTGGCGAAAACGTAGTTCGGATCGAAGCTGAGGCGTTGCGCGCGCTGGCAGATCGCATCGCCGGCCCCATGGCGAAAGCTTTCGATCAAGCCGTGGAGTTGATCTACGCCTGCGCCGGCCGGGTGGTGGTCACCGGCATGGGCAAGAGTGGGATTATTGCGCGCAAGATCGCGGCCACGCTGAGCTCGACCGGAACGCCCGCGTTGTTCATGCATCCCGTCGACGCGGTTCACGGGGACCTGGGCATGGTGATGCGCGGCGATGTAGTGCTGGCACTCTCGGCCAGCGGCGAGACGGAAGAACTTCTGCGGCTACTGGCAACCATCAAGCGGCTGCAGGTGGCGCTGATCAGCATGACAGGTGATGTGGTGTCGCAAACCGATGCGGGCGCGGGCGCCTGCGCCACCTGTGCCTCAGCGAAGGTCTCCACCCTTGCGGCGGCGGCAGACGTCGCCCTTGACTGCTCGGTGGACAAGGAAGCCTGCACCCTGGGCCTGGCACCCACGGCTTCCACTACGGCCATGCTGGCTCTAGGCGACGCACTCGCCATGGCGCTCTCGGAGAAGCGCGGTTTCCGGGAAGAAGATTTCGCCAATCTGCATCCCGGCGGAAAGCTGGGCAAACGTCTGGCCCGGGTCGAGTCGCTCATGCACTCGGGACCAGCCGTGCCGAGAGTCACGCCCGAGACCAAGATGCCGGATGTGATCTACGAAATGTCGCGCAAGAAGCTGGGCGTGACCACGGTGGTCAACGGCGAGAAGCTGGTGGGAGTGATCAGCGACGGTGATCTGCGACGTTTGCTCGAGAAGCGCGGCAAGGACGGTCTGGATCTGACTGCGGGTGAATGTATGACGGCAAAGCCTAGAACAATTGGGGCGAATGAATTCGCTGCCACCGCGCTGGCATGGATGGAAGAAAAGAAAATTACCTCGCTGGTCGTGATTGATGGTGATGGCACGCTACTGGGGATCGTCCACCTGCATGATTTGTGGGGAACGGAGATGATGTAGCGTCGCGATCTCGGTCGGCGGGCTACCGGAGCTACAATGAAGCCATGTATCACTACGATCCCAATACCGCGCTCGAAGAACTCACTGAAGATGCCACGCTCCCTAACCCGGTTCATGTGCGCGACATGATCTTGCGGAAACGGCTCAATGCCGACAAATCTCTGGAGTTGAACCGGCTGTTTGTCGAATATCAGAAATTCTTCGGCGAAGCGCAGAAGCTTGGGAAAGAGATTTTGAAGCAGCTGGCGCGATAGTCGCCTTGGCGCTCGGTCCCATCGTTTACAATCACCAATTCCCTGCTGCCAGGATTGCTAATTATGCATCGTTGGTCTCAACTCTTTATTCCTACTCTGCGCGAGGCTCCGGCCGACGCTGAAGTCGCCAGCCACAAATTTCTGATCCGGGCGGGCTACATTCGCCAGCTTGTTGCCGGGGTGTACTCCTATCTCTTCCTGGCCAACCGTTCGTTCAATAAGATCATGGGCATTGTGCGCGAGGAGATGGACAAGATCGGTCAGGAATTCTTCCTGCCGGCCATTCATCCTCGGGAATTGTGGGAGGCCAGCGGACGTTGGGCGGTCATGGGTGACACGATGTTCCGGCTCAAAGACCGCAAAGGCGCCGACCTCTGTCTGAGCATGACCCATGAAGAAGTCATGACCGAGATTGCTCGCAAGGAACTGCGCAGCTACAAACAGCTACCGCAAATCTGGTACCAGATTCAAACCAAATTCCGTGATGAAGCCCGTCCCAAGGCCGGTCTGTTGCGGGTGCGGCAGTTCATCATGAAGGATTCGTACTCCTTCGATATGGATGCTGCCGGCCTGGACGTCTCTTACCAGAAGCACTACGAAGCCTACCGCCGCATCTTCGACCGCTGCGGACTGAAGTACTTGGTGGTCGAAGCGGATTCGGGCGCCATGGGCGGATCGCAGTCTCACGAGTTCATGGTGCGGACTCCAGCGGGCGAGGACCAGATCGTCAGCTGCGAAAAATGTGACTATGCGGCCAACCTGGAGAAGGCCACGTCGAAACTGGCGGCCGTAGGGGATCTCCCGGCAGAGGGCGATGGGAAGCCGCTCGAGGTGCACACTCCTGGAATGAAGACGATCGAGGACGTAGCAAAGTTCCTGGGGGTCTCACCGACGAACAAAATGAAGACCCTGGCATTGATGCTGGAAGACAGCGACGCCAAGACGGGCCAAGTGAAAGCGCGTCCCCTGGTGTTGCTGATGCGTGGCGATCACCAGATGAACGAAACCAAACTTTCGTCCGCGCTCCGGGGCAAGACCGCGCGCCCCATGCTGGAAGTTGAAATCAAACAGCTGTTCAATGCTCCGGCAGGATTTTTGGGGCCGATCAGCATCGCGTGGGCGAAGGACATGAACGATGTCGAGCGTCCCGTGCTGCTGGTGGACCAGGCGCTCGAAGGCCGCACCCACCTGATTGGCGGCGCGAACAAGGAGGACTACCACCTCAAAAACCTAACCCCAGGCCGCGACTTCCAGCCGACCGCCTACGCGGACCTGCGCAGCGTAACCGCGGGCGAACCTTGCCCCAGCTGTGGTGCACCGCTGCGCCTTGACAGCGCAGTCGAAATCGGCCACATCTTCAAGCTAGGCTACAAATACTCGGAGTCCATGGGGGCGCGCGTCCTGGACCGGAACGGCAAGGAAGTTACTCCGATCATGGGCTCCTATGGGATCGGCATCGAGCGCATTCTGACCGCTTCGGTGGAGCAAGGCAATGACGAAAACGGGTTCTGGCTGCCGCCCCAGATTGCGCCGTTCGAGATTGTCGTCACCCCCACCAACGTAAGTGACGAAAAGATAAAGGCCACTGCCGAAGACATCGCCCGTCGTCTTGAGGCTGCTGGTTACCAGGTGTTACTGGACGACCGCGACGAAAGGCCGGGCGTGAAGTTCAAGGACGCCGACCTGGTGGGTATCCCTTTTCGTGTCACCGTCGGAAAGAAGGTTACCGAAGGCACCGTGGAGGTCGTTCGACGCTCGACACGCCAAATGCAGGATGCTAGCATCGCCGCAATAGCCGAATATTTTGAAAATAATTTACGGTCTGCGGGCTGAGGCAGTGTCCAGGCGCGCGACCGAAAGCGGAGCGCGTAATGGGTTCGCTGAAACTGGTAACCGGCATCTTCGTGATCGTCGCGTCAGTCTATCTGATCGTTGTTTTGGCGCCTCCCTACTTCACTAACTACCAGTTCGAGGACGCCCTCAAAACTGAGTCGCAGATGACCACCTACACCGCCAAAACCGAGGAAGCGATTCGCGAGGAAGTCTTCAAGAAGGCGCAGGATTTGGACATTCCCATTACCAAGGAACAGATCAAGGTTGCGCGGAACGGAGTGCAAGGTACCGGCACCGTCAGCATCGAAGCTAGCTACACCGTACATGTGAGCCTCCCCGGCTATCCTCTGGACCTGAACTTCGACGCGTCCGCCAGAAACAAGGGCGTATTCTAGCTTGCGCTCGGTACCCATCCGAAAGCCCTAGCCAGGGTTGGCAACTGGTAAGCCGCTCATGGCTTCCGTGCTCTTGTCTAAACTGGGAGAATTCCCTAACATTCGCCTGTGGGTGCGAGCGTCCGCTCGCGCTGGCTAGCTTAGGGGCTCTGTCCGTCACCCGACAGGACACTGGCCATCCCACGCGGTCCTCGAACCAACGTACCTTTCTGCCAACCCGCATCTGCGGGAAAACGTTGGCCTGACAGGGTAAAATGAATAATCTCTTCAGAGTCGAGCCGAACGACGTTGAATTCGAAGGCGATCGGGGGATCGAGAGCTGTGTGTCTGGCCGGGAAACAGATTCGCCGGTTCCAGATAACGCAAGGCATGGATTCTGCACTCTAACGCAGTAGAGACCAATTGAACCATCCACCGTGGCCATTAAACTCAAGATCCCGACCGGTAGCAAAACTGGCAAGGCGGGAAATTGGCCGTTCCCCCGCGATCCGCTTTTAAAAGCTGCACTGGTCGTTTTCCTCGTCCTCGCCACCACCGCCGGGGGGATATTTGCTTATTATTACGTCACGTTCGGGCGGATGATTGACCAACGCTTTAAGGGGCCGGTGTTCGGCAACTCGGCCCGGATTTACGCCATTCCCCATGCGGTCCAAGTAGGCGAGAAAATCGAGCCTCAAGAAATTGTAGCGGAACTGCGCCGCGCCGGTTATTCCGATTACAGTCGTGGCCAATCACCGATGGGTACCTACCGACTGTTCGACGGCGGAATCGAGATCAAACCCGGCCCCGATTCCTATCACAGCCAGGAGTCGGCCATGATTCGCGTTCGCGGCGGCAAGGTCGACAGCATCAGCAGCCGATCGGGCGATCTTGCGGCCTACGAGCTCGAACCGCAGATGATCACTTCGCTGTTCGATGCCGAACAACGTTCCAAGCGGCAACTGGTCACCTATGACCAAATTCCGAAGTTGATGGTGGATGCCGTGCTGGCCATCGAAGACCGGCGCTTCTTCCAGCACGGCGGAGTGAACTTTATCCGCCTGGCAGAGGCCACGTGGGTGGACGTGACTCATCAGCGCCACGAGCAGGGCGGCTCAACCATCACCATGCAGCTTTCCCGAGCCTTCTTCCTGACTCCGCAGAAAACAGTCAAGCGCAAGCTGTCCGAGATGCTGATTGCCCTGGAGATGGAGCAGAAACTCAGCAAACAACAGATCTTCGAGTTTTATGCCAATCGGGTGGACTTGGGCCAGCGCGGGTCGTTCACCATCAGCGGCTTTGCGCAGGCATCGCAAGCCTATTTCAACAAAGACCTGAAGGACCTCACTCCGGCCGAGACCGCCTTGATCGCGGGAATTATTCAGGCGCCGAGCTATCTGTCACCCTACCGTCATCCCGAACGCGCGCTGGAACGCCGCAACCTGGTGTTGGACAGCATGGTCGAGACCCACGCGCTGCCCAAAGCGGAAGCCGAAAAGGCCAAGGCCACACCCTTGAAACTAGCGCCGCCCAATGTGGAAGCCAGCGACGCACCATATTTCGTGGACATGCTGCGGGAAACCTTGATCAGCAAACTGGACGAACGCCAGATGAACGACCAAGGATATCGTATCTATACGACGCTCGATCCCGAGCTGCAAAAGGCGGCTGCCGCAGCCGTACAGAACGGAACAAAACTGGTCGACGACCAGGTGACCAAGCTGCGCACAAAGCGCACTCGGATCGGGAAGAACAAATTTGAAACCAAGGTTCTGCCCGGCCCGCAAGCCCAGGTGGCGCTTGTAGCGATGGACCCACACACTGGCGAAATTCTGGCCCTTGTGGGCGGGCGAAACTACGGCATGAGCCAGTTGAATCACGCGGTCGCGAAACGTCCCACCGGCTCGATCTTCAAGCCGTTTGTTTATGCCGCTGCCATGAACACGGCGCTGGATGGCACGAACCCGGTGTTCACGCCCGCGTCGATGGTCACGGATGAACCGAGCACATTCTCCTACGGCGATCAGATCTACGAGCCGCGCAACTACAAGGAGGAATATCACGGGGAAGTGACGGCCCGTTACGCCCTGGCGATGTCGCTGAACAATGCCACCGTAAAGCTGGCACAGGAGGTGGGTTATGACAAGGTGGCGGACCTGGCCAAATCGGCTGGCATTGTTTCTGTGAAGGCCACCCCTGCCATGGCACTGGGCGCTTACGATGCCACTCCGGTGGATATGGCGGCCGCCTACACTGTATTTGCCAACGCAGGAGAAAGAATCTCGCCCACGGTGGTGAACTCGGTGCGCAACGCCAACGGTGACGTCGTGATGGATTTCAAGCCGGAGAGACGGCAAGTGCTCGATCCCCGCGTCGCCTATCTCATGACCACCATGATGGAAGGCGTGATGAACAGCGGGACGGCCTTCGTGGTTCGCCAGCGTGGCTTTAATACTCCGGCGGCGGGCAAAACCGGAAGCTCGCATGATGGATGGTTCGCCGGCTATACCAGCAACCTGCTTTGCATCGTGTGGGTGGGATATGACGACTACAGCGACCTGCGTCTGAGCGGGGCCCAGACCGCGGCGCCAATCTGGGCAGAATTCATGAAGAAAGCGGTCACGCTTCCCCACTACTCCGATGCGACACCGTTCTCCCAACCGCCAGGGGTCGTAGACGTGCAGCTCGACAAAACGACCAATCTGTTGGCCACACCTTCTTGTCCGGAGACTTACGGCGCGGCGTTCATTGCGGGAACCGAGCCCAGCGAAACCTGCGACCAGGGCGCGGGAATGCGCGGCTTTTTCTCCCGGGTCTTTGGACTTGGCGGGGAGAAAGCCCTTCCGCCTCCGCCGCCTGGCGTTCAACCGACCAGCGCCGCCGGTACCACGGCGGAGGATCCGAACAAAAAGAAAAAAGGTTTCTTGAGCAAGATTACAGGTATCTTTAAGGACGGCAAACCGTCTAACCCTTCGCCGCCCAAGCCGGCAGACAGTGGCGGTAACGGTCCCCAGTAGACGAGTGCGTAGCCGGCTCACCCACCGTCTTCAGGAGTTGGCCTATGGGTGCTCGAATTCTGGTTTTCCTTCTGGCAGCGACGGTCTATGCCAGTCCTTCTCCCCTGGCGCAGCTCCACTCCTCCGAGCAGGTACAGGTCAGCCCTCCGCCGGTACGACGTGCTGAAGCCCCGGCAGCAACCGCTACGGTTCTCGAGTTGGAAAGGCGTGGCGATACCCTACGCGCGGAAAAAGCCTACCTGGACGCGCTGGACTACTACCGCGCGGCGATCGCAAAACAACCCACCAATGCCAAGCTTTACAACAAAGTCGGCATTAACGAACTTCAGACGGCGCGTTTCAATGAAGCTCGCAAGGACTTTGAACAGGCGATCAAAAACGACCGTCAGTTTGCCGACGCCTACAACAATTTGGGCGTAATCTACTATTTGCAAAAAAAGTATGGCAAGGCTATCAAGCAATACGAGCAGGCTATCAAACTGCGGCAGGACTCCGGCTCTTTCTACAGTAATCTGGGCGCCGCTTATTTCTCCAAGAAGCAGTTCGAAAAGGCCACCCTGGCATATAACGAGGCCCTGCGGATCGATCCCGATATCTTCGAACGCACCTCCCACACCGGGGTGCAGGCGCAGATGTCATCTCCGGGAGACCGGGCCCATTTCTACTACGTCCTGGCCAGACTCTATGCCAAAGCCGGTGTCACCGACCGGTCCTTGCAGTATCTGCGACGCGCCATGGAGGAGGGCTACAAGGGGATCGAGGACGTCTACAAAGACGACGAGTTTGCAGGATTGCGCAAAGACCCTCGCTTCACGGATTTAATGGCGGCTCGTCCGTTAGCCATCCCGGAGTAGCGATGGATTACAAAAATTTACAAAATACTCCGCAACTTTCTATTGCCGCGGGGTTTACACTTACCAACAACTCCTGAAAACAACAGGGTGAGTAAGGAGAAACGGTAGCCCATCGGTCGTCAACCCGAGCACGCCCCAAGCAGGCGACCGGTGGGTTTCTTTCGGAAGTCAGCATTGCGCGATCCTAGCCAATTCGAGCGCAGGATCAAAAACGCCGAGCCCGCGGCCTTTCTCTTCTAGTTTTCCCGGCAAGCAAATTCCCGGCTGGCGCTGGCCAAATGCCCGCGCTAGATACTAATTTTCCGGTCACTTCCCGCCGCTCGCACCCATTTCCCCCGTGCCTTCAGAAACGTATTCGCCCGCATCTCGGGGGCTCAGCTATCAGCACGCGGCGGAACGTCGTGGGCGCTCTGCTTGACCTCTTTGCGGGTGTAGGCGACGGCGACCTCGAATCCCAAGTTTTGAGCCACACAGGATCGTTCCCATCATCTCCCACGAAGGGCGCCTTCTTGGCAATCCCACAAGGTTGGAAGGGGGCGCGCAGGTTTTCGCGGCACGGTCGTAACGGCACCGTGTGCCTTGGAGAGATGCCGCCAGCGCAGCCGCTACGCCACCCGTCTAATGATCGTATGACTGCCCCGCTCGCCCGCTCCCGGGAACTGCGAAAGATCAACAGGAATACGAATGTTGTCCAAGCCGATGACGACCATGCCCCGGCCCCCCGCCCAACGCGGTACACTTGCACAGTACCCGTCGGGTGGCCCACGCTTCACGCTTATTCATGTCCCGGCAGCGTCGTACTCCTTGACCAGGCGAGCCGCGTCTACCCGGTCCGAGCAGGTGTAGGCGAATGTTTTGCGAAAGTCGCGTGGTAGAATATCTGTAATGTCTTCTTCTCCCTCCTCTCTCGCCTGGGCCCACCCATTGGTGCAAGAGTGGTTTGTCGGAAAATTTGGCACACCCACCGAGCCCCAGGAGCAGGGCTGGCCTCACATTCTGGCGGGGCGAACGACGCTCATCTCCGCCCCCACTGGCTCCGGCAAGACGCTGGCAGCGTTTCTCGCTTGCATTAACCGGCTGGTCGGCAAAGCGCTCGCAGGTGATCTGCACGACCGCACCGAAGTGCTCTATGTTTCTCCGCTAAAAGCGCTGAGCAACGACATCCAGAAAAATCTCGAAGGCCCATTGGGCGAAATTCTTCAAATGGCGGCCGAGCGCGGATTGCTGATGCCAGAGATTCGCACGGCAGTCCGCACCGGCGACACGCTGATGCACGAGCGCCGGGCGATGTTGAAGCGCCCTCCGCATATTTTGGTCACCACTCCGGAATCGCTTTACATCCTGCTTACTGCGGAAAAGAGTCGCTGCATTCTGCGCGATGTCAAAACCGTCATCGTAGACGAGATCCACGCCGTGGCTGATGACAAACGCGGGGCCCATTTGGCGCTCTCGCTGGAGCGGCTGGAGGCGCTGACCTATCGTCCGCCGGTGCGCATCGGACTTTCCGCCACCCAGAGACCGATTGACGAAGTGGCCCGCTTCCTGACCGGCAATGGGCGCCCTGCGCCGGTCATCGTGGATGTCGGCCACCAGCGCAAGCTGGACCTCGCGGTGGAAGTTCCCGCCAGTCAGCTCGGTCCTATCACTACCAATGAAATGTGGGACGAAATCTATAACCGTCTCGTGGAACTGGTGGATCAGCACCGCTCTACGCTGGTATTTGTCAACACCCGGCGACTGGCGGAGCGAATTGCGCATCGGTTGGGTGAGCGCCTGGGCGAAGGCAATGTGGCCGCCCATCACGGCAGCCTGTCTCGCAAACTTCGCCTCAACGCGGAACGAAAGTTGAAAGATGGCGAGGTCAAAGTGTTGGTAGCCACGGCCTCGCTCGAACTGGGAATCGACATCGGGACAGTGGACCTGGTTGTACAGATCAGTTCGCCGCGGGCGATTGCGGTCGCACTGCAGCGAGTTGGACGTTCCGGCCACTGGCGCGGCGCAATTCCCAAGGGACGCTTCTTCGCCGGCACACGCGACGATCTGCTGGAATGCGCAGCGCTGGTGCGCGCCATCCGCCAGGACGAACTGGATTGCCTGATCATCCCCGATGCGCCGTTGGATATTCTGGCCCAGCAGATCGTTGCCGCCTGTGCGGCCGAGAGTGGTAACAACCCTGGGGCGCGGGCGCCCCGTCCGCGCTCCCCGGAGGCTGCATCCGATTTTCCGGCTTCAAAGCCGGGGCTTTGGGAAAACGACATCTCACCGATCACGGCCAACCACCTGAGCACTGCGGCTCTCGCCGGGGCGGGAGGCGAGCTCCCGGCTGACCACACAAACGGAGGCGATTCCGGCGGCTGGGATGACCATGAACTGTTCGCGCTGGTGAAGCAGGCCTATCCCTACCGCAATCTGTCTCGCCAGACTTACGACTCCGTTCTCGAAATGCTCTCCGAAGGAATTGCGGCCAGACGCGGCCGCTATGGCGCTTATATCCATCGCGACCGTGTGAACCACAAGCTACGCCCACGCCGCGGCAGCCGACTGGCAGCCATCACTAGCGGCGGTGCCATCCCGGAGACTGCTCTGTTCACCGTGGTCGCCGAACCGGATGGAATTGTCGTCGGCACCCTGGATGAAGACTTCGCCGTCGAGAGCAATGCCGGCGACATCATGCTCCTGGGCAACACCTCGTGGCGCATCCGTCGGGTGGAAGGCAAGTCCGGACGCGTTTTAGTCGAAGACGCCCATGGCGCTCCGCCCAACGTCCCCTTCTGGCGTGGCGAAGCTCCGGCGCGCACCCAGGAACTTTCCGCTCATGTCGCTGGCCTGCGAAAGGAAATCAGTGAGCGCCTGCGCGAAACTTTCCCGGTTGGAATTTCGCAGAGCCAGCCCGCGGTGGCAGAGACGGTTGCCTGGTTGAAGGCAGAATGCGGACTGGATGATGCCGGCGCCGAGCAGGCGATCGAGTACGTCTTGCAAGGCCGCGCCGTGCTGGGGGAGGTTCCCACCCAGGACACGATCATCGCCGAGCGTTTTTTCGATGAAGGCGGCGGGATGCAGCTGATCATCCACGCACCCTACGGCGGCCGCATCAATAAGGCCTGGGGCCTGGCGCTGCGCAAGCGTTTCTGCCGCAGTTTCAATTTTGAATTGCAGGCCGCCGCCACTGACAACGGCCTGAACATCGCTTTGGCCGAGCAGCACAGCTTCCCTCTGGCCGACGTCTTTCATTTCTTGAACGCTGAGACCGTGCAGCCGGTTCTGGAGCAAGCGGCGCTCGATTCGCCCATTTTCGGAACCCGCTGGCGCTGGGACGCCAATCGCGCGCTGGCGCTGCTGCGCTTTCAGAACGGCAAGAAAGTTCCGCCACAGATTCAACGCATGCGGTCGGACGACCTGCTGGCGTCGGTATTCCCCGATGTGGCGGCATGTCAGGAGAACATCGTCGGCGACATCCAGATTCCCGACCATCCCTTGGTGAACGAAGTGATGAAGGACGTACTCACCGAGGCGATGGATATCGACGGCCTCAGGTCGCTGCTGCGCGGAATCCAGGAGGGACGAATCCGCTGCCTGGCGGTGGACACACCCGTGCCGTCACAATTCTCGCATGAGATTCTGAATGCCAATCCCTATGCTTACCTTGATGACGCGCCGCTGGAGGAACGCAGAGCGCGGGCAGTGGAGATGCGTCGCATTCTGCCCGAATCAGTACTCCAGGAAGTAGGCAAGCTCGATCCGGCGGCGATCGCTCAAGTCCGCAACGAAGCATGGCCGGATGTGCGCGACGCCGATGAGTTGCACGATGTGTTGCACACGTTGATCGCCTTTCCCCCAGCCGCATGGACACAGCTTCCCTCGGCTGTCCAGCTCAGCCAAGCTGAGCCGCTTTCTCCGCCACGGGCAGGGCTGTTCTCCCCAGCGGATGGCTATGGTCTGCCAGACCGTCAAGCTTCGCTCAACGGGGTAACCGAGAGCGGTGGTCCCCCGGTGGCGGATGGCGCGGGCGAATGGCGCAGACATTTTGCAAGACTGCTCGACCAAGGACGCGCCGTTCGTGCCGAACACGCTGGCACGAGTTACTGGGTAGCAGTGGAGCGGGCAAAAATATTTTCGCTGCTTTTTGCTGACTCCAGGTTTGATGGTCCTGTAACAGAGATTCAGGCCCCTCTGCCCTCCCCTGGTGATGCCCTGCTCGCCCTGGTGACAGGTTGGATGTCGCATTCTGGTCCGACTACGGCTGGGCAACTTGGAAGCTTGCTTGGGCTTCCTGCAGACGAAATCGAAAAGGCCTTGCTGCGCATGGAAGCCTGCGGCAGCGTGCTGCGAGGACAATTTACGGGTAACGCCCCGCGAGCCGGGGCGCCCGCGGCACACCAACATGAATGGTGCGAACGGCGGTTGCTGGCCCGCATTCACCGCCTGACCGTAGCCACCCTGCGCAAGCAGATCGAACCGGTGACCTCCGCCCAGTTCATGCGCTGGCTGCTGCGCTGGCAGCATCTAGCGCCGGGAAGCCAGGTCCAGGGAGAACGGGCCACGCTCGATGTGCTGCGACAGTTGCAGGGATTTGAAATTCCGGCCAGTGCATGGGAACGGCATATTCTGGGCCGTCGCATTTCTAACTACGATCCCAAATGGCTCGACCAGCTTTGCCTCACCGGCGCGGTCGGTTGGGGGCGATTGTCTCCGCATCCCGCCACCCTCGATGACACGGCGGCCGGAAAACGCCGGGTGATTCCCACCAGCGTGGCCCCCATTACATTCTTCATTCGCGAGGAAGCCGATTGGATGACCCCGCACCGCCCAGACTCTGGTGACCCGGTCCCGGGAAATCCGGCCTCCGACTCTCACCAGGCGCGGGGCCTGAGCGAAGTTGCGCGGCAGGTACTGGACTTCCTGCGCCAGCGCGGTGCGTCTTTTTTTGCCGACATCGTGCGCAGCACAGAACGGCTCAAAGCCGAGGTGGAGACGCGGGTGGGCTGATCACCGCCGATGGCTTTGACAATCTGCGCTCGTTGATCGATCCCAAAAGGCGTGCCGGTCAAGGCAGAGGACGGATGGCGCGTCCCCGGCACAGCACCGGCAGATGGGCGCTGCTGTACACGGACCGAGCGGCCGACCGTAGCCGCGCCGTGGAAGCCACTTGCTGGATGCTGCTCAAACGCTATGGCATCGTTTTTCGCGACTTGTTGGCGCGCGAGACCAATCTTCCCAAGTGGCGGGAACTACAAATGGCGTTCCGCCGCCTGGAAGATCGAGGTGAAATTCGCGGCGGACGCTTCGTGGACGGCTTTTTGGGCGAACAATTTGCCCTGCCTGTGGCAGTTGAGTCATTGCGGGCAACCCGAAAAATGCCGAACACCGGAGAAGCGATTGTGTTGTCAGCGGCTGACCCGCTCAATCTTGTGGGAATTCTGGTGCCGGGCGAACGGATTCCCGCCATCTCGGGAAAAACTGTGACCTTCCATGACGGCGTGGTATTGCAGACAGTCGTCTCACCGGATTCCGGGCCCGTGGCCGCGATGGGCGCGTAGTAACTTACGGGTCAGACCAGGATTGCTACTTCGAGAGGTGGAACCAGTCGCGGGTTGGCGTGGTTCTCGGTTCGCTGCGAAACAAATTACCGGGAACCCGATGAGGGGGTCCCTCGGATTCCCGGGTCGGCGCTACCCGGCAGAACTCTGAAAGCGCTTCCCCCATCGCTTTTTGCCAAGCACACGCCGCTACCGCAAAGAGCACGTACGCGGCCATCACTGAAACCGGTAACCCCGACTAGCTAGTGTCGATGTAATTAATTGATTAAATGGTAGTTATCTCAGTTGCCGAAGGCGAAGTGACCCCCATGCGGCAACTCCGATCCTATCCAACCAGATAGTGCTCTATCTGTTCGGATAGTGGAACAAGTTCTTTTCCGGCGTCGCGAAGGCCGGAAATTGTGATAAATGGGTTCTCGACGAGGCACAAACCTGTGAAACCCAGACTCAAGGTAGCCGCGGGACCTTTGACCGACTCCACTTATTTCCTCACCGATGCCGAGATCCCGATTGGGCGAGATCCATCCAACTCACTTGCCATCAGTGATCTCTCTTTGTCGCGACGTCACTGCGTGCTCAGACTCGAGCAGGACCGCTACACGATCTGCGACCTCGACAGCCGCAATGGAACTTTCGTAAACGGAGGCGCGGTTTCCGAGAGGCGGCTGCACCATGGCGATCAAATCTCGGTAGGTGAGTCTACCTTTGTGTTCCTGGACAGGGATGAAGACCCGGATGAAACGAACACGGGGGCGGCGGTGGAGTTCGACGACGCCATTACCCAGGCTACGACGCAGATCCGTCCCCAAGATGTGATCTATCTTCAGCCCGACCGCATCCTGAAGGAATTGCCGGCAACGTCGCGGCTGGGACGCAATCTGAACGCGCTGCTCAAGATCAGCCGCGTGGTCCATTCCATTTCTGACCTGAACCAACTGCAGGAGCAAGTCCTGGAACTGATCTTTGAAGTCGTGCCCGCCGAGCGTGGCGCGATCCTGCTGGATGGCACCGGCAACGAGAAGTTCTCTTCCCTGTTCGTCCATCCCAGGCCGGGGAAACGGGGAGAGCCGGTGCGGGTGAGCCGCACCATCACGCGCCAGGTGATGGACCAGGGAGTCGCGATCTTGGGCGCAGACGTACCTGGCAGCGGAGGACTAAGCGGAGTGGAAAGCCTGGTCAGCTTTCGGGTGCGCTCGCTGCTATGTGTTCCGCTGACGGTTTTTCAGCGAGTGGTTGGCTGCGTCTATCTGGACACGACAAACTCCGTCACCCGCTTTGATCGAGACCATTTGGAACTGGTGGCCTCGATCGCCGGCATCTCTGCCGTCGCCCTGGAAAATGCGCGGCGGCTGCTGTGGCTGGAGCAGGAAAACCTTCGGCTGGCGGCGGAAATCAATCTGCAGCACAACATGGTTGGCGAAAGCAACTCCATGAAAGAGGTTTACCGATTCCTGTCACGCGTAGCGCCGACGGATGCGACAGTGCTGGTAGGTGGCGAGAGCGGCACCGGAAAAGAACTTGTGGCGCGGGCCATTCATCGCAACAGTCCCCGCGCCAGTCGCCCCTTTGTCGCCATCAACTGTGCGGCGATTCCGGAAGGTCTGCTGGAAAGCGAACTCTTTGGTTATGAAAGAGGCGCATTCACTGGCGCCCAGGGGCAAAAGAAGGGTCGGTTGGAGATGGCTGACGGTGGCGTAGTATTTCTGGACGAGATTGGAGAACTGGCGCCGTCCCTGCAGGTCAAACTGCTTCGGGTTCTGCAGGAGCGAGAGTTCGAGAGGCTAGGCGGATTCCGCCCCATCTCGGTAGACATCCGGTTGATCGCGGCCACCAACAAGGACCTGGCGCAGGCCGCCAGGGCCGGGACGTTTCGCGAGGATCTCTATTATCGGCTGAACGTGGTGTCGGTGGTTGTGCCTCCCCTGCGCGAACGCCCCGAGGATATTCCTATTCTGGCCGAATATTTTGTCTCCAAATTTGCTGTGAAATGCAAGGTGAACGCCAAGAAGATTTCTCCCGAGGCCATGTCCGGTCTCATGAATTACGACTGGCCCGGCAACGTGCGCGAACTGGAAAATGCAATCGAGCGCGCCCTGGTACTGACCGTATCGGACGTGATCCGGCCCGAAGACCTTCCCGAGTCCGTCCTGGAGAAAGGTCCGGCGCCCGGAGTGCAGGAAGCGAAGTATCACGTGGCGGTCAAGCGATTGAAGAAGCATCTGATCCTTACCGCCATGGAGGAAGCCAGGGGCAGTTACACGGAAGCCGCCCGAATCCTGGGGGTACACGCGAACTACCTGCACCGGCTGGTCAGGAACCTGAACTTGCGAACTCCCATTCGCTCTCTACCGATTCCGCACCGTGGAACAGCAAGAGCGGTGGATGGCCGATTGTAAAACTCAAAGGTCTCCGAAACCACCCCGTGGAGATAACCCGCACGCCGTTTCAAGGGAGCTTCAGGTTCAGCAACGTCGCGGGATTCAGATAGACACCTTGCCAGCGGACGGCCAAATGCAGGTGCGGTCCGGTCGCTCGGCCTGTGCCTCCGCTCAGCCCGATCGCCTGGCCACTCTCGACCCGCTCGCCCGTCTTCACTTTGATCTCAGACAGATGAAGATACAGCGTCAGCAGACCCTGCCCGTGATCGAGCACCACGCAATTTCCTTCAAAATACAACGGACCCGCCAGCAGAACCGTGCCTGCATTCACAGCCGACACTGGCGTGCCCTGCGGAACTGCGTAATCCAGACCCTGGTGCATGCTCTGAACCTTCCCGTTGAAGGTTCGCCGCGTGCCAAAAACATCGGAGACGCGCGCATCTACGGGAGCACGAAACTTCCCCAACCACTCCCGCTCCGGATCGGTGTGTCGAAACACGTCCTGCTTGACGGTTTTGTCCTGCTGAATGCGTTCCAATTGCTCATGGGTAGGCTCGGTGTAGCGCTTGGCCACGGTGACAGCAACGCTTGGATACTTGGCTGGCCGGACAGAAAACCTTTGGGCAAAGGCGATTTGGATTCCCCGGGAAGTCGTTCCAATCAGTTCGAGAGCGTAGATCCCGGGGCGAGTCTCCAGACTGATTCCGGCAATGCCGTACCAGGTTTTGCTGGCCGCGTCATAGGTGAAGAAGATCTCATGTTCCAGCCATTTCGCGGACAGCCCGGTTAGTCGCGCGGGTGGTAAAACCTGAAATACCACCGGAGACCCATTGACCAGCTGTGCCGGCTGCCATCGAACCGCCCAGGCGGTGGCAGCCCTGCTCTTGGAACTTGCGCGCACCGGTTCGGCCGCGGCGACTCCGAACCCGGCCAGAATTAAGCCCGCCATCAACCACAGGGCCATACGCTGGCCGCGCCCTGGTCCCGGCGGATGTCCTGCGGAGGTCGCGCCCGCTGCGGTTAGAGTAACGCATCCCCGGGATGACCGGCGAGGTGCCGCCGCGTGAAATGAATGTCTTTCGAAAAGCTGCATTGCAATTGGCGCCTCCTGTGCTTCTGGGTCGAGTCTCATCAAAGATAATCGACACAATGGACCCAGCCTAGCACGGCAATGGCGGCTCGGGAGTCGCAATTCGCACCTGCCAGCCCACGTTGGGACCACTCCGTCGGAGCAATCGTTTTATTGACGGGGAATAAAATCTAACTGGACTTCGGTGGTGGTCGAATGATCGGACGGGACGTATTTCCATTGCTTGACCGCCAGAGTGGCTGCATCTACCAGAACCGGGTTGCCGCCAATGGGGGTAACCTTTCCTACCGAACCATTCGGATTGATCGAAACCGATAGGCGCACAACCCCACCGATTTCGTTCTGTTTCAATTCGCGCGGGTATTTCGGAGCAACCTTGTAGACCAGCTTGCGCAAACCCGGCGTATTTTGAGCACTGATGGAAGAGCTCGCCGCCGAAAGAAGAAAAAGCAGCAGCATACCAAGCCCGGTGCAGGCGTGGCGCGCGCGTATTCGTTTCGATGCCCTTGGTTCAAGCACGTGAGCTCAAATCCTGCGGTCGGATTTTTCCAGTCTGTTCTGGGAGCTTAAGAACTTAGTCATAGTCTGGCAAGTTACGGACGTAATTGCCGTAAAGCAAGAGGTTGGCGCCGGAATGGGGTGACTGGTTTCGGTTTGGCTCTGCGCGGCTGTGCGGATCAGGCTTAGCCGGCAGATGCAGCTTTGCTTCTGCCTGTGGTTTTCCGCCCACTGTCAATATCAAAGAGTCGCGCCCGCGCCGGTTTGGAGTGGTGTACTGGCGAAGGTGTGCTGGGTGCCGCCTCAGCCGCCGTGCCAAGCCCGGCACGCAATCGCTGGATGCGGGTCACGGCCCGGTCGACTACGCGAGCCAGGTCGGCACCGTGATCAGGCGCGCGGTCGTCGCGTAAACGCCGCTTCGCTCTTTCGACAGAAAACCAAGTCGGATTTCGATCCAACTCCTGCGGGGGAACGAGCCGCAACACCTCACATAGATGCGCCGAGACCGAAAGCTCAGTGGGACCCCGCATCTTGCGGCGCTTGCGTTGAACGTAGCGAGTAAACGAAGCCTCTTCCATCCGGCCATGAACCCCGGCTTCTTCGAAAGCCTCGAGAGCCGCCGCCTGAGCATGGGTTAGCCCCGGCTCGGCGCCTCCCTTAGGAAAAATCCAGCGTCCCTTGCCGGTCTGCACCAGCAGGAATTCAACGCTGTTGCAGCGGATCCGGAAGCAAACGGCCGCCACCTGCTCGCATCGTCGTAGCTTGCGCAGGTGCGCCAACCGAAGAAATTTGACGGACGGGCTCCGGCCTGCTAAGCGGCCGGTGTTCGAAGACACTCCACCATTCATGGAAACAGAGTGCCCGATGCCGTCCGTCACTGACTAGAGCTCAACTTGGTTCGGGCTGTGATTTTCGATCAAGACTTCAGAGATGCGCAGGTACTCGATACTCGGCACTCGGCTACTTCTTTACGTCACTCTTGTCCTGAATCGAGAGCAGTTCGACCTCAAAGATCAGGGTCGAGTTGGGCCCGATCTCGGGTCCCGGCGCGCGCTCGCCGTAGGCAAGTTCTGCGGGAATGAAGAGTTGCCACTTGGATCCCACCGGCATCAGCGGAAGAGCCTCCGTCCACCCCTTGATGACGCCGCTGACGGGAAATGTCGCGGGTCGGCCGCGCTTGTAGGAACTGTCAAATTCGGTGCCATTGATGAGCGTCCCCCGGTAGTTGCAGACAACCGTATCAGCGGCCGTGGGCTTGGCTCCTGTGCCTTGGGTCAGAATCTTGTATTGCAGACCGCTGGGCAGGGTGACGACCCCTTCTTTACTCTTGTTCGCAGCCAGGAACCCTTCTCCTTCTTTCTTGTTCGACTCTCCGGCTTCCTGCATCTGTCCTTGTTGCTTCTTGCGCAGTTCGTTTTGGACCTCGGTGAGCGCCGCCTTGGCTTGCTCGTCGGTCAGCAGCGTCTTGCCACCAGCCAGGGAATCTTTCAGGC
>Ga0193719_10000183_pt1 | contig 21500 bp, 18 predicted proteins | sample U2a2metaG_FD_160103 | JGI IMG/M metagenome (GOLD analysis project Ga0193719, IMG submission 160103) | Soil microbial communities from a riparian zone of the East river system, Colorado, United States - U2a2 | ecosystem: Environmental > Terrestrial > Soil > Riparian zone | place: USA: East... | reverse complement strand
AGGAGTGTGTCTTCGTCCGCAGCAGATCACGATGGTGGATGGTAAGCCGGTGCAGGGCGCGGCCGACGACCAACACGCCGCGCAAGTTCTTAAAGAGAAGCTCGCTTATGCCAAAAAACGATGGGGCTGCACGCTCTTTTACATCGATTCAACGGTCAGGGGTACAAATGATTCTCTCGACCCTGATGTTTTCAAGGCCGTCGCCGACGCGCATCCCGATGTTCTACTGATTCCCGAAAACGAGTCAGTGCGTTACTTCGCGTATTCGGCGCCGCTTAATTCTTATGTGCATCACAAGGTGACTTCCACGCCGGTTGGTGTACGAACGGTTTACCCGAAGGCGTTTAGTGTACTTATGGCACCTGACGGTGATCGGCCCGAGGATCACAATGCGCTGGTCGCCGCCGTGCGCAGTGGCGACATTCTCCTTTTCAATTGCTGGTATAACAACGACGGAGTCACAAAAATCAAAAGGCTCTACGAAGAAGCGAGTCCGCAAAACGCCGATTCTGCCCCTCAAAGCCATCGAAACTGAACGAGCAATTTCTCATTTTCGACTCTGACGTTTCTGGGTTTCGATGCTCGCTTAAGCTGCCGCGAGGCGATCTTTAAATATCGCGCAACTTTTCTGCCATTCGCGACTCGTCAGGTGTAGCGGGCTTTTCTCTTTTAGTGCTGTCCTTCCTCATTTCGGAAACCGCGGTCGCGGGATTTCCGCGCACCCACGTATTCGGCGCGACGTTTGCAAATACGACGCTACCGGCTGAAACGATGGCGCCGGAACCGATCTCGACGCCGGGCGCGATGAAACTGGCGGCCGCGATCCAACTGCCTTCACGAACAGTAATCGGCGCAACTTGCAGTTTGAAATCTCCCCGTCGAAAATTGTGGCTGCCGGTGCAAAGATATGCGCGCTGACTGATGCAAACGTTCGATTCAATCGTCACCGGTGCGAGCGTAAGGATGCCGACGTCCTCGCCAATCCAGACGTGATCGCCGATTGTCAGCCGCCACGGAAATGAGACGTTTACATTTGCGCGGATCACGACTTCGCGACCAATCTTTGCGCCAAATGCGCGCAGGAGTGCACAGCGCAGAGATGACGGCCATGGAAACGCGTTTTGAAAAAAGAGAAAACGCGCCAACGTCCAAGCGGCTTCTTTCGACCGTGGCGCACCACGATCAAAATCGCTGTTATCGTAAATGCTCAGATCCATCTCGCCAATAGCGTATCACCGTCTAAGCCACGAGGCGATGCGATCATATCGATGAATGCTGCTCGCGAAGCCGTCATCGAAGCCGGAGGTGCCGGGCGCAATGCTCCCTGCCAGTGGCATCTGGTATTTCCCGCCCGCGTAAAAAAAACACTCGCTGACGTCAGCTAAGGAGAACCCGAAGAAAGAACACCTCGCGAGTTGTTGTGGGCAACGCGGATGATTGCTGGCAGTTTGGTAGGAGCAGCGATCCTATGCACCTATTTTGCCGACTCCGCATAGAGTTAGTTCATCGATATCCGAAGATCGACAATGAGATTTGACATCTTGCGCCCATTTCTGACGTAAGTTAGCCTCTAATCCTGCCCAACCGCTTTGCCGCCGTTCCTCCATAACGCTTCCGATCTAATCCGGCGCGTTCTTTTCCTCGCCCGTCCTTATGGGCGAAAGAAGCTGGCATTGGTGTTCTTTTTCTCGCTGGCCCAGGGGATTTTCCAAGTGATCGGCGTGACCTCGATCTTTCCTTTCCTGGCTATCGCGGCTGATCCCGATCGCATCCGCCATTCACAATTCGGCCTCCGTTTCCTTGCGCTACTACCGCCTTTGGAAAATCGAGAACTGCTTATAACAGCCGGTGTCATCGCCATCGCTGCACTGCTTCTTTCGAACGCTGTTAACCTGCTCTCGGAGTATGCGCGCACCCGCTACGCGAATAGTTTCGGTCACTGGTTGCGCGTTCGCCTCTTACGCCGGATGGCATCGCAGCCTTACGGCTATTTCCTCCAGCGCAATTCGGGCGACCTGCTTAGGAAGGTGATGAGCGACGTGATGGGTTACGTTGGCGGCGTCCTGCTGCCATTGCTCGACGGCATAGCTCGCGCTCTGACCGCGGCACTCCTGCTGGCAACTCTTTTCCTCGTTCAGCCGATGATTGCTCTCGCCACAGCGGTCGGGCTCGGTGCCTTCTACGTAATCGTCTTTCGTTTGCTCGCGCGGAAGCGCCAGGAAGCCAACGAAGGTTTTAGGACCGCTTTTAGTGGATCGTACCGCGACGCGCAGCAGATGCTCGGCGGGATCAAACCGATCAAAGTTCATCGGGCAGAGGAACATTTTCTGAGCAGATTCGCCGACCACTCCGCCGTCGTGGCACAAATGTCTGCTCGGGTGCCGATTGTCGCCAACAGCACTCGTTATCTTGTCGAGCCACTCGCATTCGGCGGGCTCGTTCTTGCGGTCTTGGTGCTGGCGGCTCGAGGACGCGATTTCTCCGACATCCTTCCGAATCTTGGTGTCATGGCGGTGGCTGGTTACCGGCTGGTTCCAGCTCTCCAGCTTCTTTACAGCCAGGTGACACAGGTCGCCTCCATGCGATATTCGCTGGACGAGGTTTTCGAGGAATTTGTTGCTGCGGAACGGGACGGAAAATCAAGCAATGTGGAATTTTCGGCCGAGAAATCACGCCCGATTGAGTGGCACGACGCGATCACGCTGGATACGGTTTCTTTCGTTTACCCCGGTACTGATCGACGAGTGCTGGATCGCTTCTCGTTCACGATTCAAAAGAACAAGTTCATCGGCTTTATTGGTCCCACTGGTTCTGGTAAATCAACTCTAATCGACCTCCTTCTTGGGTTACACCGGCCGACCAGCGGACGGGTGCTCATTGACGGCCACCCGCTTAATCCCGAACTGATCCCCTCGTGGCAGGCTACGATTGGTTATGTCCCGCAGGACATTTTTCTTATCGACGATACGATCGCACGCAATATCGCGCTCGGGGTGCCTGACAACGAGATCGACCATGCTCGCCTGCGAGAAGTCTGTGCCATGGCTCAGATCCTCGATTTTATTGAGACGGAACTGCGGGATGGATTTCAGACCACTGCGGGAGAGCGCGGTGTCCGCCTATCCGGGGGAGAACGCCAGCGTCTCGGCCTGGCCCGAGCTCTCTATCACGGGCCTTCGCTGCTTCTCCTGGACGAAGCAACTAGCGCGCTCGACACGGCTACAGAAGCAAAGCTGATCGAAGCGTTGCGAAATCTATCGGGCAAACTCACCATTGTGGCCGTTGCTCACCGCCTCAGCACGGTGGCCGGGTGCGATAAACGGATTGACTTGGAGAACACATGCTTAGCTCAGACCGCATTTGCTAACCCATAACGCGGCAATGAACACACTCCACGTGTGGCCCCAAGCCCCGCAAATTTGCGATGGCGAAGTGCGGTTGCGTGCGATTTTTGATGGATTTGACTCAGGCAGCAAGGCTATTGAAATCGCGGTCCAGCAGTCCGCACTACCTCATATTCCGTCACGGAGTGATCATTTTGCGTTTGCGGCCCTGTTCCCAGCGATGCGTTCATTTGATGCCTGCGTTATTCATGGGGAGGTCAGTCGTTCGCTACTGGCCAACCTTTCCGAGCTGAACGCGATTTGGCAGTTTTGGCGGCCTCAGATGTATCGTGAGGTGCGATGGGAGACAGATAAGGTTACCGAGAAATCTTTTGCATCAAAGCGCTCGGGTCATTTACTGGCTTTTTCCGGTGGGGTGGATTCTTCCGCAACGCTGAGGCGGCACGCCAGTAAAAGTCTAGGGTGGAGAAACCTGCGCATTGGAGCTGCTTTAATTGTTCACGGATTCGATATCCGTACCTCAGACACAGAGGGTTTCAGAATGGCTTACGAAAAGGCAGAGCGGATCACTTCAAACGTTGGAGTGCCGTTGATCAGCGCCCGCACTAATTTGAGAGAACTGCCGAACGACTGGGAGGACGCCTTCGCCACGAAGTTGGTTTCCGTATTGCACGTTTTCAACGAGACATTTGAAGGCGCGATTTTTGCCTCATGCCGACCCTATGCGCTGGCCAATGTGCCCTGGGGGTCAAACCCGGTTTCCAATCCGTGGCTGACGACAAGTGTTTTTCCAGTGCGAACAGACGGTACTGAACTGAGTCGTCTGGAAAAGGTCAAGCTTATCAGCGAGTGGGAGGCGGCCCTCAACAACATCAGAGTGTGTTGGGAGGGAGGTATTCCCGGAAAAAACTGTGGCACTTGTTGGAAATGTGTTCGGACTCAGTTACTGCTTGTTGTACTTGGAATAACTCCGGGTGAAAATTTCAAAACGCAGTTGTGTCCTGGGATGGTGGTCAAGATTCGGCCTCGAAATGAAAGGCAACTATTTATACTCTCGGAGATACTTGATTACTGTAACCGGAACAATTTATCAGCATGGTGGACGGATGAGCTAAGGAAAGTCGTCCGGCGAGGATGCAGTTCTCCCGTCCGATTTCAGGCATTGAGGCAAAGCATCCTGTGGAGGGTGCTGCGGAAGATCTTGAAACCTAAGAGGTCCAGTCGCTGATGAAGCGGATGAAAGCGATAGAACCTAAGAATGACATGGCCCGATCCATTGCTGGAATGCATCGAGCCGCCGAGATCAAGATGGTCTGCAGGGCGCATAGTGACTAGAATGAAAACAGCAACCGTCTGGGGGAGAACGCCAGCGTCTCGGCCTGGCCCGAGCTCTTTATCACCGGCCTTCGCTCCTTCTCCTGGACGAAGCGACCAGTGCTCTTGATATCGCTACCGAAGCAAAGTTGATCGAAGCATTGCGGGATCTATCAGGCAAACTTACCACTGTGGCCGTTGCTCACCGCCTCAGCACCGTGGCGGGCTGCGACAAACGGGTTAACTTGGATAACACATGCTTCCCTCAGACCGCATTTGCTAACCAATAACGCGGCAATGAACACACTCCATGTGTGGCCCCAAGCCCCGCAAATTTGCGATGGCGAAGTCCGGTTACGGGTGGTTTTCGATCGATTTGACTCGGGCAACAAGACCATTGAAATCGCAGTTCCGCAGTCTGCACTGCGTCGCATTCCATCACGGAGCGATCATTTTGCATTGGCAGCTCTCTTCCCCGCGATGCGTTCATTTGATGCTTGTATTATTCATGGGAAGGTCAGTCGTTCGCTGCTGGCGAACCTTTCTGAGCTGAACGCATTTTGGCAGTTCTGGCGGCCTGAGATATATCGTCCGGTGCGATGGGAAACAGATGAGGTTGCAGAAGAGGCTCTCGGATCAGAGCAACGCTCGGGCCATATATTCGCTTTTTCTGGTGGGGTGGATAGTTCTGCAACGCTGAGGCGGCACGCCGGCGAAAGTCTAGGGTGGAGAAACCTGCACGTTGGAGCTGCTTTAATTGTTCACGGATTCGATATCCCTACCTCAGACACAGAGGGTTTCAAAAGTGCTTACCAAAAGGCAGAGCGGATCACTTCAAGCGTTGGAGTACCGTTGACCAGCGCTCGCACTAGCTTGAGAGAATTACCGGACGATTGGGAAGATGCCTTTGCCACGAAGCTGGCTTCCGTATTGCATGTCTTTAACGAAACATTTGAAGGCGCGGTTTTTGCTGCAGATGAACCTTATGCCTTTCCTACTCTGCCGTGGGGATCAAACCCGGTTTCCAATCAGTGGCTTGGGACGTGTAGTTTTCCAGTGCGAGCAGATGGCGCCGAACTGAGTCGTTTGGAAAAGGTCAGGCTTATCAGCGAGTGGGAGGCGGCCGTAGACAACATTAGGGTATGTTGGGAGGGCGCTGTTCCTGGGGAAAACTGCGGCATTTGTGAAAAATGTGTTCGGACTCAATTACAGCTGTTTGCGCTTGGAAAAACTCCGCGTGAAAATTTCAAAGCACGCTTGCGCCCAGGTATGGTGATCAGGATTCGGCCTCCGAACAAAAAGGTACTACATTTTCTCTCGGAGCTACTCGATTACTGTAACCAGAACAATTTATCAACGTGGTGGACGGATGAATTGAGAAAAGTGGTCCGGCGAGGATGCAATTCTCCCGTCCGATTTCAGGCATTGAGGCAAACCATTCTGTGGAGAGGGCTGCGAAAGATGATAAAACCTAAGAGGTTCAGTCCTTCATGAGGCAGATTAAGCGATCGAACCTACAAATCACTTGAGCCGACCCATTCGTAACGTGTATCGAGCCGCCGAGATCAAGATGGTCTGCAGGGCCCACTGGTGAGTAGGATGAAAACAGCAACCGCGATGAATCAATCGACAGAGTGGCCAAAATGTATCCTTTGGGGTGGCTATGCGCACGGGAATGCGGGCGACGAACTAATGTTGGCTATTGCGTTGCGAGATATGAGTAAACGTTACGGTCCATCTGCGGTGGCCGTTCTCAGTCCTTATCCTGGCTACACAAAGGCGTTGTTTCCAGAAAGCGAAGTCATTCCATATGTGCCGGCGAGCACTTCAAAACGAAATACGCAAGTTGCGAGCGTTTTTCGGTTTTTAAAAAAACGTTACGCCTTTAGCCAGAACCGGTACGAGGTGAGTATCCATTTTAGTTACGACACCGCAAATGGATGGGCAGGAGTGATCAAGCAATGTGAACTGCTTTACTTGGTAGGCGGCGGCTATTTGACAGATCTATTTGATCTAGAGTCGTTACTCTTGCCGGTTGAAGCTGCTCGTTTTCATGGTGTAGAGGTTGAAACCGCACCGCTTGGAGTTGGACCATTTAAGTGCGCTTGGAACGCGGGAAAATTACAAAGCGCATTGCGCGATGCACACATTCGGGTCAGAGACGTTGATTCTCAGATTATTTGTAACAATCTTGGAATCACCGCCGAATTGCAACGGGACGATGGCTTCCGGGTTCGAGAAGTCATCGCCTTTGATGCAGCGGTGGGTATTGGTGACTGTCCAATAGGAATCAATTTTTACATGCAGCCTGGCAGTGCCAACGGAGAAACCGTAATCAATTGGTGGAGAGAAATCTTGATTCTGTTGAAATCGAGTGGTCTGCCAGTTGAAGGATTTTGTTTTCATAATTCGCCTCAGAGCGATTTTTCTGAAACCGTCCAGTTATTTCTCGATGCCGGGCTTCCTAGAAAATTGGTCCGTGCCCCAGATTTTGACTTTCGGGATGCGTGCGCCCAAGTAGCTAAGTATCGAGCCATCCTAACGGCGCGCTTTCATGCAGCCGTTGTCGCGGGTGTGGCCGGTATTCCCGCTATAGCTATAGCAGATGGGCAGTATTACCGCTCGAAAATGATCTCTGCCTGCCACGGGTATCCAGCGAGTCAGTTAGTTGATGTCTCAGTAACGGAGCCGACGGAAATACTGGAGGCCTTGCAACGAGCTGCTTCGCCTGAGTCACAGAGAAATTAATCGTCGTTTTGCGAATCCTCCGGCTTTTTTGATTGATAACACCTCGGTACGGTGGCCAGCTGCGACAAACTGAGTGATCTGAGTAACCAACCGTCGCTATTGCGAAGACTGCAAATGAAAGCTGAAATAAACTCACCGAGCAAATGACGGAGACTCCGACAGGCCAAGGTAAGGTTTCAATTGTCATCCCGTGCTACAACCACGGGGCGATGCTGCGCGAAGCGCTGGCCAGCGTGGAAGAGGTGCGCAACGGAAATGTGGTCGAGGTGATCATTGTCGATGACGGATCGTCCGACCCCGAAACCACCCGGATTCTCAACGAAGTCGTGGAGGCGGGCCACTGCGTCGTGCCTCAGCCAAACCGGGGGGTGAGCGCTGCTCGGAACGCAGGCATCCGGTTGGCCAAAGGTGAATTCATTTTGCCATTGGATAGCGACAATCGTCTTCGAGAGATCTACTTAAATGAGGGAGTGTCCCTACTAAAGAGCAATCCAGGTATAGGAGTAATTTACGCGGACGCTGAGTACTTCGGTGAGAGGAGTGGCCGGTGGTATGTATCGAACTTCAATTTATTGTCATTGACCCGGATGAACTTCATAGATGCCTGTGCTCTTTACCGAAAGAAGTTGTGGGAAGAAGTTGGCGGATACGATGAGCACATGTTGGGATTGGAGGATTGGGATTTTTGGCTGCGTGTGGCCTTGCACGGTGGTAGCTTTGTCCATCTTCCTGAGATCGGGTTCGATTACCGTGTGCGGAGTGATTCTATGGTAGCGAGGGCCCGTCCGCGTGCGGCAGAAATTGCAAACTATATTTTCGGTAAGCCCGAAATGGCTTGTTACAAGCTGCTTCGTGAAACAGATGAGGAAGTGCAGAATCTGAGTGCGCGAATCCGAGCCATGGAAGGTTCACGCAGCTATCGTTTAGGGCGCGGATTACTTGCCCCAGCGCGACTATCTCGGAAACTGTGGCGCTGTTTTCATTGAGAAGATCTTCTACCCCTCCGTTGACTCCAGATACAAAGGGTTCTGGTGCGCGTCGCTCGATCCATGCGGTCTCCGCTGAATCAAGGGAACTTCTTTATCGCTCGCCGTTAGGTCCGTCGATCCGGGCTATGAGATCACCCTAATGTTCGGCTTTCTTAAGAAGACTAATCCCGCATCTGGAGCTTCTGTCGCCGACCCGACATCCCTTGCCGAAATCCGCTCACTCATCGAAAAATCCAAAATTGTCGAAGCCCTACGCCGCCTCAGTTACATCAAAGCCCAGCACCAGCCCGTCCGCGACGTGGATTACCTGCGGGCACTCTGCTTCGTGAATGAGAAACAACCCATAGGCGCGATTGAGGCGCTCAAAGAGGAGTTGCGCTACTTTGCGGACAACCAGCCTGCCGCGCAACTGCTGAAAGAACTCGCCGCCAAACATCAAGCCCAATGTTCCATTGAGGACCGCGAGTTCCAGGAAATCCTTAACATCGTTCGCCCTTACACTATGGTCGAGGAGGCTCGGCTCTACTCTTTGTTCAGCTTGGCGAAATACGTTTGTGCGCAGGATATTCGCGGCAATTTCGTTGAGTGCGGCGTGGCGGCGGGCGGCTCCTCGGCCCTGCTCGCCTGGGTCATGGCCCGCTACAGCCAGCAACCGCGACGGCTGTTTTGTTTCGACACATTCGAAGGGATGCCGGCCGCTTCGGTCTTGGACGTCTCCTATGGAAAGCCCGCCGACGCCATAGGCTGGGGTGCGGGCACCTGCGCCGCGCCGGAAGCGTCTTTGCGCGAAGCCTGCCAAAAGCTCAGCGTGGAAGAACTGGTTGAACCGATCAAAGGACTTTTCGCCGATACGCTGCCGGTGAACCGCGAGCGCATTGGCTCGATTGCGCTCCTACACATGGATGGCGATTGGTATTCTTCAACGCGCGCCATTTTGGAGAACCTGTTCGATCAAGTTGTCACCGGTGGACGGATTCAAATCGATGACTACGGCTTCTGGGAAGGCTGCAAGCGTGCCGTGTGCGAATTCGAAAACGCGCGCGGCCTTAAATTTGAAATCACCCTAATCGATGAAACCGGCATCTGGCTTCCTCGGTAAACTTCGTTCGATGGTCTCCGGCGCCAGGTCCGATCCGTATTTTGTGAACCTCGGTTGCGGCGGGTGTTTTCATTCCGACTGGGTCAACTTCGATTTCGTTTCGCAAAGCCCCGACGTCATTCAGCACGACTTGCGTACGCGACTGCCGTTAAATGATGGTAGTTGCGCAGTGGTTTATCACTCGCATGTTCTGGAACATTTGCCTCGTGCCTTTGCGCTGCTCTTTTTGCAGGAATGCTATCGCGTGCTCATCCCCGGCGGTCTTCTGCGCGTTGTGGTACCCGACCTCGAAACGATCGCACGCCTCTATCTGAAAAACCTCGAAGGTGCGCTTGCCGGCGATGCTCAGGCGGCGCGCCGCTACGAGTGGCTGACGCTCGAATTGATGGACCAAATGGTGCGTGAGGAGAGCGGTGGCGAAATGTTAAAGTATTGGCAGCTGAATCCGATGCCCGCTGAGGAGTTTGTCATCGAGCGAGCGGGTGGGGAGGTGTTGCAGTTCATCGAATCCTACCGTGCCAACGCGCTGTTCGGTGCGCCCGAGCCGCCGGCACCGCATCAGCCGCCGAACCTCGAGGAAGTGGCAAAATTTCGGGCCAGCGGCGAAGTTCACAAGTGGATGTACGATCGCTGGTCGCTGCGCGCGCTGTTGGAAAGGACCGGCTTCCATGAAATCAAAGTCTGCACCGCCAGCGAGTCGCAGATCTCCGGTTTCGCCCGCTATCGTCTCGATTTGAACGTGGACGGCTCCGTGCGCAAACCGGATTCGCTCTTCATGGAAGCCCGAAAACCTTAGCCTGCGTCTCATGAAAGTCTTGGTAACGGGTGCGGCCGGTCGACTCGGCTCGGTGGTGTGTCAGGAGCTGGTGCGGAGGGGACACGAGGTGCTTGCGACTGACCAACGCTTCATCAGCGGTTTGCCAGCGCCGTTGCGTCTTGCCGATTTGCGCCTGGCCCTCGCCGTCTATCCGCTGCTCGAGAGCAAGGATGCGGTCGTGCATCTGGGCAACCATCCGAGCCTGGACGCTGGTCCGTCGCCGCAAGCGGTGCTGGCCGACAACGTCGCCATGAATGCCAACGTGTTTCGTACGGCCGCGGAGCTCGGCGTCGGTCGCATCGTGTTCGCGAGCTCGCTGCAAGCCATGGTGCGGCTCGATCAAGGGCGCCCGACCGAAGCCCCGTACACGCTTCCGTACTTCCCGCTCGATGGGCAGGCGCCGCTGAACCCCGGCTCGAATTTCTATGGCTTGAGCAAGGAGTTCGGCGAGCGCACGTTGCAGGTGCTGGCGCAGTGCCGGCCGGAACTCTGCTGCACCGCGCTGCGCTTTCCGAAGCTGGTGAACGAGTCGTTTCTGCAGCGCATCAAGCAGAGCCAGGCTCCCAGCGCGCTCAATTGGGGGGAAGGGCTCACCTACTTGGCGCTTCCGGATGCCGCGATGCTGGTGGCGCTCGTGCTCGAGCGGCAGCGGCCGGGGTACCACCAGTACTTTCCGGCCCAAGCCTTGCGCATCGCTGGTTACTCGGCTGCCGCGACTCTCGCCGCCTTTTTCCCGGCGACGCCGCTCCGCCGCCTGCCGTCCGACATCGAGGGATTGGTGGATCTGGGCGCCCTGGAGACCGACGTCGGATTTCAGCCATCACCCCCGCTGACGGTCGAGCTCGAGCGGACGTAGCAACGGCTGACGGGTTGCGCGGCGCCCCCGGACGGCTATCCTCCGGTTCACCGTGAAAAAGCAAATTCCTATCAATGATCAGCCGGCGGCCGGTCGTTCGGTGGAGGGTGGTTCGGCGGACGATGGTTCAGCTCGGGGGCGCTCTCTGTTGGTCATGGTGGCCGGCAAGGACCCACTCGACGAGCCCGGCGGTGGCCATTCCAGCTACGTGCGCGCTCACGCCCGAGCCGCGGTGGCCGCTGGCTGGTGGCCGCAGATCCTGTGCGTGGGAACTACACCGAGGAGGGTCGAGACCGAGTTCGGCAGCATTCGTCGGTATCGCACGCCGTATCGACCGATCCGTCAGCTCATGATCCCCGGTCACGCCCGCGTGCTGGCGCGTGCGCTGGTCCAAGTGGCGGGCGAGGTCGATGGGCCGGTGCTGGCCCACGGGTTTGGCGTGTGGGGGGCGGCCGCGGTAGACGGTGTGGCGCGCCTGCGGGCGTCGGGCCGCGTCGCGTCTGCAGCGATCAGCTCGTACACCACCTATCGCGTGGAGACCGATTCGCTGGTGCGTGGCGCGGGCGACGAGCCGTGGCGGCAGCGCGCGATCTACCGAGCTCAGGCGCTGTGGGTGGCCGCAGTCGTCGAACGGTGGGAGCGACGGGCCTATCACCGGGCCAACCGGGTCTGGGCGAACTACGACGCCGTGCGCCGCATCATCGCCGAGCGCCATGGCGACGAGTTGCGCGTCGACCTCATCCCCTATGGGCCTGAGTCGGGCTTCGAGCCTCTCCCCCCACCGATTCCCGTCCCCGACGAGATCTCGGCCTTGAACCATGCCCGCGCGCCCCTCGTGGTCTGCGTCGCCCGCCATCACTCGCGGAAGGGGGTCGACGTCCTAATTGAGGCGCTGGCCCACCTGCGTGACGAGGGCGTCGGCTTCCGGGCCTGCCTCGTCGGCGACGGACCGCTGCTCGAGGCTCATCGCCAACGCGTTGGTCACCTCCGGCTTCAACACCGGGTTGCGGTCCCCGGTCGCGTGCCGTCGGTGGACCCCTACCTCCAAGCCGCTGATGTGTTCGTGCTTCCGTCGCGAGAGGAGCAGAGCGGCGCGTTGGCGTTGCTCGAAGCTCAGCGGTTGGGCCTGCCCGTGGTGGCGAGCGCCGTCGATGGCATCCCCGAGGACGTGATCGACGGGGAGACCGGCCTGCTCGTTCCGCCTGGCGATCCGGCTGCGCTGGCCACCACGCTGGCCCGCCTGCTCGCCGACCCTGAACGCCGACATGAGTTGGCCGTCGCCGGCCGGGAGCGTTTCGAAGAGCGGTTCGCGCCAGGCCCGTTCACCGCCGGCCTCGCCGCCGTCTACGCGGACCTCGGCTTCTACCCCCAGCGCCAAGGAATCTCGCCAGTGGTGGGCCGCCGTAATCAAGCAGGTGTATGAGTGGACCCATTGGCTCTGTCTCCTTGTGCGACCGGAGATGAAGATTATCAGCTTCACCGAACGGCATCAACGCGAGGTGATCCGGAAGATTCTCCGGCACTGCACCCTTTGGGAAGAAACCTCGGTCCACGCGCTGCCGGTGACAGGGGCTGGGCGCTTAGCTGAAGAGGGCCTTGGGCAACGTTGAAGAGCACCCGCCGCGGATTTGCGGAACCTATCAATTATCAATTTCTTTTCCTTGTCCCGCTCTTCCCTGGGCGGCTATCCTCCAGTTTATCGTGGATATTCCAAGACATTGCGCGCAACGCTGCTTCCCTTCCTTTTGTGTGCTTGCCGGACACTCGTGGACAGCTGTCTTGCCGAACCCCAATGGTTGCGTCAACCTGAGAAACGAAGGATGAACAGAATGGCCGGGACCTGGACCTGTTTCGTGATTGGGCCAATCCGGGCGCGCGTCGCATTCGAGACGCGCTTCTCGGCGGCGGCGTTCAGCGCGAGCCTGTCTGAGGTTTATCGAGAATTGGGGTTCGTTCCTTGAAGGCTAAAACCGCTGTTCGGCAGCGAAAGAAAGGTCTCGATCTCCGCGAGGGTTCGAATCGACGGGCAACGCCCTTGGCCGCGTGTCGCCGAGCGATCCAAGAGCACGCCGGTGAGCCCCGCCCGTTCGGCGCCAACTACATCCACGTGGTAGAAGTCGCCGACGTGCACGACCCGCTCCGACGGAACACCAAGGGGATCGAGCGCCCGTGCGAAGATTCGAGGGTCGGGTTTCTCGACGCCGACCAGAAACGAATCGACGATAACCTCGAACGCTCCGGCCAGCCCGCGCGACTCGAGAAAGGACCGTACGCCGCCACCACCGTTCGAGACGACCACGAGACGGTATCCCGCTGCGAGAAGACGGTCGAGAAGCGGCGGCACCTCGGGCGGCACGTGCGCCCAGAGCCGATGGTCCTCGTTCTCCTGCTCGACCAAGTCCGCGAGCGCGCGGCGCCACGGGCCCGGCGGCACGCCGATCCCCGCGAGCAGCGCGTCGAGGAAGAAACACCAGAGCTCGTCGCTCGTGCGCCCGGCGATCAGGTCGGGGTGGTCGATCACCCCACATGCCGCCTGCTCGCTGGTCAGCAGAGAGGCGAGACTGGTCTCGACGCCGTGACTGGCGAGAAGCGCTGCCAGTCGCGTCGGGTCCAGGTATACGAGCGTGCTGCCGAGGTCGAAGCTGACCACGTCGTAGCGGCGGGGTGTCATCCCTGTCATACCCGTCCTAGTAGACACGCTCCTATGGCGCTGGGCAAGCCTCCGCGCGAGCGAGGGAGGGGTCAGTGGCCATCGCGCTGACGCGGATCGGCATCCACGCCCCGGAGGTCAGGGGTCAGACCGTCACCTTCCGGTGGACAGTCGACCCGCCTACGCCTCTCTACCAGAGGCCGGCCTTCACCCTCCGGTTTCCAGCCAGCGTTGACCTCGGCCGCGTGCCCGAGCACATCTGGTGGGTAGTGGCCCTTGCATGCCTGCACCCACACTGGGCGCTCTTGCGCCCGTGTCGCATCGAGCTGCCGGTCGCCATCGGCGCAAGCGAGGCCGAGACGTGGCTCAGGCTCACCGACGCGGCGGTAGCCACGCTCGAGTCCCTCCGAGGCACCACCCACCTCGGCCGCGAGATCGAAATCGTCGAGGGCGGGACCCGGCTGGTGCCCGTCCGCGTGGCGGATGGAGAGCGTTGCGCCACCGCGTTCAGCGGCGGCAAGGACAGCCTCGTCCAAGCCGGGCTCCTAGCTGAGCTGACGGCGAAGCCGCTGCTCGTCACCACGACCTCGCCCCTGCCCAAGATGCACGACCACCTCACCCCACGCCGCCGCCACGTGCTGGCCGAGATCGTGCGCCGTCGGGACGTCGCCCACGTCGAAGTAGAGTCCGATTTCCGCGCGTGCTGGGCCAACGGGTATCCATACGACCTTGGTTACAAGGTGACGGTCAACGAGCTTACCGACACGCTGCTCTACTTCGGCACGACGCTGGCGACCGCAGTGGCCCTCGGCGTCTCTCATCTTTTCCTCGCCTCCGAGACCGAGGTGCAGCAGAACGGCGAGTGGGCGGGGCGCGTGGTGCAGCACCCGCACTTCATGTACTCGACGGTGACCCAGCGGGTGCTCCAGGCGCTGCTGAAGTCGGCGGGCGTCCGCTACGGCTCGCTCACGTCGCCACTTCACAGCTACCAAGTGCAGGGACTCCTGTGGACGCGGTACAAGGATCTCCGCGACCTCCAGTACTCGTGCTGGCAGGTGGGCCCGGGCCAGAGCGCGTGCAGCGCGTGCCAGCAGTGCCTCCGGCTCGCACTGTGTGCGCTCGCGCTCGGCGACACCCCCCGGCTCATGGGCGTCGACCTGACGCGGCTCTTGTGGGCACAGCGAGGTTGGCATCCGCCGTGCCTCGAGGACGAAACCGAGGCTCCCTTGCCCGGTCGGCTCGTCGAGATATCCCTCGAGAGCCAGACGTGCCGCTTCCTCCAGGCGACGCCGCTGAGTCGGGTTGCGCGCGTCCTCGCTGCGGAGGGGGCCGCCCGGCTCGCCCACCCGCGAGCGTGGCTCGCGCTACTTTCCTATGCCCGGCTCCGGCGTCGCGCCGCCGGCGTCGGCCCAGCGCCCGGCTTCCGCGAGGGATTCCTCCCTCTGATCGACCCGCTGCTGCGGGACCGGATCGCGTCGATTTTTCGCGAGCACTACCCGGCGGAGCCACACGTCGCGTACGCGGCCATGCTCGAACGGAGTCATCGGTTGGTAAGCTGGATCACTGAACCGCTAGGCGGCGAGACCTGACCGAGCGAAAGCATAGAGAGGAGCCCAATGCGAGACGAGACGAACCTGAGCGACGAGGAGCTCGCGCAGATCCGCCACCTCATCCCGGGGCCCGAACCCACCCTCGTGCCGATCGCCGAGCGGATGAAGGGCGGGCGGGCGGGGCGCACCCTTCCCGTCGCGGATACTCTGCTCGCCGGCAACGAGCTGCGCTACCTGACGGCTTGCGTCGAGACGAACTGGATCTCATCAGCCGGCAGCTTCGTCAAGCAATTCGAGAGCCAGTTCGCCGCGGCGATGGGATGCGAGTTCGGGGTTGCCTGCTCGAGCGGCACCGCGGCGCTGCATCTGGCGCTGGCCGCGCTCGGCGTTGGGCCAGACGACGAGGTCATCATCCCGACCTTCACGATGATCGCCACCGCCAACGCCGTCGCCTATACCGGTGCCACGCCCGTGCTCGTCGACTCCGAGCCCATCAATTGGAATATGGATCCAGCCCTGGTGGCGGCCCGCATCACCCCGCGGACGCGAGGCATCGTCGTCATGCACACCTACGGCAATCCCGTCGACATGGACGCCATCGGCCGGCTGACCGATGCGCGGGACCTCTGGATGCTGGAGGACGCCGCCGAGGCCCACGGCGCCCGGTATCAGGGCCGAGCCGTTGGCAGCCTCGGCATCGCAGCATGCTTCTCCTTCTACGCGAACAAGATCGTCACCACCGGCGAGGGCGGCATGGTCACCACCAACGACGAGAAGCTCGCGCGGGTGGTGCGCCGGCTGCGGGACCATGCGTTCTCGGACGAGCGCCACTTCTGGCACAAGTGCCTCGGCTTCAACTACCGGATGACCAATCTGCAGGCGGCCGTTGGCGTGGCCCAGACCGAGCGCCTCGCCGACCTAGTGGAGACCCGGCGTGTCAATGCTCGTCGCTACGGCGAGCGCCTGCGCAGCATCCGGGGGCTCACGCTGCCTGTCGAGACCCCGGGTACCACGAACGTGTTCTGGATGTACGGCGTCCTCGTGGAGGAGGCGTTCGGCTGCTCGCGCGACGAGCTCCGCGAGCGGCTCGCGCGCCGGGGAATCGAGACGCGCACGTTCTTCATTCCCATCCATCTGCAGCCGATCTACTACCGCGCCCATCGCGGCCAGCCCTACCCGGTGGCGGAGGCCCTTTGCCAGAAGGGTATGTACCTCCCATCGGGGGCGACGCTGTCGGAGGCCGACGTGGACTACGTGGCGGAGAGCCTCGCTCGCGCCCAGCGCGGCTCCGCCTGAGCCGGTGTCCGACGCGCGAGCTGATCGCGACACTCAGCCGCGCCATCGACGTCGCGCTGGATCCCCCTGGTCCCGGAGCCGGCGTCGGTGCCAGCGCCAAGGAAACTCGCCGACGGTAGGCCGTCCTGATCAAGCAGGTGTACGAGGTGGACCGGTTGCTCTGCCCCAAATGCGGCGGAAAGATGAAGATTATGAGCTTCACCGAACGGCATCAGTGCGAGGTGATCGAGAAGATTCTACGTCTTGATCTCATCGCCGCGGTTCATAATCGCCAGTGGCTTTTCGAACCAGGCGCCGCTGATCCGTCTGTTTTCCCTCGATTTGCGGCGAGGTTTAAGCGATTCTCGCTTGCGAAACGTGAAACGCCGCGGCTTGCTTGCGCCTATTGTGGGATGCGAACTATGCGAAGAGGCCTAAAAAGTCTTCGGCTTTCTGCCCGTTCCTCCATCGGGGCGGTTTTTGTTGTCTTGGAAAGATGGAAGTGTTGCGACCTCAAGCCGTACTTAGTGGCGTGATGTGATGTTGCGCGTAGGTGTTATGGCGATGGGCGGATCCAGTTGGATCGCCGGTGTGCAAGACATTCACAGCTTGCTCTACGGAAACAGCCTGTTGCCAGTAGAAGAACGAGGCTCACTGCGCGTTTACCTCGATTTCGAACATCATTGCATCTCCGATTATCGGGATGTGCGGATGTTTTCAGATGGGGTATATGTGACCGATTTTCTTCCGAAAGCGTCGCGTCGGCTCTACCGAAAACTCCGCCGGATCGCGTCCACCGTTGTGCGCCAGCGCCGTTTGTCGGCACTGCCCTGGCTGGATTTGCCCCGGTTATTACACAGGCATCGCACCGATGTGCTCTTTGCCGGGACATCCGTCGAGCGCGACATTGGCATCCCGCAAATCTGCTGGATACCCGACTTCCAACACGTTCATCGACCGGACTTCTTTTCGGTCGAGGAGCGGCAGCTTCGCGATCAGCACTTTGCGCGAGTTATGGCGGAGGCGGATCGCGTGGTCGTGAGCAATCAGTGCAGCTACGACGATGCCGTACGGCTCTATCCCGAGAGCCAACAAAAGTTGGCAGTATTGGCTTTCAGCATGTATCTGGGACGCGGTTGGCGGATGGCTGACGCCCAGCGAGTGGTGCTGAAATACGAACTCCCGAAGAAGTTCCTGCTCTTCCCTTGTCAATTTTGGAAGCACAAGAACCATGCCACGGTGTTCCGGGCCATCCATCTACTGCGCGAGCGCGGCATTGATGATGCCGTTTTGGTGTGCACTGGGTTTCCGCACGACTACCGGTTTCCCAATTACGCAGCAGAGCTCCGGGAGTTTCTTACCACACACGGGCTCGCGACCGCTGTGCGTGTGCTTGGACTGCTCCCGCGTCACGATCAAGTGCAGCTCATGCGGACGGCGGCGGCGATCGTCCAGTCCTCCCTGTTTGAAGGACGGAGTGCGGTGCTCGAGGAATGTGAATCACTCGGGAAGCTCGTGTTCGCCTCCGACATCCCAATGCATCGTGAACAGCTGACTGAGCACGTACACCTTTTCACGCCAACCTCGGCGGAGGAGCTCGCCGATTTGCTTGCCCAGCATTGGCCAGGGCTAATCGCTGGTCCGGACCCGGAGTTGGAAGCTGCGGCCGAAGCGAGGTATCGTATTCGCATCCGCGAATTCGCCCGGGAATTCATCGCGCTTTGTCGCGGCGTGGTGGAACAGAGGAGCCCCGCATGAATTATGCCCCGTTATCGTTAGGCGATCTGCAACGCGGTCAGTGAATATAGATGAAACTGAGTGTGTTCGGAATCGGTTATGTGGGTTGTGTGTCGGCGGCGTGCTTCGCAAAAGAAGGACATGATGTCATAAGCGTTGACGCGAACCCTGTTAAAGTCGAGATCATCAATAGCGGCAAGAGTCCGATTGTGGAGGCGGACATTGACCAGTTCATAGGCAAAATGGTACGCAAAGGTCGCTTGCGCGCCGTGACCGACGCGATCGAAGCGGTGAGAGGATCAGAGATGTCACTCGTCTGCGTCGGCACCCCGAGTCACCCGAACGGCAGTCTTGACCTTTCGCACATCGAGCGCGTCTGTACAGAGATAGGCGCCGGCGTGCAGGCCAAGCGCGAGCGGCACACGGTGGTTATCAGAAGCACGATGCTGCCGGGGGCGATGGAGGACGTAGTTGTGCCCGCGCTCGAATCGGGCTCGGGAAAGAAGGTTGGGCGCGATTTCGGCATCGCTATAAACCCGGAATTCCTTCGCGAAGGGACATCGCTCAAGGATTTCTACGCGCCGCCTTTTACTTTGATCGGCGCGGAGGAAGAAGACGCGATGCTCGTGCGCCGTCTTTACCAAAATGTTCACGCTCCCATTTTTGTCATGGGTATTGCCGCCGCCGTAATGGTTAAATACGCGTGCAATTGCTTTCATGCGCTCAAGGTTTCGTTCGGCAACGAGATCGGCAACATCTGCAAGGCGCTCTCGATTGACAGTCACGAAGTGATGGACGTGTTTTGCCAGGACACGAAGCTCAATCTCTCTCCTTACTACTTGAGGCCTGGCTTCGCCTTTGGCGGCTCGTGTCTACCGAAAGATTTGAGAGCCATCACCTACAAGGCTAAGGAACTGGACGTTGACGTGCCGGTTCTCTTGTCCGTCCTACACAGCAACCACTTGCAGATCGAACGTGCTCTCGAGATGGTCTTGCGCGCGAACACCTGCCGCATCGGTCTTTTGGGCTTGAGCTTCAAGGCTGGCACGGACGACGTGCGCGAATCGCCTATCGTCCGCTTGGCCGAACGTCTCATTGGCAAAGGCATGCAACTCGCCATCTACGACCGACAAGTTTCGCTCGCGCATCTTTTGGGCGCAAACAAAGAGTACATAGAGGGGGAAATCCCGCACATCTCTCAACTGATGCGCTCCAGTTTGAAGGAGGTCTTAGATGCTTCGGATGTTTTAATTATCGGGAACAATTCCGAAGAATTCCGTGAGATTGAATCTGAGCTGCGGCCCAACCATTTGGTAATTGATCTGGCTAGATTATGGACGGGGCGCACAACGGGCAGACAGTACGAAGGCATCTGCTGGTAAAGCTCTGGACATCGACAGGACGTGTGGTCGGTGCATCTGCCGCAGGATTGGAAGAAACGTATTTGGCGTTGCTTGCGTCTCGTCACGAATTCACCCGGCCATTTGTCACGCCTTCGCAGCGTGGTAGCACCTGACGGGCGAGGTCAGGGGTGACACGGCAAGAAAGTCAAAGAGAAGATCCAATACTCCAGCCGCGTGGGGAGATCGCTAGATCTTGATACGCCCGGCGATGAACAACCGACATCGCGGAAACCTCGATGGCCTTCAAAAATCGTGTGTCTGTCACGGAAGAAAGTTTAATCTCCACCGCGCGCTGGATCGAACTTCGCCCGCCACACACTGTTCATGACTTGACCAGGACTCAAGTCATTTCGGCTTTTGCTTCGCTGACCCGTGACCAAGTAGAGCCAGCCTTCGTAATAGACTGCTGTCGTTTTCATACAGTACGGCAGCCGACCCGCAATCCTCCAGCGATTGGCTCGTGAGTCGTACACTTGAACCAGATCTGACAAGCGAAGACGTCCTTCGTTACCCCCCGCCATGACCGCGTACTGATCAATCGTGACTTCACTTTCTGTATGGGTCCGGGCCGCAGGCATTGGGGATACCGGTTTCCATGTCTCGGTTCCAAATTCCATCACGAATGAATCAGCATAGAGAGTTTCCAACGGAGTGTCGTAATCGCACCTGTATTGAGGATCGGCCGCGACGGGTTTGATGTCTCCGTCCTGTCCGCCGAACACATAGAGTCTGTCATTAAGAACGGCGCTTGTACGATGCGGACCTCCTCTCGGGATTGGCACTTCAACTCGCCACCGGTCCTCCAGCGCTTTTCCCCCGGTTACAGTGATGCTCCAGTGATCAGAGGCTGAGGTCCAGCGGTCGGGCTTGGCACCTGAGATGACATGCAGCCTTCCACGCCACAGTTTCACCGTAGAGCTGTAGCGCGGCTCTGGCAGCGACGGCAGCCTGCCCCACAACTTGGTTTGAACGTCCAACGCAAAACAGTCGGCAACGGCAGGATGACATCGCGGCCCGACCTGACCACCCACCAGGTAGATGAACCGCTCTTCGCCACAAGCTATCCCGAAGTGTGTTTGCGGTATATTCGGCGGCATCGTGATCCGGTCGGTCCATCTTCTCTTCTTCAGGTCGAACACATCAACCACGCTGAGAACTCGGTCGAGGGTTTGGTAGCCGCCGATGATGAAAAACTGATGGCCGATCTTCGCACCATGCGCTTCCGCTCTCCTCTCGGGACAGCCCGCACACGCCTTCCACATGAGTTCCGGCGGTTTGCGGCGCAGTCGGTTAAATTCTATCGGTTCACGGACCCGCGCGACCGAGACACGCATTGAACGAAGAATTCTTTTGACTGTTTTCCTAGTCATCTTTTCAATGGCGTCTGATTAAGTCCGACTTGACGACCGATTTTTTGTCGTACTTTCGAAGGAGCAAAAAGTCGGCTCTGTGGGGGGACGCATCGGCTGTGCGGCCTCGACTCCCCAGAGAAACGAGCCGATTGCCGACGCTTCGGAAAATCTTGAGGCTCCCGCATCAAATCATCGCCCAACAGAGGAAATTCGTCCATAATCATTCTTTTTCTACGAATTCAATTTTGAGTAGAGCTGTTCCGGTTATGGGAAAATTCAACTACCAGAATTTTGAATTCGATTACGAACCTTATCCGCTAGGCGTTGCCCGGGACTTCATTGAGCCAGAATTTTATCGGCGACTGG
>Ga0193719_10000182_pt1 | contig 21519 bp, 20 predicted proteins | sample U2a2metaG_FD_160103 | JGI IMG/M metagenome (GOLD analysis project Ga0193719, IMG submission 160103) | Soil microbial communities from a riparian zone of the East river system, Colorado, United States - U2a2 | ecosystem: Environmental > Terrestrial > Soil > Riparian zone | place: USA: East... | reverse complement strand
TTTCCTGCTGGGGAACAGGGGAATTCTTGCAGTACGATGTATCCGATCCATTCAATCCGAGAAAGACTGGTTCAGTGCGCATTGGCGGGATCGTAGATCGCGCGCCTCACCCGAAGAATCCGAAGCAACCGTTGGCTGGTGGGCCGCAAATGGTAGAAGTGAGCCGCGATGGCAAACGGATCTATTTCACAAATTCACTTTACGCTGCGTGGGACGAGCAATTCTATCCAGACGGGGTCGGCAGTTGGATGGTGAAACTTGACGCTAACCAGGAAGGCGGCATCACTTTCGATGAAAGGTTTTTCGTCGAGAGCAGCGATTACCGTGTTCACCAGATCCGCCTCGAAGGCGGCGATTCCTCGAGCGATTCCTTCTGTTTTCCGTGAACTGGCTCTGGCCGTGGCTGACGCTCTTCGGGCTCGGCGCTTTTCACGGGATCAATCCAGCGATGGGATGGTTGTTCGCTGTTGGGCTGGGGTTGCAGGAACAGAGGCGTGCAGCAGTCTTTCGTGCGCTGCCACCGATCGCTCTAGGGCACGCGCTTTCCATTGGAATTGTCATCGCGGCGGTTCTCCTGGCGCGGATTAGCGTGCCACGATTCACTTTAAAAATTGCTGCCGCGGCGATCTTATTTGCTTTTGGATTGTACCGCCTTTTTCGCTCACGTCACCCGAACTGGGTAGGCATGCGCGTGGGTTTCGGCGATCTGACTCTTTGGTCTTTTGTGATGGCGTCGGCCCATGGCGCGGGTTTGATGCTAATTCCGTTATTTCTTAAATCACCTCCACAGACGCTTGCACCGCACGGAGGTGCAATAGACCTACACATGCACCCGACCCACGGCCTCGAATTCGCTAACTTCAGCACGCCTTCTCTGCTGACGAGCTCAATTGCAGTCCATACTTTGGGCTATCTTCTGGTAACCGGCCTCGTCGCAATCTTGGTTTACGAAAGATTCGGGGTTGGCATCTTGCGCCACGCCTGGTTTAACGTCGACGTGTTCTGGATGCTCGCACTGATGATCACTGGCTTATTTATCCTTTTCCTTTGAATTGAAGTCGGACATTCGCGCGCGCCAGGCGATTGAGTGATAATCTGTGCGTGCAAATTGTGACCATGATCGCGGAGGCTCAATCGCGACAGCGCTCAAAACCGAGCGTGCTCGTGCCCACGATGGGAGCTCTGCACGAAGCGCACCGGGAATTGATTCGGGTTGCGCGCGAGCACGCTGGAAAAGATGGCGAAGTGGCGGTGAGCATCTTTGTGAACCCGCTTCAGTTTGAGCCGGGCAGCGATTACGAACGGTATCCCCGTCCCGAAAAGGCCGATGAAGAATTTTGCCGAAACGCAAGTGTTGATCTTTTATTCCGACCAACGGCCGAGGAGCTGTATTTTGAGGATCGCTCGACTTACGTCGCGGAAGCTTCGCTGTCGAGTGTGCTTGAGGGCAAATCGCGGCCCGGACATTTCCGCGGCGTGTGCACGGTGGTCGCGAAGCTTCTTAATGTCCTTGCGCCGGACGCGGCGGTCTTTGGCGAAAAGGATTTTCAGCAGCTCGCAGTCGTTCGACGAATGGTGCGCGATCTCAATTTCAAGATCGACATTATTGCTGTGCCAACTGTTCGCGAAGCGGACGGGCTGGCGTGCAGTTCGCGCAACCAGTACTTGACCGCCGAGGAGCGAAAACAGGCAATGATTTTGCGAAATGCCTTGTTGAAAGGAGCCGATATGGCGCGTACTGGCGAAACGTCGGCTGCGCGAATTGTTTCCGCAGTTCGCGAGACCATCGGGCAGGCGCCGCTCGCCCGGATTGACTATGTCGATCTTGTGGACGCGCAAACCTTGCAGCCGATTGAAGTCGTTAGGCAAAATTCGCTTGTGGCCGTGGCAGTTTTCTTCGGCAAAACTCGTTTGATCGACAACATTCTGCTCGCGTGAAGGAATACGATTTCGTTGTGATCGGCAGTGGCATAGCCGGTCTTAGCTTTGCACTGAAGGCGGCAACACATGGATCGGTTGCCGTAATCACTAAACGCAAAGGCGCCGATACAAATACAGCCTGGGCTCAGGGGGGAATAGCGTGTGTGACCAGCGACGAAGATTCATTCGAGTTGCACGTGCGCGACACGATCGAGGCAGGCGCCGGCCTTTGCAACGAGGCGGTGGTCCGCACCATGGTTACTGAAGGTCCGGATCGTATCGGCGACCTGGTCGACCTGGGATTGCACTTCGATGAGCGCGAAGTCTCCGGGCATCGTGAGCTTGACCTGGGCAAAGAGGGCGGTCACTCGAGGCGCCGCGTCCTGCATGTGCGAGACGTGACCGGAAAGGAGATCGAGGAGACTTTGCTGCGCGAGATTGGCCGGCGGCCGCAGGTCGAGCTTTTAGAAAATCACATGGCGGTTGATTTGATCACGGCGGCCAAGCTCGGGTTTGCGGCAGAAGATCGCTGTCTAGGCGTCTATGTCCTGGATGAAAAAACCGGAGAAGTAGAAACGCTCCGTTCGGACCAGATCGTGCTCGCGACCGGCGGTTGCGGGAAAGTTTATTTGTACACGAGTAATCCTGATATCGCGACCGGAGATGGCGTGGCGATGGCCTGGCGAGCCAGGGCTCAGATCGCAAACATGGAGTTCATTCAATTTCATCCCACATGTCTGTTTCATCCCCAGGCGAAATCATTTCTGATTTCGGAAGCTGTGCGTGGTGAAGGCGGGATTTTGCGCAACAGTCGAGGCGAAGATTTCATGAAGCGCTACGACGCGCGCGGCTCGCTCGCACCGCGCGACATCGTAGCGCGTGCGATCGATGCGGAGATCAAACGCTCAGGTGCGAAATGCGTGTTTCTAGATATCACGCACAAGGCGCCGGAATTCATTCGGGAGCGTTTCCCGCACATTTACGAGACGTGTTTGCGATTCGGCATCGACATGTCGAAGCAGCCGATTCCGGTTGTACCGGCAGCGCATTATCAGTGCGGCGGGATTAAAACGGAGGCAAATGGTGCGACAAGCTTGCGAGGGTTGTATGCGATCGGTGAGGTTGCGTGCACCGGATTGCACGGAGCAAATCGTCTCGCGAGCAACTCGCTCCTGGAAGGCCTGGTAATGGCGCATCGCGCGGTGACGGCCTGCCTGCGCTGGCGATTGGGTTCAAAACAAGAAATTCCTTTGCCGGAATGGAAATCGGGAAATGTGCAGGATGTTGATGAATTGGTCGTGATTTATCATAATTGGGACGAAATCAGACGCTTGATGTGGGATTACGTAGGAATTGTCCGTACCGACAAGCGGCTGCAGCGCGCTAGTGCGCGGTTGCGTAATCTTCAGCGCGAAATTCGTGAGTTCTATTGGAATTTCAGGCTATCCGTGGACCTTCTGGAGCTGCGTAATCTCGCAACGGTGGCAGCCTTGATCGTCGATTCGGCGCTGAGCCGAAAGGAGAGCCGTGGTTTGCATTACACGCTCGATTATCCCGAGACGGAAGATCGGCAATTCCGACGCGAGACGGTGCTGAGCCGCGGTTGAATTTCTGTATCATCGCGATTTGTGGCGACTGCCAGACCAAAAAATTTGCCTTGCCTAAGGCCAAGTGATCGGATAAGGGGTGGCGGCAACTTCCAGATGAAGCGACTTCTAGCGGCCTGTTTCAGTCTAACAATCGCCGGCGCGACTCAAGCCGACGAACAATCCACTTCCCCCTACGCGACGTCGGCGGATTTTGCCAAATATGCCATGAGGCTGCGGGAGCAGGCGCTGCTGAAAGTGGAGCCGCAAGTTTTTGTCCCGACAAGTTCGCGCCCGGCGACCCAGCGTTTTCCTTGGAAACCGAATATTGTCACGACGGTCTTCTGGATTGGAGAACAAGCCGCAGGCAACAATCCGGTGCCTAACCACAAGAGTTCCTGGGACGCGAATTGGACGAGCAATTACGGTGGCTTTGACACCCCCGATTCCTCGGCGCGGCGCAATTATATCCCAGTAGCTTTCATTCCCCGTCAAAATCCATTCTACTGTGCGCTGCCGTATAACGATGTCTCCCATGGGCAGTTCAAACCAGAAGCGCCCCTGGTGATCCCCTGGTTCAAGCAAGCCTATACGGGGCCGGGTCAATCAGTGTGCAAAGGTCGCTGGATCGCAATACGGAAAGGCAATCGCACGTGTTATGCGCAATGGGAAGATTGCGGCCCGTTTCGCACGGATCATTTCCAGTATGTGTTCCAGAATGAACGGCCAAAACCCAATCTGAACCGTGGCGCTGGTTTGGATGTTTCTCCGGCCGTTCGCGATTACCTCGGCTTGGCTCCAACGGACGTCACGGATTGGCAATTTATCGAAGTGCGTGATGTGCCTCCGGGTCCGTGGCGAAGCTACGGAGAAAACAACCACTTCGTCATCGCGCGCCGCCAAACCGAACAACGCCTCGCCGAACGATTCTCGGGAGCCGCAAAAAAATAGCCTTCTTTACGATGGCTTGAGAAGAGTTCGCTTCTATCATTCCGACCGCCGGTGGCGATCTCTTGCTTTTGGATTCCGTCTTCCTCTCTTTTGCGATTTACGAATCATTCATCTTGACCTAGCTGCCTGGCGAAGATGCCGGAGGCGGAGACGGTGATGGCGAGAGAGGAATCGCTGCCCGAGCGCTTGTGGAGGTTGACGGCGGTTTCGGGGAGAGTTCGACTCTCGCCGCGCGAATTAGCTCCGAGACGGTGACGAATTTGAATCCCTTCGCCTCGAGCGCATCGAAAGTAGAAGGCATGGCTTCAATTGTTCCTGGGTGGATATCGTGGCTTAATACGATTGAGCCCGGCCGAGTTTCTTGAAGAATGCGACTGCGGACCACAGCCGGGCCCGGTCGTTTCCAGTCATAGGGATCGACGTCCCACAAAACGATCTGATATCCGAATTCATCATGAATCCACCGTTTTTCGCGCTCCGTAATTGATCCATAGGGCGGCCGAAGCAGAGTTGGACGCGTGCCGGTGGCGCTCTTAATTGCCTCGTCGGTTTGCCAGAGCTGCCGTCGAACACCCTCGTCCGACATTTTGGCTAGGTTAGGATGCGACCAGCTATGGTTTGCAATTTCGTGACCTTCCCGGGCAGCGCGGGCGACAATGTCAGGATGCTCCGCGACGTTTTCGCCGATCACAAAAAAAGTTGCCTTGATATGGTGGGCCGCGAGGAGATCGAGCAGTTTTGGGGTAAGTGTCGCGCTTGGTCCATCATCAAATGTCATTGCGATGTACGGGCCATCGACGTGCACCGAGTTGAATGTGATTTTCGGTTCCGTCACGCTCTTCGGGTTATTATTCCTAGCGGTTTGCGTTGCGACCTTTGGCTCCGCTCGAAGAGCATGCGCCGTAACTAGTCCTGCAGTGCAAACGAGCAGCAAACGCGAAACAAGCATGAGCGACAAAGTGGCAAATTGGATCCGTGTATCTAGCAGAGACCGGAAAAAATCAAAACGCGCTCAGCCTTTGCGCAATTTCTCTAATTGCGCGATGAACGCGTCCGGCCCGTCGGGGAAGTAGCCGTCGTACTGCCAAATCTTCTGTCCGTTGCCATTGAGCACGACGATAGTGGGAAATCCTTGAACTTCGTACTGCTGCGCAAGCTCTTGATTCTGCTTTCTCAACTCGACGCTTTGCGGTTTGGCGCGCGGGAAGTCCACCTCCACGAGCACAAGATTCGCACGCGCGTAATCCTTGAATTGAGGCTGCGAGAGAATCTCCTGGTTGAACTTCCTGCACCAGCCGCACCAGTCCGAGCCAGTAAAATCGAGGAGCAGGAACTTGTTGGTCGCCGTCGCCTCTTGCTGCGCCTTCTTGTAATCGTTCAGCCAGCCATTCTCGGCGCGGGCGAAGGGCGCAGAGAGGAAAACACACCCTGCGGCGGCGAAAAGAATCGAACGATATTTTTTCACACCGCCATCTTCGACTGGATTGCGGCTGGGCGCAAGAACGGTACAACGTACCGTCGGTGCGGGACTAATCTCGCTGCGTCCGCAGATAGCCCGGCGCACGAACGCCGGGCTATGAACGGATTCAAAGATCTAGCGTAGATGCTTCGAGACGAGCTTGGTCATCTCGAACATACTCACCTGGCTCTTACCGTTGAATACCGGCCTGAGTGAGTCATCCGCGTTGATCATGGTTCTTTTCTTTTTATCCTGGCAACCGTGCTTCTTGATGTAGTTCCAAAGCTTCTTGGTAAGCTCGGAACGTGGTAGCGGCTGCGACCCAACGATGGCTGAAAGCTTGTCGTCGGGTTGGACCGGTCTCATGAAGGCGGGATTGGGTTTGCGTTTGGAAGGTTTCTTTTTGGTTTTCGGCATAGAGGGTGATTATCGTTTCGCTCGCGCGAGGGCAACACTAATTTTAACGAAACGAAAAAATTTTTACTAGGCGACCCGGCGAACTGCCAGTGCAGCCACATCATCTGGCGAGCCATCGCTAACTTCATCTGGTGCTGCCCGGTCTAATACTCCCTTGAGTAGTGCTTCGGCACTGACAGCAGAATGATCGAGCATTTTCTCCAAGCCCTTTGGGGTGAGACGGTGCCGTGCGCCTTTGGTCGAGCCAAATAGACCATCCGTATAGAGGAGAAAAGCGTCCCCAGATTCCAAGTCGATATGGGTCTCTGTAAATTCTGGACGTTCGAGTAAACCCAATGGAGGCGCGATCGAGGCGATCGACTCAGTCGCACCGTCATGGCGTACGACCAGGAGCGGCGGGTGACCCGCCCCCACCACGCTTGCGCTTCCGCTCTCGGGGTCAACTGCAACGCACATAGCCGTCATGAAAGATCGCGCGCCAAAAATGCTGCGGAAATCATGATTCACGGCTTCCATGATCCGGGCTGGGGTGTTGTGTTCTACGCTGCCATGATGAAAAAGGAGTTTCGCCAGAGTGGTGAGCAGCGCAGCCGCGGCTCCGTGGCCGGTGCCATCTGCGATCCAAAACAAAATGCGGCCCTCCTTCATAGGCAGCCAACCGTAGATATCGCCGCCTACCTGGATTACGGGGCGATAACAGGTGGCAATTTGCCAACCGGGCAGCCTCGGAGGCTTATGAGGAATCAGGGATTGTTGGGTCAGGCGCGCAGCGGCCAGATCGCGCTCGAGATTACGACGCCATTCTTCGAGTTCATCGTTTTGCCGCTCTAATTGGCGCCGCATGGAGCGCAGGCGAAGCTGGGTCTCAATTCGCGCCCGCAACACCGCGGCGTTGATCGGTTTTGTCACAAAATCATCCGCGCCAGCTTGCAAGCCACGCACTTCGCTTGCTTCGCTCCCATGCCCGGTCAACATGATCGCGGGAATTTGTGCGATTGCCGGGTCGTTATCCGAGCGAAGGCGTCTTAACACTTCGGCGCCGTTTAGCCCCGGCATATCAAAATCAAGAAGAAGAAGCGAGGGCTGCTTGGCGTGAATCATTTCTAGCGCTTTGCCTCCGTCCTCGCACTGATCGCATTGGTAACCGGTCGACGTCAGCAGTTGCGCCAGGATTTTGCGACTCATGGCGTCATCATCTACCACCAGAATCTGGACACGGGAGTTGTTCGACATTTCTTCTTTGGATTCGGATGGAAAGCGCCTCGTTATTGTATTCGTGTCGATGTTTGCCGGCGCATTTTGAAGAGAATAGCGATTTAGTGATTGGCAACGAATCGGACTGTGGATACGTTGTGAAAGCAATTCCACTTATGAAATTCTCACTCTCGCTTGCCCTGTTCACTGCTTTCTTTATTGCATCATGCGCTGAAGAGCCGCCGCAACGTCCTCGTCAGCGCGTCGCGACCTATTCACCCAACCAGCCCCAGGAATACCCGCCGCCGCAACAGCCATTCAATCCAAACGGACCGGTTCAGCCTCCCGGCACGCCGCAGGCGGCTGCGCCTTCATCTCCTCCACCGGCTGCGCCAACGAAAGTTGCGAAGGGTGACTATCCGTACGGAATTCCCGTCCCTGGCAAACCTCACTTGGTGGAAAGTCCTTATTCACCTGGCAAGTACGTCGATGTGGAAGGATTTCCTCCAGGAACGGAAGTGAAAGATCCGTACACCGATAAAATCTTTCTCGTACCATAACGGTTTTGCCGCCCGAACGCTTTCGGGGTTGCGGGTGACCCTCGATGCGAGATACTGGATGCTGAATTAGCGCAGCGTTGCCTTTTTCATCAAGCTCTAGCATCTAGCATCCGGTATCGCTTTCCTTTCACGTCTATGGAATTACGGATCAAACGCGCTTCTCGAATCGATATGGAAATCACCGTACCGGGCGATAAAAGCATTTCGCATCGCGCCGTTATCATTGCCGCTTTGTCCAATGGCACATGCACATTGCGCGGCTTTCTCCCGAGCGAAGATTGCATGCATACGGTCAATGCGATGCGCGCTTTGGGAATCAAGATCGAACAGCCTAACCCGGACACGCTAATCGTCCATGGGAAAAAACGTGTCCTTACGCCTCCAAAGAAGGATATCGACTGCGGCAATTCCGGCACGACGATGCGGCTCCTCGCTGGCTTGCTTGCCGGACAAACATTTGAGAGCCGGCTTGTGGGCGGTGCCGGGATCTCCAAACGTCCGATGGACCGCGTAATTGCACCGCTTCGTCAGATGGGGGCAAACATTCTCGCAGAAGGGCCGGAACAGACGTCGCCACTCCGTATCCATGGCGGCTCTTTACGTGGAATTCACTATCGTCTGCCCATTGCAAGCGCGCAGGTCAAAAGTGCGTTGCTCCTGGCGGGCCTCTTTGCCAGAGGCAAGACCACGGTCGAGGAGCCGTCACCAACGCGAAGTCATACCGAGGTGCTGCTTAACTATTTTCTCGTTCGCACGGCGCAGGACGATGGCAACGTCACCGTCTTCGGCGACCAGGTTCCGGAGTCGCGCGACTTTACCGTTCCGGGTGATATTTCCTCGGCAGCTTTTTGGCTGGTCGCTGCTGCGGCACAACCACGCGGGCATCTGCTCGTGCGCGGAGTTGGCCTAAACGAGACGCGAACGGCGTTTCTTGGCGTTTTACTGCGAATGGGCGCCCAGGTGCGGGAGGCCATCGACGATGTCGATCAACTTGAACCGCACGGAATCGTCGAGGTCACGGGAGTGCCCCTCAAAGGCACCGTCATGCAGGGCAAGGAGGTATCGCAGTTTATTGACGAACTGCCCATCCTGGCAGTCGCAGGCGCTCTGGCAAATGGCCAAACAATTATTCGTCATGCCCAGGAGTTGCGCGTGAAAGAAACCGATCGCATCGCTGCCATCGCACACAATTTGCGTACGATGGGTGCGCAAGTTGCCGAAATGAATGATGGTCTCCAAATTCATGGGCCGGCTCCGCTCCACGGAGCGCGCGTGGCGAGCTTCGGCGATCATCGCATCGCGATGGCTTTTGCCATTGCTGGTTTGTTCGCCGACGGCGAAACCATTGTTCAGGATGCCGACTGCATTCGCGAATCTTATCCCGAATTTCCAACCGTACTGGAACAGTTCACCAACCCGAAAAGGATGCAGATAAGCACGCCTGTCATCGGCTCGCTTACTCCCGCTCGGGTCGAGGAAGCGTAATTCAGAGGCCACATAGGTCACGTACGACTTATGAGGCGTATTGCGTCGCCATGAGAACGATGGCTAAAGTTGCCTCGCGTCATGCATTCCGTCCCCCAATCTTCTCATCGCGTCGTCGCTATTGATGGCCCGGCGGCCTCCGGAAAAACTAGCGTCGCGCGAAGGCTTGCCCGGCGACTGGGTTTTGCCTACGTGAATTCGGGGGCGATCTATCGGGCGCTCACGTGGCATATCCTCCAAAAGGGGATAGACATGAGAGATGCCTTCCGCATCATCCAGGCTGTCGAGTCTGCTCAGATCGCCTGCCACCTTCAAAACAATGAGTCGCGCATCTTGATCGATAACGTCGATCCGACGGATTACCTGCGTAACGACCGCGTGAACGAAAGTGTCTCTCACGTCAGTAGCGTGGCCCAAGTCCGCGAAATTGTGGTGCAGAAAATCCGTGATTGCGCGCGCAATCACGACGTGGTCATGGAGGGCCGGGACATAGGTTCCGTTGTTTTTCCAGACACCCCCTATAAATTTTATGTCGACGCGTCGCCCGACGTGCGTTTGCGCCGTCGTGCCGCGCAGGGGGAGCGCGATGAAATTAGGATGCGTGACCAAGCCGATTCTTCGCGGCCTGTCTCACCGCTCGTCATCGCGCAAGACGCGCACGTCATCGATACGTCGCATTTGACGATCGAAGGAGTCGTCAACGAGATCATTGCCCGACTCGAACAAAACGGCCTCCACGTTTCCATCTGACCGCCGCTTCAACGCTTCAACGATGAACGTTTACTATTGGCTGGGGTACCACCTCTCTCGCCTGATTGGCAGATTGTTTTTTCGTTTTCGAGTAATTCATCGGGAGCGGATGATTCAAAATGGTCCGGTAATTCTCGCGATGAATCACCAGAGCTACCTTGATCCACCACTTGCCGGCACGACATGTGATCGGCCGATCTATTTTCTGACGCGGAAAACGCTAATTGACATACCACTGCTCGGCTGGCTCTTACCCAAGCTGAATGTAATCCCAGTTAATCAGGAAGGAATCGACCGCAGCGCGCTTAAAGCCCTGATTGGTGTTCTCAAGTCTGGAAACGCCGCGCTGGTTTTCCCGGAAGGCTCGCGGACGCTCGATGGTGATTTGCAACCGGCACAACCAGGATTGGGGCTCGTGATCGCAAAAACGCTCGCCCCGGTCGTGCCAATGCGAATCTTTGGCGCCCACGAAGCCCTGCCGCGCGGCGGCGGCGGTTTGCGCTTTGTGCCAATCACCATCGTGATTGGAGAACCGATATTTTTTACGACTGCCGAGGTCGAATCGCGCGCGAGGGACATTTACCAGCGGCTAAGCCAGCGCGTCATGGATGCGATCGCGGCATTACAATTAAAATGAATCTAGTTTGCCCGCAGAAGTCGGACGTCGATATTCAAACGTGAATTCAACGCATCCTACTGACGAAGCGCCGCCGTCATCCCGAGTTCCCAAGGGTGGCGTTGTTCTGATGCTCATCATCCTCGGATCGATGGCACTGGTAGCTGCGTATTCCAATATCCAGCGTTTTCGGCGGGAGAAGGTTGAAACCGTAATCGTGACGCCGGCAACTTCACCGTCGGCGCCGACCCCTTGATTCTCCCTCAGCCGCGGCCGGGTTTTTGCTTTGTTGAATAACAGGAACGAATGGGGGTCTAATCCTGAAATGAAGAAACTTTTTGGCCTGCCGGTGATTATTTCTTTGGCGATATTTTGCTCCTGCCAAAAGCAGCAAACCGAGGAAGAACGGAAGACTGAAATTGAGCGACAGGTACAGGAACGTCTGGCTGCGGAACGACAGGCCCAGAGCGAGCAACAACTTGCTCAGCGACAGGCCGAACTGGACACGCGTGAAAAAGCATTGTCTGAAAAGGAACGAGCCGCAGAGAGCGCACCCGTTGTCGAAGCCTCAGAGACGCCACTGCAGGCTTCCAGGACGGACACTTCTGAAAATGTAGCGACCGCGTCCTATTCAACCTTTTACAGGAAACTCGATCCGTATGGCGTGTGGCGTGAGACTTCAAGCTACGGGTATGTCTGGCAACCGCGGGAGGCGGAACGCTCGCGCTCGTGGCGTCCTTACACCAACGGCCGCTGGATTTACACAGACGCGGGCTGGACGTGGATATCAGAAGAGCCGTTCGGCTGGGCAACCTACCATTACGGGCGCTGGACGCGGTTGCGCAACATCGGATGGATTTGGGTTCCTGGAGATGAATGGGCGCCCGCCTGGGTGTCGTGGCGCAAGGGTAACGATTACGTTGGTTGGGCGCCCCTGCCTCCCGAGGCGCGTTTTGATCGGCGCGCCGGTATTCATAACTGGGCTGACAATTATTACGACATCGGCCCGGACCAATACTGTTTCGTTCCGACGAATCAATTTGGCGCGCATCGCGTTGGGACAGTCCTCGTTCCGGCCCAACGCAACGTGACGATCGTCAATGAGACGACAAACGTCACCAATATCACTTACAGTAACACGACCATCATAAATCAAGGTCCAAGCTACGACGAGTTGCGTACACGCAGTCGGCAGCCCATTGAACGCCTGCGCCTCGAGCGTCAGATCACCGCGAACGTGGACGCGGAAACGCCACGTTCGGTTATACGAGGTGAAGTTGTTCAAATCCCAGCTCCAATAATCGCTACCGCGCAGCCGACGGAACGTCCGCGGAACGTTAAGGGAACGGTCGCGCAAACGGTTGTGGAGCGTGGCTGGGAAGGAATCGCGGATCAGCAAGCAGTTGAGAAAGCACGAGCGAGGATCAAATCCGAATCCACGCCACCACCGGATGCTCCGACGAAAACTTTCGTGAGACCAACACAGGCAACGGCTGAAACTTCGCCACCAATCTCGAGACCTGCATTGGCATCTCCGGCGGCTTCGCCAACGCAAGCGCCCTTGGCACGCCCATCGGCATCATCACGACAAGTCCCATCAGCCTCGTCACCCAAAATTCCCGCAGCTGCCGCAACGGTCTCACCGACTGCGCCATCGCGCCGCGCCAAACCTCCTACAACTGCGAGCCCGGTTCGGGAATTACTTCCATCACCCACCGTCAGGGCGACGCCACAATTGCGCCAAACGCCAGTGGCGACTGCTACAACGACTGCGACGCCCTTACAGAGAGCCACGCCAACTTCGCATCCACATGAAACAGCCACAATGACGCCGCGGCCAACACTGTCAGCGGAGGCCACGAATTCAGAGTCGACATCGCCTTCGCGGGTATTCGACCGTTCGGCTGAAAATAAAGATCAGCGCAAAGTCGAAAGAGAGTTAAGGAAACAGGAGCGAGCCGCGCAGCGACAGCAGGGCGAGAGTCAGTCGGGAAAAGCGGAAACGCGCAGAGCGGATGCATCTCCTGGCCAAAGCGCGACTGCAACACCTATGACCTCGCCGGCTCCTACTGAATCGCCGGAGAAGGGAGAAAAGAAGAAGCGTAAACGCGAGCGTGCGGGAGTCAGTGAAAACGCCGAGACCGTTTCACCATCTCCATCGCCTCCGGAGTAGGCGAGAGATCGCTCACGCACTGCGCCCAGGATTCACGGGCGAATTTGCGTGTTGCGCAGCGAGCTCGCGAGCGTAAGCGAGGGTGTCGATTGCATCCACACTTTTGTCGCGCCGGATCGCTTTGATTCTTGGGAAGCGCAGCGCAAGCCCACTCGCATGGCGGGTGCTCGGCTGGATGGAATTGAACGCCACCTCGAGCACGATGTCCGGTTTCACTTCACGATATCGACCATGATCCGCGATGGCGTTCTGCTGGAAGTGCTCGGTTAATTCCGCAATCTCCGCGTCAGTCAATCCGCTGTAGGCTTTGCCAATGGGCAAAAGTTCACCGGTGGCTTCATCGCGCACCGCAAATGTGTAGTCGCTCAGCACATTATTGCGTTTGCCGTGGCCAAGTTCGACAGCGACCACCACCACATCCAGCGTTGCCAATTCCTTCTTTAGTTTGAACCAAAACATTCCGCGGCGCCCCGGTGAATAAAAACTTTCCGGGTCCTTAATCATGAGACCTTCATTCGAGCGACGGCGAGCCTGTTGGAAAATTTGCTCGATTTCGGCGGCAGAATGTGCGGCCCATACTTTGGCAGTTTGGAATTGCCGCGGTAGACGCAGGCCGCCGAGCCATTCGCGTCGGCGCCGTAGCGGAGTTTTCAGCAAGGAGCGTCCGTTCAGCCAGAGAAGATCAAAAATAATAAATGCGACCGGCACATCCGCTGCGGCCGCCTCAAATAAATCCGCGACATCGCTCCTCCGGCCGAGCCGCTTTTGTAGATCGAAGAAGGTGAGCCCGCGACCCTCTTGGAAGGCAATAATTTCACCATCCACAATCAGTTCTTGCTCGAACTCCTTTGCTCGCTCCGCCAGCTCTGGAAATTGATCGGTGATACGTCGCAAATCACGCGAAAACATTTCCACATGCTGTCCGTTGCGATGAAGCTGTGCGCGAATCCCGTCGAATTTATCTTCTACGTAAACTGTAGCTGCCGCCGCTCCGTGGGTATCGTGGGATAAGTGTTTATCGACGAACCGTTCCCAGACCGCTTCTGCCGTTGGCTCGGGAGTGGCAAGCATGCACTTGATGGGACGAAAGATCGACAACTCCGCACGATGTAATTCTTTTCGGGAGGCGAGCGTTGCGGTGGCGCCGGTATCGCCCAGAAGCATGTTGGCTTCCTTCACTTCATCGAGCGGTGCCTCAAATGCGCGCGCAATTGCTTCTTCGACCAGTCCCTCCCGTAAACCGATGCGCAAGTCTCCGCTGAGAATCTTGACCACGTACTGGCCCTCTCGCGCAGAAAGCGTGGCAAGGCGCGATCGCAACAGTTCGGTTTTAGCAGCTGGACCACGCGTTTTGTGCACCGCATCAAAAAAATCGCGCGACTGCTTTAGCGTGAATGGTTGGGGCTTGGTGCGTCCATGCAGGGCTTCGAAAGCGGTTTTGCCCGCATCTCCATGACTATGGGCCATGCGGTGAAATTCCGCGTCACTCAATTTCGACGCAGTCATCATCGCGCGGTAAATGATCGATCCTCCCACTTGCAATGTGCGGAGATCGCTCTGGGCAAATGCGTGGCCCGTAAAATAAGTCGCCGCAATGGGAAGCTGCTCTTTATCCAGCGCGCGTAAGTAATCGGCGAGCAAGCGGATCTTCTCCAATTTTGCCGGAGTTGCACCAATTGTTTCGCCAACGTCCGCAAACGCAAAGAATTCCGATTCGGATTGGGGAGCGGGGGCATGTTGCCCGCTCTGTCCGGGATTTTGCTGGACAGCTTCACCGCCCGTTTTGCCACAGCCTGCCGGCAACATGTCCGCCGCCGGACGGATTCGCTGCGGCGAACCGGCAGCAGCGGGCAGAATGCCTGCGGTACTCCAACGCAGCTCCATTTGATTTTCTTTATTCAGGGCCCAGGCCTCGACGCCGCGTTCGCGCAAATCGCGCGCAAATTCAACGGCGAAACCATGGAGGGTAAATACGCGTCGGGGTCGCACCAGCTCGACATAGCGAATCAAGTCGGTGTAGTCAGCGTGATCTGAGAGCGGAAACGCGGTATCGACCTGGTAGCGATAAATTGCATTCGGATCGACGGCCCACCCGCTGATTATCGCGATCCGTTTGCGCGGAATTGCTTCCAGCATTGACGATCCATTTGCACTCGGCGGGCAGATCAGAACTTTCCCTCCAACATCATCGGCGTTGTAGCGGACATATTTGCAAAACGATTGGCCGAACTCCTCATAAATGCGTGTCATCCGATAAACGGAGCGGTGCAGCATGGGCGTGAGGCCAGCTCCCTCGAGCGAGCACAATATTTCCTGTGCCTTGCCTAATGAGTAACCCAGCAGCACGGGCACGTAGCCGTCGTCGATTGTCTCGCGGCAGAAAGTGACCACCTGCTCGATAACCCGCTCAGTTGGCGGAAATCGATAACGGGGCAGGCCGAAAGTCGTTTCCATGATGAGTGTATCGGCTTGGCGCCACTCCGCCTGCTCAGCGGATTTCCCCGGCCGCAGTTTGAAATCTCCCGTGTAAAGCAGTGTCTCATCACCAGCGAAAAGGAAACACTGCGCCGAACCAAAGATGTGGCCGGCGGGCAACAACATGAGATCGAACCCGCGCACCGTTCGTCTTTCGCCAAATGGCAGGACATGCTCGGTCCGCCCGCCCGGAAGCCGGCTTTGCATCAAACGCGCAGTCCGCTCAGAGACGATGACCTCTTCGTGTGGCGCGATGTGGTCAATGTGCGCGTGTGAAACGAAAGCGAAGCGTTTTGCATCCCAGGGGTCGAGCCACAAATCCTGCTGCGGCAAATAAACTCCGCGTTCAAAACGAACATCAATCACAAAAAAGAAACTTACTTCCAGATTCGCGCCAGCAAAACCCGTACTTCAGTTTCCGTAGGACTCATAAGACCTGTGAGATATATGGCTTGAGCATTGACACGCGACCCAAGAGTCGGCTTTACTAAACAAATGAGGTCTGCTGCCGCGCTCGCCGCTTTGACCTTTTTGACCCTGGGCAGTTCCGGTGAGGGCGCCCGAGAAGAACCAAGAATACTCGAAAAAGTGACAGCGCTCCCGGTCGCGTTGAGCAACGATTTCGAGTTTCGAAAAACGAAGCTTTACTTTTTGAGCGAGCAAGCACCGAAAGCAAGTGAGCGCGCGCGGCAGACGACGAGCGCGCTTAGCTCAAAGTCGCTTTCCGGTACTTCGCCGAGCCAGAAAACGGCGACGCTTCAGGACGCCCCCATTACATTTGAGCGCCAATACCGGCTCTTCGGGGCGGTGACACAGCTCGATCAACGCCAACGTTTCGGTAATTACTTCGATTTCTTCTGGCGGGCCAAACGGCCCTCAGATCTCACAGTGCGTCTGGAGTATCGCCAGGAGAAATTGCACGAGCACGTCCAAGGCCAGGAGATTTCATACCGAAACGTGCATGGCACTCATAAGACCGAATTCAGGGTCATTGGAGACGATTATCTTGACGATGGCCCCGTGATCGCCTGGCGGTGTTTGTTAATCGAAAATGGGCGGATTGTGGCAGAAAACCGCTCCTACATGTGGGAGTAAGCGAGACCAGCTTTCTTTGGAAGATACGGCTTTCTGACTTCTCCGATTCGAATCAATTCTAGAGTCTTCCCAAGACTGGCCAGGTTTGACAGTCTGGCTCTTGATCTTGTATCTTTAAGGTGAGCAAACGTGGAGTCATCGATTCAAGTAGGGGTAAATGGTCCGACCGTATGGGTGAAAGTAGAGGGAAAAGGTAGTTTCCTCAACAGCGGCAACCTGAAAGAGTTTGCGCGCGAGATGTTGGACCGCGGTTATCGCGAGTTCGTTATTGATTTGGCGGATTGCGCTATGATGGATTCCACATTCATGGGAACAATGGCCAGCGTGGCGTTGCGCTTGAAGGAACTCGGTCGGGGTCATCTTCACGTCGTTCACTGCCGGAATCGCAGCCGGGAACTGCTCTCTGGGCTTGGCCTCGATCAAATATTCGACATTCACACCAACGGCTCGACTGCGCCCGAATGCGACACACTCGAGCGCGGGTCCAGGGACCAGTCGCGAGAGAACAAAAAACAGGAGCAAGCCCAAACGATGCTGGAAGCGCACGAAGCTCTTTGCGAGGCAGCGCCGGAAAATCTCTTTCGCTTTAAAGACGTTCTCGATTACTTAAAACAAGACCTTCATCACGAGACGCCTTCGAAGTAAGCTGGCCCTTCCATCATGTGGCCGACTCTTCTCTTCGGACTGCTTGTGGCGTCTGTGGCCGGATGGATTTTCACCGCCTACTACCAGACACGGAGAATTCGAAAGCTGGAACGCTCCCATGAGGAAATTCAGGTCGAAGAAACTCTGGTTTTTGATTTTCTGCACGGGCTCGGCGAAGCCTTCAGCGGAACCATTCGACCTCAAGAATTGCATCGGCTCATCGTCGAAGGGGCAACGCGCATTCTCGACGCACACGGTGGCGCGCTTTATATGACCGATCGTACGGGCGGCAAACTTACTCCAGCCTTTATTTCCAAGGGTTGCCCACCGCTGGTGGATGTTCCGCAAAATATTTTGCAACAAGCAGCCGCTACCCCCATCGCCCTTGAGAGTTATCTGCGGCTGCATTCAGTTACTCCGGGCGAGGGATTGATCGGGCGCGTCTGGCAAACAGGACAATCCCTTTGCTTGAACGATCTCTCAGAAGTGGCGGAGTTGGCGAAATTGCGGGGCAGTGCTTTTGGCGCTGCATCAGTCATGGCCGCGGCTCTCTCCTACGCAAAACAAGATCTAGGCGTGCTGGCCGTCGCCAATGGTTCCCTGGGCGCACCATTTTCGCAGGGCGATTTCGTTGTTTTTAAGTCAATCGCCGAGCAGTCCGCCTTTGCCCTGTATAACGCCATTATCTACTCGATGGCGAACGAAAAGAAGCGACTCGACCACGATCTCGAAATCGCACGCGATATTCAGCGAATTTTGCTTCCCGCCGAAGCCCCGGCCATTAACGGATTTCAGATTAGCGGCATTAATGTGCCTGCCCGCCAGGTGAGCGGCGATTATTTTGATTATATCCGGGTCGATGACGAACGGCTCGGCGTGGCGATCGCAGACGTTTCGGGCAAAGGCGTTCCCGCATCGCTTATCATGGCGATTTGCCGCAGCGTGTTGCGGGCCGAGGCGGCGCGGAATCCTTCTCCGGCCGATGTTTTGCGAAAAGTGAACCGGCAACTCTATCCCGATATTAAGGAAGACATGTTTATCAGCATGGCCTATCTCATCTTGGACCATGAACGCGACGGGATTACGCTCGCGCGCGCGGGGCACGACGCGCCACTACTCTACAAGCGGCAATCGCAAACGGTTTCGACGATAAAACCGCCGGGAATGGTCGTAGGAATTGACAGCGGAAATGTGTTCGATAGGCTTACCACCGATTTCACCGTTCCACTCGAGCGCGATGATTGCCTGGTTCTCTACACCGACGGCGTGACGGAAGCGCTCAATGCCGATGGAGATGAATTCGGGCTTGATCGCATGATCCAATCGGTTCGCGCCAGTGCAACCGATGGCGCCCAGACGATTGTAAAAAGAATTATCGAGGATGTGCGCAATTTCACCGGTTCGCTTCCCCAAAACGACGACATCACTTTGATCGCGATTCGCAAAACATGAAAAAGAAAGAAACAGAACGATCGACAGCGGCGCACCCCTTATCTGCATCGGCCGTGGCCACGGGTGACGCGGAGCGAAGTGAACTAGAAGATCCAACGGCCCGCTTGCAAGCCGACCTCGATCGGTTTCGCGACCTGGCGCTACGCAGCCAGGCCGATTTCGAAAATTACAAAAAGCGCGCTGCGCGCGAAAAAGACGAGGCGATCAAATACGCGAACAGCTCGTTGCTTGAGAGATTGGTGGCGATTGTGGATAATTTTGAGCTTGGTCTCGAAGCCGCGAAAGGCGAAGGCGAGCAGTCTCCTGTTTATTCCGGAATGACTCTCGTATTGAAACAACTCAACGATTTTCTGACCGAAAATGGACTACAACCAATCGAGGCAGAGGAAAAAAAATTCGATCCGAACCTGCACGAGGCGATCGCGCATCAACCGAGCGACCGTCCGGAGGGAACGATTATCCGCCAGACCCGCCGCGGTTATCGGTTCAAAGACCGGTTGCTCCGACCCTCTCAGGTAGTGGTTTCAAGCGGGCCCACAAAATAAGTGAGGCTCCCTGCCCTCTCCCATTAGTCCCATAGATCAGATAGGACTTGTCAGTCACATGGCCACGAAAAAACGCGATTACTACGAAGTGCTTGGCGTGGGGCGGAATGCCTCCGAAGAGGAGTTCAAGCGCGCTTATCGTAGACTCGCTGTCAAGTTTCATCCGGACAAAAACCCGGACGATCCGCATGCCGAGGAAAAATTCAAGGAGCTTGGGGAAGCTTATGATGTCCTTATGGATTCGGATAAGCGCGCCGCCTACGACCGCTTCGGTCACGCTGCCTTTGCCCCGGGTGGCGCTGGTTTCGGTGGGTTCCATGATCCGTTCGACATTTTCCGCGAAGTCTTTGGCGGGGGCGGATTCGGCGGCGGAATTTTCGAGACATTCTTCGGCGGCGCCGGCGCGCGCACCGAAGATCGCCAACGCGGATCTGATTTGCGTTACGACATGCAGATCGGACTCGAAGAAGCGGCTTTCGGCGTCGAAAAAGAGATTGAAATCGAGAAGCTCGATACCTGTGACAAGTGTCATGGCAGCGGGGCTGAGCCGGGTTCGCGCACGATTAACTGTCCGACCTGCGGCGGCCGTGGTCAGGTGATCAGTTCGCGAGGATTTTTTCACGTTTCGCAAACCTGTCCCCGCTGTCGCGGTGCCGGTGAAATCATCGAGAAGCCGTGTCCAAAGTGCCATGGGGAGGGACGCACGGAAAAACTCAGCCGCGTCAAATTGAAAATCCCGGCTGGAATCAGGGAAGGCTCGCGGCTGCGTTCCTCACACAATGGCGAGGGCGGTATCCGTGGCGCACCTCCGGGCGACCTTTACGTCGTCATTCATATCAAGGAGCACAAAGTTTTTCGACGCGAAGACGATGACCTCTATTGCGAGGTGCCGATCGCTTTTTCGCTGGCGGCGTTGGGCGGGGAGGTCGATGTGCCGACGCTTGAAGGCAAAGCGCACCTCAAAGTGCCGGTCGGCACGCAAAGCGGGCAGATGTTCAAGCTGCGCGGCAAAGGGATTACAAACGTCAACGGACGCGGCCGTGGCGATTTGTTCGCGCGTCTAATTGTCGAGGTGCCATCGCGCCTAAATGCAGAGCAACGTCGCAGGCTCGAGGAATTCGCAGCGCTTTGCAGCGACGAGAACGCCCCATTGCGCAAAAGTTTTTTCGAACGCGCAAAGGAATTTTTCAAATAAAGCCCACAGTTCCCGTGTCGCGCAGTGCTCTCAAATTGATCGAATGCCCGCGTGACGCCTGGCAGGGTCTGAAGAGACAAATCCCAACGGAATTGAAGGCGCGTTACCTGCGCGGGTTGATCGGAGCAGGCTTCAAGCACATCGATGCCGTCAGCTTCGTTTCTCCCAAAGCCGTTCCACAGATGGCAGACAGCGAGAACGTGCTGGAGCAAATGGGTCAGCCTCGAAATGTCGAAATCATCGGAATCGTGGTGAACCAGAGGGGTGCGGAACGCGCAATTGCGACCCAGGCGGTGACGACCCTTGGTTGTCCCTATTCCATCTCGGCGACCTTTTTGCAAAAAAACCAGAATCAGACGCCCGACGAGTGCTACAAAGTTTTGCAGTCAATCAAAACGAGAGCTGATGAATCGGGCCTCGGCATGGTTGTTTATGTTTCCATGGCATTCGGAAATCCGTATGGCGATTCTTGGGATGAAGGCAAGGTGAGTGAGGCAATTGAGAAAATCGCCAATCTTGCGATTCGATCTATCTCGCTGGCAGACACGGTCGGTGTCGCCGCCCCGGATCTGATCAGCCGCGTAGTACAATCGGTAACGAGCCAATACGCCAGCTACGATATCGGCGTGCATATGCACAGCACGCGTAACGACGCGTCAGCCAAAGTGCTCGCCGCATATGACGCGGGTTGCCGCCGCTTCGACTCGGCCGTAGGTGGCCTCGGCGGATGCCCCTTCGCGCAGGACGCGCTGGTCGGGAACATTCCGACAGAGAGCGTAATCGAGGCGCTTGAACAACGCGGTGTGGAGCTGCCGGTAGCCAATTCGCTGCAGAATGTGCTGGTGATGAATTCGGATATCGTCTCGACGTACGGATAAAGAACTCGGGATTCCAAGATGCACTGGTGATTCTCATTTCTGAACCCTGAAATGCCGAACCCTGAAGCCTGTCATCATGCACCGCTTCTATATCTCGCCCGAGAATTGGCACCCTGACGCGCT
>Ga0193719_10000181_pt1 | contig 21586 bp, 20 predicted proteins | sample U2a2metaG_FD_160103 | JGI IMG/M metagenome (GOLD analysis project Ga0193719, IMG submission 160103) | Soil microbial communities from a riparian zone of the East river system, Colorado, United States - U2a2 | ecosystem: Environmental > Terrestrial > Soil > Riparian zone | place: USA: East... | reverse complement strand
CGACCCGTTCAACGACGGTCCGCAGCTGCTCGGCTTGCCGGGAGGCTTTCCCGTCATCTTCTCCGTCTTCAGTGCGTCCCTGCTGGTCGGCGCGCTACTCATCTTGAAAGTACCTGAGGTGCGAAAGCGATGATGAATCTGGACGGTCTGATGCCCTGGGGTGGGCTCGCCGGAGCGCCATTCGACGCTGCCGACATGGTGGTGGCCGGCATCCCTTACGACGGTTCGGCGGTATATCGGAAGGGCGCCGCCCTTGCGCCGCAGCGAATACGCAGCCTGTCGGCTGCAATGCCCCCGTCACCGAGGACGGCCAGGTACTGCAGGGACTTCGAGTGCACGACATGGGCGACCTTGACCCGGGTCCTGAAATCGCCGAGGGCTGGATGAGCGTCGCGGAGCGCCTGTCGACGGTCCCGCTCGCTTCGCTCCTGACTGTCCTCGGCGGGGACCACTGCACGGCCATCGCCACGATTGCGGCGCAGGCGCGCCGCCACCCTGACATGCAGCTCCTATGGGTGGACGCCCACCCCGATCTTTGCGATTTCTCGCGCGGGGGGCGCTGGACCTGCGGCTGCGCGATGCGGAGGGCGCTCGAGGTGTCGGCGATCGACCCTGCACGGGTGGTGATCGCGGGCGGGCGTGACTACGACCCCGAGGAGGTCGAGTTCATCAAGGCGACAGGCATCCTGCTGGTTTCGGCGCGCGAGCTGGCCGCCGATCCGGCCGCCTCGGCCCTGGCGATCGGGGATCGTCTGGCCGGAAAGAAGGTGCACGTCTCGTTCGACATCGACGCACTCGACCCTGCGCACGCGCCTGGAACCGAGATCCCTTCGGCGGGCGGGCTCACCACACGGGCCGCGCTCGACCTCCTCGGGGCGGTGCTCAACCGCACGAGCCCTGTGGGCTTCGATGTGGTCGAGGTATCGCCGCCGTTCGACAATGGGGATATCACGACCTTCGCCGCGTTGAAGCTCATCTTCGAGTTCTGGGGCATGTCCTGGAATGGAAAGCGCTGACGTAGTCATCGCGGGGGGCGGCATCGCGGGTTGCGCCCTCGCATACCAGCTCGCCAAACGCAAGGTCGACGTGGTGCTCCTGGAGCGCGAGACGCTGGGCTCGCAGTCGACCGGCAAATGCGCGGGCGGCGTTCGCCAGCAGTTCTCGACCGAGGCCAACGTCAGGGTTCAGCGGATGTCGGTGAAGATGCTGGAGGCGTTCGAGCACGACACAGGGCATCCGGCGGACTTTCGCCAGATCGGCTACCTCTTCCTTTTCACTCAGCCTCAACAGGTGGAGGACTTCCGCCACAACATGGAGATGTGGCATCGGGTCGGCCTCACAGAGGCGCGCTGGGTGGATCCGGCCGAGGCCGCGAAGATGGTGCCCGTGCTCAACGTGGACGACGTGCTGGGCTGCTCGTTCTGCCCCACAGACGGAATCGCGAGCCCGGCCGACGTCACCGCCGGCTATGCGTCAGCCGCCCGCCGCCTTGGCGCGCGCTTGAAAGAGGGAGTTGACGTTACCGGCATCGATGTTGCCTCCGGCCGCGTGCAGGGAGTGCGCACCTCAGCGGGCGACATTGCAACTCGGATGGTCATCAACTGCGCCGGCGCCTGGGCAGCCTCGATCGGCCGCCTCGCTGGGCTCGAGATCCCTGTGCTTCCGTATCGCCGCCACATCGCGGTCACCGGCACATTCCCAGCCCTTCCGCGGACGACGCCGATGACTGTGGATTTCCGTACCTCTCTCTACTTTCACCCCGAAGGGGACGGCGTCCTCATCGGCATGAGCGATCGGTCCGAGCCGTCCGGGTTCGTTACCGACGTCAACTGGGAGTTCCTGGAGAAGATGTTCGAGCAGGCGGCGCTCCGGGCGCCTGCTCGGGCGAGCGCAGGTGTGAAGACGGCGTGGGCCGGCCTCTACGAGTCCACTCCCGACCACCAGGCGATCCTGGGTCCGGTAGGCGAGGTCGAAGGTTTCTGGTGCGCCGCTGGTTTCAGCGGGCACGGGTTCATGCAGGCGCCCGCCGCCGCGTTGCTTGTGACTCAGCTCCTCCTCGACCACAAATCGGAGATCGACATCTCCCCGTTCGCTTTCGAACGATTCGCGCGTGGCGCTCTGGTCACCGAACGAAACGTGATCTAGCGAAACCTGCCGCCCTAGTGCCGGGCCAATAAAACCAGTGCGATCAGGGCCAGGCCGCCGAGCATCAGCACGCCCGAGCATCCCGCCTGCACCACCGTGTAGACGATCCCACCCATAGAACCGTACGTAGCAGCGATTTCGGCCCTCCGCCGGCGAGTGCGGATCGCCGCCACGACGCCTCCAGCGCCGAGTAACACGGCAAGGACCCCGAAGCCGACGCCTGCCACTACTTCCCCGCTCATCCCAGCGGTCAGTATGCCAACGGTTACGATTCTGACCCGTGGCAAGGATCCTCCTCTTGGGCTCGACAGGCTTTTTCGGCCGTGGCGTTGCGCACCGGCTGATCGATGGAGGCCACCAGCTGAGGGTGCTCGTGCGCGACCCGATGAAGGCTGCCGCCTTCAAGGTCCGAGGGGCCCAGGTCGTCGTCGGCGATGCGCTCAATCCGGCCGCCGTGACCCAGGCCGCCCAGGGAGTGGAGCATGTCATCAGCCTCGTCGCGGTGCGTCGAAACCGCCCGCAGTCCTTCCTGGAGGTCAACGTCGACGGCCCAAGAATCATGGCCGAGGCGGCCAAGGCGGCGGGCGTGCGATCGGTCGTCCTGGTCAGCGCCATCGGGGCACGGCTCGATCCACATCTCAAGTACCTGACCTCGCGATGGATGGGTGAGCAAGAGCTTGCGAAGACCGGCGTGTCGGGGACCATCCTGCGGTTCTCGTTCGTGCTTGCCGAAGAGGGAGGCGTCCTCAATGACTTCGAGCGCGCCGCCAATTTCGGTCCGTTCCTGATCATCCCTGGCAGCGGACAGGCCCAGCTGCAGCCGATCCTTCGCGAGGACGCGGCCCGCTGCGTCGTCGAGGCGATCGACAAACCGGAGCTGAATGGAAGGATCGTGGAGCTGGGTGGCCCCGAGGTTGTCACCTATGAGGCGATGTTCGATTGGTTCATCCAGGCCCGTGGACTCAAGAAGCCCAAGCTGAAACTGCCGACCGTATTGCTCATCCCTGGGGCGATGGCGATGGAGGCGATGCTCGCCGACCCGATCGTCACACCTGACGAGATCAACACGATCCAGCTCGACAACATCGCCGACGGCATCGACTCCGTCAGCGCGCATTTCGGCTGGCGGCCGACCCGTCCGAGCTCATGGGCACAGGAGCACTGGAAGAAGACCCGCGCTCGCTGAGGCTCCGCGCCTTCTTCGGGTTGCCGGTGCCCGAGCCTCAACGTGAAGAGCTGAGAAGCTTTATCACGACCTGCGCCTCGCTCGCGCCGGCCTTCCGCTGGACGCCGGCTGAGAATCTTCACCTCACCATCCGATTCGTCGGCGGCGTCGAACGCTCAGTCGTGGAGCCTGTGGCCGATGCGCTGGTCGATCGTCCGCCGGCCGCGTTCGACCTCGAGCTGGGCAGCCTCGGAACGTTCGGGCGCGGCCCGGGCGCTCGCGTGGTGTGGCTCGGTCTTCAGTCAGGCGCTGATGGCGCGGCAGCGGTCGCGGCGCGCGTGGAAGAGGAATGCCTGCGGGCAGGGCTGGTCGGCGCATTCAGTAAGTCCCATCCTGGTCGCCGCGCCAGCGCGCAGAACAGGCCGTTCCGGGCGCACCTCACGCTGGCTCGAGCGCGCGCGCGCTATGGCGCGAGCCTTCCTGATCTGCCGGCGCCGCCTTCCCTTGAGCAGTGGCGCGCCGACGAGCTGATCCTTTACGCGAGCCGCCTCACCAGGTCGGGAGCCACCTACGAGGTCGTCAGGACTCTACGCCTCGCGTAAGCCGGCCTCGGCGCATTCCAGGTCCTGCTCAGGGCGTGCGCCGCTGACGCCGATGGCGCCGACGATCTTTCCTTCCACCTTGATGGGCAGGGAGCCGAGTCCAGGGATCATGGGAACACGCACCATGCGGTCCGCCGCGCTGAAGAAGCCGGGCCTGTCCTGAGCCATCTGCGCCAGTGCGGCGCCATCCCGTAGGAGCATCGCCGCCCCCACTGCCTTGGCCTCGGCCAGCTGAGGCGAAAGTGGCGCGGCGCCGTCCATCCTGCCGAGTGCGATGAGGAGCCCACCTTCGTCGACAACAGCCGCGGTCACCTTGATGCCGAGCTGTCCAGCTTTGGCATGAGCCTTCTCGATGGCCTGGTTGGCGTCGGAGAGACTCAATGGCATGGCTTACGCTCTAGTTTCGCATGGACCTGAAAGGGAAGGTTGCAATCGTCACAGGTGGCGGCACAGGCATTGGTCGTGCTGTGTCGCTGCGCCTGGCGAAGGCCGGAGCCAGGGCAGTGGTGGTCAACTATTCGCGCTCCAAAGACGAAGCAGAGGCAACTGCGGCGGAGCTCGAACCGCTCGGCTCCGAGGCGCTTGTGTACAAGACCGACATCGCCGATGAGGCGGCGGTCAAGGCGATGGTCGCTGCCACAACCGATCGATTCGGACGGTTGGATGTGCTTGTGAACAACGCGGGCACCACTCACTTCATCGCATTTCCCGACCTCGACGCGTTGACCGAGGAGGTTTGGAACGACATCATCGGTGTGAATCTCAAGGGCACGTTTTACTGCTGTCGCGCTGCAGCTCCCGAGCTGCGCAAAGCCAAAGGCGCAATTGTCAACGTTGCCTCGATCGCAGGTCACCGCGGGTCTGGGTCGTCGATTGCCTACGGCGTGTCCAAGGCGGGCGTCTTGCAGCTGACTCGTGGACTTGCGATCGCTCTGGCCCCCGACGTGCGCGTCAACTCGGTATCGCCTGGCCTCGTTTCGACGCGATGGTTTCGCAAGCGTTTCGGAGACGAGTCAGCCGCCACTCAGGAAAAGTCGTTCGCCGAAATCACGCCGCTGCGTGCGATTGCAAGCCCCGACCATGTAGCACAAGCGGTCATGGCTTTCGTCGAAAACGACATTGTCACAGGCCAGGACATCGTCGTTGACGGTGGTAAAAACGTTGGCTACTGAAGAATGAGAGCGCTCGTTCTGGCGCAAGCTATTTATGGTGGGTTGGCGGCGAACTGACTTTCGGGCTTGCGCTCGGAAGCAACCCCCCGTACTGTTGGTTTTGGCTCCGAGGGAAACGTTCGAGAGAGCAGGAACAGGCCGCAAGGCAGGTACCAGCAATCAAGAGGCGATCCGTCGGGGTCATTTCTTTTTCAGGCGCAAAGCACAAGCCGACCCCTGCCCCAATCGTTAGGCTCTAGCGCAGTGTCGGTCGCCCAGCGCCCCACCAAACAATCCGAATCCAACCCCTCGACCTCAGTCGAGGTGTCGATAGTGATGCCCTGCCTCAACGAGGCGGAGACGTTGGCCACGTGCATTCAGAAGGCCCAGAAGGCGATCGAGAAAGACGCCATTTCGGCTGAGATCATCGTCGCCGACAACGGCAGCACCGATGGCTCGCAAGGCATCGCCAACGAGCTCGGGGCGCGCCTTGTGCCTGTCACCAGGAAGGGATACGGCAGCGCCCTGATCGGCGGCATCGAAGCCGCGCGGGGCGAGTTCGTGATCATGGGCGACGCCGACGACAGCTACGACTTCACCGCCATCGCACCGCTGATCGCCAAGCTGCGCGATGGCTGCGACCTCGTAGTGGGCAACCGCTTCCTCGGTGGCATCGAACCTGGCGCGATGCCCTGGTCACATCGCTGGATTGGGAATCCAGTGCTGACTTTTATCAGCAGGATCTTTTTCCACACGCCCGTCGGTGACATGCACTGCGGCCTGCGCGGCTTCCGCAAGGAAGCCTACGAGCGCATGAAGCTCCGGGCGATTGGCATGGAGTTCGCAAGCGAGATGGTGATCAAAGCATCCCTCAAGGGCATGCGCATAGCCCAGGTGCCGGTGGCGCTCCGGCCCGACGGGCGCTCGCGTCCGCCGCACCTCCGCACCTGGCGCGACGGCTGGCGGCACCTGCGCTTCATGTTGCTGTTCAGTCCACGCTGGCTTTTCCTGCTTCCGGGGCTGGCGCTGTTCACCGCCGGCTTGCTGGCAGGCGCCGCACTCGAGGTTGGGCCGGTCAAGGTCGGACGATTCGGGTTCGACATCAGCACGCTGCTGCTGGCCGGCTTTTGCTGCCTGATCGGATACCAGCTTGTCGTCTTCGCGGTTTTCACCAAGGTTTTCGCGATGCGCGAAGGATTCCACCCGCCCAACCCCGGGTACTCACAGATGTTCCGATACGTGCGCCTCGAGACGGGCCTCGCGCTCGGCCTGCTCATGGCCGTGCTGGGCACCGCTGGGCTGATCCTCGCCGTCCTCTCGTGGCAGGTGCTGGGCTTTGGTGCCCTCGATCCGCGAGCGACCATGCGCGAGGTGATCCCGGCCGCGGTGCTGTTGACGCTGGGTGTTCAGACGATCTTTGCAAGCTTCTTCCTCAGCATCCTCGGCATCGACAGCGAAACCGATCCCGGCTGACGCATTGGCAGCGCTGCGGAAGCATCCGATGGCGGCGGCATATATCGCCGCTCTGATACCAGCTCTGGCAATGGCATTGACGCAGCCTGTCTGGTCGCGAGTCGACGAGGCGCACCACGCGGATTTCATCATCCAACTGAGCCACGGCGTATATCCCGTAGCCAACAAGACGCTCATCGACCCCGAAACGATTCGCGTCATGGAGTCGACCCGTGTGTTTCGCGCCTTCTACGCGCCAGGCTCGTACCCGTTGCCCGACCTCACCGCCATCGGCACACCTCCGGCCGGCATGTCCGATCGCGCCAACGCCGCCTGGATGCTGAGGCACCTGTGGCAGCTCTCGCACGAGTCGATCCAGCCACCCGTTTACTACCTATCGATGGTCCCCGTGTGGTGGGTCGCCAACGGATTGGGAGGACCATTCGCAGCCATCTACGCGTTGCGCGTCATCAGCGCCCTGGCGATCGCGGCCCTTGCTCCGATCGCGGTGGCCGTGGCCCGCATCCTCGTTCCAACGCGGCCGGAGGTCGCGCTCGTCGCGGCGATCTTCGCCGCCCTGCTGCCGGGCCTTGACCTTAACGGAACCCGGATCAGCAACGACGCTTTTGCGACCGCGATCGGCGGTCTTGTTGTGCTGCTCGCCGTGCGATGGGCTGCCGGCGGGTGGACGTGGCGCGGGGCGGTCCTGATGGGTCTGATCCTCGGGGCGGGCATGCTGGTCAAGATCACGCTGGCGGGCCTGGTCCCCGCGGTGATCCTGTCGGCACTCTGGCAACCGGGGCCCGCGCGCTGGACTGTAGGGCTAGGGCGACTGGTGCTCGCCGGCGCGATCGCTGGCGCGTGCGTGCTGCCCTGGTTCGCGCTCAACCTGCACAACTACGGTGCGATCATGCCCGGCCCCAGCCTGCGGCTCTCCGACTCACTGGCAGTGCCCCTCAACGCGCCATTCATACCGCTCAACCTGGCGGTGTTCGAGCTGACCTACTGGACGGGAGAACCCTGGGGGGCGCTGGTGCTGGCCGCGCCGTTCGCGGTGCTGGCCGGCCTTCTTGCCTTGATGGCGCCAGTCGGTGTCGTGAAGCTGCTCAGGGATCGCCCGCCGGCAGCCGGGCCCCTGGCGGTGGCGATCGTCGCAGCGAGCGGCATGGTCGCAGTGTCATTGGTGCTGCCTGTCCTTGCCGACTTCGAATTCGTGGCCCCCGGCCGCTATGCGTATCCGGCGTTGCCCGCCATCGCGGCTCTGTTCGCCATCGGCGTGTGCATGGTGCTCGCCAACAAGGTTGCCCGTCGAGCGGCAGTCGCCATCTACGCGGCGATGGCGGTGCTCATGGTGACCGCGAGCGCAGCCGGGTTTCCCCGAGCACCCGAGGCAGGTTCCGGAGCCCCGCCGGCGAGCGCGGCTGTCGAGGTCGCGACTGCGAGTAGCAGCTTCGGTGGGGTGGCCATCGACGTTCAACGCGTCGCTTTTGACTCGATCGGAGGAGCGACGTGGCTCCAGGTGAAGGTGACCAATTCGGGTCTGAACCAGGCCGAGTGGACGGTTCCGCCGTACATCACCGACGGCGACGTTTCTGCGATCGGCGACTACCTCAAGTCGACGCATTTGCCTGGCGCTCTAGACCCAGGCCAGGCCGTCACCGGCTGGCTCTACATCCCCCTCGACCCGGCGCGGCTCCATGCTGGTTCTCTACACGTGCGCTTTCAGGACGTGGCGGTCGACGGATATCGCATGGTCGGCGACATAAACCTCGACGTGCCGCTGACGGCCATCCGAACACCATGACCGCGACAAAGCTCAGGGTCGCCATCATCCACGACCTGCTCGTGAGCTATGGCGGCTCTGAGCAGGTCCTGCTCGACCTGCATCAGATGTTCCCTGATGCGCCCATCTACACGACGGTGTTTGACCCGTCGCGGCTTCCGGCCCGCTTCGCGAACCTCGATGTCCGCAGCTCCTTCCTGCAGCACATTCCGTCCATTTCCAGGAACTACGGGGCGATCGTTCCGCTGATGCCCCGCGCGTTCAAGAGGTTCGATCTCCGTGGCTACGACCTTGTCCTCAGCTCGGCGCACGCGTTCGCGAAAGCCGTCATCGCTCCGCCCGACGCCCTGCATGTCTGCTACTGCTACACGCCGCTCAGGTATGCGTGGAGCCACCAGGAGGAATACCTGGCCGGCATGCCGATGCGGCCGCTTGGGCGCATGGTGCTGGCCCGACTGCGGAAGTGGGATTACGCCGCGTCGCGGCGAGTCAATCGATTCATCGCAATCTCCGAGAACGTCCGCGACAGGATCGCCAAGTACTACGGCCGAGAATCCGACGTCGTCTACCCGGCGGTCAACCTCTCTCGCTTCCATACAACCTCAGGCCGAGACCGCATAGATGACTCCTTCCTGGTCGTCAGCCGGCTCTTCTCATACAAGCGTGTGGACGCCGCTGTTGAGGCCTGCACGCGGCTGGGGCTCCCGCTGAAGGTGATCGGTCGCGGGCCTGAGCTGGCGCGGCTGCGCGGCATCGCCGGCCCTACCGTGCGGTTCCTCGGCGAGGCCGACGACCAAACCCTCGAATCGGAATATCGGGGATGCCGCGCGCTTCTATTCACCTCGGATGAGGACTTCGGTTTGGTTCCGCTCGAGGCGATGGCGAGCGGGCGGCCTGTTCTCGCTCTTAACCGCGGCGGGGCCCGAGAGACTGTCGTCGCCGGCGTGACCGGCCGGTTTTACGAGGACACAGGCGTCGAGGCGCTGATCGATGCCCTGAAGACTTTCCGGCCCGACGACTTCGATCCCCTTGCGTGCCGGCTGAGGGCGGAGGAATTCTCAATTGAGCGATTCCGCTGTGGCATCGAAACTGTCATCGAGCGCGAGCTCGGGCGCGACCTGTAGGTCGCGGTCACTTTCTGTAGAGAGCGACTCCAGTCATCTCGTTCTCGTGGTAAGTCCCGCCACGTGTGAACCCGATGCCGGCGAGAACGGTGTCGAGTTCTGTGATTTCTGTGTGCCACTTATGCCACTCGAGAAGGATGGTTCGCACGCTTGCCTTTATGAACTCGCCCTCATACCGGATGAAATCGAGCTCGTTGCCCTCGATGTCGATCTTCATCAGATCCACCGGCCCTTCTCCGAAACGGGACTGCCACTCGCCCTTGACGGATACCGCGGGGACCGTCACGTCTTTGATCCTTCCTTTCACAGGCAGCTGTTTGCCGGCCTCGTACGCGAGCAGCGACGATTGCGATGCGGAGGGAAGAATGTGAAAGACGGCGCTTGGGGACCCGGGCGGTAGCCCGACCGCGCCGAAGACTACCTGCTGGCGCTCGAGTCGATTCTTCTTCAGGTGCCAGGCCGCCTCCGCCACGATGAACTGGTTCGCGTCGACCAGAAGGCCGGCACGTTCCCGGTTTGGCAGCTCAGACTCCAGCCACAGCGCGAACCAACCCGCGTTGCAGCCCAGATCGATGAAAGTGTCGATGGGACGCTCCGCGAGCACTGCCTCGTAGGTCCGCTGCGCGAACATCTCGTCAGCGATCCCGAGCTGATCGAGAGACGTGATGCGGTATTCAAGCCCACTCGGGCGCAGGCGCCGATAAATGGGGAAACGCGCGAGCAGCGGTCCAGTCCAGCGGTATATGGACAGCGCGGCGACGGCGTGATGCACCCACTGATGACGGCTCAACCGAGCTACCAGCGAGGACAAGTGAGTTCGGCAGAGCTTAGTAGACCGGCGTTTCCCCTGTCACTGCTTCGAGCCACTTCCGGCAGGAAGTCAAGAAGCGCGCCGCCTGCAGGCCGTCGAGCACGCGGTGGTCGAACGAGAAGCAGAGATACATCATCGGTTTGATCCCGATCATCCCTTCCACCGCCACAGGCCGGTCCACGATTGCCTCCATGGTGAGGATGCCCGCCTGGCCAGGGTTGATCACCGAGTAGCTGAAAAGAGTCCCGAACGTGCCCGAGTTGTTGACGGTGAAGGTCCCACCTGAGAGGTCGTCGGCCTTGAGCTGCTTGTTGCGTGCGCGAGTGGCGATGTCGTTGATTGCACGCGCAAGGCCGGCGATCGACAGACCGTCCGCGCGGCGGACAACCGGGACCACCAGGGTGTCCTCGAGGCCAACTGAAACGCCAAGGTTGATGTCCCTGTGCACGATGAGCTCCGTTTCGTTGAAGGTGGAGTTGACCTCGGGATGCTCTCGCAGCGCTGACACCGCGGCCGCCATCACGTACGGCAGGTAGGTGAGCGAGAAGCCCTCCTGCTTCTGGAAGGCGGCTTTGTTGGCAGTGCGGTTGGCCACGACGCCCGACATGTTCGCCTCCTGCGTCTGCCAGGCATGGGGGATCGTGGTCTTGGCGCGGGTCATGTTCTCCGCGATGAGCCGGCGCACACGAGTCAGCTGAACCACCTGGTCTCCCTCGCCCGGCGCGGCTGAGCCACGAGGCGAGGCTGGGGCTGTGGCGCTTGCGGCAGGCGCGGCTTTCGGCGATGCGGCGAAGTCCTGCACGTCCTTCTTCGTCACGCGGCCGCCGATTCCGGTGCCCTCGATTTTCGAAAGGTCGACCTTCAGCTCCGAGGCGACCATCTGAACGGCAGGCGAGTAGCGGTGCTCGCCGGTCTGCGGCGTTGGTGCGGGCTCTTGACCCTGATCGTCTGGCTCGGCGGGTGGCTTTTCCTGAGCGTCCTCTCCGGCACCGGCGGGCGGGGCGGTCTGCGTTGGCGGTGGTTCGGCCTTGTCGACGGTACCGTCGGTGGGTGCTGGGGCCGGGGCTTCCGGAGTCGCGGCCTTGGGAGCCGCCCTCTTAGGACCGGCGGCTGCCTGCTTAGGACCGGCGGCTTTGGACCCGACGGACGCCTCAGGCTCGGTGGCTACAGGCTCGCCCCCTCCGGCGCTCCGCGCCACCTCCCCGCCCGGCGGGGAGGATATATCTCCATCGCCACCAACCTCAACCACCGCGATCTCGGCGCCGGCTTGAACTGTCTGGCCCTCCTTGGCCAGGATCTCGCGCAGGATTCCGGTCACGGGCGCAGGCACCTCGGCGCTGACCTTGTCGGTGTCAACCTCGAGCATCGGCTCGAACTCGACCACCTTGTCACCAGGCTTGACGAGCCATTTGGAGATCGTCCCTTCGTGCACCGACTCCCCGAGCTGGGGCATTACCACGCGCTTTGTCGTGCCGGCCATCAGAAAGCCGCCAGCTCTCGCAGGGCCGCCGCGATCTTGGTGGGGTTGGGCATGAACAAGTCTTCCATCGCCGGGGCATAAGGCATCGACGGCACGTCAAGCCCGCCGAGCCTCTTCACGGGCGCGTCGAGCCAGCGCCACGCATCATCGGCGATGAGCGCCGCGATCTCGGAACCCACCGACACGCTGAAGTTGTCCTCGTAAAGGACCAGGCACTTTCCGGTTTTTCGGGCTGAGGCGATGATCGCTTCTTTGTCGAGCGGGTAAACGGTGCGCAGGTCGACGATCTCGACGTTCACTCCATCTGCGTCGAGCTCCTGTGCCGCCTCGAGCGCGTAGTGGACCATCAGCCCGTAGCAGAAGACCGAGATGTCGGTCCCCTCGCGCACTGTGCGAGCGACCTGGAGCGGGATGAGGTACTCCCCTTTGGGCACCGCCTCCTTGAACATTCGGTAAAGGCGCTTGTGCTCGAAAAACAGGACAGGGTCGGGGTCCCTGATTGCCGCGAGAAGGAGGCCCTTGGCTTCGTATGGGCTCGAGGGGATCACGATCTTCAATCCCGGCGTCGCAAAGCGCGCCTCGATCGACTGCGAGTGATAGAGCGCGCCGTGCGCGTGGCCGCCCATCGGCGCACGCACCACCATCGGCACCGACCAGTCCCCGTCGCTGCGATACCGGAACTTGGCGATCTCGTTGGTGATCTGGTTGAAGGCCATGTGCGCGAAGTCGGTGAACTGCATCTCCGCCACCGGGCGCTTACCGGCAAGGGCGAGGCCGAGCGCGACACCTGCGATCGACGACTCGCCAAGGGGCGTGTCGATGACACGGGTTTCTCCGAAGCGTTTGTGAAGCCCATCGGTGACGAGGAAAACGCCGCCCTTCCTCCCGACGTCCTCTCCAAGGACCATGACGCGATCGTCGCGCTCCATCTCCTCGGTCAGGGCCGAACGCAGGGCCGACACCATGTTCATCTCTTCGGTCTCGACGCCTTCCGCCGGCTCGATCGCCTTGGGCACGTCAAGTCCGTAGACGTTGGTCAGCGCGTTGCCGGCCGGGGCGTCGGGGGACTCCATCCCTTCGCTTGTCGCCTTGGTGACCTCCTCCTTGACCCTCTCCTCGTATTCGGCGATCTCTTTGGCGGTGAGCACGCCTTCCTCGAGCAGCCGCTTCTTGAACTGCTCAAGGCAGTCGGTCAGCGCAAGGCGGTCGATCTCCTCCTGGTTCCTGTAGCGGCGCTGATCGTCCTCCGACGAGTGGGCGCCGAGCCTGTCGACAAGGCATTCGATCAAAGTCGGACCATCGCCTGCTCGAGCGCGAGCGATCGCCTCTTTGGCAACCACGTAGCAGGTCACCGGGTCGCGGCCGTCCAACGTCACGCCGGGGAATCCGTAGCCCGCCGCGCGCTGTGCGGCGTACTGGATCGCGTACTCCTTCTTGAATGGGGTCGAGATTGCGAAGCCGTTGTTCTCGCAGACGAATATCTCGGGCACCTTGTAGATCGCCGCGAAGTTGAAGGCCTCATGAGCGTCGCCCTCCGACCCGGCGCCCTCGCCGTAGCAGGTCATCAAGACCTTGTCGGTGCCATCCATCTTCAGCGCGTAAGCGACGCCGGCCCCTCGCACCAGCTGCGTCGCCACGGGCGAGCCGCCTGAGGTGATGTTGAGCCTCGTGTCGGAGAAGTGGCCCGGAGTCTGCTTGCCGCCCGAAGCGGGATCAGCAGGCTTGTCGAGGACGGAGAGCATGAGGTCGAGCGGCGTGACGCCCATGCGCATGCACAGCACGACATCGCGGTAGTAAGGGGAGACCCAGTCGTACTTTGGCTTCAGCGGCCAGCTGACGCCAATCTGTGCCGCCTCGTGGCCGGCGCACGAGATGATGAACGGCGCTCGACCCTGGCGGTTCAGCACCTGGAAGCGGTAGTCGACCTGCCGCCCCAGCAGGATGTAGTTGAACCAGGTCTTCAGCGTCTTCTCGTTGAGGTCGGTGTCGCGCCACGCGATGGGTTCCTGGAAACGCCAGTCGGGGCTGAATGTCGGCCCTTTGGTTTTGACTGTGGTTGCCATCAGTACCTAGATGTGGATCGCACGACCGTCCACTGCAAGCGCCGCTTCCATCACGGCTTCGCTGAGAGTGGGGTGCGGATGGATGTTGCGCCCCATCTCCCAGGCGTCGCCCTGGAACAGCTGAGTCAGCGCCGGCTCTGCGATGAGCTCCGTTGCGTTCGGCCCCACAATGTGCGCGCCAAGCAGCTGGCCCGTCTTCGAGTCGGCGACGAGCTTGACGAAACCACCGGTCTCGCCATGGATGATCGCGCGGCCCAGCGCGCTGAATGGGAACTTGCCGCTCTTGACCTCGTGCCCCTTCTCTTTGGCCTGTTTTTCGGTGAGGCCGACCGACGCGATCTGCGGGTGCGAGTAGGTGCAGCGAGTGACGAGGTCTTGCTCCATAGGCGCCACCCGCTGACCCGCGATGTCTTCGACAGCTGTCATGCCTTCGTGCGCGGCGGCGTGAGCGAGCAGGAATCCCCCGACGACGTCCCCGATGGCGTGGATCGACTCCGACGATGTTTGCATCCACTCGTCGACTTTGATGAACCCGTTCTGGTGCGTTTCCACGCCAACTTTCTCCAGGCCGATGTCCTTCGACCGCGGCGTGCGACCGACAGCGACCAGCAACTGGTGGGCCCATACCTCGCCCTGCTCGGTGTCGACGCTCACGCCGCTGCGGGCTTTCTTCGCGCCCTTGACTTTGACTCCCACACGACAGTCGATGCCGGCTTTCTTGAAGGCACCCAGCATCTCTTTTGAGATGTCCTCGTCCTCGAGCGGCACCAGTCGATCGAGTCCCTCGAGCAGCGTGACCTTGACACCGAGCTGGCTGTAGAGGGTCGCGAACTCAACGCCGACGGCGCCGGCTCCAATGATGCAGATCGACTCTGGGACCTTGGTGGATAGGGTGGCGTGGTCGGAGGAGATGATGAACTCGCCGTCGAATTCGAGCCCGGGCAGCGTCTTCACGGTGGAACCTGTCGCGACGATCAGGTGCTTGGCCTTGAGCTGCTTGGCCCCGATCTCGACTGTGTTCCCATCGCGCAGGCGTCCGCTGCCGGCGACGACCTCGATCTTGTTCTTCTTCATCAGGAACTGGACGCCCTTGAAGAGCTGGCCGACGACGGCGTCGCGTCGGGCGGCGATGCGGGCGTAGTCGAACCGAACCTTGTCGGCGTCAACGCCAAACTCAGGCCCTCGCGCTGACACTCGGTGGTATAGCTCCGACGACTCCAGAAGGACCTTGGTGGGGATGCAGCCGACATGGAGGCATGTGCCGCCGAGCTTGTCGGCCTCCACCAGGGCGACCTTCAAGCCCAGCTGGGAGGCTCGGATGGCGGCCGGGTAACCACCCATCCCACCCCCGAGGATCAGCACGTCGAAGTCGTCAGGCATCTCTTTTTAAGTGTAGGCATCGAGATGCCGCCGGCGATGCCGACCGGAGCTTCGGCGCCCATGCGGCCCATCTGCGTTGTTGCGACCTCCGTTGCTCGCTTACGCATCCACGGATGCGCGCGCTGCGCTACTCGGCCGATCCGCTGGGGTCCCCATGTCGAAGACATGGGAGGGACCCCTGGCCACCGAATCTCTCGGCCGGCCCACCGGCGGCATCTCGGCGCTGGGTGCTTTCAGTTGCAGGGGGCGCTTTGCAGGTTGCTCCGAGCTTGTTCGAAGTCGGCACTTTCCACAACCGGTAGCGAGGCGGCAGGATCGCCGTACCTGTCGATCGCCCGGTAGTAGAGGTCTGGGCTGGTCACCTGCGGCATCACGAGCGGGTCCACGGCTCCATTGGGATTCAGGCAGGGATCGCCTCGCTCTGCGGCGAGGGCCTGGAGATCGGCAATCTGCCGCTGCATCTGAGCCGTCTTGGCAGTGGCGTAGGTGAAGAGCAGCACGCTGCTGTTGAAGCAGGCCAGGAACAGGCAGGCGATGAGGGCAGGGCGCCAGGTTCCTCGCCAGGGCAGCCGGCGGGCGGCGTCACCGAGCAGGATCAGCCAGAGCACCGCTCCCTCATATATGTAGCGGCCGGAGCCTGATTGCTCGTAGCCGAGCTGAGCGCGGGAGAGGCCGGTGAGCACGTAAAAGGTGATGAGGCCGGCAGCAACTCCAAGGTCCAGGGGATCGAGGGTTCCGCGCCACCACGCGAAGCCGACGACACCGGCGGCAAGGACCAGGAACGCCAAGTCAAGCAGACCACCTGCCCCCACGAGTCCCGCCACGCTCGCCCCCAAGCCCCAGAGGGTGTACAGCGGGAGCAGAAGGATGTTGGCGGCAGAGAAAGGAGGACTTGTCGCGGGCCCGGATCTGCCGAACACCAGGTACCAGCCGGCGAACGCGACGGCCACCGCGGCGAGCCAGACCAGCTCCTTGCGCCGATCCCTCGTCGCCACCAGCCTCACGGTGGAGGCGACTCCAAAGACAAGCCCGACGCCCGAGAACATCAGCGATCCTGTGAGGAGGGCGGCGACCAGGGGCATGCGCCACCGACGCGGGGAGGATTCGAGCGCCAGGAGCATTCCGAGCCCGCACGCCACAGAGCCGACGAGGCTTAGCTGGAATGCCCACAGCAGATTCTCCCAGGCAGCGCCCAGCACCACCAGAAGCGCGGCGCATGCGAGTCCGATGAGGTCACCGGCGCGGCGGCGGACAAGCTCAAACAGCAGCACCACGCACGCGGCGTGGAGCGTGAGCAGGATGACCATGTAAGGCCAGTAGGCGCGAAGACCGACCGTCCCGAGCATCGCTGCGTAGATGAGCCGCGGAAGCATCGCCGGATGGCCGTTGTGTGGCTGCAGATAAGTGGCGGCATTCCAGTCGGGGGCGCTGATGATGAAGGTCCATTCGTCGAAGTAGAAGGTGTAGCCGCGCGCGAGCCAAAGGATTGCCCCGCACGCGACAACCGCCGCCAGCGCGACGATCAGCCTCACGCGAGGTATTCGAACCTGGGCTGCGGTCACGAGGCGCTCGCGGCGGCCATCGTCTTTTGCGGCCGCGCCGGGACGACAAGAAACGTGAGCCACACCGCAAGCGCGATAAGGATCGGGACTGGGCTGAGCGGCCACGCCAGCTCTCCCGCGAACGCGACCACCAGCAACCAGGCGCGTTGCCAGGTGGGCGGGTCGTTCCGCCAGAACAACCAGGCAGCGCACACGAGAATCGCGTAATCCTGGAGGTGCCAGTAGCTAGCGCCCAGGGCTGATGCGATCAGCCCCAAGCAGAGGATTCTTGCAAGGCTCGAACGGCGGTTGAGATAAGCGCCGACGACTCCAGCGGCGATCACCGCAGCCTCTGCGGCCAAAGCCGGAATGCCTGGCCCGAAAAGGTCCGCGAGCGTGAAGTAAAGATTGTTCTGGACCGTTTGAGCTTCTGCCAGCAGCCGCCGATAGTCGTCAAGTCCCTGTCCTCCGATCGCGATGAGTGACGCAACGGCCAGCACCACCCCGGCTGCGGCGAACGCGGCGGCGATGCGCCAGCGTCCGGCGGCGAGGAGCACGAGGGGAACCGCGATCGTCAGCTGCGGCTTTACCGCTGAGAGACCGAGAACGACTCCTGCCAGGTACGGGCGGCCCGACTCGGACAACCACCAACAAGCGGCGACGGCGAGCAGGACGAGCATCGTGGGCTGTCCGAGGGCAAGGCTGTAGAGCACCGGGTACCAGGCAAAGGCGGCCAAGAGCCAAAGCCAACGCGTCCAGCCCTCGCCAGGCGCAGCGAGCCACCACGCCGCAACAAGGGCGAGGATCGAAACGGCCAGCCAGGCCCAATAAGCGCCGGCGGCCCCCAGGGCGGTCAGCGGAATCACTAGCCATGCAAGAGGTGGGGGAGACAGGAAGCGGGCGCCGTCGCCAAAGGGCTCGCCAGGCCGGAGCTGTGAGAACAGCTGGTGCTGAAGATCGAGCGAGTAGATGTGGTTCCATCCCTGCTCCAGACCGATCTGGGCGCCGATGTAGACGAACGTGAGGTCGGTCTCGGTCGCGTCGTGAAAGACGGGCTGGAACACCCACCACCCGGTCACCCCCGCAGCGAGCACGAGGAACCAGGCAAGCGCAGCGAGGCCGAGGTTGCGGCGCGCTTGCGCGCCGATCACCGCTGGGCGAGCGGTACCGGTTTTCGGGGCTCGGGCCCTATGTACTCCGACTGTGGTCGGATGAGACGGTTGTTGGCGCCCTGCTCGAGGACGTGCGCCGACCACCCCGCGACGCGCGACACGGCGAAGGTTGGTGGAAAGTATTCGGTGGGCAGACCGATCGCTTGCAGGACACCCGCCGAGTAAAACTCGACGTTGGTCGCCTGCGGACGCTCAGGGTGCTCCTCATGAAGGATCGCCAGCGCTGTCTCCTCGACTTTGGACGCGAGCTCGTAGAACTTCGGGTTGAGGCGCTCGCACAGGGCCTTGAGAATCTTCGCGCGCGGGTCATACGTCCTGTAAATGCGGTGCCCGAACCCCATGAACCTGACCTTCTGCTTTCGCGCTTCCCTCAGCCAGTGGTCGGCCTTGTCCGCGGTTCCGATCTGCTCGAGCTGGGCCATCACCGCCGAAGGCGCGCCTCCATGGGCCGGTCCCTTCAGCGCGCCGATCGCGCCGACCAGGCACGAGGCGAGGTCGGAGTCCGTCGAGGCGATGACGCGAGCCGTGAACGTCGAAGCATTCATGCCGTGATCCGCCAGCAGCACGAGATATGTGTTGAGGGCGCGCACCAGCTCGGGGCTCGACTCCTTGCCGTTCAGCATGTACAGGTAGTTGGCTGCGTGGCCGAGGTCGGCTCGCGGCTTGACCGGCTCTAGGCCCTGCGAGCGCCTGTGGAAGTTCGCGAGGATCGTCGGGAACGATGCCGTCGCGTGGATCGCCAGGGGAATCGCCGGCTTTTGCAGCTTGTGCTCGACCCCTTGCACCGAGACGACGCTGCGCAGCACGTCCATCGGGTCCGTGTCGGCAGGCAGAGCGTCGATGGTGGCGGTGGCGGCGGGCGTAAGCGTGCGCGAGCCCGCGAGCTCCTCGGTGAGCGCGTCCAGCTCCGAGCGGTTGGGCAGGCTGCCGTGCCACAAGAGGTGCGCCACTTCCTCGAAAGACATCTCCTCAGCGAGGTCCGCGATGACGTAGCCGCGGTAGACGAGCCGGCCGTTGGCGCCGTCGACAAGGCTGATCTCTGTGCGGGCGGCGATGACGCCCTCGAGGCCGGGGACGTACTCGCTGCTCATCGTTTGGCGATCGGCAGCGGCTTCTTGCCCGGCTCAGGTCCCTTCCAGACCGAGGCGGGCCTGATGATGCGCAGGTCCTTCAGCGCTTCGAGGACGTGGGCTGTCCAGCCCGCTACGCGTGAGGTGGCGAACAGGCAGGTGAAGAGCTCCTTTGGAATCCCGGCTCCGGTGAGGACCACCGATGCCCAGAAGTCGACGTTCGTCGCGTTCGGCCGCTCCGGGTGGGCCTCGTGGAGGATCTTGAGGGCGACCTCTTCAGTGCGGGCCGCTGTGCGGTGAAGTTCGGGAGATTCGATCTTCGCCAGGTCGCGGAGGATCTTCGCGCGCGGGTCATAGGTCCGATACACGCGGTGGCCGAAGCCGGCGAAACGCTCGCCGCGAGCGTGCGCCTCGTTCAGCCAGGTCTCTGCCTTCTCAGCAGAACCAATCTTGTCGAGCATCGTGCGGGCTGCGAACGTCGCGCCTCCATGCGCAGGTCCTTTCAGCGCGCCGATGGCCCCCACCACACACGACGTCAGGTCGCTACCTGTCGACGCGATCACGCGAGCGGTGAAGGTCGAAGCGTTGAGGCCGTGGTCCGCCAGCATCACCAGATACATCTCAACCCAGCGGGCGCGGTCGGCAGACGGCTCCTTGCCGTCCATCATCCAGAGCAGATTGGCTGCATGACCAAGATCCTCGCGAGGCTTGATCATCTCCTGCCCCTGGCTGTGGCGCCACGCGGCGGCAACGACGGTCGGAAACACCGCAGTTAGTGCGACGGCCTGCTCAAGGGTCGGTTTTGGCAGACCCTTGCTCGCGCCCTGCGCTGAGACGGCGGTGCGCAGCACATCCATCGGATTGAAAGTGGGGTCAGCCGCCTCGATGGCGCCTCGAGCAGCGTCATTGAGATGGCGTGCCGGCGTCATCTGCTTTTTGAGCGCATCGAGCTCTGTTTTCGTAGGCAGCTCGCCATGCCACAGGAGGTAGGCCACCTCCTCGAAGGTCACGACAGGCGCGAGGTCTTCGATGAGGTATCCGCCCCGATAGATGAGGCGGCCGTTGGCCCCGTCAACCTCGCTCACCTCGGTCTCAGCGGCGACGACCCCTTCCAGCCCAGGACTGAAGTCAGGCACGAAGCCTAAGTGTAAGGAGCCTCGATCAACGACCGTTTTGACTGGCGAGCAGCAGTGCAACTGCAGTAGACGGCTGCGAGTCATAACTAATCCCCGGCCGGGCCGTTACCGATGCAAGGACATGAACACCGCCTGCTGCATTCGAGCACTGGCTTTGATCGCGCTGATGGCTCCAGCATGCGGCGCCGTGGCTCCGACCGGCGCAAAGTTGACTCCAACCCCGACCGCTGTCGCAAGCAAAGAGCCGAGCCCGGTCCCCAGCAATTCACCGACCGCCGTAGCGACCAACCATCCGACTCCTAAGCCAACCTCCGCTCCACAACCAGTGAATCCGTGTCCTCCGGTTCAGCCAGCGGTGATCCCGCACCCCAATCCCAACCTGGTGTTGGTCACGTTGCGCGGCAGCGGTTGTGTTGTCGTCCGCGACATCACCGACATCAATCACGCCAAGACCATCAGCAACCTGGGAGATGGTGTCTGGCCGCAGTTTGTGAGCGCCACGACCCTTTCTTACGTCGATGCTAAGAGGGGTCTCCTGCGAACACCCCTCACTGGAGCCCCCAGGACGCCCATCGCCGGTGGCGCGAGATGGGTAGGTTTCTTCGCTTGGAGTCCTGATGGAAAGACCGCCGCTTACCTGTCAAGCGGCGCGACCGGTTCGCAACCTCCAATGCAGCTCCACCTGGTCAGCGGGGGCAAAGACAGGATCGTCAGCACAATGCCAGGACTTCCGTCGGTCTTCGGCTGTGAGTCTCAAGCTTGCGGCGACGGGTGGGATTTCCACCTCGCGTATTCGCCCGACGGTCGCTTCATCTCATGGGCGCAGAACATCACCAATGTTTTTCGAATGTGGACCGCGGACGGCCGTGATGTCACGCCGAAGACCCCTTTCATTCAGAAGACAATCTGGTCGGGATCGGGCTTCTACTTTCAAGACTCGAAGGGGATCGAGGTATTGCGCAGCGGCGTTATCTCCACTTTCCTGCCGGGAGTCTCATGGATCAGGCCAAAAGCGTCCCCAGGTGGAGGCCAGATCGTTTACGAGACGCGGGACTCTGCAGGTGTAGCCCGCACTTATGTCGTAGACACGGCGACAGCCAAAGTTCGCGGATTGGGTGCGTGGCGTGCAGAACCCGCCTTCTTGACCGCACGGTTCATCTGGGACCAGGGCGAGCGCTCGTGTACAACGAACGAGTGCGTCTCCGGATCGGCTATCGGGACAGGGCACACCTACATCTACGATTTGCTGACTGGAACGGAGACCGAATCCGTCATAACGAACGTGTTCGACGTGTGGCCTCACCCCGTTTGATCAGGCTGCTTATGGCAAGAAGGGTTCCGGCCTAGACCATCCCCAGTTCCCAGCGCGCTTCTTCGGACATGCGCTCTGGGGACCACACCGGCTCGTAGACGATATCCACGCCGGCGTCCGTGATGCCCGGCAGCGTGAGCAGGTGGTCGCGAACGTCGGTCATGACCTCCGCCGCCATCGGGCACCCAAGCGCGGTGAG
>Ga0193719_10000179_pt1 | contig 21641 bp, 20 predicted proteins | sample U2a2metaG_FD_160103 | JGI IMG/M metagenome (GOLD analysis project Ga0193719, IMG submission 160103) | Soil microbial communities from a riparian zone of the East river system, Colorado, United States - U2a2 | ecosystem: Environmental > Terrestrial > Soil > Riparian zone | place: USA: East... | reverse complement strand
GGCGAGCATGATGTGGGCATAGTCCTGGCAGACACCGAAGCCCTGGGCGAGCGCCTCGGCTGCAGTGGTCCGAACTCCGGTGATCCCACCCTTGTAGGTGATCGACTGGTAGACCCAGTCGTTGATCCGGTCGGCGAGGTCCAGACCCCACTCCGCCTTCTCTCTCAGCTCGTCCGCGACCCTGTCGATCGGAGGGTCGGCGGCGGTGAGCAGCGTCGGCTCGAGGAGGTATGACTGCTCCTGCCAACCTCTGGGCAGTCGATTGGGCTCCGACGAGCTGCGCTCGACAGACACCTCTGCGAGGAACTCGATCGCCGAGCTGATCCGCGGCGCAAACGCGTCGACTATCACGTTGCCGAAACGATCCTGCCGGTTCTCGAAGCGTACGCGTTCGGCGCCGGCCGAAACGCTGTGACGCACTCGTCGCTGATCGCCAAAACGCTCGGGCGGGATGACCACCAGGCGGTGGTTCAAGTTCCGGATTGGAGACGGGTACTCGTACCGGAAGCTCTGCGTGATCTGGAAGGAGGCCCGCCGCGCGGACGACCAGTCGATCGCGACGCCCTCCAGGGGTTTCACGCTGCTTCCTCCGCCACATCGGCCCACACGATCATCTTGCGGAATTCCGCGGGCCCAAAGGTGGTCAGCATCGCCACGTCGAGCGCGTCGCGGCCGCGTCCGATCAGAACTCTGCCCACCCGCCGCGTGTTGTTGCGCGGGTCGAACGTCCACCACCGATCCCCGAGATAGACCTCCATCCATGCCGCGAAGTCCATCGGGTTCGGGTCGACGGGTACGTAAAGGTCAGGGAGGTATCCGAACACGTAGCGAGCGGGGATGTTCATGGCGCGGCAGAAGGAGATCGCCAGGTGCGCGAAGTCGCGGCAGACGCCGATCCTGTCCTTGTATACGTCGACCGCCGTGGTCAGCGGGTTGCTTGTGCCGTACTTGAACTTGATGTTGTCGTGGACCCAGTCGCAGATCGCCTGCACTCTCGCTCCGCCGGAAGGGGTCTGGCCGAAGAGCTCCCAGGCAGTGCCCATCAGCTCGTCGGAGAGGCAATATCGGCTGGGCAGCGTGAAGTGCAGAATCTCGCCCGGAAGCTCTTCCACCGGAGGCTGGCCGGCCGTCGAGGCGTCGGGGTCGGGCTGGTCGGGAACGGCGCAGATCGCGTCGTAGCGTAGGACCAGGGGTCCCTCCGGCATCACGAGGCGCTTGACGGGGTTGCCATAGATGTCGTTGTACTCATCGACCGGCACAGACGGCATGGTCGACCAGGTCTCGGTGACCAGCCGGTGGCTGGAGTCTGACCGAGGCCGGACCTGGACGGTGACGGGGGTGGGCGCGTTCACGTCGTAATTGAACTCGCAGCCAACCCGCAAATTGATCGTCTTACCTGACATCCGAATGGCGCAGACACTATAGCTGTGCCCCCCGTGAATTCTCTAGGTGCCAACTATCAGTCCAACGGCTTCTATGACGAAATGCTTGCGCCTTCGGGCGAACCTCGTCCCGCCTACCGCCGCATATACGACAGCCTGAACGCTCTGGGGCCCCGCGAGCTGGAGCGGCGGCACGACCTGGCCCTGCAGATGTTCCGCAACCACGGGATCACTTTTGCCGTCTACCCCGACGAGCAGGGGATCGAGAAAGTGTTCCCCTTCGACATCATTCCGCGCGTCATCTCAGCCCGGGCCTGGAAGCGGCTGGAGAAGGGACTGAAGCAGCGGACACACGCCTTGAACCTCTTCCTTGACGACGTGTACGGCCGCAAGCTGATCCTCACCCAGGGCGGGATCCCCGCTGAGACGGTTCTCTCCAGCCCGCTCTACATGAGGGAGGTGGAAGGTCTCCCCGTCCCGCACGGCATCCATTGCCACATCGGGGGCATCGACCTGATCAGGGACGGCAAGGGCGAGTTCTTCGTCCTTGAGGACAATCTGAGGACACCGTCAGGCGTCTCGTACGTGCTGGCGAATCGCCATGTGATGAAGCGCGTTCTGCCGGATCTCTTTGCCGGCTACCCGGTACGTCCTGTCGAGGGCTACGTCCACGAGCTCCTGCGTTATCTTCGCTGGCTGGCGCCGGAGGGTATCGACGATCCGACTGTCGTTCTCCTCACTCCCGGCATCAACAACTCCGCCTACTACGAGCACCTCTATCTCGCCAAGCAGATGGGGATCGAGCTGGTCGAGGGCACGGACCTGGTGGTCGACCAGGACCACGTGTTCATGCGGACGACCCGAGGCCTCAGGCCCGTCCATGTCATTTACAGGCGGCTCGACGACGCGTGGCTCGACCCGATCTTCGGTAGGCAGGAATCCCTGGTTGGAGTGGCAGGCCTGGTCAACGCCTACCGAGCAGGCAATGTGGCGCTCGCCAACGCCCTGGGCAACGGCGTCGCCGACGACAAGGCGGTCTACGCGCTGGTCCCCAAGATCATCAGGTACTACCTCGGCGAGGACCCAATCCTCCCGAACGTAGAGACATACCTTTGCTCGATCGACGCGGATCGGCGCTACGTCCTCGAGCACATCGAACAGCTGGTGGTCAAAACCGTCGAAGGATCGGGAGGATACGGGATGCTCATCGGCCCGGACTCGACAAAGGAGCAGCAAGAAGACTTCCGGCGGCGCATTGAAGCACGGCCCCGCAGCTTCATCGCGCAGCCGGTCGTGCCCCTGTCAGTGCAGCCGGTATTCGACGGCGGCCGGCTGCGCCCTGCCCACCAGGACCTCCGTCCATTTGTCCTCACAGGTCCCGATGTTCACGTCACGCCGGGCGGGCTCACGCGAGTCGCGCTGAAGGAGGGCTCCCTGATCGTCAACAGCTCGCAGGGCGGCGGCAGCCGGGACACGTGGGTGATGGCCGAAGACGAGGCTCAGCGGTCGGATGCTTAGCCGCGCCGCCACCTCACTTACCCTTCTTGGCAGGCATCTCGAGCGGGCTGACCACCTCGCCCGCATTCTCGGCGTTCACGTCGCTCTTTCGCTCGACCGCACAGACGAGCCCGGGCCCGAGTTCTGGACGCGGTTCATGGAGTTGGCGGGGTGGCCCGGCAGCGACACCAGGTTCCGAGACCAGGCAGTCGAGGTGGTGATCACCGGTTCCCTGGGCCCGTCAGTTCGAGCCAGCGTCGCCGCCGCCCGCCTCGCCGCCCAAGCGGTGCGCCCGTCACTGCCCAGCGAGCTGTATGAGCAGGTCAACGCGCTGCACTGGCGCGTGCAGGAATCCACGTGGAAAACCGACCTGTACCCGTTCCTCTCGGATGTGCAGCTGAGCATCAGGCTGTTTGACGGGCTGCTGATGGACACCATGCAGCACGACGAGGCTCGCGACTTCGTCCGTCTTGGCAAGTTCCTCGAGCGCACCGCGAACGTCACAGCCATCGTCACGCGTAAGACAACAGAGCTCGCTGACGCCCCTGAGGACACCCTTGAATGGTCAGCAGTGCTGAAATCCTGCTTCGCGTTCGAGTCCTACCAGTCGCGTTACTCCGGCGGCGTGACGCCAGAGAGCGTGATCGAATGCCTGCTGCTCGACCCGACCTTGCCGCGATCCGCACGCTTTTCCGCGCAGGTTGCGCTCGACTCCGTTTCCAGGATCGACGGCCCGGGGCGCCGTTCGAAGCCCAAGCGACTGCTGTCGCGGCTGCACGGCATGTTCAAGGACGCTGGCGCGAAGCTGGTGGTCGAACAGCCTCGTGAGTTCGAAACCGAGTTCAAGGGCATGCTGCGGCAGCTCGAGCTCGCGATGCGCGAGGCGTACTTCCACCCGAGCAAGGTCCCCGCCAACGTGATCGGAGACGAGGGGCGAGCGATGCCACAGCAGCAGCAATGAAGCTGGAGATCGTGCACAGCACCCACTACCGCTACACCGGCCCGATCGCCGAAACGGTGATGGAGGTGCGTCTTCGGCCGATGGATGGCAACGGCCAGCGCTGCCTCGAGTTCGACCTTGACGTGAGCTCGGGGATCAAGCCGCGGATTTACCGAGACGGCTACGGAAACAACGTCCACTACTTCAACCTGGTCCGCCCGCACACGAGGCTCAACATCACCAGCAAGTCCGTGGTCGAGACCGGTCTGACCCTTGATACAGACCCCGGCGAGAACCTGGTGCAGGACTTTCTCCGCTTCCGCTCGCCAGTCACCGATGTGCCGGGCGTCCGCGAGCTCGCCCGCCGCCACGCCGTCGCCGACCCGGCATCCGCGCACGCCACCGAGCAGGCGCTCGACGACCTCACGATGACCATCAGCCGGGAGTTCACTTACGACCGGGCGGTGACCAACGTGTACAGCGCGGTTGACGACGTTCTCGAGCTGCGTGCGGGAGTGTGCCAGGACTTCGCGCACCTGTTCATCGCCGTGGCACGGGCGATGGGCGTGCCGACCCGGTACGTAAGCGGCTACATCCATGCGCCGGGCGCCGCCACCACTGCGTCGCACGCATGGGCGGAGGCATGGCTGCCAGGCCGAGGCTGGATGGGGTATGACGCCACCCACCCCGTGAGAACATCGGAGAACCACGTCAGGCTCGCGGTGGGTAGGGACTACAGCGATGCGGCGCCGACCCGTGGCATCTATGTCGGGTCGGCGACGGGCACGATGGAAGTCAAGGTCCGGACCCGCGAGGTTTAGAAGCGTCTCCCTCGCACGTGGTCGATCGAGAAGCTGGCCGTGTCGGCGATAAGCATCACGGCCATGACGCCGGCTTCGACGGGATCGCTGACCACAACATCAGCGGCGTCAGGCACCGAGCCCGCCATGTTGGTGCAGAGGACGACGATCCCCGCCTCCCTTATCTCTCGCACAGCGGTGCTGATGTCGCCGCCCATCAAGGCGCCTGCCAGGACCAGAGCACGGGCACGGTGAAGGCGGGCCACTGCGCGAACCGCAGCCGCCAGCTGCTCTTCGCCCACCAGGGGGATCGTGTCGACTGAGATCCTCTCGCCGCGGATGTTGTGGCGATCAGCCTCAGAGATGGCGCCCTGCGCGACCATGCCCACCTGCGCTCCGCCGCCGATGACGATCACGCGCTTGCCATAAATGCGTTCGAAAGTCGGAACCGTGCTGACCTTGGTGATCCCCTCCAGGCCTTCCAGGTCGGCGATCAATCGCACCTTGTCCGGAGCGCCCGACACCTCCAGCTGCAACTCTGCCAACTTTTCCCTGTGTGCGCCGCCGGCGACGTAGGTGACGTTCGCTCCATGGCGGAAGATCGTCTCGGACAGGCGGTAGAGCACGCCTGGTTCGTCGCGCGCAGCAATCAGCAGACCAAGAACCTCGGAATCGGCCACGCGCAGAAGATAAACCCCCCCGAGCGTCCGGGGCTGAACCCTATGCGTCTGCGGCGTAAGGCCAGCGAGGGGCGCCAAGCTCGCGCGATACGCCGCGCGCGGCCTCAGTCACAGCAGCCGCGGCGCCCCGCACGAGGCCGCGCGGAAATAGGCGCTCGGTGGCATCGACGACGCCAATCGCTCCGACGGCATTTCCTCCGTGGTCGAATATCGGAGAAGCCGCACTCGATTCGCCAAGCACAGCTTCGTCACGCTCGGTGGCGACGCCCTGGTCGCGAATGGCCTTCAGCTCCTGGCGCAGAGCAGCACCGTCGAGGGTCCGCTTGGTCAGCCTTGGAAGGGGATCTGACAGCAGGTCCTCGACCACCTGCTCAGGCGAGAAAGCCAGCATCGCCTTACCCAGGGAGCTCGCGTGCAGAGGCAGCTGAAGCCCAACCTCGAGGACTCCAAACGCAGCGTCAGGCCGGAACACGTGGTGCACGACGACCACGTTCGAGCCGTGCATCACGCCGACGCGGACGGCGGCGCCGACACGCGCTGCAAGGCGGTCCGCGTAGCCGATCGAGCGTGCTCGCAGCTCGTTCAGGTCGAGGTATGAGTATCCGAGCTGCAGCAGGCCGGGACCGAGCTGGTACTTGTCTGAATGGCGGTCCTGCTCCACGAAGCCGTGAGACTGCAGCGTCTGCAGCAAACCATGGACTGTTGGGCGCGCGAGGCCCAGGCGATCCGCCAGCTCGCTCACGCCAAGACGCCTCGGGCCGCTGGCCAGCGCCTTGAGGATCGCCGTCGCCCGATCGATCGACTGGATCGATCCGCGGCGGGCTTTTTCAGAATTTTCGTCATTCGGCATTGCTGAATTCCTGTCGGTAGTGTAGACTACGGCCGTCCTTTTGAACGTGTTGGCGGGCCGCGAAGCGCTCGCCGGGGGAATGACTGAATGGTCGGGATTGTACTGGTGTCCCACAGCCTGGAGCTCGCCCGAGGGCTCGCCCACCTGACCTCCCAGGTGGCTGGAACCGAAGTGAGGATCGAGCCGGCGGGAGGCGGGCCGGGCGGCTCGCTGGGAACCACCGGTGACACCGTGCGCGACGCCATCGTTCGCGCGGATTGCGGCCAGGGCGTCGTGGTGCTGGCCGACCTCGGCAGCTCGATCCTCACCGTACGGCACCTGCTTGAAGGCGCCGCCAATGGCCACGTGCGGCTGGTCGACGCGCCTTTCGTCGAAGGTGCTGTGGCCGCTGCAGTCATGTCAGCCGCGGGCCAATCGCTTGAAGACGTGGCCCGGGCGGCCGAGGACGCGCGCGGTGCCAGCAAGTTCTGAGGTCGCTGTCGCGCTTCCCGAGGGTGTCGCCCTCCACGCCAGGCCCGCCGGGGCATTCGTGAAGACTGCCCTGAGGTTTCAATCAAGCGTTACCGTCGGTTCGAACGGAAAGCTTGCTAACGCCAAGAGCATTCTCGCCGTGCTCGCGTTGGGTGCGGTCGGCGGAACAGTTCTGCGGCTAAGCGCCGAAGGCGACGACGCAGCGGCCGCGCTAGACGCGCTCGCGACCTGCGTCAGCAACCTGACCGAGTAAAGCCTCCACCGCAAGCTTCTCCGATTCGTCGAAGCGCAGCGCTCGAACACGCTCCCGAACCTCGCCGACTCGCGCCGCTGCAACGCTCAGCTCGCCTGCGCCAAGCCCGACCAGGATCGGCATCGCCACCGCATCTGAAGCTGCCTCACCACACACGTCGACAGGAATCCCGGCATCGCTGGCCGCGCGAATCGTCATATCAATAAGACGCAGGACTCTGACGTCAGTCACCGGAGCCGACTTGGATTGTTCGCGATCCAATCCCAGGACCATCTGCGTCAGGTCGTTCGTCCCAATGCTGAGGAAGTCAACCTCCTTTGCGATCTCCGCGGCCCGGCGCGCTGCGTCGGGCGTCTCGATCATCGCGCCAAGCGCGGGTCTAGGGCGGCCATCCAGCACGGCTGTGAGCGCTGCATGCACCTCGAGTACCTGCGCAGGACTGGTGATCAGCGGCACCAGGATGCGGAGCCTCGTCTTGCTGCCGGCTTCGAGAACCGCCGAAAGCTGCGCCTTCAGCGCTTCGGGTGCGTGCAGCATCAGCTCGACTCCGCGCTCTTTGGTACCACGCAGAAAGGGAGGAGTCTTGTCGCCCCCGAAGTCGAGCAGGCGAACTGTCGCGATGCGACCTGACAGCTCGGCAAGGATTGGTGTCAGGAACCTGACCTGCTGCTCCTGAGGCGGCCACGAGGGCGCGTCGAGGAAGAGCAGCTCTGTGCGAAGAAGGCCAATCCCTTCAGCCCCCTGTGCGAGCGCTTCGAGCACCTCGGCCACGCTCGCAGCATTCCCGAGGATGCTGACACGGTGGCCGTCCCCGGTGATGGCAGGCTCGTCGCGATGGGTGACTGCACGATCTCGCGCTCGCTGCCTGACAGCAATCGATTCGCGAGCTTGCGCCAGGCGCGCCGGACTTGGGAAACGCACGACGACGCTGGCGTCACCGTCAAGGACCACCTCCTCCCCATCTTCGACCTCGAGCAGCTCAGGTCCCACCCCCACCACCATTGGCAGGCCGAGCGAGCGAGCGACGATCGCCGCGTGGGCGGTCACCCCGCCCCGGGCGAGCGCGACACCCCGGACGCCTGACAGCTCGGCGACGTCCGCAGGACCAAGGCTGTCGGCGACCAGCACTCCGCCCGTCCGGTCGAGGCGCACGCCGCCTGCGTGTGCCGCCGCTCGCCGCCCAAGGCTCCGAACATCGTCAGCGCGTTCCGCCAGCATTGGATCGTCGAGCAGCGCCAGCTCGGCGGCACTTTCCTCAGCAGCGTCTTGCAACGCGACCTGTGCCGTTATTCCAGACGCCAGCACAAGGCGTTCGAGGCTTGCCTCCAGGCTCGGGTCTTGCGCCATCAGAACGCCGGTCTCGACGATGTCGGCCTCAGCCGCGCGTCCATCGCTGCGCAGGGAGTCAGCGATTGATTGGAGCTCGGCGGCGGCTGACGCAAGCGCTCCGCGTGCTTTGATCAGCTCGGCTGCTCGATCACTCTCAGAAACAGGCAGCCCAACCGACGCTGCAGACCTTTGGCCGATCACCACAGCACGCCCCGTTGCGATCCCGGGGGCGGCGCTCACGCCACGCAGGGCGCGCTCACTCATTTTGCGATCAGGCCGAAGCGGCTACCGCTCTCTGAAGGGCCCGCATGATGAGAGCTGTCGAAGTCGCTCCCGGGTCCTGGTGCCCGACCGACCTCTCACCGAGGTACGAGGCGCGACCCTTGCGAGCCTGCAATGGGATGGTCGCCCGCATGCCCGCCTCTGCTGCGCTTGCGGCGTCCTCAATAGCTTGTGTCAATGTGTCGCCCGCAGCGATGCGCTCGCGCAGCGTCTCGACAGCCGGCTCGAGGGCATCGACCATCGTCTTGTCACCCAGCGACGCAGTGCCGAGGTCCTTCACCGATGCGAGCGCGGCGGCGAGGACCTCCACGAGCTGAGGGCCATCGAATGCGGCCTGGTCCCCAAGCGTCCGACCACCGCTGCGGAGCGCCGAACCCCACAGCGGACCGCTTGCCCCGCCAACAGTGGAGACCAGGGTGCGGCCCGCCAGCACGAGAAGCTTTCCGGGCGACAATCCGGCGTCAGCCGCCAGTGCCTGGACGACGGCCTCAAATCCCCTCGCCATGTTGATGCCGTGGTCGGCGTCACCGATGGCGGCGTCGAGCTGGACCAGGTGGTCCCGCTCGGCGCGCACCGATGCTTCGATCTCACGCATCCATGAGGTGATGGTGGTCGCGTCCATGATCTTTTCGATGATCAAGGTTAGTGTTACGCCCTCCAGCGGAGCGCGGGCGTGTGCACTGGCGCATCCCAAAGCTTGGTCAGCTCGTCGTCGAGCTCGAGCACTGTTAGCGAAGCCCCAGCCATCTCGAGCGAAGTGATGTAGCTGCCGACCAGGTTGCGCGTCGGGTTGAGGCCTGCCTTGCGAAGCCTGGCGTCGACCTCACCATATAGAAGGTAGAGCTCGAGCAAGGGCGTGCCGCCCATGCCGTTGACGAAGACGAGCAGATTGCCGCCCCTCTTGGGCTTGAGGTCCGAGATCACCGCCTCGACCATAACGTCGACCACCTCAGAGGCGGGGCCGAGCGCTCCACGGCGGCGTCCAGGCTCACCGTGGATCCCGATTCCGAACTCGATCTCCCCCTCAGGCAGCTCGAAGATCACCTTGCCCGCAGCCGGCGGGATGCAGGACGAAAGCGCCACACCGAAAGAACGGGCTCGATCGTTGACGCGCTTGACGGTGTCGGTCACCTTGGTAAGGTCCGCGCCGGCTTCGGCAGCTGCGCCGGCAATCTTTTCGGCGAGGACAGTCGCCCCCACGCCGCGCCGGCCGGCTGTGTACAGCGAGTCCTGAACCGCAACGTCGTCATCGATGACCACCGATGTGACTTTGATGCCCTCGTCCGCAGCGTCTTCCGCCGCCAGCTTGAAGTTGAGGATGTCGCCTGTGTAGTTCTTGACGATATGGACCACTCCGGCGCCGCCGTCGACAGCCTTGGTGGCAGCAAGCATCTGGTTCGGCACCGGTGAAGTGAATACCTCGCCCGGTGCTGCTGCATCGAGCATGCCGAGGCCGACGAAACCGCCGTGGAGGGGCTCGTGCCCGGAACCTCCGCCAGAGATGAGGGCCACTTTGCCCTTTCGCGGGGCGTCCTTGCGAACGACGATCTGGGCTGCCGCGTCGTATCGGAGCAGGTCGCCATGAGCCGCGGCCAGGCCGACCAGCGACTCCTTGACGACGTCTGCGGGATCGTTGAGGAACTTGCGCATCTGATTGGTGCTGACTGCCATTTTGTTTGCTCTCCTCTTAATGTGCGCCGGCGACCCTAGCGTGCCCCGGCGGGTACTGCGTCTTCGTGGCTGACGGCTTCGCGGATCGGCCGCTCGACCATCCGCGGGTTGGCAAGGAAGTCGTACAGGAAAGCCGCGCCCGCTGCGCCCACCAGTCCGGGGATCAGGTAGACGGGAACGTACTGGGTCCAGAACGTGGCGCCGCCCGCAATCGCCTGCACCAGCTCGGGTCCGAATGCGCGAGCCGGGTTCAATGAGGCGCCGGTCACCGGACCGAAGACGAGGATGATTCCGACGACCGCTCCGCCGATAACGATCCCGGCGAGAGTCCCCGGCGAGCGCGAGTCGACGATGCCGAGGATCGCAAAGATGAGCAGCCCGGTGCCGAGTGCCTCCGCCAGGGCGGCCTGGAGGTAGTAGCTGCTCGACGCGTCGGACGCGAAGTGGGTCTGACCCATCCCGAAAGTGACCGCATTCGCGCCGAAGACTCCCCAGATGGCGAAGGCGCCCAGGATCGCGCCTGCAAACTGCGCCACCCAGTAGATCGGAAGCTCTCTCCACGGGAACCGCTTGGTTACGGCAAGAGCGAATGTCACAGCTGGATTGATGTGGCAGCCAGACACCTTGCCGATTGCATAGACGAGGGCTGTGATGATGAAACCGAACGCGAAGCTGATCGCCAAGAGGTCGGCCTCTGTGACGGCCGGTACAGCCTTGCCTGCCAGCGTGAGCGTCGCGATCACCGAACCCGGCCCGACGAGGACCAATGCCGCTGTGCCAAAGAACTCCGCCAGCGCTCGTTGAAACGTGGAATACATCGCTCTTCCGACCCCCTATTTATCTGACTTGTGTTCGACATTGTCGAACTGATTTCACAAACCGTAGTCCTGCCCGGGTCGTTTGTCAACAGATTTCTTTGGCGAGGCGCCATGTTCGTCTGGCACCAAGCCCAGTGGGCACATTTTGTTTGCAACATCCAGGCTTATGCCGGCGGAGATGCCCTAGTCTTTGCTGCGATGTCCAAATCGCGCCCGGCGATCATCGGAATTGCCAGGGGAGGTCCCCCGACTTAAGCGCACTCGCTGATGTCGTTGGACCTCCCGGCCAACAGAAGGCCCGGAGGTTTTTTTATGCCCAGCCCTACCGCCGCCAACCAACAGAACGGCGCCGCGAGGCGAATCGTGGTGTACGACACCACGCTGCGCGATGGCGCCCAGGGGCCGGCTGTCTCGTTCTCCGTTTCGGACAAGTTGCGAATCGCGCGGGCGCTGGACGAGCTTGGTTTCGATTACGTCGAGGGCGGCTTCCCGGGGTCCAACCCGAAGGATGAGGAGCTTTTCGCAAGCCTGAAGGCACACCCGATGAAGCGAGCCCGGCTCGCTGCATTCGGTGCCACACGGCGTGCCGGCGGCACGTGCGAGGACGACGCCAACCTCAAAGCGCTGACGGAGAGTGGAGCCGCCACCTGGACCCTTGTCGGCAAAACCGATCCGTGGCAGGTGAGCGCGGTGCTGGAAACGACACCCAACGAGAACCTGGCGATGATCCGGGAGTCGGTCGGTTACGGCGTCGGACTCGGTCGTGAGGTGGTCTTCGACGCCGAGCATTTCTTCGACGGTTTCGCCCGCGACGCCGAGTACGCCGTGGAGGCGTGCCTGGAAGCCGCGCGGTCGGGAGCGAGCTGGGTGGTGCTGTGCGACACGAATGGCGGCTCCCTGCCTGCCGAGATCAGGCGTGGGGTCGAGGCAGTCCGGCGAGCGGTTGGCGAGCTCGACCGACCGGTCGGGGTGGGAATCCATTGCCACAACGACTGCGAGCTGGCGGTGGCCAACACGCTGGCGGGCGTCGCTGCCGGCGCAGACATGGTGCAGGGAACCATCAACGGATACGGCGAGAGGTGTGGCAACGCCAACCTTGTATCGGTCGTCGCCAACCTTGTCCTGAAGCTCGGGATCGAAGCCCTCGATCAAAACTCCCTATCGCGCTCGACTGACCTTTCGCGGACTGTGGCAGAGATCGCCAACCTTGCCCTGCCCCTTCAGCAACCGTTCGTCGGCTACGGCGCATTCGCGCACAAGGGGGGCCAGCACGTGGCCGCAGTGCTGAAGCACAGCGATGCCTATCAGCACATCGACCCGAGTCTCGTCGGCAACGAGCCGCACGTGCTCGTCTCCGAGCTGTCAGGTCGAGGCAACATCCTCGCCAAGGCGCGCGAGTTCGGTCTTGAGCTGGATCGCGACGATCCTCAGACGCGGTGGCTGGTGCAGCACCTCAAGGAGCTGGAGCATCGCGGCTACTCGTACGAGGCCGCCGACGCTTCTTTTGAGATGCTGCTGCGCAGGCTGCAGCCCGACTACACGGCCCCGTGGACGGTGGCCGACTTCACCACCATGGTCCGCAAGGACGGCGGAAACGTCCACGCGGAAGCGACTGTGAAGGTGGAGGTCGGCGGCGTGGTCTATCACACCGCGGCATCTGGAAACGGACCTGTCAACGCGCTTGACGCCGCGTTGCGCAAGGCGCTCAGCCCGAAGTTCCCGGACCTCAAAGGCGTGAGTCTTCACGACTACAAGGTGAGGATTCTCGACGGGGCTGCAGGCACCGGCGCGACGACGAGGGTGCTCATCGAGTCAGGACGGGGGCCCAAGCGTTGGACGACCGTCGGCTGCTCCAGCAACATCATCGAAGCGTCACTCGCTGCCCTCGTCGATTCGTTTGAGTACGCCCAGTTTTCGAAGACCCGCGCCAGGGCTTGACCAGCCGCCCTCGCGCTCGACCCACCAAGGGCCCTTTTATCTTCCCTGCCAGGGGGGGAAGGGAGCGTGCGCGCCAGGCCATTCCGCCAGAGCTCAGGCGCGACGTGCGGATGCTCGGCGAGGTTCTCGGCCAGGTCGTCGCCGAGTCAGGCGGCAAAGAGCTGCTTCGCGACGTCGAGGCGCTGCGGCGATTGGTGATCCTGGCACGCGACGAGGCCGGCTACGAGCGCCGCGCCGAAAAGCTCGTTGCGTCGTGGTCTCTCCAGCGCGCGGAGTCCGTGGCCAGAGCCTTTGCTTGCTACTTCCACCTGGCCAACCTGGCCGAAGAACACCACCGCGCAAGGGTGCTGCGCGAGCGCGACCAGGGTCCCAGGCCCCTTCCCGAATCCCTGGCCGCCACCGTTGCCGAGCTCACATCCCGCCACGGTGCGCGCCGTTTGCGCAAGGTCCTCTCGAATTTCGAGGTTCACCCGGTATTCACCGCCCATCCGACCGAGGCTCGTAGGCGAGCCGTGGTGACCGCGATTCGCCGAGTCGGCGAGCAGCTTGACCGGCTGGATGACAGGACTCGCTCGGAAGGCGAGCGATTCGAAGCAAAACGCCGGCTCGTCGAGGAGATCGACACCCTTTGGCGCACCGGCCAGCTTCGCCAGACGCAAGTGCAGCCACTGGATGAGGTCCGCTCGGTGATGGCCGTTTTCGACGAGACCCTCTTCCTGGTGGTTCCGGAGATCTACCGGGCCCTGGATCGAGCTTTGAGCCCGGCCGACTCAGGCCGCCGCCCACCGCTGGCCCCTCCCTTCCTTCGATTTGGCAGTTGGGTCGGTGGCGATCGGGACGGCAACCCGTCGATCACCGCCGGGGTGACGGCGGCGACGATGCTGATCCAATCAGAGCACGTTCTGATCGCCCTCGAGAACGCGACCGGCCGGGTTGGTAGGGCACTCACGGCCGACGCGGCGACCACGCCCCCAAGCGCCGCATTGCGGCGCCGTTTGTCAGCTCTGCGCCAGTCCGAGCCTACCCGGTTCAGCGAGCTCGAGAAGCGTTCACCTTCGGAGCAACATCGCCAGTTCCTGATTCACGTCGCCGACCGCATTCGCATCACCCGTTTGGGTGATGCAAAGCAAGCGTACCGCTCGGCAGCCGAGCTGCTCGATGACTTGCGAATTGCGCAGCTGTCGCTTGCTGCCGCGGGCGCGGAGCGGCTGGCGTACGGGGAGCTGCAGCACGTCATCTGGCAGGCGGAAACGTTCGGCTTTCACCTGGCTGAGCTCGAGGTACGGCAGCACAGCCTCGTCCACTTGCGGGCGCTGGCGGAAGTGCGAGCTGGAGGGCGCCGGTCGCCCGAGACGCAAGAGGTACTGGATACGCTTGGCGCTATCGCCTCGGTGCAGGCTCGGTTCGGCAGCGACGCCTGCCGGCGCTACATCGTGAGCTTCACCCGCGACGTCGAGGACATCACGGCGGTGTACAACCTTGCCGATCATGCGACGGGAGGAGTCGCTCCAACCCTCGAGGTGATCCCCCTTTTCGAAACCGTCGCCGACCTGCGCCGCTCGGCCGCGGTGATGGAGGCGCTGATCAAGCTCAAGCCAGTGCGCCGCCGGCTGGCTGAGGGCGACAGGCGAATGGAGGTCATGCTCGGCTATTCGGACTCGACCAAAGAGGTTGGTCCGCTTTCGGCCACGCTCGCGCTCCACGACGCACAGGCCGAGCTGACTGCGTGGGCAGCGAAGCGTGGCCTCAGCCTCACTCTTTTTCACGGACGCGGCGGCGCCCTTGGACGAGGTGGCGGTCCGGCGAACCGCGCGGTGCGAGCGCAAGCCCCCGGCTCGGTCGGCGGCCACTTCAAAGTCACCGAGCAGGGCGAGGTGATCTTTGCGCGCTACGGCAACCGGGCAATCGCAAGGCGCCACCTGGAGCAGGTGGCGTCTGCGGTGCTGGAGGCCTCAGCGCCGAGAGGTGCGACCCGATCGAAGCCGCCCGCGGAACGTTTCCGCAAGCTCGCCGGCCAGGTCGATGTTGCAGCGCGCGCTGCTTACCAGGAGCTTGTCGGGGCCGACGGTTTTGAGGAATGGTTCGCCAAGATCAGCCCGATCGAGGAGCTGAGCCGGATGCGCATCGCCTCACGGCCGGCGCGCCGCGGAGGTGGTCACAGCCTTGACGACCTTCGCGCCATCCCATGGGTGTTCGCCTGGTCGCAGATGCGACTCAACCTGCCGGGCTGGTACGGCTTGGGGAGCGGCCTGGCAGCGGCCCGCCTTGAGGACCTGCAGCGGGCTTATGCCTCATGGCCTCTCTTCAACGTGATGCTGGACAACGCAGAGATGAGCCTGGCCAAGACTGACAGAAGAATCGCCATCCGCTACCTGAACCTCGGACACGATCGCGCGCTTGCTGGGCTGCTGCTGCACGAATATGACCTGACAAAAGATCGGGTGCTGGCAGTGACAGGACACAAGCGTCTCCTGCAGGACCGGCGGGTGCTGTCGTGGGCGATCGAGCTGCGCAATCCCTACGTCGATGCGCTGTCCCACCTTCAGCTGCGAGCGCTCCGCGCTCTGAGGGCCAAGGGTCCCGGCGCGCGCGAGCGAGCGGTGGCCGAGAGGTTGTTCCTGCTGACTGTGAACGGGGTCGCGGCCGGCCTTCAGAACACAGGCTAGGCCCCGACTGTGTTCCAACCTTCGCAGCGAGTCCGCGAACAGGCAGAATTCGCCAGATGAAGCGCAGCGCCGCGGAAGAGGAGGCAATCGCGCACGCGGGCGATCGGATGCACCCAGAACGCCACCCCGCTGATAGCGATTCCGTGGTGGTGCTCGACCAGGTGGTGAAGCGCTTCGGATCCGTGGTCGCCGTCGACAAGCTCAACCTGGAGATCCGCCGCGGTGAGTTCTTCAGCATGCTGGGGCCGTCGGGCTGCGGCAAGACCACAACCCTTCGCATGATCGGCGGCTTCGAGGCGCCGACTGAGGGAATGGTCATGCTCGATGGGCAGGACGTCACCGACCTCCCCGCTTACCGCAGAAACGTGAACACGGTCTTTCAGTCCTATGGGCTGTTCCCGCACCTGAACGTCTTCGACAACGTCGCCTTCGGCCTCCGCAGGCAAAGAGTTGCCCCCAAGGAAGTTGAGCGGCGCGTGAATGAAGCGCTCGAGCTTGTGAGCCTGGCCGGCTACGGGAAGCGGCGGCGGGCGCAGCTTTCAGGCGGCCAGCAGCAGCGCGTCGCCCTGGCTCGCGCTCTCGTCAACCGGCCCCAGGTCTTGCTCCTTGACGAGCCTCTGGGGGCCCTCGACCTCAAGCTGCGCAAGCAGATGCAGCTGGAGCTGAAGCGCATCCAGAGGGAAGTCGGGATCACATTCGTGTTCGTCACCCACGACCAGGAGGAGGCGATGACGATCTCCGACAGGATCGCGGTGATGAACAAGGGCAGGATCGAGCAGCTGGGCCCGCCGGAAGACGTGTACGAGCGGCCCGCGACCGAGTTCGTGGCGGAGTTTCTCGGAGCCTCGAACCTTCTTGACGGCGTCTACCGCGGCAGCCAGGACGATCTGGGACTCGTCGAGCTGGACAGCGGAGCCCGGATCCAGATTCCCTACGATCCACAGCTTCTGGACGGTGAGCGCGTGCGGGTCGGCGTGCGGCCGGAGAAGATCCACGTCCTCCCGGCAGGGGTGGTGCCCACCCCCACCCAGAACGTGATTGCGGGTACCCTACGGAGCGCGGTCTTTGCGGGGGTCAGCTTTCAGTACTTCTTCCAGACGCAGGAGGGCCGGGAGATGTCGGCATTCGACCGCAACGCGAGCGGAGGCGCGGTCGCCCGCCCAGGCGAGGCCGTTCACCTGGCTTGGGCTCCGGAACACACTTTCGTGATCCCGCTGGACTTGCCGGCAGCGGAACAGCAAGTTCAAGTTAGAGGAGAGGAATGAGCACCGAGAAAGAGCTTCCGTTCTACATGGACCCGTCGTTCTTGCGCGGATTGACACAGAAACGCATCTCCCGGCGGACCGCCCTCCAGGGGGCCGGCTACGCCAGCCTGGCCGCCGCTCTGGCCGCATGCGGTATCGGGAGCGGCAACCAGCCCGCCGCGCACACGAACTGGGTGTGGGACAAAGCGACTAAGACGGGCACCCTCGACTTCGCAAACTGGCCGCTCTACATCGATATTGTCGAGGAAAAAGGCAAGCCCACCACGTACCCCTCGCTGGAGCAGTTCACCAAAGAGACGGGGATCAAGGTCACCTACAGCGAGCCGATCCAGGACAACGACAGCTTCTTCGCCAAGGAAGCGCCGCTGCTCCAGCAGGGCACACCGATCGGCTTCGACATCATCGTCGTGACCAACGGCATCTTCCTGACGCACTACATGGAAAAGAAGTGGTTCACCGAGCTCGACCCGACGAAGCTTCCCAACTTTGCGGCGAATGCGGCGCCACGCGTCCAGGCTCGCGCTTTCGACCCCGGCAACAAGTTCACCATCCCCTGGCAGTCTGGTTTCACCGGCATCGGCTACAACCCCAAGCTCACGGGGCGGGAGATCACGAGCTTCAACGACCTGTTCGACCCCAAGTTCAAGGGCAAGGTCGGAATGTTCAGCGAGAACCAGGACACCGGAACGATGGCCCTGCTCGGGCTGGGAATCAAGGTGGAGAGCTCGACCCCGGCGGACTGGCAGAAAGCCGCCAACAAGCTCAAGGAGCAGAAGGACTCGGGCGTAATTCGTAAGTACTACGACCAGAGCTACATCGACGCCCTGAGCAAGGGCGACACGTGGATCAGCATGGCTTGGTCCGGCGACATCTTTCAGGCCAACCTGTCGGCAGGCAACCAGGACCTCAAGTTCGTCATCCCGCAAGAGGGAGGCGTGATCTGGACCGACAACATGGCAATTCCGGTGGGCGCCGCTCACCCGTTTGACGCCATCACCTACATGGACTGGGTGTACCAACCCAAGGTGGCTGCCACGCTGGCTGAGTACATCGAATACATCACGCCGGTGCCCAGCGCAAAGCAGGCAATCGAGGCGGATGCAGCCGCGGCGACCAACCCGGATGACAAAGCGGCGCTTCAGGAAGCCGCCGAGAGCCCGCTCATCTTCCCGTCCGCCGACGTGCTCGCCAAAACCTCCTACTACCGCGTACTGACTCCCAGCGAGACCACGCAGTGGAACGACACCTTCAACGCAGTCATCTCGGCCTGATCGCGTAGCCCTACGGGTGGGGGCTCAAGTCGCTGCCAGGCGGCCGGCGCTCAGCTCCCGGTGGGGAAGAGCGCTGGCGCCTTACCTGCTGATCCTGCCGGGAGGCGGCTGGATGTTTCTCTTCTTCCTGCTGCCGATCCTCACCCTCGGCATCATGTCGCTGCAGTCTGGCGATTTCTTCAACGGGTTCGCATTCACCTGGAACTTCGGTAACTACTCCCGTGGGATCAGCGTCTACTCAGAGCAGTACCTGCACGCCATCGAGTACGGCGGCGCGGCGACCATCGTCGCACTCGTTGTCGCGTATCCGGCCGCCTACTGGATCGCATTCCACGCCGGCCCGCGTAAGTCCTCTTACCTGCTGGCCATCCTGCTTCCATTCTTCGTGTCGTTCGTCATCCGCACTCTGTCGTGGGGAACACTGCTTGCCGACGAAGGTCCTTTGTTCGGCCCTCTCAAGTCGGCCCACCTTCTACCTCTCGACTTTCGCGTCCTGGCCACGCCGGTCGCAGTGACCGGAGGACTTGCTTACACCTTCTTTCCATTCATGCTGCTTCCTGTTTACGCGTCGTTGGAGAAGATCGACCGCGGCCTGGTCGAAGCAGCCCAGGACCTGTTCGCCAATCGCTTCGAGGTGCTCCGGCGGGTGATCGTCCCGCTCTCTCTCCCAGGCGTGTTTGCAGGGGTGCTTCTGACCGGCATTCCGGCGGTAGCCGATTACGTCAACCAGGACCTGCTCGGGGGTGTCGGCACGACGATGGTCGGACGGGTGATCGAGCGGCAGTTCATTGTCAGCCTCAACTATCCGCAGGCCGCTGCCCTCGCATTCGTTTTCATGCTAGGCCTGCTGGCGACGCTCCTCCTTTACCAGCGCATCTTCGGCACTGAACAGATCATGGGCGACTGACGGTGAACGACACTGCGTTGCGGGCGGCCACTAAAGGTGGGGTGGCGAGGCCACGAGCGCGGACCAGTGGAAGTTGGTGGCACCGGCTGGAACGACTGCTATTGCCCGCCTACACGCACCTGGTTCTGCTGTGGCTTTTCGCTCCGATCGCCGTGATGACCATTTACGGGTTCAACGACACTCACGGCAGGTTGAACATCGTGTGGTCCGGCTTCACGCTCAAATGGTTCGCCGACCCGTTCGGCGTCACCGCTTTGACCAACGCCGTATACACATCCCTCCTGTCGTCCACGATCGGTGCGGCCATCTCAACTGTCCTGGGCACGATGATCGCGCTCGCCTCTCATCGATACCACTTCCGCGGCAGGACGCTGCTCGACGCGGTGATGGTCATGAACATCGCAGCGTCCGAGGTGGTGATGGGCGCCGCGCTCCTCACTCTCTTCCTCGCCGCCAACGTTCCCCTCGGGTTTCTCACCATCGTCCTGGCCCAGGTCATGTTCTCCATCCCCTTCGTCGCCATCACCGTGCGAGCGCGACTGGTGGGTTTCGATAACTCGCTCGAAGAAGCCGCGCAAGACCTCGGCGCCTCGCCACTGACGACGTTCACGCTGGTCACGCTTCCGATCATCTTTCCGGGCGTACTGGCGGCCGCATTGCTCGCCTTTGCGCTCTGCCTTGATGACTACGTGATCACCAGCTTCGTGTCCGGCACCACCCAGACATTTCCTCTCTGGGTCTACGGGGCGACCCGGTTGGGGGTGCCGCCCCAGGTCAACGTGATCGGCACTTTCATATTCCTTGCCGGCGCATTGCTCTCGATCAGCTTCGCCGTGATTCGCAGCTGGCGCAACCGCCAGCTGGCTCGCGAGTCAGCCCTTTGACGCCGCGCATCGGCGGCATGTACGGCCCCGACGTAACGTTCCTCGGCGTCGAGCGGTGCGACCTCGACGAGCCATCGACGTTCGCGGGTGCCGACGTTGTGATCATCGGCGCACCCTACGACGCCGGCGCCTCGTACAGAGCCGGTGCGCGCTTCGGTCCCAAGGTCATACGCATCACCGACTACAACCCCCACGATGCCTCCCGGCCGCACCTGGCGCTGCGCGTGGATCCGCTGCGCGACCTGCGCGTGGTCGACGCCGGTGATATCGAGATGCCCGGCGTTGAAGCCAGGGTGCCGATCGATGCGCTCGAGACGGCTGTGCGCACCGCTGCGGAGGCGGGCGCCATCCCCGTCATCCTCGGAGGAGACCACACCATCACCTGGCCTGACGTCACAGGCGTCGCGCGCGCCAAGGGATGGGGCCGCGTCTCGGTGATCCACTTCGACGCCCACGCCGACACTGGCGAGACTCAGTTCGGCAGCTTGATCGGCCACGGCCTTCCGATGCGGCGCCTCATCGAGTCGGGAGCATGTCGAGGCGACCGATTCATCCAGATCGGTCTTCGCGGTTACTGGCCGGAGCCGGAGACGCTTCAGTGGATGGCCGAGCAGAGGATGCACTCGTTCGAGATGAACGAGGTGGTTCGCCGCGGCCTCGACAGCGTCCTCGAAGAAGCTTTCGCCATCGCGGTCGACGATTGCGAAGGGGTTTTCGTTTCCGTCGACGTCGACGTCGTCGATCCCGGCATGGCGCCGGGCACCGGCACCCCCGAACCGGGAGGCTTCACTTCCCGCCAGCTGCTCGACGCGGTGAGGCGGATCGCCATCGAGCTGCCTGTGTTGGGCATGGACGTTGTAGAGGTATCACCTCCTTACGACGCCGCCGAGATCACCGCGTTCCTCGCCAACCGTGTGGTGCTTGAGATGCTTTCAGGCATCGCGTACCGCAGGAAGGGCGGCACATGGGCTTCGATTCCGAAGGCGCTTCTCGAGGGACGTTCATGAAAGACGTGCTCCCGTTGCTGAAAGCACAGCAGGAGACCGAGAGGGCTTTCCTCGCAGAGGCTGAGGTCAAGCCAGATCCGCCTGAAGGCTGGTCCGCGGCGATGATGTTCTTCCACATCGCGAAATGGCGCGAGCATTTATGGGATGCGCTGGCGGGCGCCAGCGAGGGACGGCCCGTCGACGCGCCCACGGGCAGCATCGATGAGCTCAATGACAGAGAGATGCAGGGCGCCGCCGGTGTCTCACTGGCGGAAGCGGCGGCGCACTCAGATGCAACGCTCATCTCCCTCATCGCCATGTTGGAAACCATGGGCGATGTGCCTTTCGACTGGTATGCGGCTGCGACTGTGGGCGAGGCGATGGTTCGCAACAGCTACGTGCATCCTCGCAACCACATTGCAGACCATTACCGGCGCGAAGGCGATGAGGCGCGCAGCCAGCAGCTACTGGAGGAGTCTGCCTCAGAGATGCGGCACGCCGAGGCACCGGGCCACATCCTTGGAGGAGTGCTCTACAACCTGGTCGGAATGCGCGTCGCCGAGGACCGCCTCGACGAGGCGCTCTCTTTGCTGGAGGAAGCCCTGCCTATGCGGCCCGACCTGAAGGCGACTGCCGCCGCCGATCCCGACCTCGACTCATTGCGCGATGCACCGCGCTTTCGAGCGTTGATCGAGGGCTGATCAGCCCAAATAGGGTTTGACGAGCTTGGCGAGCTCCTCGAGACGCGCCA
>Ga0193719_10000178_pt1 | contig 21654 bp, 17 predicted proteins | sample U2a2metaG_FD_160103 | JGI IMG/M metagenome (GOLD analysis project Ga0193719, IMG submission 160103) | Soil microbial communities from a riparian zone of the East river system, Colorado, United States - U2a2 | ecosystem: Environmental > Terrestrial > Soil > Riparian zone | place: USA: East... | reverse complement strand
GCCGCCAAGGTGCGGGTCGCTCAACCTTCGCTCAGCCAACAGATTCGAAAGCTGGAGGCGGAGGTCGGTCAGCCGTTGTTCGATCGGCTGCCGCGTTCAGTTGTGCTGACCGAAGCGGGCCGTTGTTTGATGGATTACGCGCGACAAATTCTGGCGTTGATCGGCGATGCCCGCCGTTGCGTTGACGAACTCAAGGATGAAGTGGCCGGTAAGGTGGCGGTGGGCGCGATTCCCACGATCGCGCCATATGTGCTCCCGGAATTGGTGGTGAAATTTCAAACACATTATCCCCAAGTGACCCTTGAGGTCGTGGAAGACGTGACCGACGGCATCACCCGACGGATTGAAGCGGGCGAGCTGGATGTCGCGCTGGCGTCCACTTGCCAGCCAAGTCCAAGTCTGCGGCGCGAATCCGTGGGTGCCGAGCCATTGCTTGCGTTGGTGCCGGAAGGACATCCCCTGGCAAAGAAGGATCTCGTGGAATTCGACGATCTCAAATCGCAGAGATTTCTACTTCTCCACGAGATGCATTGCCTGTCGCAACAGGTGAATCATCTGCTCGAGTCCCGTCGTCTTCGGCCGGAGATCGCACTGGCCGGCAGCCAGCTCAGCACCATCGCAAACATGGTCGCGGCGTCGATTGGCGTTTCAATTGTGCCCCAAATGATGGTGAAACACCACGCCACGCCCGGATGCGTCAGCTTGCCCTTTGCTCCGCCGGTTCCGGAGCGGGAGCTGAATCTTCTGTCCAATCCGCGCCGATTTCAGAGCAAGGCGGCCGCAGCGTTCCGTCGGGAAGCTGCGGCTGCCTTGTCAGCAAAGGATTTGTCGATCACTCCTGGGGCCGAGGAGTGACGTTCTTATCGCATTCTTTCCAGCGCCATTGCTACCAGTGATAGCATCGGCCAGACGACGAGAATCAGAATTACTCCAAAGCCTGCGAGCTCGGGCCCATAATGCGGGCGCGCCCTGTGCACGTATCGTTCCTCGAGGAACCGCGAAATCCGCTGTCCAATCGGCATTCTAGTTTCCATGTGATCTTGTTCTCCTCTAATGGTTGTCTTTGTTGGTTGATGAAAAAGTAAAGCTTACGGGTACAGGTTCCCCAAAAAGGTCTCGTTGGGTGAGACCAAGAACGCCGAAGTTCTTAACGGCGCGTTACAGATGACCCGGAACCTGGCCGAGCTGATCGGCTAATTGTGTTCCAGAACCGGTCGTTTCCCCTGGTTCTTCCCATCCTTAAACCTGGACCGTTCACACAGTGAACTGGCCACAGTCTGGTCGTCAGTTGAAATACTTTATGCGTCTAGTTGCGATAGGTTTTGCCTATTCTGGACCTGAAACAGGAGCCGCAGTCACCGACAGCGGCTACAGATCGACGCCGGCTACGGGGTTCGGGCGCGACAAACAATCAAAAGTAAGAATGGAGCGATTGGGAGGAGCGACATGGAAGGTAAAGCCGCGAGGGTAGGGGCGAGCAAGCGGGAACGCGAGCGAGTTTCAATTAAGAAGACGTATCGAGCATTGTGCCGCGGCACTTTGAGCTGCCGCAGTGGCAGGCGTATTCCTTTTTTGATTCTTCTGTGATCGGTTCGTCGATCTCCAGCGCGTAATCGTAAAAGAGTTCCTCTCCGGCCTGGATATCGCGCATCGCATCGATGAATATGCGGTCGTCTTCCTCGGCGGCTTCACAGTTTGGATCGCAGGAATGGTTGATCCAGCGCGCGTCGTTGCCGCCAATCTCTGGATTGATTACCTGACCGTTATCCAGGCCAAAATTGAATGTGTGTGGGTCGTTCTCGTCGTTGGGAGCGGCTTCCCAGGAGGTGCGTTCGCCGGTGTATTCGATAATGCGAGTGCCTTTGGGAATGAACTGCGTAGCGTAAACGCCGCGTCCGTGCACGGCGGACTGGCGAACCTCGATTCGTACGGTCCGCTTTTGAGTTTTGCCTTTCTTCGCCATCGAGAGAATTAAGCAGGAGGACGTGAAAAGTAGGAAGGAAGAAGTAGAAATGGAGCGACTGGGAGGAGCGACATAGAAGGTAAAGCCGCGAGGGTAGCGGCGAGCAAGCGGGGACGCGAGCGAGTTTCAATTAAGAATTGGGAAACGCAATTGATGGTGAATATTCGCGGAATGACACCGGAAGAACGCATGCGCCTTGAATCGATAGAGATCGTCTTGCGATCTGACACTGTGCGCGAACAAATTCGCCCGATTATCGAACGGGTCCGCGCGGAGCTGGCTCGCAAGAACGAAGCGCTAATGACTTGGGAACCGATTCCGCTGACCGTTTTCGGGCGCACGTTACCGCCTGAGATCCGATCCGCGTGGGTATTTGTCCTGCGCGCCGGCGCCGATACTGGCGCGGAACGTCATCCGAATAGTCATCAGCGGATGATGACGTTCGAAGGGAGCGGCGATATGCAAACCGAACAGCGGGGCCAGTGGCAATCGAATGTCTTGGTCAGTGACCATGAGGCGCCGCTGGAGCAGCGCTGGATTTCAATTCCGCAGAATGTTTGGCATCGTCCCGTGGTCGGCGCAGGCGCTGATTGGACGGTGGTTTCCTTTCACACTGTCCCCGCCGAGGAACTGATTGAAGAAAAGCGGGATGACAGCAGCCAGGATGGAACAAAGCAAATGAAGTATATGGAGCGGACGTAAAAGGATCATGAATGGCATATGAAACAATTTCTCATCATTGCGCTGGCAGTTATCACTGCCTCGAGCTCGGTCTGGGCGTACCTGGGCGATGGCTCCGACAGAATTGACGATTTATATGGCAACCTGGTCCAGCGACGGTTGCGCGATGACGGAACTGTCAGCGTCCTCTACCATAAGGACCAATATCTTTACCTTGTGATCTTTGCCAACGATCGGAGCATTTCGGAAAGCTATTCTCATATGAAAGGCACGGATCTGTCTGAAAAAGAGATCGCAAAATTCCTGAAACTAAATGCCGCGGGCGGGACATGGATTCCTGCCAGCACTTCGAAAGAACGGCGCTTCAAAAGAAGTGACGACAGAGCTGAGGCGAGCTACGGAACCGCGAGCGGACGTCGGGCACTGACGGTGCGAGAGCTTGGTGGCAAAGAGACGCAGCGTGATCAGTGATTCGCCTGCGCCAGGACGCACTGGAAAAAGGATCGCGTTCGATTTGACCAAGGTGTTAGCCTCTGAGGCTTAACCAAGGCAAATCTATGTTACACATCATTTGGTACATTATTGTCGGCTTCTTAGTTGGACTGATCGCACGCGCCGTTATGCCGGGTGTACAACATCTCGGTTTCATCATGACGACTCTGCTCGGCATCGGTGGTTCGATCATCGGCGGACTCATTGGACGCCTGTTTTCCAAACCGGAACCAGGCGCCACGTTTCATCCAGCTGGAGTCATCCTGTCGATTATCGGCGCGATCATTTTGCTTTTTATCTGGGGAAAATTGGCGCCTGCCTAACGAACGCGAACGACAGCGATTTTGTCATTGCTGATCTTAACGTGCCAACTTCGGCACCTTAAGAGTCCCAACTGTTTTTACGTTCAGGCACGCGGAACATGCCTGCGCAACACCAGCGCGGCGACGATTCCGACAACGAAAAAGCCGACGATCTGGATCAGCATATAGCTCCCGATATAAACCGAAGGGAAGCCGTACCAGTTCCAAAGGGAAACGTTGGTTGCGATCGCGGCCAGGATCCCGGCAACAAACACGAAGCCAACTCGACCGGCGAAACTCGCGATGTGTGTCTGGGCAAGCAGGAACACGACCAGAATCGCTTCCAGTAGTTCGGTGCCAAATTCGATACCCATCCATTTGCCAAAGGTAAATGGGCGAGTCGGGTGATACATCAAAAGCCCGGATGGACCGCTGGCGGCCTTGGCTGCTATTTGTTTCATCGCTTCATTCTTTTCCTGGCGGGTTGCGTTTTTGCCGACACCCATGCCGGGAAAAATGTAAAGACCGGTCTGATCGCCGATGTTGCTCTGCATCGCGCTGAGCACTGCTGATTCATTTGGAATTTCGCCGATCCCAGCTTCGCCCAAAGGCAACGCCAGATGGGCGATTGAAGTCCAGATAAACATGGCGATTCCGCTGAGAATACCCGCGAGAAGAATTTTCATGAGCCGAATGATGAACGGTTGCTGAGGAGTTTAGAAGTAAAAGTTGGGTGAACGCGACGGCGCTTGGCTTAGGCGACATTACAAAATTTTAATGTAAAAAGTCTTGACCTTTTTTTCGCAATCAAGACAAGCTAAGTCTCCTCGTACCGGGAAGTTACTCGAACCTCCACCCCGAGCTACCGGAACTTCAGCTCTAAAAATGTATATGAAAACTCCACGTTGGTTCACTGGTAACCGTTTCGTCTCGCATCTGCGCATGACAGGTGCTGTAACCCTGATGTCCGCGGCAACCGCTATGGCGTTTGTCGCGGTGAAACCGTCCGACCCGTTGCTCGTGACAAATTCAAACAGCAACAATCAAGCGATCGCTAAGTTTAGAGAGGATCGCGAAGAGCTGTTTAGAAACAAGCGTGCGCTACCTGGACCTGAAAGGGACGGCGGGCCGCTCCTTGCAGCTGAATTAGAATATGCCAATCGTGCTTACCCGGCAAAGGACATACCCTTTTCTGCAATCTTGAACGCGACGACGGCTTGGACCAATGTCAGGGGCAGGGGTGTGGGAAGAGGTCCAAACGCACCGACAAGTGCCTGGACACTCGTAGGACCCAGCACCGCTAATTTTCCTGATGTCCTCACTTTCAGCGGCGCGGCTTACACGACCTCTGGTCGCATTACCGCGCTCGCCGTCGATCCGAGTTGTAGCACGAGGAGGTGCCGAGTATGGGCAGGCGCGGCAGGCGGCGGAGTCTGGCGCACAGACAACGCGCTCTCGGGGAGCGGCGTCAACTGGACATTCGTGTCAGGCAGCTTTGGAACCAACGCCATCGGAACGCTTACCTATACTGGCGGCGTTCTCTACGCTGGGACCGGTGAGGCGAACGCTTCGGGTGACTCGGCGGCGGGCGTGGGCATCTACAAATCTATCGACGGCGGGAATACGTGGTCATTGCTCCCCAGTACAATCGGTCCGATCACGACGTTTTCGCCCGGCACGGGAACCAACGGAACATACGGGCCAGGTAATGCGTTCCTCGGTCGCTCGATCAGCTCGATAGTTGTTGACCCAACAAATGCGGCCCATCTCTATGTGTCGTCTTCGCGTGGGGTGCGGGGCGTCAGTTCCGTCACCGGCGGTGGAACTTCAAATCCGCCGACCCCGCGTCCGCCGTTTGGACTCTTCGAATCAACGGACGGCGGCGCGACGTTTAGCTTCATCTGGGATGGCGGTGACGGTTGCCCCGCGACATGCGACGGGACCAACCCCAAAGCAACCATTCGCGGATCCAACAAAGTTGCCCTCGACCCAGGCTGGAACGGGACGACGAACAAAATCCTCTACGGGGCCGCATTCGGTCCCACAAATGTCGCCGGAAGCGGAGGTGTTTGGCGTTCGACCGACGGCGGTGTGACCTGGACTCAGATTAAGACGGCGCTCAACATTGCTAGAACCGACGATCGCGCCGAATTCGCAGTGACACCGATCACGGGCGGATTTACCCGCATGTACGTGGGCGACGGCACCGGGAGCGACGCGGGTGCGAACCGGGCGCGCTTCTATCGCACGGACGACGCCACGGCAGCAGTCCCAGTCTTCACCGATCTGACCACGACGCAGAACATCGGGTACTGCACGGGTCAGTGCTGGTATGACAATGTAGTTTACTCTCCGCCTGGCAAGCCCGATGTGGTCTACCTGGCTGGTTCCTACTCCTACGGTAGCTACGGGTTCACAACAAATGGGCGCGCGTTTATCCGTTCCGCCGATGCGGGGGCGTCGTTCACCGATATGACTTGGGACGCGACGACGAACCCGACTCCGCCCGACACGTGCTGCCAACCGAATCCGGTTGCGCCGAATGGCCAGCACCCGGACTCGCACGCGATTGTTGAGATCCCGGGGACAGACTCAGCAATCTTCGGCACGGATGGCGGACTCATGCGCTCGAGCGGAGCGTTTGCGGACATTTCATCCCAGTGCACCACGTACCGCGGGCTCAGCGGCGCGAACTTGGCCCTCTGCCAACAGATGCTTTCAGCTGTGCCGACGTATCTCTACGGCGTAAACAAGGGGCTTTCGACGCTCCAGTTCCAAAGCCTGTCAGTTGCTGCTGATAATTCCAAGCATCTTCAGGGCGGCACGCAGGACAACGGCACGTTTGAGACCTACGGCTCGGCTGTGGTCTGGCCGCAGATCATATACGGCGATGGTGGTCAGTCGGGCTTTAGCGTGACGAACTCGTCCATGCGGTTCAATTCGTTCTTCGGTCAGAACCACGATGCGAATTTCAGGAATGGCGATCCGTTGAAGTGGGTCATCATCTCCGCGCCAATCGCGGGTAGCCCGGAAGGCTCGAACTTCTACGCGCCGATCATCGCTGACCCGAATCCCGCCAATGCTGGGACGATCTTCGAGGGCTCGCAGAGCGTCTGGCGGACCCAGGACTGGGGCGGGGATCAGGCGACTCTCGAGGCGAACTGCCCAGAGTTCACCACGTCTGGGACGCAGCCGGGCTGCGGTGATTTCGTCCAGATCGGTCCTGCGGGGGATACTGATCTGACTGTGACGACCAATGGTGGCACGACCCGCGCGGGCGGCTTTGTCGCTGCGATCGCGCGGACCGCGAGCAACACCGGCACGATGTGGGCGGCGACGACCACCGGCCGCGTGTTCATCTCGCAGAACGCGGACGCAGCAGCTGGGTCGGTCACGTACACGCGGCTCGACACGCTGCCATCAGCAACCGCAGATCCCGGACGGTTCGTTAGCGGGATCTACGTCGATCCGGCAAACTCGAACCACGCTTGGATCTCGTACTCGGGGTATAACTTCAACACGCCGTCGCAGCCTGGCCACGTGTTCTCGGTTACCTACGATGGGAGCGGCGACGCAACGTGGACTGACATCAGCTATGATTTTCCGGACTTCCCAGCGACCGGCATTGCGGATGACTCGAACGGCGATCTCTATGTCTCCAACGACTTTGGTGTCATGAGATTGGCTAACGGCTCGACGAGTTGGGCAGTTGCCGGTACTGGCCTTCCCATGGTTGAGGTTGCCGGCCTCACGATCGTGCCAAGTGCGCGGAAGCTTTATGCCGCAACACACGGCCGAAGCGCGTGGCAACTGACATTGCCATAAATTTGGATTAAGCTTTGGGCGGGATAGTGAAAATCTATCCCGCCCATTTTTTTTGCGGTCATGTCGTCGTTTCCACAGTATCTGGTTCTCGCCTGCGTCTTCTTGCTGCTTGCCGGCACAGAATCGATTGACGCCGCGCCATCGGGTTTCGTAGAGGGACATTTAACGATCGTTTCGCCCAAGCCTGTCCAGCCCACCGATGAAAACGTGACTGCAGAGACGGCGGAAAACTATGCCGACTATCCACTAGTCATCCTGAGTCAGGACGGACAAAAGGAAATTGCGCGGGTTACCGCGGATGGGGACGGAAACTATCGCGTAGCCCTGTCACCGGGTCATTATATTCTCGACGTGCAAGGACGCGTCCGCAGGCATGTTCGCGCGAAGCCGCAACCATTCACGATTGCGTCGAATCAGACTGTCCGCATCGATATGCATATCGACGCGGACCATTCGCGAAGCGGCTAGGCTCAGTTGTTTCAAACTGATTGACAAACAGTTCTGGTTGGAATTAAATATTCGCCGTTAGTTTCCTTCCTCGCCAGCTATTCTCTCGGCGAGGTGTTATTCGGAAATTCGCACGTTCAATCAGCAGTTGCATAACAATCCCCACCCATGGCGGGACATAGTAAGTGGTCGAAGGTCAAGCGTTTTAAAGGCGCGATCGACGCGAAACGCGGCAAGATCTTCAGCAAATTATCAAAGGAGATCACCATCGCGGCAAAGCGCGGCGGGGGCGATCCCGATGGCAATCCGCGCCTCCGCAGCGCGATCCAGGCTGCGCGCACGCAGAGTATGCCGAACGATAACGTCGAGCGTGCGATCAAGCGCGGCACCGGCGAGGGGAAGGATGGGCAACAATATGACGAAATCGTGTACGAAGGTTACGCGCCGGGCGGCGTGGCCATCATTGTTGAAACGGCAACCGACAATAAGAACCGGACCGGGGCGGAGATTCGAAGCATTTTCAGCCAGCATAATGGCAATCTCGCCTCGACCGGAAGCGTTTCGTACATGTTCCACAGGAAAGGGCAAATCACCGTTCCGCGGTCGAGCATCGAAGAGGATCGGTTGCTTGAAGTTGCCTTGGAGGCTGGCGCGGAAGAGTTGACAACTGATGACGATCAGTATGTTATTATCACTTCCCACGATCAGCTATATGCCGTAGCTGAGGCGCTCAAAAGTGCGGGCGTGACGACCGATGGGCAAAAGTTTACATTCATTCCCGATACGACTGTTGCGGTACCAGACGAGGCCGCGGCGCGCCAGGTGCTCCGTTTGTGTGACGCGCTTGAGGACGACGACGACGTGCAAAACGTCTATTCAAATCTAGACATTCCCGACGAATTGCTGGCCAGGTTGCCGGCCTGAAAAACTATTGCTTGCAGGAAACGTGTTAAGGCGGTGCTGCGCCCGAGAATTTTAACTTATGAACGAAGAAAACGAAAACCAACCTGTGCCCACTGAGTCCGCCTTGCCGGAGCAACGGCATCATCGCCCGCGCCGTCGTTTCCCGCGAAAACGTTACCGGGGCCGGGACGATCGGTTCGGGCGCGGTGATTCCGCAGAGTCGCCAAATTCTTCGTCAACCAATGCCGATCCCGCCGGCGCGGTTACCGATGTCGAGACCCTTGATCGATCCGCCTCAGTCGGACGCGAGGGAGTGGAGACTGGTGCCGAAGGTGGCGAACAAGTCCAGGCCGAGCCGGAATTCGGCGAAGGTATCATCGAAATCTCGGGCAAAGGTTTCGGGTTCTTGCGCGATTCGAAGCGTAACTTCGTGCAAACGCCGCAGGATATTTTCGTCACGCCGGAAATTGTTCGCCGTTTCGCCTTGCGTGACGGGATGTGGATTTACGGTGAAACCCGGCGCGGCAGCCGCGGCCCGCAATTAGTCAAGCTGCTGAAGATTAACGGTGAAGAGCCGACAAAATATCAGGGTCTCGCGCCATTTGAGGATTTGACCACGATCAATCCGAACAAACGAATCAAGCTCGAGACGGTGCCGGACCGTTACACGACGCGGATCATGGATTTGATGACGCCGCTCGGAATGGGGCAGCGCGGTTTGATTGTCGCGCCGCCGCGCACCGGCAAGACAACACTGCTGCATCACATCGCCGAGGCAGTGGCCAAAAATCATCCGGAGGTCATTCTGATTATTCTCCTTGTCGATGAGCGCCCGGAAGAGGTGACCGATTTTCGGCGTTCGCATCCAACAGCAGAACTGATGGCCAGCTCGAACGATGCCGACATCAAAAGTCACACGCGAATTTCGCAATTGGCGATCGAACGCGCGAAACGCCTCGTCGAAGCAGGAAAACATGTATTTATCCTCCTCGACTCCATCACGCGCACCGCTCGCGCATTCAATAACGCAATGGGTGGCGGGGGCCGCACCATGAGCGGCGGTATCGATGCGCGCGCCATGGAAATTCCACGGAAAATTTTTGCAGCCGCGCGTAACACCGAGGAAGCCGGTTCTCTCACGATTGTCGCTACGGCACTGATCGAAACCGGCAGCCGCATGGACGAGCTGATTTTTCAGGAATTCAAAGGCACCGGAAACATGGAAATGGTGCTCGACCGGAAAATCAGCGATCAGCGGATCTATCCGGCGGTAGATATTTTTCTCTCCGGCACACGGCGCGAAGAGTTGCTGTTGCAACCGTGGGAACTGGAGAAAATCAATCTCATTCGGCGCGGCCTTGCCGGACACAAACCGGAGGAAGCGATTCAGCGGCTCTTGATGTTTGTGAAAAAATTCCCGACCAACACTGAAATGCTCAAGGGCATCCCAGGCTGATCGGTTCGCAGGCGATTGCTGGTCTTTAACGCGATCGGACACGGTTCACAATTCGCTGTGCGCACTCGACTTGTTCGGCCCTCTAGCGCCTGACGAATCCGACATTCATACCACGCGCGGCCACATCAACCCGGTGAGTTGGTTCTATCTTTCGCACGCCCTTCTCAGCGTTGGTTTCCGCAATTTGAAACTGATAGTGGATAAATATCAACGCCGCTCCCTTCTGGCTTTTCCGTTCCTAAGAGTTTCCTCTCCGTGCCGCCAACTGGATCGTCTATCATCGTGATAAAAGTACCTATGGCACGCTGGACGAGCGGAATGCCTGGGCTGTCCGAGCGATGAATTCACCGGGTGTGCTGCTTGGGCGAACGTTGATCGTTACCTCGGTTAAGCCGGCGTAATGTGCTGTTGGTAAAGTGCGTGAATCGCCTCGCGAGAATCGAGATAATCGCGACGGAAAGGGTCGAATTCCTGATAGGCAAGACGGATGGCAAACTTTCGTTGTTGGTCTGGATCGCTCGGAAGCGTTGAAATGCTTCTGTTGTCATATCGACGCAACACAAGTTCGCAGCGACGCAGGAACGCATAGGAGTCTTTGAGCTTCGCAGCGTCCGACTTGTCCAGATGCCCGTGCTCGCGCAATCGATCGACGGCGCGCTCCCAGTTCTGTTCCCAGATGTTTCCGCGCATCTGCAACGCTTGAACGAGAAACTCCGCTTCTATGATACCGCCAGCTCCGGTCTTCAAATCGAGAAAATCCGAACGGCTTCCGCGCTCGCGCCGAATGCGCTGGAGCATGTCGTCGATTTTTATGAAAAGGCCGGCATTCTGGCATGCGCGACGCCATGCGCGTTTTGCGATTTCCATGAATTCGTTTTGCAACGGTCCGCTGATGCTGCGTGCGCGAGTCAGAGCCTGCAATTCCCAAGGCTGGGCTCGGCTCGTATAGTACGATTCATAAGTTTCAAGAGAGCAGACAACCGGGCCTTTTTCGCCTTCAGGGCGCAGCCTTGCATCCAGTGCCCAGATATTTCCCTCGGCCGTTGGGTGCGCCATGGCGTTCATAAGATTCTGCGCGGCGCGAACGTCGTCGCCCACGAACAAAACGTCCAAGTCCGCGCCATAACTGATCTCGCGTCCACCAAATTTTCCGAGAGCGATGACCGTTAGTTGCTCACTTGCGAGGAGCTTGGCGACAACAACCAGACACGCTTCCGCGACGTCTGAAAGCTCGGCAAAAGTCGCCACTGGTTGGATAAGTCCCAGCACGTCGCGCAGGATGATGCGCAACAGTTGCCTTTGCCGGTAGGTCCGTATCGGGTCCAGGGTGTCTGCATTTGCGCCTAACGAATCGAGCCGCCTCAAATTTTCCCCTACCGATCGCGGTTCATCAAATGTTGGATCTCGGGTGATGTCTTCCAGAAGCTGCGGACGGCGAATCAAAAGCTCGCTGGCAAAGCGGCTGGCATCAAAAGTCTTCACAACCAGCTCAAGCAATCGAGGATTTGCGACCAGAAGCTCAAAGAACAAACTCCGCAAACCGTAACCCTCCACGAGGCGAACGAATTGATTGAGCGTCGTATCCGGGTCTGCGGTCTTAGCAAGCCATCCTAGTAAGGCCGGACGCAGCTTGCGAAAGATCTGCCGTGTTCGCGGTGCGATATGGAAACTTCCAGCGCCCTGCGCAAGGTCGGATAGCGCCTTGGCTGCTCGTTTCTGGTCGCTGAAAATTTCGAGATCTTCCGCCTCGGGCACTGTGGCCGGGGATGTTGATGTTCCTGAAACGATCCGTTGAAAAATCGGACGCACTGCGCGCATCCTTTCTTGCAACGCCGCAGTGAAATCTTCACTGGATGAAAACCGGAGGCTCAGTGCAAGACTTCGCAAAGCTTCCGGGTCTCGAGGAACAATGTGCGTTTGCTGTTCGGCCTCTATCTGCAAACGATGCTCCACACGGCGAAGGAACCGGTAAGTGTTGTCGCAAGTCAGCACGTCCTCGCGTGGAAGAAGGTCCAATTCCCGAAGCGCTCGCAGCGCCTTGAGCATACTTGATTCCTGCAAGAACGGATGACGCGCTCCGTGGATAAGCTGCAAAGTCTGCACGATGAATTCGATCTCCCGAATACCGCCGCGTCCAAGTTTCACATCGCGTTCGAGCTTGTCCGCGCCGACGATATCGCGCTCGATGCGCCGCTTGATACTGGCGATTTCATCCAGCAAATCGGGCGATGCGCTCCTGGGATAAATAAACGGCTGATGTTGCCGCAGGAATTCGTAAGCAAGCTCGCGGCTGCCGCCGATTCCGCGCGCCTTGATCAGCGCGATACGTTCCCAGGTTTCGCCGAACCCCGCATAGTAATTTTCCATGCTCTCGAGCGAGCGGGCCAATGGCCCTGCCGAGCCTTCCGGTCGCAGACGCAGATCGACGCGGAAAAGCGAGCCAGCCAGATGCCTGGTCGAAAATGTTTCGAGGATTTTCTTTCCCAGCCGGTTAAAGAATTCGTGATAGGAAATGTGCGCCGTGAGCTGGCCTTCCTCACTGTAGAGAAAAAGAAGATCAACGTCTGAGCTGTGATTTAGCTCCCCACCGCCGAGCTTGCCCAGTGCAAGAATGGCGAATTCCGCCTTGGGCGAACCATACTGTTGCCGCAATTCCGTGTTCCAATGTTCGAATACATTGCGGATACAAATCTCCGCCACCTGCGAAAGCTCGCCGGTGGTTTCCTCGAGCGACGCGACGTTTGCAAGCTCGCGAACAGCGATGCGCGTCATCTCACGGCCCTTCCAAAAACGAAGAGCAGAAAAACCTTGATCTGCGATCGAGTTGCCAGCCGATCTCTGTAAGTAGCCGAGCATCTCCGCATACCCGCGAGGCGCAGAACAGATTTGTGGCTGGCAAAGCCACAGAAGGCTGTCCGGGTCGTGCGTGAGCCGCGCAGCGCAAATACTGGAGACAGCGAGAAGATGAAGCAGGGCCGCTTCGCCTAGCGGAAATTGTTCGATGGCCTCGGCAAGAGACTGGGCGGTTTCGGGCCAATGTTCCTCAAGATGAATCAGGACAGTCTCGACCTGTGCGGGATTAATTGACGCGGCCGCTTTTTCGCGAATCCAACGATCACTACGAGACATCGTGCAGAACATCACGCGGATTTCAGCGAAGGCCAGCCGGTTACCGCGGCTCTTTGACGCCGAGTGCGCAAGACAACTGCAACTTTATGTTACGTGTTTAACACAAAACGATTTCTGGATTTTTTGCGGTTCGCGGTACACCGCAATCTCCGATCAGGCTGAGGGCGGGGGCGCCAAAACGCGAAGCGCTCTCTTCCGAATTCGGAAATCAACCGGGCAATTGCCCGCGAGTTCGCCATCAAGCTCCAGGGGAACGTCCTGTTCGCTCGTTATGTGAAGCTGCCGCGTCTGAAAATATTCGATCTCTGGAACCTTAATGTCGGAGCTGAACACAACGTCCTGGAGATATTTGATGATTTCGAGATAGCCGAGCCGTTTGAAGACCACGACGTCAAACAAGCCGTCATCGATGATAGCGTGTTTAAAAAACGGGAAGGGCCCTCCGTAAAGGCGCCCGTTTCCAACAAGAACAAACGATCCTTCTTCCACGGAAGTATGCTCCGACTCGATGAACAGCTTTGGCGGTTGCCGTGCCGCGATATGCGCTGCGGAGATGAGATAGCTCAGCGGACCGAAACTGCGTTTGAACGCGAGGCTGGTCTCTTTCACCACTTGCGCGTCCAATCCCACGCCGGCGAGCTGGACAAAATATTTCTCATTTGCGCTCGGCATATCCACCAGACGAACGTTTGCACCTTCGATAACGTCCCAGCAGCGCTGGAGATTGAGCAATGGCAAGCCAAGCTCCATCGCGAAAACATTGACACTGCCCATTGGGAGCACGCCCAATGTGGCATTGCTCCCCGCGAGTCCATTCGCTACCTGGCTGACTGTTCCGTCGCCGCCTGCAGCGACGATCCGCGTAAATCCCTCCTCGACTGCGCGCCGGGCCAGCGCCTCCGCTTCGCCAGAATGTAATGTAACGCGGACCGGGCAGTCGCCAGCGAGTGATTCGGTGCGCTCCTGCCAGCTCCGAACATGTTCAGGACTGCCCGCCGTTGGGTTGAGAATGACAATCGTATCGATCACAAGGAAAAGTAGCAGAGGGCTTTCGTCTTTTCTTCAAACTCGGACTGCGTAACGTCTCACGGTGAAAAAATTGCGCAGGGTTCCATTGATTGCGCTAGGGGCGGTGGTTGCGCTTGGCGCGATCCTTTTGACCGGCGTGAATCTATATGTGCAATCGCAGGGTACACACGCAAAGATTCAACAGGAATTGAGCCGACGCCTTGGCACCACGCTCGGAATCCGCAGCATGAGCGTGACGCCCTGGGGTGGACTGGAGCTGAGCGGCATCACGATTGCGCAAACTTCGCCGGTTGATCCGAGGCATTTCCTCGAAGCAAAAACATTTCGACTGCGCGTTCGTTTCCTCTCTCTTTTTTCCCGGCGTCTGGTGATCAAAGAGGTCGCGCTCATCAATCCAGACGTGGTTTGGCTGCAGGACGTGGAAGGAAAATGGAAATTACCCAGATCACGAGGAACAAAGACGGCGGCTCCAACTGTGTCCCAGCCGGACGCAGAAAGCGAACCCGCTCAAACCTCTCGAACACATCAAGCGCAGACGGCTCCTGCCGTTGCTATTTCTCCGGCGAATCTTCCTTCTCCGGCTCAGGCGATAGTCAACAATCCATCTCCGATGCGGGAACCGAGACTGGCGATGCCTCCGGAGGTTCGACGCGTCAGTATTAAAAATGGCAATTTCAGTTTTTTCGATCACGCCGGCAGGCTGCTTGCGAGTTTTAATGGAGTAGACTTTCGCACCAGCATCCGCAGCGCTTTGGCGCTTCACGGCGATACGAGGGTGGCGAGAATTTCATTGCAGGACCGTTTTTTTCTGGAGCAATTGCGGTCCCCACTGCGTTACGAGCCGGACGTGCTGGAGCTTTCCAAGATTTCCGCGCGCGCCGGTAACGGTGAGATCAACGGCTATTTTGCGATGCAACCGGAAGCGGAGGATTCTCCGTTTACCACGAGCGTAAAGTTTCGCAATGTGCTGGCCGATCAGATTATCGCAAACGCAGGCGGACCCAAAGGAATCGTGCAGGGCAAATTGGAGGGAAATTTCCAGGCTTCCGGCAAAACGGCCGATCCAGAAGCGTTCGATGGAAAGGGCGAGATTTTCCTGCGCGACGGGCGGGTCCAGCAATACAGCTTGCTCGTGCTACTGGGGGAGCTTCTTCAGATTGAAGAACTGAGAGAGCTTCATCTCGAGCAAGCGGAGGCGAAATATCATGTGCGTCCAGGCTTGGTCACAATCGACGAATTGATTTTGCGCTCTCCGAATATTCGTCTCACTGCGTCGGGAACAGTTACGTTTAACGGCAAACTGAAACTCGATTCGCAGCTCGCCATCAACGACAAAATTCGTGGCCAGCTTTTCAAAGCGATTCGCCAGAATTTTCAACCGATCAACGAACCGGGCTATTCTGCCATCGACTTTCAGGTTGGCGGCACCATCGATCGCCCGAGCACAAACTTAATGGACAGACTGGTCGGCCGCGATCTTAGCAGTATGATAAACAGCTTCTTTGGCGGCGGAAAAAAGGAGCGAGCAAAAAAGAAAAAGAAACAGATCGAAGAACCGGCGCCCGCAAAGCCTGAGCGCAGCGACGCGGGCAGCGCGATGCCCGCCGCGCCATCAACTTCCGCTTCACCCCAGCAGGCGCTGCCTGAGGCTACTGCAACGCCAACGCCAGCCCCGTCGCCATGAGAGTGATCGCCGGCAGCGCCGGCGGAATCCGCCTGGCAGTTCCGAAGCGAGGTGTGCGACCAACGATGGACCGTGTCAAAGCTGCTATCTTTTCCAGTCTGGGCGATGCCATGGTGCGGGCGCGCGTCCTGGATCTTTTCGCGGGCAGCGGTGCACTCGGAATTGAAGCGCTCAGCCGCGGCGCGTCTTCTGTTGTTTTTGTTGAGGAAGATCGGCAATCGGCAGAAATCATCGAGAACAATCTGGCCAAGACAAAGTTGAAAGGACGAGTTCGACAGCAGGATGTCTTCGATTTCCTCCGGCACGCTTCCGGCGCTGAAATGTTTGACGTCATCTTTGCGGATCCGCCGTACGAAAAAACGGAGGCCGGTGAGCGTTTTACCCAAAAACTGCTGGCAAACGAAGCGTTGTCTCAATTAATGGACGCAGATGGGATTTTCGTTTTGGAGAAACAGCCGACAGAAGCTCTTCCCGAAATGAAACAGTGGCGTTTGCTTCGCCAGAAGCGATACGGCGCGACTGAAGTCTTGTTTCTGTCCCAAAGCGGTGCGAGGACTCACCGCACTCCAAAGCACTGCGTGCGAAATTGTTAAGAACGTGAATTTCGTTTCGCGAAGCTTTGGGAGTGCGCACGCGTCCTCGCGTCGCTCTAAAATTTTGAAACTGTCGTGATCCGCTTTGTTTACAATTTGTTTTGGCCAATCGGACTGTTGTTCTTTTTACCGGGCTATTTCGTGAAGATGATTCGTCGCGGCGGTTACCGCGAAAAGTTCGGACAACGCCTGGGAATTTACGATGGTGAACTACGCGTTCATCTGTCGAAGCGAGAATCGACATGGCTGCACGCGGTAAGCGTTGGGGAAGTAAATATCGCGTTGAAACTGGCCCATGCATTGCGCGCGCTCGAACCAGATTTGCGCTGCGTCCTGACCACGACGACTACAACTGGTTTCGCACTGGCAAACAAGAACGCGCCGCCCTGGATCGAAGTCATTTATACGCCGCTCGATTACTGGCCGATCATGCGACGTGCGTTTTCGGTAATCAGGCCGACGCGGATCTTGCTGGTGGAAGCTGAAGTTTGGCCAAACCTTGTCGCACTCGCGCACGAACGCCGAATTCCAACGATATTGGTGAATGCGCGCTTGTCGCCGAGATCAGAGAGGAGGTTTCGACGGTTCCGATTTTTCGTGGCGCCCACATTTCGGCTGTTGGATCTGGTCTGCGCACAGGAGCCGGATGATGTCGATCGATGGGTTGCGATCGGGGTTGCGCGCAACCGGATTCGAGCGGTTGGAAGTATCAAATACGATCCTGATGGGGGTGACCAGCGTTTGGAAGCGCCAGAACGTGCGCAGCAAGCCGGCTTCAATCATGCGGATCGAGAGAGCCTGGTATTGTTCGGCGGCAGCACTCATCGCGGCGAAGAGGAAATTCTGGCCAGCATTTTTCTGCGCTTGCGTCAGCAATTTCCATCTTTGCGGTTGTTCATTGCGCCGCGGCACGTCGAACGGCTCCGCGAAATCCGCGCGCAATTCGGCGCTTTGCCAATGCGCGTGGCGCTGGCAAGCGAAGTGGCGATCGGCCGTGAATCAGATGCGGATTGTATTGTTCTCGATACAACAGGCGACCTTCATCGCTGGTATGCTATCGCGACTATTGTGTTCATGGGGAAAAGCCTGACTGCGCACGGCGGGCAAAATCCCGTGGAGCCGATTATCGCGGGCAAACCAGTCGTGTTTGGTCCGCACATGGAGAACTTCGCGACACTGGCGAAGGCGCTGGTATTGAAGAAAGGCGCGATCCAGGTTCCCGATATGGATTCGCTTGAACTGACGATCGTCGAGCTTTTGCGCGATAGCGAAGCGTGTCAACGCCTCGTCCAAATGGCGCGCGAAGTTTTGAGCGAGCATCAAGGCGCAACCGCGCGCGCAGCGGCGTTAATTCACGAACTCAATCCCAGTTTGTAGCCATGGTGCCGTTTCAAACGAAAAAGCTCGAAAGCGATCCAGCAATTTGCCTTGCGCAAAGGCATGGCAATTCTGATATTGCCCGGCTTTTGACCCTATCGTCTAGAGGCCCAGGACACCGCCCTTTCACGGCGGTAACACGGGTTCGAATCCCGTTAGGGTCGCAATTCGACTCGGTCCTCGCTCATGACTGCGCTTCTCGCAGCAGAGTCTCGGATACACTGCAATAGGGACGAAAGGACCGCGCCGAATGATCCTGAGCGAGCGCAGCGAGTCGAACGGCACGAAGACGTGAAAACCACTTCAAGGGATGGACGCGAGCAAAAGAAAAGAAACGCTCATCGCAGGGACTTGGACATCCTGAAGAAACTTAGCCGCTGCAAATCAGGACTTGAATCCCGATAGGGCGGGCAATCTTTTGCCTCTAATTGGTTAGGCAGCCGCGTTGAATAGGGGAAGATTCCCCTGATGCGGCCAATTTCTCCCGGCAATCCACGGGTGATGCTCGCGATCACCGGCGCTCTGCTCCTGTCGGTGGCAATGCTCGTGGATCTCAACCCGGTGGTGGATCAGAATTTTTTCTTTTCGACGAATGATCCGGGAATCCAGCAAACCAAAAAGATCGAGCAACGTTTTCCGTCGCAACCAGAAGTGATTCTGGCGGTGTCGTCGCGCGACATTTCTTCGCCGCGATATCTCGAACGAATTCAGAAACTCACACAGCGTGTCCACAACATTGGCGGCGTAAGCGCGGTTAAGAGTCTGGCCGAAGGACCAAAAAGTTTTGAGGATGCGTTGAAGAGCCCGTTCTGGAGCCGGTTGCTGATCGCGCACGACCGAAAGTCCAGCAACGTGATCATTTTCATGAAAGGCAGGCATACCGAAAAGCCGATTCAGCGATTAGAGCAGATCGTGCATGAGATGGATGCGCGAGATTTTCGGATTCACATCGCCGGTCCACCCTATGTCGTGGAAATGATCAGACGCAGTCTCGCACACGATTTCCGTTACTTCAGTCTCACAGCAGTCGCGTTGTTTGGTCTGACGATGGTCGCGCTGTTCCGGTCCCTCCGGCTGGTTGTAGGAATGCTATGCACATGCACCAGCGCCGTTTTGTTGACCTTGCTTCTGCAATCGATCCTTGGTCACAAGATCGGCATTCTGACGGCTAACCTCGGCACGATCGTGTTCGTGATTGCGTTGTCACACCTGGTTTACATGACGTTCAACTGGCAGATGCTCGCTGATCGCGCGCACCGCATGGGTAAGGAAACTCCGAATCTCGCGACAGCGGCACGAACAATGACTTTTCCGCCCTCGTTTTGGTCGATGCTCTGCGCATCGTTAGGTTTCGCGAGCTTGCTAATCGTTCAGGCAAAGCCGTTACGCGAGCTGGGATTTGGCGGCGTGCTCGGCACGGTTGTGGCATTCATTTGTGCTTATCTGATGTATCCGGCATTTCTGCGCTGGGCCGTGCCGCACAAAAGCAAAATCGTGGAGGCGGAACCTACTCGTGCATTTTGGTCGCGGCGCTTTGCTCTGTTCTCGTTAGGCATCATCCTGGTCAGCATTGGATTGGGATTCGGCTTGGTAAAGGTGAACACCGACCCGAGTCTTCTCGATTATTTCAAGCCGAAGCAGGAATTACGTGACGGCTTGGAATTCGTAGATCGCACCGGAGGCTGCAACCCGCTCACCCTCGTCGCGTCCGCGGCAAACGGCAGCCATCTGAACACGGACGAGGCTTACAAGAAGATGTGGACGTTGCATGGCGCCTTGGAAAGACAGAAAGACGTTGGGACTGTGATTTCCCTGCCGACGCTCCTAGCAGAAGGCGATCGCACACCATTTTCGTTTCTCATCAGCTACGAAAAAATGATGGAGATCATGGCGCAGCCGAAGTACGCGCGGGTCTCTAAGAGTTTTGTGACGGATGATCGAAAGGAAGCGGTTTTCATGCTCCGGATGATTGAGGCTCGCCGGACGAAATACCGCGTCGATGTCGTGAACGATCTTCGCTCTGTCTGCCGCGGGTACGGGTTCAAAGCTGACCTTGTCGGCGGCATTTATTACCTGCAAGGGCGACTCGCCAAACTTGTCGCCGAAAGTCTGGTGACAGGTCTGTTCTGGTTGAATTTGCTGTTTGTCGTGATCGCGTGGGTCGTTGCGAGATCCGTCCGAGGCGCGTTCGCAATGATTGCGAGTCTAACTCTCGTGCCACTGTCTATGCTCGGTGGCATCGGGTGGTTCCATGTGCCGGTGGACATCATTTCCGCACCGGCCACAAATGTTTGCATCGGCATTGCGATTGATTCGATGATTCATCTGGTGTTCGGCGTCCGCCGCGCGCAACGCGACGGTAAGAAAGGGTGGGACGCGTGGGCGAGCGGACGCGAAGAGCAATGGCGCGGAATCGTCTATTCCGATGTGGTCATCGCCGCAGGATTTGCCATTTTCGTGCTATCGGATTTTCCACCGACGCAGCGTTTCGGCCTCGTAGTTCTTGCTGGATGTGTCATCGATATCCTAGCAAATCTTTTCGTTCTGCCGCTGCTCGGCGGAGCTCCATTGAAAAAGCGCGTTTGAGGCCGGGACTCCGGGGAGTCGCGCAAAGGCTTCACGTGCGCGCGAGAGAGGGCAAGCTGATGTCGGCGACGCTTTCGCAAACATTCTCCAACGCGAGGGCCGTTGAGGTCAGGCATCGGCCCGGGTGCAACGGCAGGTTCCCCGATCCTAAGCGGTTCGCCATCACGCTGAACAACTTCATCGGAACCGGATCACACCTTCTTAATTTTTCGGATGTGCTTACCAATTGCGAAAATCGGGCGCGAATTCGTGCGTCTCGATTGCAGTGCCGGATTCGTCAAACACGCGAATAATCGGCCGATGCGACCGGGAGTGAGAGTGGTACTTCGCGTACGCGACCGCCTTGCGGACTGCGTCGGGTCCTGCATACCAGATCGGGCCGCGTCGCAGCCGATCGCTGATTAAATCAAAGCCGTCCCCGACCTTGCGGGGACGGATCTCGTAAACGTCCCGGGCAGGGGCGGGCGATATTTCCATTCGGCGGTTTCCGTTTCCCCAAAGCTTGTCTGACAGGGCCTCGACCAACCCAAGCCTGTCCTGTTCCGTACGCATGCCTTTCATATCGACCACAATCCAATCCTGTGAAGGCAAACAAGAGAAACATTTCCGTTACTTTCCGGACCCGGCTGCCCACCGCCAGGATTATGTGGGAGTAGGTTCGCTTTTATGCAGCGTGCGATTGATTTAAGAATCGATTTTGCGTTTATGATAGAGCTGGCAACGTGATCGAAACGCATTAGCAAATAGCGAGTCCGCCTGTCATGGCTCTCAACTCTCTTCAATTTAACTTCACTGATAAAGTCGCGATCGTTACCGGTGGCGCTACTGGAATCGGACGCGCGACATCGCTTCTTTTTGCACGCCATGGCGCCAGAGTGGTAATTGGCGACGTAAATCCCGAGGGGGCTAAAACCGCCGAATTGATCAAGAGCGATGGGGGCGAGGCTCTCTTTGTCAAAACAGACGTCCGCGAAGCCGAGCAGGTCCAAAATCTGATCGCGACCACCGTGAAGACATACGGCGCATTACATTATGCGTTCAACAACGCCGGAATTCTTCCTGGGGCAGCGCCGTTGGCTGAGCTTGAAGAGGCAAGCTTTGATGAAGTGATTGCCGTCGATCTGAAGGGCGTGTTTCTTTGCATGAAGTACGAGATTCGGCACATGCTCAAGTCCGGTGGCGGTGTG
>Ga0193719_10000176_pt1 | contig 21666 bp, 27 predicted proteins | sample U2a2metaG_FD_160103 | JGI IMG/M metagenome (GOLD analysis project Ga0193719, IMG submission 160103) | Soil microbial communities from a riparian zone of the East river system, Colorado, United States - U2a2 | ecosystem: Environmental > Terrestrial > Soil > Riparian zone | place: USA: East... | reverse complement strand
ATACCATGCCCTTCCTGTAGAAAGTGTCGCCGGTATATCTCTGAAACACTCCGGTGCACAAGGATTCGATGGTTGGAAAAGCCTGAAATTGACGAATCTACAACCTTCCGTAGACGGTGTTCTACCAGGATTTATCAAAGCATCTTGGAGACACGTCAAACAGGAACGGTGCATCGGGTTCTTCTGACATGCGGAGATCTGAATATTTGGCTCAATACAGACATCCCAACTTCTTATCGCCCATGTCCGTGAGCGGAGTCCAGGTCTCAAAGCAGCAAAGATGCGGATGTTCGAGGTTGGGTGGTCAAGCGCCAACTAGGAAATGTCACAGAATTAGAGTAAATACCTTGAAGCTGTGAAAAAGCGTACAACAACTGAGAATAAACGTGCTTTATGCAACTGTTAGCATTTGTAAAGACTAAACGAAAATCTCTTACCGCAGGGAACATTGACGCTGTACAACAGTTTGCCGTCCCGTGTATCGTGCAAAAATAAAGACTCTGTCAAATGTTACTCCAGCATCAACCAAAAAAATAACTCGTAACCTACGGTTTTGCGTCACAATTGCAAAGCGGCCAGTCTCGCAGAAGCCGACGTAGACTGGCGTAAGTGGGTCTGGAGCCTCTTGATAAATATCGATTCCGGGAATGCCCGCCAGCGACAGAGAGGACGCTTTGAAAAAGTGCGTTCCGACGAGTGGATCGTTAATAAGTAGGAGGTCGGCGCCTTGTGAGTATGATATGTAACACCTATGGATCTATTCAAGGACTTGCAGATGCGAAATTGGTCCGACTAACGGATGATAATCCAGAGTAATTGACTGGACGAGGCCCTCCGCAACAATGTCTACTACAAATCTTCCGATAGAATTGATTAGGAAGCAGTAGTTGATGTAAGAAATACTTACATCGTCTTCAGTCTGGAGCTTGCAACAATTAACCGGGTTCGCGACACCAACTGAAGCGCGGTGATGTTTCTATCAGTCAACTCCTTTCTGAAAAACTTGCTAGAATTGATATAAGAGGGCCCTGCTTGAAAAGAGTTATTGTATATTTTTGTGGAAAATCTATGATCAACACCCAACCTTGATTGGCGATGTCCCGCACATAAATACCCGTGCCAACAGACGAGGCAACTACGTTGTCCAGAGCAGTAAGAACGCCGTGCTTCTGATCATTTTCTAGACCAGGGTGGGCTAGAACTTCGTAATTACCGTCTCTACTCAAATTATCTTCGGAGCTGCATCGAAAAAAGTGGTGCATGCCATTAACTGCAAGGATGACCAGGTAGGGCTTCCCTCCTATCTGAAGGCTTTCTAACTCGAGCATCGAAGAAGGAAGCGGTACGATATTGAACCTTGTCTTAGTTTCAATGTCCCACATTGAGATAGTTTCTTTCTCTATCATGATGCTCGCTTAGGTCACCATCGCCATTGTAGTAACAAGGAGCTTACCAGCAACAACGAGACTATTAGAGCTCGATGGCCAGTGCAGAATTCTTCTAACTTTTCCAAGAAATTCGGCTTCAGCTGGCATTTGTGTCGCGCAAGTCGATGCAGGTGCTTATGTTACGCAGCCGCATCGGACGCGAGCGTTTTTGCTGATCCGGGCCGCTCCAAATTTCTCGGTTGGCATCAAGCAGGACGAGGTAAATGAGATCAACAAGAACCTCCATGTAACCGTCCAAGATTTCAATCGTCTTGGGTTTCAGGAAATATCACGTCAAATGCATTTATCGTGTGGAGAAACGCATCCAGGAGTTGTTGATTACCCGTCGGATCTGAATCGGCCTACAACAATGTGTAGACATGCCCTTCTGATATCTGAAAACATGTCGTAGACGTACCAGATCGAATCAGTACCTTATTCTCCCAATGACCGGCTCAGATTCAGATATGAAATTCTAGTACCAGCCACATGCCATGTAGGTACCCGAAGCTATCCGTCTTACTCGACCTAGTAACTCGTTCGCTTCACTCCGAATTCAGCTTGCCAGTGAGACATACAAATAAATACGTGGCCGATTCGGATCCAAATATCAGAAAAGCAGGCACATTCATGATTATTCTGGCAACCGTGGACGTGTACGTGTACGGCACGTACGGGTACGTGCCATTTACATACCCCAACAAGGAGGACCCCAATATCTAAAATAAACTGAGTCCGATGTTCTAATCCGTTTCTGGAGACGAGTGACAGCTGAGAGTGTTCAGTAAGAGGGGACTAAAGGCTTTGTACCGTAGATAGGTGCCGGGGAAACTGGAAATCCATGGTAAATAGAATCGACTATGGAAATCTGCCAGTGCCTTGCTTTATCCACTGTTGTATAACTAAACATACGCAAGTGCACAGAATTGGGAACAACAACATTCTATTTTTTCGAAGCGGATGTCGATAGCCACGCCCTTGCTGGAGTAAATCCATAAATAGTCACAGTACACAGTAATACATAATTACGCTGGGAAATCGAAAGGTCTGAGAAGCTACCTGAGTATGGGATGTGCTGAAATTTGTTGCGGTAAGGGGTATTCCAAGCAGAGAACGATTGTGAAAGAGGGAGTCATTGGCAACAATCAGGTACAGGACCGGTCACTCAGTGTCTAGGAAATTGGAGGGCGTGACACGTTCTAACTTCTTGGGGACACGAAAAGAGAACAATGCCATGTCCCTTACAAAAACAAGAGACATGGTGGGTTCCAGAACTTAGGGTCGTGAAAATCGGATAGTATCATGAGGACGCTTTGTTCTGATGACTGTTTGGAAAGTATGATGGCCGGTGGCCTCCGCGTTAAACCAAAAACGATGACAACAGTGTGAATACAAATATCACCGAGCCTCGATGTGATATTGTGAAATGGTAGGTTCCACACCTTACATATATGGATAACGATTTCTTACTCCCAGTTCGCAATCATAAATGGCGGACATAATGTTGTGCTCCGGTACAACTCTGACTCAAAAAAATGCCCACTGCCTGTTATCCTGAAATTTTTGGCAGGACCATTTACGGTATTTCTATGTTGATCTTGATCATTACCGTGCAGCGTCGTTTAATACCAGTCATAGATCCAATTCCAACCAGCAATGTTCTTGATATTAGTCATGCCCCAATTCCATCGCGCACAGAGGCCTTCCCAGAACCAAGCTCCTACGTTCACCCTAGCACCCCGTATTTGCCACTTTCCCAGAGTGGGCCCAAACCGGGGATCGCAAAGAAACACTACGCTCGACGAGAACCCGGTCGGGTTCGGCGCCCTCCGAATGCCTTCATTCTATTTCGTTCATCCTATGTCAAAAATTGGATGTCCTCTGGTGACTTTCTTGAGAGGTCGCATATGATCGAGACACAAAATCGTGGGCGCGGCCTGGCCCAGAAATATCAAATTGGATTGAGCAAGCACGTCGCAGCTATCTGGCGCAGTATGTCGGAAGAAGAGAAGGAGCCTTACAGGCAGAGGGCAATTGTAGCCCAGCACTTGCATAAGTTAGCCTACCCTGACTACCGCTACTGCCCGAGGAAACCGAAAAGGGAGGCGATTTCGATGCCGTCTCTTTTAGGGGGTCTACCGTCTCCTTTAGCTCTCTGTGAAGCAACAGTTGGCACATCCGATTCTATTTCCACATCAACGAATGGTACTTCAGAGGTATGATCGTCCACCGCTCCTCTGGTTACTCCGTAGACTTTATGATCAGGATCGCCTTGTGTTACCCCCACAGGAGTTCATTGCCGGAGAGCCGCTGGACTTCAATGTTGTCACCTTCTCAGAGGTCTGATTCTCCACCGCTTTCTCGTTCTACTATTGACTTTGTTATCAGGATGTCCCTGCCTCATTTCCGCAGGAATTCTCTAGTGCTGTAGTAGAGCCGCTGGACGTTCACATTCTTAATTCCCCGTACATCGTAACCCAGCAAAATTATCTTGCTGCCCCTGATACCCTTTCGATGTCATTTCCACTTATGCCGACAAATCCTTTTATGTCCCCTGGTCAGGGCGCCATTTCATTTCCGGATTTAAAACTGACTTCCTCCATTGATGATCTTTTCTTCTCACTTGATTGGAATCTGCATCGTGCTTAATAACATCGTTAGTTTATTTCATTGTTCGGAGTCTCAGTGGCAATAACTTTCATGTCGTTCATTTCTTGTCCTTTATCATACTGAATGTTCGAAATAATGCTTTATTTGGCTGCCGCCGTCTCTACATGTGATATGTCCAAGAAATGCCAATGACTCACTACCAGCAACGCCAGCCGAATTGAAACACACCTGACAATGGACATATGGATCGCGATGCTTTCACTTAGGTGTTAATTCCGCTATGGCGCCGTTTAAAGTCTGTATTCAAGTTGAAGGCAGTCAACTCTGCTTTAGAACGCTAAAATATATATTTTCCTTTTCGCTGATACTACCCGGTGCCTCAAATATGTAGATAGGGCTGTTCGTGTCTATTAGTCCTGTTCCAAGAGGGCTTGGCCACGAACAAGCACTTCGCGATCAATCTTAGTCGCTATAGCTACATTGAGGTGGATTGTGACGCCTTGTCTGTTCTTGTGTGATTTGAGAAAGGCGACGTGTTTGTTTTCACGAATTGATCAGTGGAGTTACACTAAGACAACAGACCCAGTCAAACGTTTTCCACCATAAATGTCGAAGAAATTTTCAGCTGTCTAGGACCCTCCCTTCGGAATACTCAGCTATGTCTTTTCAGTATTTTTGGAACCAACCTCACGCTCAGGGACACCCTGCTGACGATGGGTGTATTTCCCCCACATGTCTCTTGAACGTGGAAAATAGAACAGACGACCATTCGACGAAAACGGTGAGTCTTACTGTATAACCTGGCCCTAGGTGAAAATATTTAATGGTGATTTACTTCACAAGTACGACATCGGAAATCTCAAGCCTGGGTATCAGCAGGAATTATTCTACAACCTTCTCCCAACCCCTCAGTCAATAATTGATGGGACCTACACTGAAGCACTCGAGGAATTTCGCTGCTATCGAGATGTCGTCCTCATCGTTCCACGGTTACCTAAGTATCTTGATGAACCGTCTTTGCCAAGTATCACCTTCAGCCACGATGGCAGACCGGGGCCTTACATAACAGATTTGGTGCAGGCGAAAGTAAAGTTGGACCAGGCATCTGACTCAGTTTTCCTGGATCAGGGTTGGAGGCGGACGAGTCTAACTATCGACGTAAGTTCTTTTGCATTGGCATCGAAGAAAACTCACCATTGCATGGTAGTGGCCCTGCAAGCACTTATATACAACTTACATCTCTTGTGTAGACGAGGATGGACACCATTGTACGCGTAAAGATGTTGCCAGGTTTGTTTCATTGAACATGTTGGAACTTGCCAAAGATGGAAAACATGGGAGGCCTTGTGTACGTCTTCTCTGAGTCTCCTCCGTGCTAATATTAATACACCGATATGCAGAAATGGGGACAACAAGTTATCAAAGATCCCCAGATGCAGCGCTGGGACTTGGAGAAGGTTGATTGCCGCACAATCCGACTGATGGCAATAAACTACTATAGAATGACCTGGGTTGCGGTCCTCGCTGTGGATGATACCTTCCTGCCGGTCTGATGCTTTCTCCTCTTCTTTATAGCACCTCTCCTCCCTTAACACTTCAAAGTAAAACTCCCACTCGTATGTAAGCACCTCCTGGACCTCCCACGTATCTCCACATGTTTTCGGGTCCTGGGGATTTGTAGATGGTGTGCGACTCTATTTATGGTAACCGGCACAGGCACCCGAAAGTTAAAACAGACATCATGACATGTGTGATTCATGAATCAATGTGTTAGGCACTTTTCAGTATTTGAACCGGCCCCACGCTCCGCCAATGATTGCACCCAAATGTATGGATCGTACGCAATTATTACACTCACAGGACTCGGTTTGCACCCTCGATCTCGAGCTTGCTTTCGTGAGAAGCTGAATAGGACGGAAGTCTTCATCGGCCCTATGGTTCCGCGTGTACCTACACCTCACGGCACCGTGGAGGCTTATCATTATTATGTAATTATGTAATTTAAGTTCTGAATCTGAGATCAACGAAGCGGCGATCGGGAGTTGACGAACAAATGTGATTAACAAACGTTCACCTCAATTGTAGACAAACAATTGTTCCCCTTCTGGTGGACCCATTCACAATGCACTGATGTAGGGTTATAAGTATAGAGCGCTATGTAAGACTCCCTCAACACACGCATCCAGTCCACCCGTCAAGTGAGTGCTAGACCTATACCTGAGCTGTCTCTAGTACATGACGAATTAATTTTAGTTATCTTGGCATAAATGGCGAGGAGACTAACTCGCCTGAGTTACTATGATCCTCCATCCGCGACAAGTGCCGAAGCGTTAACATCGTGGAATGACCCAGGCATGGCTGGGAGCCGCAGTAATACTAATCTCTCGGCGGCTGGTAGTACAAGTTCGACTGCTGGGCAGCTTGGACTTAGAGCTCGTAGCGGTTCAGGCGCGGTCGGTAGTACAAGTTCGACTGCTGGGAAGCTTGGACTTAGGGCTCGTAAGGGCGGCTCGGGCATGGTTGGTAGCAGCACCAATTTCTCGGCCGGTAGCACAAGTTCAACTACTGGCCGACTCGGGATTGGAGCCCGTAAAAGTGTATCCTTTGCCCTACCCGATGAAGGTTCAGGGGAAATCCCCACCTTTCCAGATTCTCTAGACGACTCCGCAGGCGAGGTCGATGGAGTTAAGGTCAGTGGACTGTATTGTGCAGGATAAGGTGGAACTGATGGCTTATATACTGTAGGTGTCACCTCGCCAGGAGCGTAAATGCAGGAGTAGAGCTGACTGCGTGTCGTGGTTCGAAGCCAAAGGATTCAAGATTCTGCAGAGTCCTCAACTACCTGACGACCATGCAGCAGAACTTCGTAGTGGCGATCTCTATCTTAATTGGGTCGATCGTGAGATGATGGTCTGTCAGGTCTGGATGTTTGTTGGAAAACGATCTGGAGAAGGCTGGAAGACTATGCAATGGGGTTCGAAGAAGGCCAATTGCCATCACAGATTAATCATCACGGCCAAGGGCTTTCCCTCTTTTGTAGCTGAGTCGACGTGGAAAAAGAAGTACAAGCTGTCGAAGCCACGAATAAGGGCGTAATCGACCAGAGCCAATGCGTAGATACTAGATGTAACTATGCTGTCCAAACCCTCCAAACCTCTTCGCAGTAGCTGTATGCTGGACTTTTGCAGCTAAAAATAATAACATCTGTTGGTTTATCTGACTGGTCTGGGAAAATAAAATTTCCTACAGTAACGTGAAAGTAAATATGTTCTATCATAAGTCGTTGGGTCTGATAAACACCAGGCTGGTCGTGAAGTGAAAACAAAAAATGGGGGAAGGCTACGGACTCGGAACCGCAACTGATTCAACACCTTGACATCCGACATGATTAAGATGAGGTTATATGCAATCACTTAGGGGTACGTAAGTCGCACGTACCACGTACGAAGCAGCGCAAATAGTCGCGGGATTTACACGAAGGTAATTGCTACGGATGAGAGCACACCTTCTCATACTTATTTGACAACATGGTACTACATTTAAGAGGCTACTGAATTTGAGCATCTCTTTTGAAGCGGAATGATTACGCTGAGTCTCCAAAAAGGCGTTTGGTGCTCGTGTAGTTATGAATTCTGTGGATTCGACCGGCTGTCTGAAGGGGACATAGATCTGCGTAGATGGGAAATAAAACATTTAATTATGTACTCGGCGAGGATACAAAATGGAATGACTGACCTCACCAATATTCTCCAAGTCCTTCACGTACACCATTTCACCTATTTGATCAACTCAAAAATGGCCCTATTCGAAGCCCACATTTCTGCCTCCAGGCGTCTCCTCTACCTGAAATATTCGCAGTTGTGCGACGCCCTGCAAATTCCCGATGCTTCTATGGTGACGGGTTCTCCAGTTGCTGCCTCGGACATTGCTATGCCCCAATGCCAGCTGTTAGGTCTCTGGTATCTCCGAAAAACTGTCTGAGTCCGATATTTGATTCCAGCTCTTCTTTCAATCTCTTTTCTGACACGGGAAGATGCCCAGCGTACGTCGGATAGGCATATCAGAACAAGTCGCCTAGGGCCCGTTGGATGATCGATCCTTCCTCATTGGACATACATAACCTCAAGCAAGCGAAGATTGGTCTCCCAGAGATCAAGAATATATCGTCGCTGAGGTCGTCAACCTGGTGGGAGATTGGTGTGCGGTATTGTACTGTGTGAGGATGATCCTGAGGTGAATGGTAAGCACTTGGATAATTGATATTCGAAGATAGATTCACGCCTGAGAAGGTACCAAAAGAGTGACGACAGGGCTTCGAGAAGGTCAGAGTATTAGCAGATATGGATCGGGGAAGGAGACCTAGCAGGTGCAAAAGTGCTAGATAAACGGGTGAGATCGTGGTGTGCCATTTTCTGAGAAACCTTCTTTGAGGGAACATTAGACTTAAACCGAAGAAAATGGACGTACTCCCTGGGCCCCTCTTCTTGGTTATACCCGACGCCGGTTGTGTAGGAGAACAAGGTGCGGGCCATATAGCGAACGACTCCAAAGAATTATAATATATGGACCGTTAATTATAGAGATATGGGCGTTGGAAGTTGCACCTTCGCAAGGTGCGCATTTTGATGAAATTCGCACGAGTGCCAACTTTGATGCAAACAGCTTCCGTTTGGCATAAGCATTTATGTCATGTCACTTATTCGAGTTACCCACACTGAGTATGCCTGCATTTCATTCTCCTCGTTGAGGATCTCGTTCTCAATGCTATCTATGGCAGCTTTCTTATTCATAACTTTTGCTTTGCTTATCTACGAGAAGTCGACGATCCCTACGGACCTCACTTGGACCATTCCCCTGCCGCTGGTCTCGCGGACGCAAGCAAACATCCACATTTGGTGGAATCTTAGTGAAGATGAACAAGATCGTCCGCTTGGATTTCCAGGAGCTCAGTTGAAGCACACACCACTATAGTACTATCATGGGAGGACGATCAGGTGGCCTAGGTCTTCGCGTCAATGCTAAACGTGTATCAACGTGTCAACTCTTGTCAGGAAACAGAAATTAACGATGTGAAGCAATCCGTGCCAGGATAAAACTGGAGGAATCTGAAAAGGAAGGGTCTCCAGAACCCACCGTCAAAGTGCAACCAACTGCACCAGAGGAAGTTGTGCAGTTCATCCCAAAATTCAAAGGAGCTGCGGAGATGGAGAATTTAAAGAGTCGCATGGCTGCCAGGACCCCTCGTCCTGTTTGGCAGCCACAAGATCTGAGTATCAACACATCGGAGGAGGAGCTCGACGATCCCGTTGCCAGTGAGGTTTCACCAGAAGAAGACTACGTTGCTTCAACTTAGATGAAGGGGATGGATTTGATCCGTACGTATGCTGAATATCTGTATATCCATTGTCTACAATTTGTCTGCAGCATTTTTGCCACAACACGCACCGTCAACACTTCTAATAGTGCTTCGGATGGTGCATCTGCTTCTCGGCTGGCGCGAACTCCATTCCCACTTTGTCTGGTATCTATCAAGCCCCGTCCGCGGCTGAGTCCAGTCTTAGAGCATGCTGGTCCACAACATCACCGTCGTCAAGTAAGCAGGGCAGCGAACATCATGGTGCACGCAAAGGACTTCTCGACGGTGCATCTCGGTCTCGGAGTACTTCGAATACAAGCTCAGAATCCACTCACGCCCCTTCTCCTGATAATCCGTTCACGAGGAAAAGTACAAGTTTAAAATCGAGTCTAACCGCAATGCTGGCCTCCTCCGGTACATCCAAATCATTTTCCGATTCGTATGCTGCGATTTCTGGCCGGGGAGAAACCACCTCGACGAGTGTACTCGTATACTTCCCTCATGCACAGCAACCCCGTGGCAAACCAATAAATCTCGGCGTTCGTCGTGGTGTCAACGAAGAACGATGGGCCCTTTGTTTGTTATTGGGCAGACAACGAAGATGAGGCCCCACGGACTTACCTTTCTGATGGGACAATGCTGGATATTCGAAGTGGGAGTTGACAACTGGGTGAACATGGCACACATCCCCGATTTATGCAAATAAAGTCAATCCTTATGGCATTCTTTAATGGAGACGAAATCGAATCCATTTCTTCCTGGTACAGAACGATGATCAACATCCTGTCTACCCCCGTGATCACACCAGCGACGGCCATGGCCATGACAGCCACCATGATCACGCGTCAGCATTACGAACATATGCTCTCAAGCTTCTCGCCGCTGGAACACGTTGTATCCCATGCATTATGCTTGTGCCAAGTACTTCACTTGACCTCACGATGCGATGAAATCTCCCCGATGCCGAGTTACAGACGGATGTTGGAGGAAAGAAGGTGAAGAATCAGGGAGTCAATGAAATGGGTGATTTGAGCCAAGTCTGACCCCACATGAGCGAGTTATGCGCTCAAAGTTCTAATGTCCTATTCGTAGTCACAAATTTTATCGGGGTCACGGTGCATTAATCCTACTCGTAGCATGACAAAAGCAAATGATGAATCAAAGGATAAACGCGATGGACAGATATTTGCGACAGAACAAAGGAATGAAACAACATTCATTTTAGAGTGTGACCCATATAGTATCTCTATCCCCGAATGTTGTTTTATGGGGACTTTGTCTCTTTCTCTCCTGTATTCATGCATCTACCCTACAGACCCAAGTTTCGACTCGATGGACATAATGATTCTGTCATGGCCTTGGACTTTAGTCCCAGCGGCTCAAAACTTGTGAGCGTAGGGATTGATGGACGATTATTCATCTGGTCAATGTCGTCTGGACAAGAACTCTTCCGATACGATGCGTGTTTCAGCCGCGGATTTTCCTCTGTTGTGTGGCTTGATGATACAAGAGTTATTGCTGGCATGGAAGATGGTGTGCTCGTTCTATTGACAAGGCACGGCCAGGTTCGTGGTTCTCGTGCCAGTGCGTCCAATCCTTGACCAACGGCTTCTAGAACCCATACACTGCGTACAGATTTTCCCTTCATGGCGACACCGCCATTGAATGCTTGGCACCTCACCGCGGAGGATTCATTGCATCTGGTGCTGGTTCGAATGTATTGGTTTTCTGCATTCCAGCAGAGAAAAATGGTGTGTCCGAACTGGACTCTAATTCCGGCATAACATCTTATGTGGTATCGAAGTCACAGTTCAAACAGAGAGATATCTGAAGTATACTCCCCACCAGACCTCAAAGCCCGTGGTGGCAACGGCAGTACATTGGGCTAATTCAATCTCTCCTAATGGACTCCTCGTATGTTACTTACATCACGGTGTATTGTAAGTCCATTCCATAAAGAAGGGGACTCAAACCGGGATTGACCTTCTTTCCCTCAGGATATGGGATACGGAAACATCAAGCGTTCTACAAACCTTTACCATGGATACATTGATGTAAGAGTTTCCTTATCGTAGAATGTGGTCTTCTTACTTGGCGGTACAGTGGCAATGCATCGCTTTCGGTTGATCAACGATTCCTGGTCGTGTCAAACCTGTCAACTGGCTTTGATGTATACGATGTTGAGACGGGTAGATTGAGGAGAATGTTTCATTGCGAAATTGGGGTCAAGTCGAAACGGACATGCTTGCCTGTAATTTTCATCCGGGGAGGCGAATTCATTTTAGGTGGCAGTTCCTTTGGCGAGTCTCCTATTTTTCACCTTGGTTCGATCCTGCCTTCCGCAGTGTATTGTCTTGACCATCAAGGTATATTTCCCTTCACTGATCTCAGCTCATTCTGAGGCTTCGTTTCAGAGAAAGGCATCGTCATATCCCTTGCTGTGAGTCTTATTCTAGGTCCAGCTGTGGTCGTTTAACCCACCATTTGGTTCAGCAATACAACAATCATCTCTCTCCCGTTTCTCTCATTGCGTGTGGTACTGCTGGCCGAGTCAACGGAGACTTTGTTGAGGTCTGGGAGGCATATGATGGTAAACCAGGGAAACCAGATTCTACAGCAAAGTATGTAATAGTATATCCTATTTCATAGAACTGCAAGACTCACCAAAAACATCAGACGGGGTCTCACCTTGGCGTTTATCACCCGGTCACTGAAGTGCTCTGTCCTGCTTGTTTCACTTGCCATATTTGTTTGGCTTCTTGCAGACAGCAGTGCTGATTTCAGTTACTTTTTCAATTACTCGACCGGTCTCAATCATGTTATGGTCTAGGTCTTTGCTCTATGCTACTGATATTCAATTCAAATGTGATATTCGCGTGGTCTGTACATACAAATCCACTACTTCTTGAAGCGCATCGTCCTTGTACAACCTGAAACACCTCCTAAATTTTCTTCGTGTGACCAGTCGACGTCGATAGAAATCTGCGGTCGTGACTCGCAAGAACAACTTGAACCTTTTCAGCTCCGCCACATCGTGATAGGGACATATCACAAAGGCCCGCCGACACAAACGTCACCCCGAAAGGACTTTTGAATCTGAAATGCATTGTATTTCACGAAACAACTGCGTTTGTTTCAATTGTTGTACCTTTAGGCTTTCGATATATCAAGTCTCCGAGTCCGGGACTTGTTCGATGTAGTCTCCCAGTTGCGTGATGCGCATAACTCGCTGCAACACTGAATTTTCCGCATTCGCTCGCACAGAGGCTGCAAGCGCCATCCTTGTGCAATCCCACAAAGTAAGTGGTTGAATATCCCGCTTCTTTACCGAATTTTTACCGCTTACTGCAGATTTTTGGAAATGCTGTCATCATTGACGTTATTGCTAGCTATGCAACCAAGCGATCCCTAATTTCGCTGATCCGAGTATCTTCATCTGCATTTTACTCGGCTATCAGGTACTTGTGGGCTGTTCTTCCCTCTGCATTTTATGTGCTTCGCCTGCTACCATCTCTGATTTTTAAAGACAACTTGTGGGTTAGTTACAATGTCTTGTCTACCTAACATTGCACAGACTTAAAACGTGTTTTTAGCGCCTGGCCAATACAGAGCTGCCTCCATGGGAGTTAACACGTTTCGACGTCTACGCACCCAGCATCTGCGAATTCATCAGCCTCCTGTCGTCGACCATTACGGGCGAAAAAGACATCGATCCTGAGATTTTCCGGATGATTTATCAGGCCAGATACACAAGGGCTGCTATTTTTCCTCGTCTGCGGACTCTAGAACTGCCAAATGGACCTTCCATGATCAAATGCTTCTCCACTCCATCCTTAATCGACATTCGACTCGATTCGCATGCATTTCTTGATGAATATATCACAGATCTGCTCCCTCTTTCCCGCATCATAAAGAGGCTAATTCTGCACGGCTCCTTTCCTGAGCACGTACTTCAGGATCTTTTACAATTTCGTAACCTTTTGCGACTCGAGATTCATCCCTTCACCCTGCGACCTTCCAATCCTCTCTACGATTTCCTCAACAACCTACATCAATTCGCCGATCTGCGACATTTCGTTTGTACCGCCACAGTTTCGTTCGCTTTGACGAAAAAATGGCATTGTAACCTCAAGCATATAGAACTGACAGGTCGAGCCTCGTCTTTCATGCATATCGTGGGGGCTGGATCCTTTACCCATGTCGTTCTTTGTTTCGACGATGGGGAAGCCATCAGCTCTTATCATGCATGCTTTGAGGCACTGGCCCGGAGCTCTTCCGTCAGCTTAGAATCCATGATCATCGTCTCTGACACCTTTGAACGGCACGATTTCCCCGCCTTTCAATGCTTGCAACCATTATTAACGGCCCATGCCCTTCGAATTCTCCGCGTCATTCACACGCAACAAAACTTGAACATTGTTATCGACGATGCCTGTCTGGCAATGATGGCCACATCCTGGCCTCATCTGACGCAGCTCCAACTGCTTACATCCCTTTTGTCAGAATCTGGTCAAGATTCCCGCCGACAGCCGACCACCAAGGGCCTCCACCATCTGATGAGATTGCCGAACTTGAAGTCCCTTTCAATCATGAGCCATAACGAGGAAATTACTCTGGATTTCCCCCTCAACTATGGTTCTAACTCGACTCATATCTCACAACGTCTCTTAAAATATCTAGAGTGGGTTAGGAGAGATGTAGAATAGATTCTTGGATCAGAGACCTTAACAAGTGCATGATTAAATCAAACAAGTCAGAACGGCAAGGTTTTATGATCGAGCCCAGTGACCAGTGACCCAAATGCAGTGTCGTGAAGCGCTTATTGGCACCCATGGCTGCTAGGAACAGGGATTACCCAATGCCAGACTACTTCAAACTAAATTACGGGGTTCTCTCCCGCTGGGACCAGCTTTCTGACATTTCTCAAAGTCTCCAACATGAACGTGATTGCTTCATGGCTAAGACTTCAGTTGTAAGGAAATAAATGTATAAAATTGTTACGGGACCGTGACCAATTCATAGCTTTCACCTATTTACACCCCATCCCTAGGACTTGATACGTAAAAATGAACTACTCCAGACTTCATCCTTCAACACTATGCATCCGTCCTTCAGTGATTTGATGATGTTCACGGTTGGAATTGGACTGTTTATGAGCAAGGGTTCGGCCGCTTGGGCTCGTAATTCTTCTGCACCCGTCTGTAGGCTTTCTAGCTGAAGCTGGACATCTAACACAAAGGAACGCATAAGCTGAGTGCCTTTCCCAACCCTGTTCAATGTGTCAACGCGTTCACGGGCACCGGACAGAAGCGTACGATGCCCGCCCAGCTGGGTCCAGAAACGACCAAGGATCTCGCCGAGTTCTTGGTTAGCATCGACAAGAGCGTCGTCGTAGATAAGGTTAACAAGAACCTCGACATAACCGTCCAAGATTGCAATCGCTTCCTGCGTTTCACCGTTGAGATGGGAAAGATCGCGGTTGAGGGTGTCGAACGTATCAATAGTGTGAAGAAATGCCGCCTGGAGTCGCTCCTGACCTTTGAGTGAAGTAGGCGGGAGAAACCACAAGCTGGAGCGCCGGTCATCTGAGCCGACACCTTGTGCCACCTCTATTGTGAATTCAGAAGCTGTAAGTATTCTATGTGGTTTTCAGCATACAAAAAAATGGTCGCATATCGGATTGTGACGTACAATGTAATGGACGACAAAAGCTTGGCTGTATACTTCTGTAGGCGACGTGCGCTTTCTCGAGCAGCCAGGCGAATGGCACCGAGATGCGACAAGATGGCTTCTTTGTTCTTGAAGGAGGAACCCTTCAATAGAATAGACATATCATCGAGAGAGAGGACGATGTCTCTAATTTCCCGCCCATACACCGGTGTCGATGTACTGGAAGCAACGAGTTGTTTGTAGGCAGCGAATTGCCCGTCAAGAGAAGATGATAAAGGATTAGGAGATAGTGTGCTCCCGCCGTCGGACGTTTTGCGCAAGTGTTCCGAGCAGAAGGGGAATCTCGCTGCTCCCGGAATCCCGCAAGTAATGGTGATTGCTGTTTTCGACTTGGTGTTTAGAGCCTCCTGGAATCCTCGTGCGACAACGATGGAACAGAATTCCGTGTCCCTTAGCAGCGGAACGGCGCAGATAGGCACGATTACATAGGAGAAAATTGACTTCAAGGCCGTAATGAACAGAGCGAAGGCAATGCTCAGAGTGAGACCAGTCACAATGAGAAGGCAAACATGCCCCGAATGGCGGATACTGAAAAACATTATTGGCTTTCGGCTCAGATAGGGCAGGGTGCTAGTCGGCGATCTTTCAGTGTCATTATTTATTATATTGCAGCTTGGGTTATTCCATGAATTCTCGTGACTCGATGTTGACAGGACAAACGTATAGTTTCAATTGATTGCAGTAGCCTTGATTGCGAGCTCCAAACGTGCCCCTCGATTGTGGTCCGTCTTGGCTCCCGTCTCCTATATTGACCGCCTATTGCACGAGGTACCAGTTTTTCCTTTGTTTAATTATTAAGATCAAATACCGGCGTTTATACATCTGAATGGGAATCAAAAAAGATTTTCCGAACATGATCGCGTAGTACAGTATTTGTGATGTTATGCCTTATAATTAGGAGCAAGAAACAAAGGCGAGTTGCCTTTGTTTAGAGTGTTACAATTTCGTTACAATTCACATGTAGCATAACTATCGGACAACCTCGAATATATCTTTTACTTGTCTAGGTCAGGTACGTAAGTCGCACGTACCAGGCACGTACCAGGTACGAAGCAACAATCACTCTACATGTATCCCGCGCGTATTAAGGAGATACATCTAGAAGTTATAGAATTTTTTGATGCGGAAATGCTTTGCCGATGGAATGTGAGGCTCGAACGCCTGCCACAGATTAGGGTCAGACGTTCCATCATGCATACTCTTTATATACTTAAGTTCTTGAGTGTGACTAAAGACCAGGCAGGTCGTGAAGTGAAAACAAACAGGGAAGAAGTGAATACTACGATGACAAAGGCTTGATGACGTCCAACATGAGCTGTTGAAACCGTCTCGTTTTGCTTTTGTAAATTTGTTTGAAGCCTTTCTGCTTCACTTCCTGACAGCAAGTACCCACGTATTTGTTGCCAGACTTGATGGAAAGCCGTTTTTGCAGTCGCTCTTTGAGACTTTGACTTTGAAGGTTGGTCTCGGCACCATGGTAGACGAGGTGGAGGGAAATGTCAATGCGCTCAGCCAAATTCTGACCTTCCTCATTAGGATGACCTGCTTTTTTGGGAATGGTCGGAAATGTCCGTACCACGGGAAGTCCCGGTTTTCCAGTCGTCAAATCGAGGAACATCTTCTCCCTTTGGGCATGGAACAAGGGTGAATTATTATTTACGCTCACAAAGGCTCACAGTCACAAACAAAGTGTTGAAGGGTATACTTGATTGGCAACAACTTGATGATTGACAGAACAAGGCGTCTTTCATAAATCTTACTCCGTTTGTGACCCTTGTACTTTTCAAAGGCAGATTCTCAATTGAATTGTGACTGATCATGATCCGTCGGTAGTACTCCATTCGCAGAGCAGACAGAAAAACCCAAGTGCTGCGTACTATGGCAATCCAAGAATCATACTATCCCACCACCCTGACGAAAACTTAGGACACAGGCGATCACGGAGTGAAATGCCTGGATCCCAGCAAGCTTGGGAATATGATGTGACGTGGAATCCTTGGTCCGCCGACTTCGACTTTTCTGGGGAAAATGGGGATCAGCCTGAGAGTCGGGATGTCGTTCGTTCAGCTGCGGTGTCTTTGAATGACAACAGGCGCATGATCGAGAAGATGAATTCATTGACCATGGGTTGCTCAGACTCAGGCTTGAAAGGTATTCAATTTAACGGTATGCATTTTGCTCCTTGAATCAATGCTCGTACAGGTGCTTCTGCCATCGTGGCCGCCGATATTGTCAATGGGGCCAATACCGAGGGAGACAACACCGCATGGAAGATAAATGGTTCACACAACACAGTCGAATCAGGTGTTTCTAATGCCATGGAAGAAGGGAGTAAATGGTTTGCAAATAATTCACTAACTACTTTCTCGAATGGAGGTTATTTGGATGTCGATGAAACTAACAGTGCTCGGTGGTCTATCAATAGTATCTGCAATATTGGCTCTTTCAGAGAAACGATTCCGATATCCAGAGATCAACCTGGAACGTCATTGACGGACGAGGTGGTGAGCATTGAGTCCAATGATTTCCCTAGTTTCGTACTCAAATTCGGCTGTTTTAGAAACTGGAAGTTTTTCTTCAGAACCAGGTCAGAGTGTGATAAGTATATCCTCTCCCTCTTTCTGTATTAAAATATGCACATAGGAGAAGACAACTAGAACTGGTTCCAACAACGTTTGGAACGGGTTCGACGAAGAGGATCCGATCTCCCTCTTAAGCCGCGAGAACGGGAGGAGTCTCGCATTTATGACCTCGTCCCCTCGCTTACCTACTCTCCATCACCTTCGCGTCCAACCTTCTCTACAACATGACCGCTGGCGTGGCAATGAGATCGAGGACAATTCGCTGCCATCACCGATTAGACTTGATCGCATCTTTTCTGTAGGTTTCACGCAATTTCAATCGTGCTGGCTGAGCGTTTGATTATGGATTTCTTAAGGGAAATATCACAGGGCTTGAAGTACGTCCGCCAAGTCGACCTTTCGTGGCTACAAAGAAGGCGAGTAGACTTCCTATTCAAGGCTATCTTGACTTTAACTGATCAGATATTTGTTGCTGACTCACCTCCAGCCCGATCCTGATGATTCTGATGACGGAGAGGCCGACGCAGATGACGAGGGACCCATCCCATTGACAGGCCCAGGGTACCTAACAGATTCCTCGGTCAGTTATAATGATATTGTTGCCCGCACCACCAAGTTGACTTTTGTAGGTTGCTAAGCCGCCATTCAAGCAGAAAAAACCGACGAAGAAACGTGGGAGAGGCGGTTCAAAGATGCCCACGATGAGGGGGTTTCGCTCGTTATCGGAAGAAGCATGGTCGGAAGCGGATGACAATGTTGTCCCAGTCCATCGTCCACAGCACAGAGGTGCACAGAAACTGAAGTTACAAGTAGGTTACTTAAGGCCATGATATCTACATTGTGACCGCTCATGTCAGTTGGCCAGGAAGGTATACGGAAACACACCAAACGACTCTTGAAAATCGGTGTTGTGGATCCAGAGACAAACGAAGTCGGAGATGTGGCCTTTGTCGAAAAAGCAGATGCTGAACGGTTTTCACGGACTGGGAACCCAGGACATGGCCCTTCTATCACGAGGTTTGAAATAGACCTTGCGATGCCCCGTTCTGCCTGGAACAAGAGGCTATCAGCCGTGTTTGCAGATCACTTCATTAAATCAGAACTTTATGGCTTTGGCCCGGAGGACGAAGAAGATGTAAAGGAAGCATTTTTAGTTCATGTAAGAACAATCCGGAGGCATATCACCGCTAGCAAAGGAAAGAGCGTAATCGACCAACTTGACCAGACCAAAGCAAGTGCGCGCGACATGCGACGACGGAATGTAGGTAGTTGTGCACACTGGAATCTAGAGTGAACTGACTTTGACATAGTTGATGACCCGTCGCCAGAAAGCCTGCGAGGCCTACTCTTTTGACCCCAATATGAGAGCGTGCCTTGACATTCTGAACAGCGTGCCCCACGGTGTATGCAGTGGCGACGAGTCTGCTCACGAAGCGGGTGAAAATCAATATGCAATCACCAAGATGGAGTGGCGGTCCCCTATGCTCCGCAATCTCTTTAAGATCCTTGATCGGCTCTATCTTTCCACCAGATTCAATACAGATAACCGTGCTACTCGCGGCGCATTTCCACATATTAGAATCCCCTCTGAGAGGCTAGATCACCGGGCACCTCCTGTGGGATTGCCGAAAAATTTCTATAATGCTAATTACCTCCAAGATTTGGAACCGTTCCAAGTTGCTCGTCTGAACATGCGACCTCCAGTTCTTATAGCATTTTCTCCAAGCATGATACGGTAAATCCATTTTTCTTCCAGTCCGGAGGCATTCACCAATTCTTGTGAACAGGCTCACCGAACGATATAGCGGAGTCACGAGCCGTGATACCCTCCCATTACCATTCAATGATCCGTCACTTCCTCAATTAACTGAGGATTGGGTCCTTTTGAAGCCATGAAGAGTGTAGTTTAATTCACTAGACCTGCCATTTTTTAAATATTAAATTCCAAGGAATTGATGTCTACAAATCACTGTAATGCCTATAATGCCTATTTCTCTAGAACCTGGAACATCAGGTCGGAAAATATCAGACCACCAGAGGAGCAGGGATATGGCCTAATCTACGCTCCGAGTCGATTTAGGCCTGCTGACTCTCAGAGAGTCGCCACTGATGCCATGCAGTAAAGAAGAAAAAACGCACCCCATAGAGGCGCAGCTCTTCTCGCGTTTCGACGTTGCCTGAGTGAGAAGTTTGACGTTCAATTGTGATATCCTACCTTTCACTTAGCAAATTGTGGGTGTGCAGTGCAAAAACCGACCTTGTCGTTGTGGCTAGGGTTTCCATACCTCCACCTTGTCACCTTCATTCTGCCGCCTGATTCTCTCGTTCCGTACTAAGTTCCTTACTACTCAGCCGACTCTTCAGGCTTGTCTTCATCACCGCCCGCTCAATCCCGAGTGACTGCTTCCCGACGTCCTTTGTACAGTTACAAAGGTCCGACACATGGGCCATCCGAGGCTTGCGGGCTGTGGAGCAAGGGAGATACCCGCTTCGGATGGAGAGGATCGACCATGAGAAGATGGCAGCTGATTGAGCTTCGCCAATTGTGTGGGAGACCATAGGCGTTCGTGCATAGCACTGTTGTGCACATCAGCGAAAAATTTCGGCCCAATTCCACGTAAAATCACATACCTCGAATACCGCCAATACCTAGGTGGAATGCGAAACGGTCATGGCGAAGGCCAATACCCGTAAGTGCCTGGTGGGTGTAGGCGGAACGGTCATGGCAATGGCCAATACCCGTAAGTGCCTGGTGGGGTAGGCGAAACGGTCATGGCAATGGCCAATACCCGTAAGTGCCAGTGAAACGCAGTTTTTCGATGCGGAAATGTCTTGCCAATGAAATGTGTGTGATCAAAGACTGGACGGCCGATGGGAGAGAAGCTTGGTTTTGAGAGAATGAAATGGTGGGCGTTGCGTTGGTTCCATTAGACGAGTTTGGTCTGATGATACCCTGCTTTTTGGAGGGTCGACGTTTGTTGTAGTCGAAGTCCTTCTCGAACACTTGCAGGAGTTATCGTTCTCTGGGAGGTCTGGTTCTTATGAATGAGCCAATCCCGAAAATATATTATATATGCCATAACTCACGTCGAATTCTGCATCAAAAATATTCGCAGGACATCCTATTGTGCGAAATCGAGGTATTGGTCGAACTTCTTACTCAGACAGGAACCTAGACCTATTGTAATTTGTCGCGATCAGCTCCGTGTACGAGTATGAGAAAGTAAAATATATAGCACCTTGGACTTAGAACCTCTTTCCGTCTGTTCGCTTGCGAATCCCACACCTCTACTGTCCAGAATAAAGGACTCCCAGGCGACATCGCGAACCTTGATAGGCGAAACGGTCATGGCAATGGCCAATGCCCGTAAGTGCCCTGGTGAAATGTAGACGAAACGGTCATGGCAATGGCCAATGTCCGTAAGTGCCTGGTGAATGTAGACGAAACGGTCATGGCAATGGCACTTGGTAGGCAATCCGCGCATTGTCCTCGAATTGGCTAGTCACATGTCACGGTAATATATAGAAAAAAGTTCACGGTATTATCTGATATATATAAATAATACTTTTTCTCCGTAAAAGGTGATTAAATTATAAGATTACTCGAATATTATTTTAAATATCTTCACACAATCATTAAGATATTTTCCATATATATCTTAAATATGAGCATAGATAACAATTTGAAAATAATCAATAGATAATATGAAAATTAATTCAAGTAAGATCAACTTTTTTTCGGCTGGGAAGTAAGGATAATATAGGAAAGGATATGATAAATCCGATTCCAAGAAACTCCATGTGCTGTTAAGAGCATTATTGGGATAAAATTACAAATATTATTTCTGTTATTCTGCCAGCACTATTGCATCCTTTTTTGGAATATTACTCTGATAATTTCAAGATAAAGTCGGCGATATTATTGGAATCCAGACCCAGTGTACGGAACAGGAATTGGAGC
>Ga0193719_10000175_pt1 | contig 21731 bp, 17 predicted proteins | sample U2a2metaG_FD_160103 | JGI IMG/M metagenome (GOLD analysis project Ga0193719, IMG submission 160103) | Soil microbial communities from a riparian zone of the East river system, Colorado, United States - U2a2 | ecosystem: Environmental > Terrestrial > Soil > Riparian zone | place: USA: East... | reverse complement strand
ATCGGCCGAGCGACGGTCGATGCGTCGGACTGGGCAATCAGCACCCGACTTGAAGACCGCGCAAAGGGAAATCCCAAAGCCGATCTCACCGCTTACGGCGAATTCTTCCTCCAGCACATCTGGGAACGTGCTCAATTCTATGATGCGCTCACTCGCCGAGTTCTCAATCACCCGGTGCGACATACTGTTTTGCTGCATCATAACCCCCTCAACGCATTATTCCTCGATCAATTGATTGCCAGGTTCGTCGCAAAGGGATGGAAGCCGATTGACTCGGACCGGGCGTACGCGGACCCGGCGTATGACCTCCAGCCGCGTATCTTGCCAGCTGGAGAAAGCCTGATATGGGCGTTGGCGAAGCAGTCCGGAAAATTTGAAAAAGAGCTTCGGTATCCGGGTGAGGACGACGTGTATGAGAATCCTAAAATGGATGCGCTAAAGCTATAGATGAACCCGCCACTCTCTGTCACCTCTGTGAATCAGCGACCTACGCCAACCGTCGCGGCACCATTGGGCCAGCTTCACACCGGAACCAAGATGCGGGTGGAAGCAGCAGGAAGAAAATAACGACCAAGAGCACGAAGAATGGGTAAATCACCCCTTCGTGCTTTGCCAGAACTAATTTTAATTTGGGCCAAAGATCTAGTTTCTTCTCGCAAGATACTAACCAACCCCCAAGCGTTCAAACCTCATGTGCCTTTCTGGCCTTCCCCTCGCCAGTCTGCATCCTCGGAATGTGCCGCCATGGGCCCCGTCTCCTCGCAAAACCGTTCTCTCGATAGCATCGCTCTGAGGATGGAGGCTCATCCTGTCTTCGACGGTGCTTCCTAGGTGGTCCGCCATCTCTTTCTCTCTTGGCCCAAGCAACAGCAGTTCGTACACTCCGCCGAGGTGGCCATCGTACTCGTCTTGCCGGCTAGATCCCGCAAGCCCGATATCCCACACTGTAAATGCGGGGATATCGAGCTGGGGCTCAAAAATGCAACTACTGCTTGTCGTACAGCGCTTTACTGGTGACCTTCTTGCCCGCCGAATTCTTACCTGATGTGGTCAGGGTGCGAGTCTTGCCGTCCGCGGAAACCACGATTCGCCCGCTGGTAATAACGTTTCCACCCTTCTTGTTTTCTAAGGTCAGTGTGTGATCGTCGACCTTGGTATAGGACCGCGTGTCCGCGGTGGGATCGCCGGTCAGAGGATAGTCTTTGCCATCGAACTTGCCCGTCCACTCGGTCTGCATGGCGTTGCCGTCGCCACTGGTACCCTCGGTAGCGACCTTCACGCTATCACCCTCCTCAGTGTACGTAACGGTGATGTTCTTCGTCACCCCTGCGGGGATCTTCGACTTGGCTTCGTTGAGCTTCCAGGTCCCCATGTTCGGGTTCTGGGCGAAACTCAAAGATAGTCCGACAAAGCACACTACTATCGCGAGAACGATCGATCTTGTTTTCATGTTGTCTCCGGTTTGCGAAGCGAGAATGTGACTGATTGACGCACCGCAAGTCTATTCCAGTGGCCTAGGTTGAGCAAGGCGCAATACGCGGAGTCGAAAATCGCCGCTTCGCGCTGATGGTCGTGCGTTGGAGGTGTTCACGCTGATGTCTACGGAGAAGGTGGCAGAGGTGCCGTGCTGGCCCACGGGGGTCAGTTCAATAAGGAGAGAGTTGGGAGAAGCAGGCTCGAAGGCTTGCGGGGGCAAAATTTCGAGTGTTAGCGCTCGACTTCCGTGGCTACGGAAAGTCGCGAGGCGCAGGCCAGTCCGACCCGATGAGAGCGCCGCTTGAAATGGATGTACTGGCTGCTGTCGCCATCCGCGGAGGACGGGGGTGAAGAGCGAGTTTTTCAATAGCCACAGGCGTTGTCGCTCACGACTCGACAATGAGTGAAATGGCGATCTTTAAACAGCAATAGTGATAGTCTTAAAACCACGATCGTCCAATATCCCAGCAATATCGCAAGTACCTCCCAACCTTAATCTAGAAGAGAGGCATTCAAATGACCATACTCAAAACAACGGTTATACCGGCGGTGTTCTGTCTCATGCTCAATACCGTAACGGCGTTGCACGCACAGGACAGGATGCGAGCGGGCAATTGGGAAAACACCGTGATCGCTCCTGATGGAAAAACGGTAACGCGAAACGCTTGTCTGAGCGCACACGACGCGGCAATGTCAAACGGTTCGCCGGCAGTAATTCGCGCAGAGGTCGAGAAAGCGATCGCCAAGAGCGGCAGGTGCAAGCTCAAGGACTTCAACATCGATGACAAAAGCAAGACTGATACGATGGTCTGCGGAGCGGACACTATTCACAATGAAACCATGTTCCACGGCGGCGACAGCTTCGAGACGACCACAACCCACACCAGCGGAGGAGTCGTGACCGTGGCGCACTTCAGGGGGCGGAGGACGGCAGACTGTAAGGCAGCGGAATGACGATTGCGCCGTTCTATTCAATCCAATTCAGGAGTCAACTTGGCGCCGACGGACAAAACTGGTTCTGTGCTTTTCAGGATCCGGTCCGACGCGAAAGGTAAATTGCTCTTTCATTCAGTACCGACAGAGGACTACACATTACGTCGACGTGCCCTCTTATCACAGAGCGCCATGCTGGTGTTGTCCGATCGGCGTGAATGAGGCGAACTCGTGACCGTGGAGAAATCACCTTGGGTACCCGCTTTACTCGCTCAGCTATGCGGGAATTAACGGTGCCAACCATGGAAACCAGGTTTCGTCCAAGGCGGTTTGACCGTCGTCCGGGGAATCGAAGCAATCCGCTCTCTCTAAGGATTCACGATACGATGCAAGTCGAGTGATGGAGGCGCCACCGGGGTCTGACTCAGCATTACGTGGACCTGCCCTCGATGGTGCGTCTGGTGATTGAACAGATGACTGCATGCCACGTGTGCCGTCTCCACGTAATCTTTGCCCTGATTGTTGGAGTAAGAGAACGACCGGTTCCAGAAGGCGGCATCGAGGTTCGCGAAGAACGCCTCAATCCGCGAGTCTTCCTTCGCCCTCGCGTTCTGCAGACCGGAAAAATCATCGTGCAGAATCTGGTTTAGAGCCGGGGTCACGCGTTGACCGCCGTCGAACAGTCCCATCCACCTTCGATCCCCCAGCAGAATGTGATTCAACAATCCATGAATGCTGCCGAAAGACCCCTCACGTCCTTTTCGGTACTCGGCATCATCCAACTGCGCACATTTCGCAAAGAGCCGCTCGTTCGCCAAGCGATTGTACCGGGCCAGCATTTGAAAATGAGTCACTAGGTTCATTTACATGAGCCTACACCCGATCATCGATCGAGTCCTCTCGATCAGGATGGATGGTCCGGCAAACGGTCTGTTGCTTGAGCGACCCGAGACATAGCTGACAGTTCGTACCGGACACGTAGTGCACTTTTTTTTGGGAGGAAGTGAGAATGCCGTGCCTTCGGTGATGGGCGAAGGGCTTCGGTTTATGGCGGAACTGTGCAGGCTGGGCACGTCAGTTGAAGTCCCGGACACCTACCCGTCGAAAACCCTCGGCGCGAGCGTGGGAGCAGACGTGGTTGTGGAATCATTCACTTTTATTGACTTACCGATGAGGGCGATTTTTCTCAACAATTCTTTTTGCGATATAGTCAACCTCTCGCGTTCCTTGACTTGCGTATTTCACCCCCGTAGGATTGTGCGCGAGTGATCGGCCATACTGTCTCGCACAATCGCCTTGTGGAGAAGCTCGGTGGCGGGGGACGGATGTCGTCTTACAAGGCCGAGGACGTAACCCCTACACCGATTCTTCGCACTGAAGTCTCGGTCCGATGACTGATCAAGACAAACCGCGTGAGACTACCGTGGAGTTCCTGGCCTCGCTGGCCGCAGTGCTGGTGACGGGATTGTTCATCATCACGTTTGTCGTGCAGGCGTTTGAGATCCCCTCAAGTTCGATGGAAAACACGCTGTTGATCGGCGACCACGTGTTTGTGAACCGCATCCAGTTCGCGCCGAAAACTTCGTGGGTCGGACCACTGCTTCCCTATCGTGAGTTGCGTCGCGGCGATATTGTCGTGTTTCTGCACCCGGACGCAGCTTACCCTGGGACCTACGTGGTGAAGCGGATCATGGGTGTACCCGGAGATCGCATCCATCTGCGCAATGGCGACGTTTATCGTAACCAGGAGAAGCTGAACGAACCCTATGTGTTGCATGATAGGGATGAACCGAACGACTTCTACCGCAATAATTTCCCTGCCGTAGCTCCGTCGGACGCGAATATCTCTCCGAACTGGCAGACAGCGATACCATCGCACATCCAAGGGGAAGACCTCGTCGTGCCCCCTGGCCACTATTTCGCCATGGGCGACCACCGGGGTGTCAGCCTCGACAGCCGGTACTGGGGATTCATTCCGAAGGAAAATGTGATCGGCCGTCCGATGTTCATCTACTGGTCATTTGAAACGCCGGCCGACCAGTACACGAGGACCGGGACGGCAGAAAGGCTTGGCTTCCTAACGCATGTGGTATTGCACTTCTTTGGTGAGACGCGGTGGGGGCGAACGGTGAAAGTGGTACGGTGAAGCTCTTGTTTCCAATCGGCCGGTGGTGAGCGCCACATTCCGACCAAGCCGTCGGCCGCTATTTCAAGAACTCATCTGGCCTGCCGATTCAGATTGTGGGCATCCTGGCCAAGGGAAAATACCTGTTACTCAGTGAACATCGGGAAGCCGCAGCGTTCTCCCGATCTCGTAGCAAGCAACTACTAAAACATCGCTCATCGTCTGGACCCGGGCAGATTTCTCCGACACTCACGACCGATTGGATGGGAAATGGCGAATCTACCATTAGCCGGAATCTACCGCCGGGTTCGTCGGGACATACCGACGGCATCGAAGATCTGGTCATCGCACCCACTGGGGAGCGGGGCAGGGCTGCTGCAGTGCGACCATTGTCACGGGTGGTCCCGGACATTTTTAGGCGCGTTCTTTATCTTGACGTTCGGCGACAACCCCGCCAAGCTGTGCCAATGATTGCCCCAGAAACGCCCTTTCGTAAGCCTTTGAAGCGCCGGTGGCTGCCAGTGGAGATGACTACCCCGCCCATGCTTCCAGAGCCCGGAGACGCAATTCCCCTAGAGTCCCACTACGCCCTGCTCATAAATCCCTTCTATCCCAAGGACCCAGCCGCCAGCTTCGGCAAACACGTTCTCACACCAAGTCTAGCCTTGATCAGCTTTGCCGCCACTACGCCGGATCATTGGCGAATCCGGTACTGGGATGAAAATCTACTGGACGGACTCCCGCCGTTCAATCCAATTCCTCAGGTGGTCGGTATCACTGTTCACCTGACTTTTGCAGCTCGGGCTTACGAATTGGCCGACTGGTATCGGCGCCGTGGTGCAAAAGTGATTCTGGGAGGTCTGCACGTTCTATCTTGCCCCGAAGAGTGTGGGCCTCATGCTGATGCCTTGGCGCTCGGCGACGGTGTACAACTCTGGCCGCGGATCCTTCGTGACCTGGAACGCGGATGCCTGCAATCACGCTACGCTGCCGGATATGAGAATGATTACTCCGACGATCCACCGCCGCGCCGATCCATCCTGCCACGGCGCGGCTTCTTGACAACCACCAGCCTCATTGCAACTCGCGGCTGCCACAATCGCTGCGGGTTCTGCTACCTGGCGACCGATGGGCTGAGAATGCCGTATCGGATGCGTGATCCCAGGCTCGTGGCCGACGAGTTCGCAGCCGATAATCAGCCGTACGCTGTGTTCATCGACAACAATCTGGGCTCCCGGAGGGACTACTTGCGAGCGCTCTGCCGCGCCCTTCGCCCGCTTAACAAGATATGGAGCGCGGCAGTGTCGATCGATGTTACCGATGAGCCCGGACTGATTCGCGAGATGGCGTTGGCCGGCTGTACCGGACTCTTCATTGGTTTCGAATCGCTGTCGGACGATAATCTCGCCGATGCCCGAAAGAAGACTCCGAAGACCTCAGATTACGCGCGGCGGGTGAGTCTGCTTCATGACTACGGAATCCAGGTAAACGGCTCGTTTGTCCTGGGGTTCGATCATGATCGCAGGGACGTCTTCGCCCGTACGGCGGAATGGGTTGAAGAGAACCACCTCGAATGTGCGACCTTTCACATTCTTACACCCTACCCGGCCACTCCATTGTTCCGGCAGATGGAAGCGGAGGGACGTTTGCTACACCGCGATTGGAGTCTGTATGACACCGCTCATGCGGTTTTCCGGCCCCGCCACATGACGCCGGAAGAATTGGAGCAGGGTTATGGTTGGATTTACCAGCGTCTCTTCTCTCACCGGTCAATCTGGCTGCGGCGTCCGGATGAGTGGCGCGCCGCGTCCCTCTATCTCGCTATGTCTTATCTGTACAAACGATCCAACCGGTTTTGGCACCTACTGATCAAGCATGACCTCGTGCACACCGTGTGGTCACCTTTGGTGGAGCTTACACGTGTGCGACATGTTCACTATCGGGCGCGCCTCCTGCGAAAGGACGAAGCGTGCCTGACGGCTGGTTCGGTAGTGTCAGCCGGGGTCTAGCACGGAGTCCGGCGGCGCACGTTGCGCTCTATGGTTGCAGTTTTCTCTCACGACCCATTCCGCAGGTCTAGTGCGATGTTGCTCCAATAAAAAAGGGGCCCTGTGAGGCCCCAAGATTGCTTGACACGCTTTATGGCCTGTTGGACTAGAAGGTAAACTTGGCTACCAGCGCGATGCTGCGAGCATTACTGGCAAATACCGCCTTCGGATTGTTGAAGATGGCATTACCAGGAGTGAGATAGTTCAAATAGCTCGTACTGTTAGGCCCGGTGATGAACGAGGTAACATCATTCACTCCCAGACCCTGACCAGGATTGCTACCCGGAATGTACTGGGGGTGATTGAGCAGGTTGGCAAATTGCGCCCCGAAACGGAATTTAAACCGCTCCGTGATGCTTATGTCCTTATAAGTAGCGAGTGAAAAGTCGTTGGTTGGCTCGGTCGCCAGCGTGTTGCGGCCACCGGTAGCTAGCGCGCCAGGCCCCGCAACGATGTACTGGGCGGTGGGATTGGTGGCGAGGTAACCCACGGTTTCGCCACCGGTGTTAAGTAACGGGGTTGCCCCGCTCCCTGTCCCCCGCACTCCGCCAGGATTGACAATAACCCGATCCCCGGCAGAGTCGCCGTTCAGATTGGAATCCAAGCCTGATTGCACGGTTGCCCACTGTGGTGATTCGTAAGTGTAGATCGGGCTGAAACCCCAGTTGCCTACGATGTTTCTCATGAGCCAGTTGCCATTCTTGAAAAAAGGCAGGTCATAAACCGCCGCCACGGTAAATCGATGGGTGCGGGATAGAGGTGATACGGACCTCTCGGCGTTCCAATCCTGGAAGTCCTGCGGACGACGAGGGGTGAGGCTGGTGGAGAAGAAATCTGCCGTGCTGTTGTCGATGGTGCGGCTGTAGGTATAAGCCGCCTGGAACATCAGACCGTTGCTGAAGCGCCGGTTGAGTTGCGCCTGCAAGCCATGATAGATGGACGATCCGTCGGGCGAATCAGTCACAATGTTCGTGCCGAAGCCAGCATTGGCGAACTCCGGTATAAACGATCCCGGAGCCTTTAGGCCAGTCAGCGTTGTGGTCAAAGCGTCCAGTTCCGCTTGTGACGGTTGTTGGAAGAAAGTTGGCAAAAACGCCTGAGGGCTGACCAACGACCTGCGGTTAATTCTGTTTTGAACGTCCAGGTGCACGCCGCGAGTTCCTACATAGCGAATCTCAGCGGTGAAATCCTTCCCGAAGGAATGTTGCACGCCGAAGTTCCAATTGATTGAATACGGCCACTTGACCTGCGGCGGGATCCAGTTGGAAGTATTAAAGCGTGCCCCCGTCAGCCCAAATTCCGGGAGGACTTGGATACCGCTGCCGCCCCCAGGTAGCCCGCCGCCAGCCAGAAAGCCTGGTGTCTGAGTGTTTAGATCAGGAACGTCATGGGTTGCGCCGATTTGCGGAGGTACCGCGAGGATGCCTATGTTGTCGTAAAGCACGTCATAGGCTAAACCGAAGCCTCCCCGAATCGATGTGCTGCCGTTGCTCCCGGGTGAGTACGCGAAACCAACACGAGGAGCCCAGTTATTCCGGGGAGCCCGTGGCTTGTCGAACGACAGGGGCTGGTTCACTGCCCCGGGTACGATAATGCTCGGGGTATTGGATATGGCATTCAGCGCCTGTTGTGCCTCGCTTGTAGAAATCGTGGTGTACTCGTAACGAATCCCCAAATTTAGTGTCAGGTGCGAGTTCACTTTCCAGTCATCGTTCGCATACCAGTAAACTGCCTTCTGGTTGCCGTAATAGGTTACCGAACCTGCGCTGCGCTCACCGAAGTTATCCGGCGAAAAGTCTTCCAGAAAGAGTTGGGTGGAGTTGTAGTTGTAGTCGCCGCGTTGACGTTGGGTAAAGCTTTGCGGCGAAATGTACCAGCGGTACTCTCCTCCGAACTTCAGAGTGTGACTCCCCTTGGTCCAACTGACGTTGTCCACACCCTGGTAGAGGTTCTGAATGGTGAACTGCGGAGCTTGAGAATCAGGGCCGATTTGCAGACCATTGCCACCCAAGTCCAACAAAATGAGATTGGGGAACGCATCCAATCCGGGGTACTGGAAGTTTCCGTCGGGCGTGGAGTTGAAATACCGATTGAAACCGACCCGGAACTCGTTGATGATCGACGGGTTGAAGGTATGGTATTCGCTGAGAGTAAAGAGATGCCAGCGATAGGGCTGAACCGTGTAGAACGCTGATAAATTGGCACTCTGGTCGACCTTGTCCAACTTGTTGTAAATGTAGCGCCCGCGGAGCTGATCGCGGGAAGAGATGTTGTAGTCGACGCTCTGGACAAAGTTTTCGAAGTTTTGCCATGCCGGCGCTGAGATTGAAACGGCGCCAATAGGAACTGACCCGGCAGTGCAAGAACCGCTTGCCGGAGCAGACGAATACGGAAGGCAATCGGTGGCAGTCGGAGCAACTGGCACATATTGCTTGAATACTCCAAAGTTGGTGCCGCTCAGGTTCGGGTCTGCGGCGATTGCCGTCAAACCATCTTGCGTAGGCGTCAACACCTGACCGCCAGAAGTTGCCGTAAGCGATATTCCCTGGCGCTCGAAATTAGAGAAGAAAAATAACTTGTTTCTGATAATGGGGCCGCCAAAAGTACCGCCGTAGCGGTTGCTGTCAAAACGCGGGTTGGACGTGAGGCCCTGGAGTGCAAAAGAATTGTCAACCGCGTTCAGGTTGCGATTCCTGAAATACTCGTAAAGAGACCCGTGGAAAACGTTGGTCCCACTTTTGATCGTGGTATTAAACTGACCGCCCGAAGAGTGGCCAAACTCAGTATTGTATTGATTCGCCAGCAGCGTGAAGTTTTCCACTGCGTCGTTTGGAACGGTGATCAGGTTACCTGTAACCGCCTTGTTGTTGTTGTCGACTCCTTCCACCGTGAAGTTGTTGTTGTACGGTCGTTGCCCACCCACGGAGGGACCGACTCCAATTCCTAATGAACTCGCCTGCCCAACGCCCGGACTGAGCAATGACAGGTTCAACACACCCGCGCCAATTCCTCCGGCAGACGTAATTCCCAAATCCTGAGAGAACCGTTCATCGTAGGTCGATTGCAACTGTGCCGAGGTTGTGTCGATGGTCGCAGCCACGCCAGAGACTTCAATGGTTTCGCTGGTTGCACCCAGCGTCATCGTGACATTCAGCGTGCCCGTCTGGTTGAGTACTACATCGACCTGCTGGACGGCTGTTTTAAAGCCGCTGTTTTTTACGACGATCCTATAAGTGCCTACCGGCAGGTTTTCGAAACGGTACGCACCTGTGCTGCCCGTTGTCGTTGTCGCGGTTAAACCCGTGTCGATCTTCGTCGCTTCGACACGCGCGTTTGCCACCACCGCGCCAGAGGAATCGATGACTGTGCCCACAAGGCTGCCGCTAATAGCTTGGCCGTAAGCCCCGTTCGAGCTTATCGCGATCAGAACCAGCAAGGCGACCGCACGGACGATCTCCCCAAACATAACCACGTTTCGATTCATACATTCTCTCCTCATACGAAAACTGTGAAAATGAGTACAAACAAAACATTCCCATGCCGCTGTTAAGACGGTCTTGTTATGTTGAGTCAACTGCAAATATCAGTTGAGAAACAAAACCAACAAATCAATAGCAGCAACTAACATTCCAAAACATTGCTCGCTGAGAAGGCTTGTTCACTTCAGTTTGTGACGCTGACTCCGAGAGTAATATTGAAAACGGGACACCAGTCATTCCTCGGCTATGAGATCCCGTAAGATCGCCTGTGAATCACTTCATCATTGGATAGGTGTTATGTACTAGGTGCGCCGGGCATGATGTTATCCATGGTTTGCGCTCTTTGACCGCACCATGCGAGGGAGACAAAGCGAAGAAAAGATCTGCAAGCTACTTGACCGGGCGGTCGTTAGAGATGTCGCCAAACAGCGTTTACGCTCACGACTCGGTCAATGCAATTGACGCGATGTTAGAACACGCGAACACGCAGAAAGCGGGTGGAGTGGACACTTGTGCTATTGGCTTAAGCCCAATCATCTATTTGGACGGGTTGACCGCGCGTGCCGTTCTTCTCCAATTCCGGAAACCAAGCGCAATTGCTAACAGAATTACTGAGTAGAATAGTCCGTTTATGATCATGGCAACCATCAAGAAACCCCATCCTCTGCCACCTTCCTCGCCATGTAAGGGAAGGAGAAACGCGAGCATCACCCCGGGGATCATCAGATAGTTGCGAAGGGTCTCCAACAGGATGCCAATGTGATCGGCGAAGAAGAAAACAGTGCACAGCAAGAGAGCCGCTGCGACTCCAACCCACGTCCAAAACGAACGAGTAGGGGCCACGAGCAATCTCCTATCTTGCCTCCATTTTACCGTGAGGTGCCTGTGAGCGGACAATCCTCAAATGACTGCGTGGTTCGTTTCTTTGGAAATTGTCGTAAACCCATTATGAAAACAAAGTGGGTGGCAAAGATCCGGGAAGCCGGCGTCCGCCGCCTACTCGACCAGCAGTTGGACATGTTGCAACCCTTGCGTCGGCAGGCGGACCGGGAACTGTTTAGCGGAGAGTCGCAAGCCTCGGATCACCGCCGTGCGGCAGATTATCTAGGCCGATTGGATCGGCGCTGGCGGTAGCTCGGATCCAGACCCCACACGGTTTCCGTAAACCGGAGTCGTGGACCTACAGCGGACTGGCCTTGAAGACCCGGATTAGCGGGGAATACCGTTATGTAGAAGGGTTCGTTATCGTCACAATCGGCTGCTACTACGGAATGTCGCCGTGGTGGCCGCGCTGATCCTTATAAGGATGATCCTTATTATCGGGATTGACGGGTTTGAGCTCGAATGCCGGTGGTGGTCCTTGGATCACCTTGACGGTCGCCAAAAGTAATCCGCAAAAGTCGAACTAGACTATTGTGGTCCCCCGATGTACAAGATGCTAAATGCCAGTTCTTCTTCAAGATGCGGAGGTTCGTTATGGCTTCCAACGCCGTTGTCTCGTCCCGGCGGTCTTTCCTGCAGCTTTCAGCCACCGCGGCAACCATAGCCGGTGTTCGCATGGTCACCGAGCCAATGCTGGCTCACGCGGCCCGGCGTCAGATTGCCGTCGATCACAAGCGAGCCATCCTTTTGGATTCCAATGAAAATCCCCTCGGCCCCTCGGCTGCGGCGCGGGAAGCGATTGCCGCGATTACTCCTGACGGCGGGCGCTACCGCGACGATCTGAGCGACGACCTGATCAAGTTGTTTGCGCAACAGGAGGGATTGAAGACCGACTATATCCGCCTGTACGCCGGATCGACCGAGCCGCTGCACTACACCGTGCTCGCCTACACTTCGCCGGTGCGTAGCTACGTCACCGCCGATCCGGGATTCGAAGCCGGCGTTTTCATGTCGAAGGTAACCGGTGCGCGGATTGTGGCGGTGCCGTTGACCAAGGCATCAGCACATGACGTCCATGCGATGCTGGCATCCGCTCCCGATGCCGGGGTCATCTACATCTGCAACCCCAATAACCCAACCGGGACGCTGACCGCGCACTCCGAGATTGAATATGCAGTGGAACGCAAACCGCACCGAGCGGTCGTGCTCGTCGACGAGGCGTACCTGCATTTTTCCGATGCGCCTTCCTCGCTCGATCTGGTCAAAGCGGACAAGGACGTTATCGTGCTGCGGACGTTCTCCAAGCTGTACGGTCTGGCGGGGATTCGTTGCGGCTTTGCGATCGGGCGCCCCGACCTCCTTGCTCGCCTGGACAATTTCGGGGGCAATTTCATGCCGATCACGGCGGTGGTAGCGGCGACCGCTAGCCTGAAGGATCCGCAGCTGATCCCGGAACGCAAGCGGGTCAACACTGCTGTGCGCGGCGAGACGTTTCAATGGCTCGACCGCAACGGGTACAGTTACATTCCTTCACAGTCGAATTGCTTCATGGTGGATACGAAGCGTCCGGCGAAAAGTGTGATCGAGGCCATGGCGCAGCAGAACGTGATGATCGGGAGAGTGTGGCCGGTGATGCCCAACTGGACCCGCATTACGGTGGGTACGCAGGAAGAAATGGCGCAGTTCCAGGTGGTGTTCAAGAGTGTGATGGACGGGACAGTGGTGCCCCGGCAAGATCCAGGCGCTCACAAGCCGCGCAGGCACATAGACGGGAGAATCGTGCCGGCATAGCGAGTTTTCCACCCGAACAACCGCTTTGACCAATCAGACTCAGGACCGGATTATTGTGGGTGAGAAGCAGTTCACCTAAATTGCCTTTCTTTGTACCGACGCTTCTCCCTGTCGCAGCACGGCATTTACGACACACTGGTCTCATTTCACAACCGTCACTTCGGTTCTTCGGTTCGATCTGGACAGGACTCGTTGCCGTAATCGGTAGAAATGAGATCTCGGTTGAGGATAAAAGGCAGCCCAGGAGGACCGGGATATGGCCAGCTTACCCCGCGTCGGAGGCCAAGACTGGTGCACCATGCGCGATCTGAAATGGTCACCGGCAGAAAAGGCCATCGCCCGAAAAGCCTTCGCACGGGCTTTACCATCGGAGCTTGAAACGGCCATGCGGGAGGCAAAGCAAATGGCCGGCAGGATTGAACACCCGTCCGACCTCTGGGAGCTGGAACGTCATCTGACCCAGTGCCGCAAAGAAATTGACCGCAGGTATGACTACCGGTACTCGGTTCTCTCCCTCGCCTTCGGGAACCTTGTCCGGGAAGGGCGCCTCAGCGAGGAAGAGTTGCACGGCCTGGCAGAAGGAAAGGTCGGAAACATCCGCGCGCACGCGCGGTTTTGACTTTAGCCTGACCCGGTGGCGTCAACCCAAAAAAGCTCCCCGGCGGCTGCTGCCCCGTGAGTCGGATTGCGGTTCAAGCATCGCGTTAAACACCGGCAATTTCTCAAGTTGACAGAGTCGGGAACAGAAACACTATTAAGGATGAGTCGGGTTGTATACGGCAGCAGATGATATCGGCGTATTTTTAGATCTTGATGAAAATCCGCTTGCGCCAAAGGAACCACAGCAGCATCCAGCAGAACAACACTGCCACCACGGAATACACCAACGAAGCGTTCGCCGCGCTGGGGACGATGGTTTCCAGCCGCGCCTGCGCAGCCTCATGCCAACTGAGTGCAACTCCATTCGAGTCTTTTGCGGTGAAGCTGTAACCCGGTCCGTAGACCAGACAGTCGGCGACAAATCCTGCAATCGCGTTCATCCCGAACACCAGAATGGGTATGGTCCAGGCGCCGCGCCACCTCTTGATCTCCAGGGCCCAATATAGAAGAGCCAGGAGGACCAGCGCGAAGCCGGCAGTGAACAGCACAAACGAACTGGTCCAGAGATTCTTGTTGATAGGGAACCACCGGTTCCAGGCCTGGCCAGTAGCTAGGCCGAGAATTCCAAAACACAACAGGCCCACGGCCCTCGTCCGAGTGCTCCGTGCCGAGCGTAGCCAGTGTCCGGTTACGACGCCGATCAGAGCCGTCGCGATGGCTGGTATGGTGCCGATGATTCCTTCCGGGTCTCGCGTCTCGTTATAGAGGCGTCCGGGGAAAAGCTTGCGATCAAGCCAAGCCCCGATGTTGCGCACCGGATCCATGAACGGGATATCGCGTCCCGGCACACCAAAACCGGGCACGGTTATGAAGCGCAAGATGGCCCAGTATCCAACCAGGCATGCGGCAATGGCGATCAGTTGTCCACGCCAGCCGGACCACAGGACAAGGATCGCGGCGGCGAGGTAGCAAAGTGCGATCCGTTGCGTCACGCCCAAAAGGCGCCACGTGTGCAGGTCCAGACCGATGATCGGGGAAGCGTTGACTAAGACACCGATGGCGATAAGAATTACACTTCTTTTGAAGGCATGAAACAGGATGTGTATCCTCGACTCGCCCCGGCGAAGCCGCGCTGAAAACGAGAACACCAGGGAAACACCGACCAGGAACAGGAACGATGGAAAGATCAAGTCGGCGGGTGTCCACCCGTTCCACTGGGCGTGCTGGATGGGCCAATAGGCCTTGTCGTCGCTACCCGGGTTGTCGACCAGGATCATGCCGGCGACTGCGAGTCCGCGAAAGATGTCAATGGACATCAGGCGTCCCGAGTCGGACTTCGCAGGATCGGCGCCCGGGATCGGAGCGGCAGGGGAGAGAGGCTGCGCGGTCGACATGATGAGGACAAATATATCCTTCATTGCTGGCCGCCGTCACAGAAGATCGCCACAGGAACCACCACCTCAACAGCGGCCTGGAGTTCTGGATGCTCGAAGTAAGAGTAGCTTCCCACACTTAAAGCATCGCTTTTTTGGTGAGCACCCGGGTCGAAGACGAGCCGGGCTACGTCAGGTTCAAAAAGCTCCAGACGGGGAAGGCGGTACAAGGTGTGCCGGGTGCAAGGGAACACTGATCGGCCGCGAGCTCAAGGGCGCGCTCCCTGAAGGGCCGCGCATACTGCGCCCAAGAAGCCGAGCTGACATGGACGCGCACCGCCAGGTCTGGCAATAGCGAGCAGGATCTGCGGCAGACGGGCGTCACAACCGGAAGTGCAAATCCGGTAAGTGATCTGGCATGCATTTGAGTTTTGCGAGTCGGAGAGCTTGTTTCCACGAGGACCGCGCAATTACTCGGTTGCCTTTCTGGTGTCATCGTCCAGAGCCTGGGAGTCGCTTACCTCTCGCTGGTGGAGTCTTTCGAATTCGGCCAGGACGGCCTGTGATTTCTCAGCCTCTCCCAGCCGGACATACACGCGAGACAGCTGATAGTACGCGGCGCTCAAATTGGGTTCGTACCGGACGGCCTGGCTCAACTCCTCAGCCGCTGCCGGCAGTCGATTGGACTGCGCCAAAAGCTTACCCAATTCGTAGTGGGACAAGGCGTAGTGGGGTGCAAGCTCAATTGCCTTCCGGAAAGATTCTTCTGCCTTGGCGTCCTGATTTTGGCGTGCCAGCAGAAGTCCAAGATGGCAATGAAACCGTGCATTTTCCGGCTGCAGCGCTATGGCGCGGCGGAGCGACTGTTCGGCCTGGCTCGACTTTCCCAGGCTTACCAGGGTTACGGCTTGCATGAACAGAGCGCGAGGTGTGTTCGGGTTGAGTTCCACCGCGCGCGACAGATTCTTGTCAGCTTCGGGAAAGCGACCGACAAAGTAAAGGCTGACACCGGCGAGGTAGTAAGGTTCATCCCAGTCCGGCGCTAGGGACGCGGCCTTCTGAGCAACTTCGATGGCCTCGTCCTGTTGACCAGCGCGCTGTAGAAGTCGAGTGCGAAGGCCCAGGATCCGGGGATTATCGGGGGCCAAAGTGAGCGCCGCGTCGGATTCCAGGTCGGCTTCCTCAAAACGATGATCCAGGTAGTAGGCGCTGCCGCGCAGATAGTGATCGTCGGCGGTCTTTGGTTCAGCAACGAGTTTCAAAACCTGCGTAGACTGGCCAGATTGCAAGTAAGCCAGCGCCAGTTGATTCCGAATCTCGACGTTCTCTGGACTGACGGCACCGGCCGCGAAAAGATAAACGGCCGCATCTTTGGGCTGGCCATTCTTCAGGAAGAGTTGTCCGATCGCAGCACTCCACCGGGGATCTGATCCGAGGCGCGCTGCGGCTATGTGCGCGTCAGTGCGCGCTTCGGAAACTCGTCCAGCTTCAAGTTCGGCACGGACGATGTTGAAGGCCACGTCCGGCCGGCGAGGATTGAGCTTCCGTGCGCGGGTCAAATAGCTCAGAGCCTGTGCAGGATGGCCCTGTGCAAGCAGCACTACGCCGAGATCGTAAACGGCGTCGGGTTGGCTTGGACCCAGCTTTACCGCCCGCTCGAGTTGAGCGCGGCCTTCCTGCAGTCTGTGATCCCGCAGGTAGGCCAGAGCCAGATTGTAGTGACCCGAGTAAGAATTCGGCTGCAACTGCAGGGCGCGTTGGTAGTGCTCGATCGATTTCGTGGTCTCGCCGCGCTGGAACTCCGCGAGACCTAACAACAGGTATGCTTCCGCATAGTGCGGGTCAGCCTGAATCGCCTGGTTCAGTTTCTCAACCGCGGTGGCGAGGTCCCCGGCAGCAAGAGCTTTCTGGGCGTTGGCGAAATAGGAGCGGGCAAGCGAATGTCCGGTCTGGGGCTGCGCGGTCGCGGGAACAGCCGATGACAGTACGAGGGTTGTCGCCAGCAGCAAGGCGACATGGCGTCCTAAAACCGCGCCTGGTCTTTGATGGGAACAGATGCCCAAAATCACAAGATTGAATTCGGATTATATCTTGACTACCTATCTGGGGTTATGTAATTTTGTGAGCACTAAATCGTTTTAGATAGCACTCCAAACCGCTCGCGGGAGGTGCTGTGTGATTCGGTCTTTCCCTAAGATTCTCGCCTGCTTTGCCACCCTGTTGATCCTCGGCATCAGCGCTCATGCAGAAGTCACCGGATCGATTTTTGGCTCGATTGTCGACCCGAGCGGCGCCGCCGTCCCCAATGCCACCGTGATTTTGAAACATCCGGCGACTGGTTTGTCTCGCCGCGTTCAAACGGACGCAATGGGCAACTACGAATTCATTAGCGTTCAGGTGGGTGAGGACTACATCCTACAGGCCGAAACACCGGGATTCCAGACCAGCGTTCAGACAGGCATCAAGCTGCTGGTGAACCAGAAGTACCGGGCCGACTTCAAGCTTGTGGTCGGCGCCGTGAGTCAGACTGTCGAAGTCTCCAGCTCCACCACTCAGGTGGACACAACCAGCACCCAGCTTGGAGACGTCATCGAGAGCAAGAAGATGACCGGCATCCCGCTGAATGGCCGCAGCTACATTGACTTGATGGGCTTGCAGGCGGGAGTCATCCCGGTTTCGTTCGATATCACGCAGCACGATCGGCTCGTCTCTGGCAATCAGACCGCTGGTCAGGTGTCGGTCAATGGACAACGGGAGGGCGCGAACTCCTTCATGGTGAACGGCGCCGATGTCGAAGAAAGCGTCCAAAACGGCGCGTCCATCGTGCCCACTCTCGACTCCATCGAGGAGTTCCGCCTGCTGACCAACTCGTTCAACGCCGAGTATGGCCGCTTCTCCGGCGCCATTGTGAATGTCGTCACCAAGAGCGGCACCAACGAAATTCACGGCTCTGTCTACGAATTCCTTCGCAATGAGAAGCTCGACGCCAGAAGCTTCTTCGATCAGGATCGGGGCGTGTTCAAACGTAACCAGTTCGGAGGCACCATCGGCGCCCCTGTGGTGAAAAACAAGCTGTTCTTTTTTGGCGACTACCAGGGCACTCGCGAAATACGGGGACTTTCCTCGGGAGCGATCAACACCCCTTCGCTTCTCGAACGGACCGGCGACTTCTCCGATCTCGCGACAACTCAATACGCGCCCCTCACTGGAACAGTTCGGGGCGATAGCAGCCCAACTAACTTCGCGGCCACTCTCACCCAGCGCCTGGGATACGCGGTCACGCCGGGTGAGCCGTATTGGTTCAGCGGTTGCACAACCAACGCCCAATGCGTGTTTCCTGGCGCGGCGGGGCCGGTCATCCCACAAGCCGCCTGGTCTCCGGTTGCGGTGAAGACGTTGAAGTTCATCCCAACCCCCAACGGAGTTTCGAACGGAACGCCCAACTTCTCCACCACCGCCGAGAAAACGAATGTGCACGACGACAAGTTCGGGGTCAAGATTGACCTGAACAAATTCGGCAACTGGTCTTTTTATTATCACTACGATGATTCAAGCTACTTGAATCCCTATCCTGCCTTTACCTCCAACGTTCCCGGCTTTTCCGCGGTTACCGACTCGCGTGGCCAGCTGATCGGACTGAGCCACACCAGCATCATCAACCCCACTACTGTCAATGAGTTGCATTTGAACTATACCCGCTTCGCCTTCCTGAAAAACAAGCCCGTCGGCGGGCTGGGCAAGGTGACAGATTTTGGATATGTCGAGGGCGGGTTGGGAATTAATCCGGTCAATCCTGCTACCGAAGGCGTTGCGCCCATCGGTCTGGACCAGTTGGGCCTTAACTTTGGCCTCCCCGACGGCACCACCGGGCAGTACAACAACACCTATCAATTCACCGACAACTTTTCGAAGGTAACAGGGAGGCACACGCTCAAGTTCGGCGGTGACATCCGCTACATCCAGGTTAACGAACGCAACACTTACACCTCCAACGGGTGGTTTCTGTTCGACGGCGGAGAAACCGGGAATGACTTCGCCGACTATCTTTTAGGGGCGCCGGACCTGTTCAACCAAACCAGCCACCAACTGCTCGATTCCCGCACCAAATACTTCGGACTGTATGGGCAGGACACTTACAAGGCTAGGCCCGACCTCACCGTCAACTACGGACTGCGGTGGGACGTGAGCCAACCCTTCTACGATACGCAGAACAGAATCCAGACCTTCGTGCCCGGCGTGCAGTCGAAGATCTACCCGGATTCGCCAAAGGGTTTCGTTTTCCCGGGCGACCCCGGCGTGCCGCGCACCCTGGCACCCACCCAATACAATAGGTTTGCGCCACGGTTGGGAATCGCCTATTCGCCAGGAGCCACTGAGGGATTGGCGGCAAGGATCTTCGGCGGCCCTGGGAAGACCAGTATTCGGGTGGGCGGCGGGATTTACTACACTGCCATCGAAGATCAGAGCCTCTTTGTTGAAGTCGGCGATGCGCCTTTCGGCCTGTTCTACGTCAGCCCGGTCCCGGTTTACCTCGAGGAACCCTACAAGAACCGCACCACACCACCTAGCCCGGTAGGAAACCGCTTCCCCTTCACGATCCCCCCGGCGGGAGCCACGGGAATCTGGCCGATATACCTTCCGGTCTCGGGCTCTCCTACCTTCAGGCTTAACAACAAGCTTCCTTATGCCGAGCATTTTAATCTTACAATTCAACGCGAGATTTCCAAGACTGCCGTGTTTTCGATCGGGTTCGTGGCCTCGCGCGGCCGCCATCTGTTTTCCCAGATAGAGGCGAATCCAGGCAGCGCGGCCAAGTGCTTGGCAGTCGCCGCGCCGCTGATTCCTTCGGGTCAAGAGTGCGGTCCGTTCGGGGAAGACTCCATTTACAATCTGTCGGACGGTTCGGTCGTCAATGGGACGCGGCCCTATTCTGTCACCTCGGGCCGTGAATTGGCCAATGGCCAGCTTGATTTCTCAAGCAACTCGTGGGAAGGCACGGTCGCCAATTCCAACTACAACTCCCTGCAGACCAGCCTGGAGAAGAAGGTCGGAGACCTCCGGTTCCTGGCAGCCTATACCTGGTCCAAATCGCTGGATAACTCCTCTGCCTTCGGCGACCCGATCAACCCTTTCAATCCCAACAATAGCCGGGCGCTTTCCCAGTTCGACATAACTCATAACTTTGTCATCAGCTACGGTTACGAGTTGCCTTTCGCCCGGGCGGCGCGCGGGGTCAAGGGAAAGTTGCTTGCCGGTTGGACGGTTTCTGGAATTACACGCTTCGCCACGGGTTTTCCGGTCACGCTGACTGAGACCGACGACGCCTCCCTCTGCGGCTGCAACGGCGCGGACGTGCCCAACTACGACGGCACATCAATTCACTTTCTTAACCCGCGGGAGCCGGGACACCAGCTCTTTGACCCCGCCCCATTTTCTCCTGAAACCATCGGCATCGCGGGCACCTCGAACCGCCGCTTCTTTCATGGTCCAGGATTTAATAATTGGGACCTGGCCTTGCACAAGAACACTCGGATCGGCGAAAGGATGGCGTTGGAGTTTCGCGCAGAACTTTTCAATGTCTTCAATCACGCCCAATTTACGAATCCTCGCGGTGACATCAATGGTAGTGACTTCGGCCAGATTACTGACGCCCGCGATCCCCGCATCGGGCAGATGGCTCTGAAGCTGTCGTTTTGAGTCCAGTGAAGGCCCGGTAGCAGAAGGGGATGACTTCCGGGTCGTGCCCTTGGTGTTTTCGTATCCGCACTCTGAGCGGTCCCGGATCTGAGCTACGATGAGTCGCCATTTCAGGAGGGTAAGCCTTGGCCTTATTCTGGGGCTGGTGAGCATGGCCCTTCTCCCCCGTCCTGTGTTTTCCGCCGATTCCCTTCACCCGCCCTGCCAGATTCGAAGCACGACATTTGAAGGATGGGCCGCGGAGGAGCTCTCCAACCGTTGGCTTCAGCTCACGATTGTGAAGCAGCTTGGCGGGCGGTTAATGCAAGTCACCTTCGCCGGTCATCCTTACTTGTTTGTAAATCCCAAATACAAAGGGCGGTACATTCCTCCCGAACAAGCCAATGGTCAATGGATCAACTACGGTGGCGATAAGATCTGGCCCCTGCCTGAGGGGCACGGCGACGATCAGCATTGGCCCGGCCCTTTGCCCGATCCGCTCGACGATGGCGTCTACGAGCTGAAAATAGTCTCCCAGGCCTCAATATGCGCGGTACGCCTGGACGGCCCCGCCGATCCCCGCACCGGTCTTCAGTACTCGCGTGAAATCAGCATCGGGAGCGACTCGCCCCAGATCTCGTTCCACGCCATCATGAAGAACGCGAGCAAACGTCCGATTCGATGGTCGGTGCAATCCGTAACCCAGTACGACACTTCTGAGGCCCACAATCCCGCCCAATACAACCGCGATTTTTGGGCCTTTACTCCGGTCAACCCGCAGAGTGCCTATTTCATGGCCTACCAAGTGCGCAGCGGGCTTACGGATGATCCCTCTTTTGCCGTGAGCGATGGGATGTTCAAATTGCACTGGGCATATTTGGAAAACGAGGTGTGGCTTGATTCCACTGCCGGCTGGCTTGCCGTAGTAGATGGCGCCAGTCAATTCGCGATGGTGGAACGCTCTCGATATTTCAAAGACGCAGAATATCCGGGGAAGGCATCTACGATCTTCTACAAGAATGGCGCGGCTTTGGCGCTCGATCAGTCAGGAATGCCGGTGCTTCGATTGTCCGGCATCGAGGATACTCCGTATTACATGGAAGCTGAGATCAACAGTCCCATGATCGAATTGCAACCGGGCCAGGACTATGCCATGGACACCAGCTGGTTTCCGACCCGCGCGGACAGCCAGTTACGCCGGGTTACCAGCGCTGGCGTGATTCTGTCGCCATTTTCTGTCACCGCCTCCGGCAATTCGCTCCTGCTCTCCGGATCATTCGGCGTGTTTTTCCCCGGCAAGCTGCAGGCACAACCGGTCGATGTTCATGGAGTGGAGCAGCAGAGTGTT
>Ga0193719_10000174_pt1 | contig 21812 bp, 11 predicted proteins | sample U2a2metaG_FD_160103 | JGI IMG/M metagenome (GOLD analysis project Ga0193719, IMG submission 160103) | Soil microbial communities from a riparian zone of the East river system, Colorado, United States - U2a2 | ecosystem: Environmental > Terrestrial > Soil > Riparian zone | place: USA: East... | reverse complement strand
GCCTCCTCAGTCGTGTGACCAGACACACGCTGGAAATTCAACCCCAAGTCCGCAAAGATCACCTGCGCCGCATTTCTCCCTGGCGCCATCGAGACCCCGGGACCGGGGTGACTACCGGAACTACACAGATAGACATTGGGGAGAGGAGTTTTGTATTCGCCGAGTTCGGGAATGGGGCGCAGAGAGCCGTTTTGATATGGGAGAAAGGCGCCGTGTCCTAGCGTGCCGCGAACGGCGCTGGTGATCTTGCGTGAGATGTCTACCGGGGAATGGGCGACGCGTTTGAGAGTTTTGGACTTCAAATCGGGAATGTAATTGGCGGTAATGAGGTCCACGAGATAGTCGGCATACGGTTCGCGCGCCTCATTCCAAGTGCGCCCGGGAATCTTACCAGTGGCATCGGCGGTGATAACGTAGGGCACACTTAGGACGACGAATTTCATTAAGGCCTTGCCAGCGGGAGCTCGACTGGGGTCTATGGCAGAATCATTCCAACTCACGATCATCGGCGCGGAAGGCAGAGCGCCACCGCGGCATTGAAGATAAACCCGTGCGAAGAAGTCGAGCGATGGTTCAGTAAGATGAACATGCGCTGATTGGCGTGCAGTGGGTCCGGCTTTATAAGTGATTGGGCTGTCGAGTGCGACGAACATGACAAAAACGGAATCGCCCCACTCGTACCGCTGCATCTTGTCTACGATTTCTGGTCCCACCATCCCAGCGCCGAGCAGGTCAAGCACGAGGTGACCCGGGTCCACATTCGACACGATCAGCTGATTCACCGGAATTTCCTCCCCGCCTGCCAAGCGTACGGCCGTGGCGCGTTTGGTATCGCCCACAATTCGTTCCACGCGGGCGTTCGTGCGGATCTTGCCGCCATGCGCTCGTAGATGTTCGGCGAGAGCGAGCGTCACGCGGTTCATTCCGCCTTTGACGAGATTGTTGCCCACGTTTTGCAACACCGAAGCGAAGAGCCAGCCAAGCTCGGCCCCACCGGCGTCGTCCGGCGACGCGCCGAGAAACGTGGCGAACGAGCCGAACAGGGTCTTGGTTGCTTCTGCTTCGAGAGTCTGACTCGCCCATGATCGGACGCTTTGCATACTGAATCGGTAAGCGGCCATGCCCGCAGAAGATGCGGCAAAACCCGCCGCTGCCGACGGGAATGAAGGAGGGGGTGAAAACATGCTCGCAGTGATGGCCTCCTTTTGCGCGAGGAAATGATCCATCAAGGCGCGCCATGTGTGGGCATCCTTGTCGGAGTACCGGGCGATGTCCGCCATGGTTTTTTCAATGTCGCGATTTACGCTGATAATGTCGCCGTCGGGGAAGGCATGGGAGAAGGGAATTTCGGGTTCGATCAGTTCATAGCGGTCGAGCAAGGCCAGTTCGTGCGGGACCGGTGAGAGGTTTGCCAGCTGATAGCCGCTGGCATGAATGTCCGACCAGAACCCCGGCAGGGTTTCCTCTTCGGTGACGGTCATACCGCCGACCGTGTGATATTGCTCGAGGACAAGGACTTTGAGCCCCGCCTTGGCAAGATAACACGCGCAGGTCAGGCCATTGTGTCCCGCGCCGATGACGATAGCGTCGTGAGGATGCGGCATAGTCAAGGGCTCCTATCTACGCTGGAGCCGGCAGTCGGATTCGAACCGACGACCTGCTGATTACGAATCAGTCGCTTTTCTTGAGAGCCGGTTTTCAGGCAGGACATTTGGGCCGCTTTGTAAAGAGTCGGAGATCTCCCGTCATTCTTGCACAATTCTTGCAGACCGCATTGGACGTCCCGTCGCGCCTCCTTCTCGCGCGCGAGATCTTTGCTGCGCTTCTGACGCGCCAGACTTAGGATTCCGCGTCGATTTCAAGACGTTCCTTTTCGTTTCAAAGCGAACGCGTTTTGCGAAGGGAAAACAGGTTCTTCATGCGAAATCGTCGCGGTCGCGAATAGTGAGTAGAATACGCCTCGTTCTAGCACACACCCGCCAGACTTCGTCTAGTTTGGGTCTCGATTTTGCCGACATCTTCCGGGTTTGTGCTAGAGGTCAGACGCTCAGCCGCAAACTTAGTCTACCACGGCCACATCCTCGAGCAGATCATCACGCCGGCGGTTTGGTTCCCAGGACAACACGCACCTCGTGGAGCAGGGCGTCGTCACGCAACGTCACGATTTTGTCGGCTACCGCGATTCCATCCAACTCCACGAGGGTGACACCTCGCGAACAGTGGTCTGGATTTTCGACCAAGATGCGGTAAACGGTATTCTGGAAACGGTATCGCAGACGGAAACTAGGCCAATCTTTCGGGATGACCGGATTGATCGTAAGCGTGTCGCCGCGGCGTTGAAATCCCAGAATTTCTTCGAGCCAGACCCGGTAGGTCCAAGCTGCCGCGCCCGTGTACCATGTCCAGCCACCGCGCCCGACGTGGCCGGCTAACGAGTAAACGTCGCCGGGCATGACGTAAGGCTCGACTTTGTAGCGTTCGCAATCCTTCTCGTCCCGAGCGTGCTCGACCGGATTCAGCATCCGCAAAAGTCGAACGGCTTTATCGCCATCGCCCTGGCGGGCCACAGCCATGGCCACCCAAGTGGCGGCATGCGTGTACTGCCCGCCGTTTTCTCGAACGCCGGGCGGGTAACCCTTGATGTAGCCAACATCGGCGGTGGTCTTGTCGAAAGGCGGAGTTAAGAGCAAGATCAGGTCGTCGGCTTCACGCACGAGATTTTCTTCAACTGATCGAAGCGCAACCCCCACGCGATCTGGGTTGCCTCTGCCGGAGATCGTTGCCCAGGTTTGCGGAATCGAATCGATTCGCGCTTCGGTGCACTCCTTTGATCCCAAAGGAGTTCCATCGTCAAAGTATCCACGGCGATACCATGCTCCGTCCCAAGCCTGAGCGTCGACAGTTTGTGCGAGCTGGGCGGCGCGGGCACGGCAGGCTTTTGCTTCATCATGGAGTTCGCGCAGTACGAGCAATTCGGCGAAATCGCTGAGCACACAAATCTCGAACCATGCGAGCCAGACGCTCTCGCCTTTGCCGCCGAGCCCGACGCGGTTGATGCCGTCGTTCCAATCGCCCCCTCCGATCAGCGGCAGCCCATGCGGACCAGCAGTGGCGGAGTGGGCGATGGCGCGCCGGCAATGTTCAAGCAGCGTACCTTCCGTGTGGGAAGCGATCGGAATGGAGAGGCTTTCTATCTGTTGGGCCTCTAGCGGTTTGGCTTCCAGAAACGGAACTATCTGATCGAGGATCGCGGCGTCGCCGGTGGTTCGGACGTAGTGCGCGGTGACGAAGGGAAGCCAGAGCAGATCGTCACTGATCCGAGTCCGAACGCCGACGCCTGACTCGGGATGCCACCAATGTTGGACATCGCCTTCCACAAATTGTCGCGCGGCCGCGCGCAGAATGTGGTCGCGCGCGATGTTGGGCGCAGCATGCACGACGGCCATCACGTCCTGCAATTGGTCACGGAACCCGTAAGCGCCGCTCGATTGATAAAAGGCTGAGCGGCCCCAGACGCGGCAGCTCAGAGTCTGGTACAGCAGCCAGCGGTTGAGCAGAAAATTCGTGGAAAGCTCCGGCGTTTCCACTTCGATCGTGCTCAGGAGCTGGTCCCACCACTGCCGGGTTTTCTGGAGGGCGGCTTCGACATTGGCGGGATCGCGAAATCGGTTCACGATGGCACGCGCTTTTTCTTCGTCGTCCGCTTGCCCGAGCAGAAAAGTTATCTCGGCGGTCTCTCCCGGATCGATCTCGACCACGACCTGCAACGCGGCGCAAGGATCCAAACCGGCGCCAATGTCTCCAGTCAATCGTTCGTGCTGCATCGCCACGGGATCACGCAGCGAGCGGTTGTGTCCGATGAACGCGGCGCGATCACCCGTGAACGAAGCAGGCGTTGGACTCGAAGTGGCAAAAGTGATGCACTCGCAAAATTCCGGATTGTAGGAGTTGCGCGCAAACAGGCTCTGGCTCTGCAAATCCCATTTCGTGACCACGTGCATACCGGTTTCCTCTGGGTCGGAGCCTAGAACGAGCGTGGCGTAGGAGGTGACGGTCAGCTTGCGCGGACGCGACGAGGTGTTGCGTAAGCGCAGCCGCTGGAGGCGCACCGGCAGTCCCCCGGAATCATCGACCGGCACGAAGGTGAGCAGCCGTTGTTCGATGGCATGGCTGTTGTGTTCAAATGTTGTGTAACCATGACCATGCCGTGCGCGATAGGCATCCTTCTCCCGGATCGATTGGGCCGTAGGCGACCACACGACGCCGATGTCATCATCGCGGATGTAGATGGCGGTTCCCGGCGGATCGGAGATCGGATCGTTGAACCACGGCGTGAGGCGATCGTTCTGGCTATTGCGCCCCCAGACAAATTCGGAGCCCGACTCGGAAACAAAGGCGCCAAACTTCGGATTGGCCATGATGTTGATCCAAGGGAGCGGCGTTTGCGCGCCGGGACCCAAATAGATCACAAATTCCTTTCCGTCCTCAGTGAAGCCGCCGAGGCCGTTGAAATATTTCAGCTCCATAAAGGCCAAGGGCACGGAGGGCTCTTCGCGGAACTGCTGGCTGGGTGCCAACAGTCGCGGTTTCGCGGCAACGGGTGTGGTCGCGGCGAGTTGCTGCCGCAGTGTGCCGCGGGCTGCGACTAGGACTATCCGCGCGGCGGCCTGCAGTGCGATCAGCTCTTCCTTCGAAATTTTAGCCGCCGAGCGGAGATAAACGCCTCCGGGTTGGTCCACGACGGTCAGGTGCGCGTGTGCTTCCATGAGCCGACGCAACTCTCCGATTAACGGTTCCTCATAACTGGCCAGTTCCTCGCTTACCAGCACAAGATCAGCTTTCAACCCGCGCAAATGCCAGAAGGTGTGCGCGGTCAATATTTCACGCACCACTTCTATGTCGCGGAGGTGACCGATCATGACGACGACAATCGGCATGTCGCCTGAAATGCCCTGCCGCCAGAGCGCGCGCTGACCTTCTCCGCGGCGACCGAGACGCGCGGGCGGCGGTCGCAGTTGAGCCTGCGGAAAAAGGACGTGGGCCGCCAGTTGTTGGAAGGTCTGAACATCTCTCGGGCGGATGTGGAGCCGACGCATCTCAAGTTGGGAGTGAGTCCACGCAGTCTCGAAGGCACGAGCGCACGTGTGAAATTCCGCGTAGCGTTCGGCGAGCCGGATCACGGCTTCGCGCGACTCCGCCGCCGCCGTGACGAGCGCAAATTGGAATCGTTGGTTAGGCAGGAGAGTGATATGTCGGCGCAGGCTAAAAATCGGATCAAGAACGGCGCCGGTCCGGCTCGTTAGGCCGCGGCTGAGCGCGATTGGATTTTCCGACGTGCGGCCTCGGCCGAGAAACTGGGCACGGTCGGTTTCGAACCCAGTCGTCCCGGTTGAGGACGAAGACTCGGGAACCAAAAGGTGTGCGGCCCAAATCGGCTGTTCGTCTGGAGCGCGGAGGCGACGATGGGCGAGCAGGGCTTCGCAATGTGGAAGCCATTCAGTTTCGATGAAGAGCTTGCTGAAAGCAGGATGCGCACGATCGGCCCGGTGCGGCGCGAGAGCGAGCTCGAGGTAAGTAGTCACCTCCAGACGGCACGATTTGCGCGAGATGTTGACCAAAGTCATGCGCCGGACTTCGGCGTCGTCTTCTGCGGAGACGACAATTTCCGTAAAAGTCTCGCACGGCCCGCTTGTCCGCCGGAATTCCGCTTTGTCTGGCGTGAAACTCCAGGTGTATCGGCGCTCGGGACTTCGCACCGGTTGATGAGTGTTGCTCCAGATTGTGCCGCTTTCCAAATCTCGGATATAACAAATTGCGGCCGGCACATCGCACGTCGTGTCGGCGTGCCAGCGCGTGATGTCCAGGTCCAACCAGCGCAAGTAACCGCCGCCGGAATTCGTCACCGTGAGTGAGCAGGTTCCATTGGAGAGGAGGTGAATACGCGGCGACGCAATATCGGGTGTTTGCGTGACGACCGCGTTGCCAAGGATCGGAATCGTTCGAGGCAGGGGTCGCTCTTCGTGCACCTCGCCAGTAGTGGGCAAAATTTGTTCCGGGATATGCTCGTGCAGGAGCGGCTCGGAAGCGCGAATGCGCGGGTCGGAATGGAACCGCCTACGCATGGTATTATTATGTAAAGCATTATCGTAAGCGAGGAGCGACATCCCCTGGTGATGCACCATGTAACAATGAATGGTGATCCCGGCCGCGCCGCCGGGTTCGGTCCGTCGTGAATAGTCGATTGCCTCGAAGTAACCGTAGTCACCGAGCAGCGTAGAATTGCCCAGCGCGGCGAGCCGCCGGAGATTCCTTATGGCGGCGGCCGGTTCCACGCCGAGAGCGAGCGCTGCCGCATACGGAGCGACGACCAGGTCCTGGTCCTGTCCGCGCCTCAACGCCAGCGCCGGCACGCCGAACGCGCGGTATTGATAAACGTTATGCCGGTCGAGCGCGCTGAAGGCGGATTCCGAGATGCCCCACGGCACGCCGTTTTGTTGGGCATAGGCAATCTGGCAGCGCACCGCATCATAACAAGCTCGGTCGAGCAGCGAATTCTCGTGTGTCTGAGTGAACAGCAGCGGCATTAAATATTCGAACATTGTCCCGCTCCAGGAAAGGAGGGGCAGTCGACCGTATGCAGAGCCAAAGGGCCGGCTCAAAGCCCACCAGTGTTCCACCGGCACTTCTCCGCGCGCGATGGCCAGGAAACTCGTTAGGCGCGCTTCGCTTGCGAGCAAATCGTAGAACGAAGTGTCTAGTCGCCGTTGCGCCGCTTGATACCCAATGGCAAAAATCCGCCGTTCCTCATCGTAAAGGAATCGCAGCCCCATGCCGCTTTCCAGTTGCTGGCTCTGGGCGATCAATTCGTCCAGTTGCGCGAGCTGTTCGGAGGCGCCCTGGCGCGAGCGCTCCGCTTCGGTCACCAGAAGATCAAACCACTCGCGCACGGGTTGAGGAAGTTCCGGTCCCTCTCGTTGCCCGTGAAATGCAAGCAGCGGCACGAGCCCTGGGATTCCCTCAGTAGCAATGTTTCGCAGCGAAAAGGTCGCCGCGAGCGCGTCGCGGCGACGTTCATGTGCCGCTTCGCCTAACGACATCAATTGCGAAGGTGGCGCCATCAGGATTTCCACCGGCCGAAAATATTTATCGATGACGGCATTCCAGGCCGCGACTTGCTTCGCGACTTGTTGCGCCCAGTAAGCGCGCGGATCGGTTTCTCGGCCGCGAAAGAAAAGCAGTAGATCCTGCGCGGGCGATCGAGCCGCGCGCAGACGCAGGATGACTTCCTCCAGATTAGCCGGCTGGCTCGTGGTCAGTTCCACCAAGCGCAGAAATGCTGCAGGATGTTCCGCTTCCTTGATTGTGGCACCGATTTGCCGCATCACGGCGAGCGTGTCGGCTATTCCACGCAAGGCGCTCGCGTCCAGGAGGGGGCGCGTGGCAAGTTCATCACAGCTGGTCTCGAAAGTCCAGAGGCTCGCGAGCAAATTGCCGCTATCCACTGTCGAGACGTAGCGAGGATGCAACGGCTCCAGTGTGCTCAGGTCGTACCAATTGAAGAGATGGCCTTCGAAACGCTTGAGGCGACCGACTGTCTCGAGCGTGCCAAGGTTGCGCGCCACCAAGTCGTCGATCGTGATATAACCAAAGTCGTTGGCCGCCACGGTCGCCAGCATCCAAAGCCCGATGTTCGTCGGCGAAGTGCGCAGGAAAATTTCCCGCATTGGCGTTTCCTGAACATTGTCTGGCGGTAGCCAGAAGGTTTGCGGCCCGACAAAATCATCAAAATATCTCCAGGTTCGCCGCGCGGCGGTGCGCAGGAACCGCCGATCGTCTACCGTCAAAATTCCACCGCGCCAACTCTTCGCCGGGCGATTGATCACGGTTACCGCCACCGGAAAGAGAGCCCACAAGAGGAGGAACGGCGCCACGGCCACCATCGCCGATGTTCCCTGCCAGGCTGCGCCGACGAAAAGAAGCACGCATGCAGCTGGGATCCAAAGCCGGGCGAGAACGAACTGCCACTGCTGATTTCTTGCGCGTTGGTGGGCGTCTTGTGCCGTCTCCCACTCGAGCAGTAACCGGTGCGAAATGACTCGCCGGTAGGCGACGCGAGCGATGGCGTCGAGCGCCATGCTCGCATAATCCGGCAGAAAAATAACCGCGAACATAGAGCGCAGCAGGCGGTCGCGCGGTTCGCGCCAGAATCTCGTTCCAGGCGGCGGGGGATGGAACAGAAGCGCGAGGAGAGAATTCAGGACTGGCCACAAGATTAGGCCGGCGATAATCCCGCTCCATAGCATCGGCGCGGGCGTGAGAAGCCAGCCCATCAGGAGGAGGGCTACGGTCGCTGGCGGCACCACACTGCGCCGCAAATTGTCAAAGATCTTCCATCGGTTGAAGGTGGAAAGCGGGTTGGGTTCAACTTTGCCGCCGCCCACGGGCACGCGTGGCTTCAGCCAATCAATGATTTGCCAATCGCCGCGAATCCAGCGGTGGTGCCGATTCCACCACGCGATGTAACTGCTCGGAAAGACGTCAAGCAATTCGATATCTGTCGCCAGCCCGACGCGAACATGGCTGCCTTCCAGTAGATCATGACTCAACAAGTGCGCGATCGGAAATCGGCCGGACAAGAGGCGATGAAATGTCCGCAATTCATAAATGCCTTTGCCGTGATAACTGCCTTCACCGACCAGATCCTGGTAAATGTCGGAGACTGCATGGGTATACGGATCGATCCCACGCGGATCGGCAAAGATGCGTGAGAACCATGTCGCCGTGGCGCTCGGAAGCGTGGCGCTGACGCTTGGTTGAATGATCGTGTAACCGCGGACCACGCGGCGGCGATCCGGCGAAAGCCGCGCCTGATTCAGCGGATGCGCCAGGGTTTCGATCATCCTCCGGGCGGTGCCGCGGAGCAGTTGCGTATCGGCGTCCAAGGTTATGACAAACCGAATGCCCTCGAGTTGTGCGCGATCACCCGCGCAGAGAAATCCTTCCAACTCCGGCGCCGATTCGCCGATGAGGAATCGATTAAGCTGCTCGAGCTTGCCGCGCTTGCGCTCCCAGCCGATCCAGCGTTGCTCGCTCTCGCTCCATGAACGCCCACGATGAAAAAGAAAGAAGCGCCCCTCTCCGTGCCGGCGATTCAGTTCCTCGATCCCGCGGGCCACAATGTCGATATACTCCTCGTCCTCCGGCATATTTTGCCGCGGTGCATCGGCAAAATCGGTCAGGAGCGAGAAGCGCAGATTCGCATCCGTATTTCCGAGATAGCGAATTTCGAGGCGGTTGAGTTCGCTTTGGATTGCATTTGGAGTGGTGAGTAACGTCGGCACCACCACCAGCGTGCGGCAATCATCGGGAATGCCTTCTTTTTTAAAGGACATCTTCGGCAGCACCTGCGGAGGCAGAAGCGAGGTCACGAGATAATTTACGGCCAGCACCGCCAGCTCACTCGCGGGCAAGAGAAGCAAAAGGCCGAGCACACCAAGCGTGACTCCGGGCACCGACCCAGTCATGAAAAAGAGAGGAGCCGCCACCGTCGCGAGCGTGATCACGAAAAGACTTCCGAAGTACGCGCCCGCCGCGTGCGCGCGAAGCCATCGGTGCGAGTGTTCCGCCAGCGGCACCCGGGCACCCATTACCCGCTCAAGCACCGGTCGGCCAGCGTCGATCAAATAGTATCCGACGTGCCGTCTGACTTCACCCTCAGCGGCCTTCGCCAGCGCCAGCGCTTGGTTGATAATTTCCTGTTCCGAACGTTTTGACCATCGGGCGATTTCCTCCACGGTGCTCCGGCACCGGTCGCCCGTTTCAAAATCCAGGCGGGCGTAAACTCCAGCGGGATCGGCGGCCAATTCGCTTTCCGCCCAGCTGATTGACTGGAAAAATTCTGGCCACGTGATTTGTGCAAGAAGGCGGCAGCTGTTGATCACATCGGCGAGTGCGGTCTGTTGCACGGCCTGGCGCCGATGTTCGTGCTGCATAACTTCGAGGAGAGGCGCACGTAAAGAGCGTTCCAGCCACCCACTCACCAGCGGGAGCGCCGCCTCTTCGTCATAGAGACGCGCCATCAGTTCGCTTGCAAAATGCGCGGTCGGCTCAGGATGACGTTCCACCAGTTGTTCCATCATCCTAAGCAACTGCGTCGAGCTGTGACGCACGGCCGACGTGAGCCGATGAGCCCAAAAATCCGCCTCCTCGCTCTGGCTTTGCTGTTGCTCGACTTGGATCGCGAGCGCGCGCAGGCATTCGAGTAACTGCAAGCGCAACATCAGCGGCAGAGCCCACAGTTCTCCGATGTCCAGCGGCGCGATCGCCTGGAAGGCGACCAGAAATTTCCGGATGATTTCCGGCTCCAATGCGCCGCCGCTCTCTAATACAATTTCCGAGGCGACCTGGTAAACACGCGGCAGTCCTGCCTTGGGACCGTTGGCGATGAGAGGCAGCTCTCCATAATATTTTTGCGGGAGACTCCGCCGCAAATCGATCACCTGCTCCCGAATCAAATAGGCATTATCGAGCAGCCACTCCGCCGAAAGGGTGAAGGCGTGGTGCATTTCGGCCGACATCGTGAGACTCGCGTTCGCCCATTCCAGCGTGCTCTCTACTTCTCGCAGTCGCCGCAGAAAGGATTGCCCGCGTGGCTGCGCATCCCGGCTGACCAGGGTCGAGCTGGCGAGGTGTGCGGCGTTTTCCAAGAGACGCTGAATCGAAGGTCGTTCCTCCCTAAGCCGTCGCGTGGTCGATTCGGCGGAGAAGGGTGGCGGCGAATGAAAAGCGAATGTCACGGGCACCTCGGCTTCCACGTCCCGTAAAATCTCTAGCACGCGTGCCGTTTCGGTGGCTTCGACCTCGGCCATGACAACCGTTTCGTCCGGCAGGATCGTGCTCTCACACCGGGCTAGCCAAGCCTCATCGACATGCTGCTGAAGCAATCGGGCGAGAATCCATCCGCTGAGAGCGCCCGCCAACGCAAACGCGGCCAACAACAGTGTCAGCACGCCCGGGCTGTAATCCGCCAGAAGTCCGCGCTGCCAAAAGATGAATGTCCCGATGGCCAGGGCGACGGCCGAGGCGGCGGCCGCTCCGCCGATCGCCGAGACGCCATATTCCTCGATCCGCGGCCGGCGTTTGGCCGAAGCGTGGATTGCGGCGACGCGGCGAAACCGGGCCCGATGGAGATTCTTCAGGACGGCCCGACCGATCCCCGGGCTTTGGAAAATGCCAACCAGCAAAACGCGATCGCCATTCTTCCGCCAAAGTCTCATACCCAACCTTACAGGATATGACTTGGGCGCAATCCTATCTCAGATTTGTCGTGCTCCGGAGGTATTACACCGCCACGGTGTCGATCCGGTTTAGTCCCTGTTCAAGGACGCGATGAGGAGCAGCAATAGACTTGTTGGATCCCCTTCGCGTCAATGCGTCGAGCTCTTCCATGAGGCACATGGAGGATTCGCCATTTGCCTCGACCCATTCGGGATGTTGGATCCGCAGGTCGTCGTGAATCTGTTGCCGCAGCTCGGTGTAGGTGTGGATTTGGGGAGACATGGAAATTGGCTTTGGTGAAAGATTTAAGTGTGGCGTTCGACGGTTCGGCCAAGTGAAGATACTCCAAACGGCGGCACGCACGTGCTTGCGGTATGCGCCACGCTGGGCCAATTGGATTACTTTGTAGTGCTGGCGTTGCAGCAACACGGCAAGCAGTCCGCTTTGCGTAAGGGTCGGGGTCATAACGTAGTCTTTCTGTTTTTCTTGTCCAAAGATTGACAATTTTCGCAGGGATTCCGTTCATTCGTGCGGCAGGTTCACAACCTGCGACCTGACGAATCAACGGACGCTCGTTTGCGACTGAGCCGCGGTTCTGACGATTGAGACAGCGGCTCTTGGAGGAATCACCTATCTGGGGATCGAAACTGATATCAGTAAGCGGCAATAAAAAAGGTGGGCCATCGAAAAACGGGTGCCGGAGCCACTGGTTTCGAGGTTCTGTAACCCAAAAAGTGTCCAAGAAGTGTCCAAGCAGCCGGTTGGCTATTTGGAAGCTAGCTTTCGATTACCAGGGAGCCGGCAGTCGGATTCGAACCGACGACCTGCTGATTACAAATCAGCTGCTCTACCAACTGAGCTATGCCGGCAAAAAGACGCGCGCAGTTTACCGCACACGACCGGCGTAAACAAGTTGTCGCCGATCTTATTCGCGGACGCGCGAGTAAGCCGAAAGCGGTTCGGCCGTTTCCAGATTCTTGATCACCGTGCTCAAATAAACCGACTCTGGATAGAAGGCTTTGTACTTTGTGATCTCGGCGCGATTCAAAACCTTGAATCCATAGCGCTCGAACATCTTTTCGCCGCGCCGGCTTTCAAACGTGACGATCTGTCCATAAACCCGTTTCTCACCGGATCGGTAAAGATAGCTCAGATACGCGCTCATGAGCGCACGCGTGGTCGAAACTCTGCGCGCATCCGGCAGCAGATTTATGTGAAAATGCGGAACGCGACGCGGTGCGGCTGGCACTTCGCGCCACCCGTGCACCAGTGTCCAGCGGATAAAACGGCGTGAGCGCTCATTATAACGAAAGTAGCGCGTCAGTGCGCGAAAAAAGAGCCAAACATTTTGATAGAACGCGTAGATCTGGTTCCGCAAGGGCTTGCGCGAGCCAAGCAGATAGCCTCGAATCTCGCCGTCGATTTCAAGGAGAAAGCACGATTCGGGTTCGTGGTCGGTATAGTAAGTCGTAAGAAAATCGGCGAACAATTGTCGATCTTCATAAACGGGATCGATCGGTTCGCCGAGGAACCCAGTTTGGCAGCACAGGCGCCGGACAGCGGCGCGATCGCCATCGCGATAGCTTCGGATTGTAAATGATCTCTCACTCTTCATTCGTTGATGGTTCCTGTGTAACCGGAGCAGACCTCGCGGTAAATACAAAAAAACTGCTTAAACACGCACGGCCACGCGTAGTCTGCCCCCGCATATTGCGCCGCAATGCTGCCCAACATCTGCAGTTTTTGCGCGCTCAATGCCTCAATGGCATCGGCGAGAGCCTTCGCAGTATTTTCTCGCGCCCAAGATTCCTGCTCATGACAAATAATCCGGTCCATGTAACTGCCGTGGATTCCGACCACAGGCGTGCCGCAGGCCTGACTTTCCAGCGCGACAAGGCCAAACGTTTCCTGAACGCCCGGGTGAACGAACAAATCGGCCGCGCGGTAATAGCGCGCAAGATCAGTCGAATCAGTGCAATACTGAATCCATGAGACGTTTCCGGCACGCCGCTGCAACTCTCGAACCTGATGGCGCTGCGGTCCGTCCCCGATTATAAGCAGATGAAAGTCGTTTGGCCGCCGCCGGCGCAAGAGATCGAAACTGCGAAACAACGTTTCAGTGTTCTTTTCCTTAGCCAAGCGGCCGACGTACAGAAGCAGCTTCTGCCTTCGGTTAATCCCTAACGATTTGCGCGTCGCGTCTCCGTCGTCTGGCGCCGGTTTGAAGATGTCGATGTTTACGCCGAGGCGGACGGCGCGCACGTTGCGCACCCCCCAGTCAGAGAGAAGGTTCGCCAAAAGTTCCGATGGCACCAGCGTGGCCTGAAATTGATTATAGAGCTTGCGCACATAACCACGCGTCAACTTCATTGCGCGGTGCGTCCCGCGTTTGCCGAGAAATTTCATGCTGCTGCGCAAATATGCTTCGGGAAAATGCGAATGATAAAAACCGATGACCGGAATTTTCTGGGAACGGCCGATGGCGATCGCCTTCCAGCCAACTTGGTACGGATCGCTCGATTCGATAATATCAGGCCGCTCCTGTTCTAGAATTTCCTCGACGGCGCGCAGGTTCAGAAGCGCCCGATAGCGCGACGCGCGCGAAAGCAACGGAGAGCGAATCGAATAAATGCGTGACCTGCCATTGCAGGTCGTTTGCGTTTTCGGCCCAGGAACGATGAGGATATGTTCGGTCGCCGGTAAGTACTTGCTGATGTATGCGATTTTCTCGTGAACATAACGTTTCACTCCGCCACTTAGCGGCGAATAGAACTGAGTCAGATCGCAAAGCTTCAATGTCGAAAATCGCCTAAGACAATTGTCAGGCGCGCGATTCCAGTTCGCTTAAGTAACGCTCCGCATCCATGGCCGCTACACAGCCCGTGCCAGCCGCGGTAACCGCTTGTTTGTAGACACGGTCTGCCACATCGCCCGCGATAAAAACACCGGGATGTTTGCTCTCAGCCAAATTTTTCGCGATCAAATAGCCTTCCGGGTCGGCGTCAAGTTTTCCCACGAACGCGCTGGTGTTGGGATCGTGGCCGATGGCGACGAACACGCAGGCCACAGGCAACTCGCGCTCCTCGTTTGTTTGCACATTTCGCAAGCACACCGCCCGCATCTCACCTTTTTCATCTGGAACATATTTTGTCACAACTGTGTTCCAGATCGGCTCGATCTTTTTGTTCGCGAAAACGCGGTCGGCCATGATCTTGGAAGCACGCATTTTGTCGCGTCGATGAATCAAATAAACTTTTGAGGCAAAACGGGTGAGAAAAAGCGACTCTTCGGCCGCTGAATCCCCGCCACCGATCACGCATACGGGCACATTCTTGTAAAATGCACCATCGCAGGTTGCACACGAGGTGAGACCGTGTCCGATCAATTTCTCCTCGTTTTCGAGCCCCAAATAACGCGCGGAAGCTCCACTGGTGATAATGAGTGCCTGTGTCTCCAGCCATTCGTCATCGGCTTTGATGCGAATGTGACTGTTGCGGGGCTCAAAATCCGTCACTTCGGCGTAAGAGAAGCGCGCGCCGAATTTTTCGGCTTGTTTGTGCATGTTCAGGATGAGTTGCGGTCCGTCAATTCCGTCGGGAAAGCCCGGGTAATTTTCAACCAGCGTCGTCGTAGAGAGCTGACCACCAGGTTGCCGGCCTTCGAGCACGAGTGGACTAAGGTTGGCGCGCGAGGCGTAAATCGCCGCCGTCAGCCCGGCGCAGCCGCTGCCCACAATGATAACCTTTTCCATGAGTAAACTTAGCACACGGCGCAAAGCCGCACAGGCTTCAGTCTGCAGCGACTAGGCTTCGAGCTTGCTCGAGCATCGGACAAGGTCCGTACTCACATCGACAACATGATCGCGCCACGTAATCTGCGCGATGCCGGAGCTGGCCGAAGTCGAATGGTATCGCAAACAGTGGGACGTAGGCATCGGCGATGAGATTAGCGATCTTCGCGTGCACCGGCGGAATCGCGTTTTCCGTGGGGTGAACACACGCGCGCTCCGGAAGAACCTTGTCGGCAACAAACTGCTGATATCGACAACGCGCGGCAAACGAATGCTGTTCGGATTTTCGGGCGACAACTGGCTGGGAATTCATCTCGGCATGACGGGCAAAATCCACGTCGAATTGGAGAATTTTTACCCAAGCAAACACGACCACCTGGTTTTGCATCAACGCAGACGTGCGCTGGTCTTCACCGACTCCCGGCAATTTGGTCGTGTCCGTTTTCACCACGGTCCGGATGAGCCCGATTGGTGGAAGAGCAGCGTTCCCGAGATAATTTCGCCGGACTTCGATCGAAAATTCGTCGATCAATTCTTGGATCGACATCGGAAGGCGCCGATCAAAGCCGTTTTGCTCATGCAATCCGGCTTCTCAGGAATCGGTAATTGGATGGCGGATGAAATTTTGTGGCGAGCAAGGATTTTGCCATCGAAGCGGACAGGAAAATTAAGCGAGCGTGAACGCGCGGCGATTTTCCAAGCGACAAAATTTGTTGTTCGCAAATCACTGCAAACGCTCGGCAAGGATTTTTCCGATCCGCCGCGCAATTGGCTAATCCATCAGAAGTGGAAGCGCGGCGGAGTCTGCCCGACCCATCGCACACCTTTACGTCATGCCATCATCGGCGGACGCACCACCGCGTGGTGTCCGCGCTGCCAAAAGTGATTGCAACGGCGGTCGTGTCCACGACTGCTTATGCCGTGATGTGGACGACAATCTTGTGAAAACCGGTCGCCCCAGAAAATGGGCTGCGATCTGGTTCCCATTCCTGCACGTCGCCCTCGCCGTCCGTCGCGCGAACGACGATCGTGTAATCGCCCGGTTCATCGGGCATCCAGCCGTTGGACGCGTTCCACAGCGACCAGGCGAGATCGCCGCCGGGGTAGTAAATGCTCGCTTCATCCCACGTTTTTCCGTCATCAAAACTGAGCTCGACCCGCGAGATGCCGCGATCGCCACCGAACGCCATGCCTTTCACTTCGATGGGACCCGCAAGTTTACTAAGAAAAAACCACGATTCGTGATCGGGCACATCGATGCGGGAACGCGTTGGGACAATGAAGTCCGGGCCCCAACCTTGGGTTTCATAAAATCCTTTTGCGTCCGCCGTCGCGACCTCGATCCGAGTGAGCCATTTCACGTGCTTTTCTCCGAAATAGCCGGGCACGATGACCCGCGCGGGATAACCGTGCCGATGGGGCAGCGGCGCACCGTTCATTTCGTAAGCGACAAGCGTGGTCGCATCCAGGGCTTTCTCGAGCGGAATCGTGTCGCTGTAATTATCGACGCCCAACAGCCGGACTCTTGCAGAATTGGAAAGGGGCACCGCCGGGTCCAGCAGATCATGCATCGGCACGCCTTTCCAAACGGCGTTACTGATTAACCCGGCGTCCAGCCCATTACTGATGCACATCAACGTCGTTTTCTGTTCGACGGGAGTGAAACCCTTCAAATCCTGAAAACGATAGGTGGCTGAATTTTGCACCAATCCGGTTATTTCCAGATGCCAAAGATCAACGTTGACGCGAGGATCGACCACATTCTTGGTCACGCAATAAAATGACTCGTTAGGCGTGATTGGTTGGACGATGCGTCCTTTGTACTGTAATCCGTCATAACTGAACGTGGCCGCGCGATAAAGTTTCCGTAGTAAACCGGCCCCACCTCCCGCGACAAGTAGCCCAATCCCGCCCAGTACCAGCGCGCGTCGGCCGATCGTTGGACTGAATTCTCGATCTTCGCTTTCCGGCTCTCTCCGGCTCAGGAAATGAAATCCGGTAATAAGCGTTCGCTCGAAAATAAAAAAGCAAAGCGCCAAACTAATGAGCGTGATCAGCCGCGCGGCGTCGATCGGCAATCCACGATAACTGGTCCCCAGCACGGGCCAGAGCGCGATCGCGCCTACAACAATCGGCGCAAGCACAAAGATGCCGACGGTTGCGAATGTCACGCGCCGGCTGGGACCGCGCCGCATGATCAGGCCAAAAACTGCTCCGGCAATTGCGCCCACCAGAAGCTGGCCGGCGATTGTCGATCCAACCCCGAGCTGTTTCAAATGATTGTAGCCGCCGACCTTTCCCATAATGGAAAGAAATGGCCCGGGAGGAATGAAGACCGAGAGCCGGTCACCAATGAGCACAAGCGGCGTCGCCACGCCAAACAGCCACGCCACAAGCAACATGGCTGTCGTCATCGTGATTCCGGCAACGGTGCCGGCGAGCACGCCAGCTAGAAGTGCTTTCGTTCTGCTCATTGAGCGATTGTCGATCTTACAATTGGATCGAAATGTTGAAATCAAATTATGCTCGTTCGGCAGCGTTGTCGCGGCGCTCGCCGCGGCGAGCATCTCTACAGTCTTTCGAACGCAATTCGCAACAACGTCGCGAGAATTCTCGTGCCGGCGATGACGGTTCCGCGCAGCGTTCCGGAAACTTTCGATTCTCCACCACTGCGACAACGATGGTCCACGGGCACTTCAAGAATACGCAGAGCGCCACGCGCAGCACGCATCTGCATCTCAAGATTCCAACCATAGGTTTGCTCACGCATGCCGAGGCGCTCAAGTGCATCCCGCCGAATCGCGCGAAACGGGCACATGTCGGTGTAACGAACGCCGTAAAGGACTCGCAAAATGATGCCGGCGATGCGCCCGGAAAAAACCTGCTGGAAATTCATGCTGCCCGGCTCACGGCGTCCCCGCGTGCGCGAGCCAATCACGAAATCATATTTTTCCGTGAGAATTGGATCGACAAGTTGATTCACGAACTCGGGGCAATCGCTTCCGTCGCCATCGAGAAACACGACGATATCGCATTCCGGTGAAAGAGAGCGAACGCCGGTGGCGCACGCACGTCCATACCCGCGTCGCGGCTCAGCAACGACTCTCGCGCCTGCGGCGCATGCGCGTTCGGCGGTCCGATCGGTGCTTCCGTTATCGACAACGATGATCTCGTTTGGAATTTTTGTGGCCGCGACCGCTCGGACGACTCTCATGATCGGCTCTTCTTCATTCAACGCCGGAATGATGGCCGAAACGTTCACTTTACGGCTCGGTGCACGATGCCTTTGCTGCGTAGAATCGTTTCCGCTTCGCTGAAATAATCGCGGACGTCAGATTGCCCGCGAATCCACTCGAGATAACGCTCGATGCCAGTCCTAAGATCGACATCTGGCTCATAACCGGCGGCGCGAATACGCGTGATGTCGCTCGTAATATGACGCATTTCACCCGGCCGAAACTCGCCGTTTATTTCTGATTGGATCTCAATCTTGAGCGCGGCGGAAAGTTGTTCGGCGACCTCGCGAATCGGCGTGCCCCGACTGCTGCCGACATTCACGGGCAGACCGTCAAGCTTGTCCGTTTCCGCGGCGAGCAAATTGGCGCGCGCAATATCTTCAACGAAGCAGAAATCGCGCATTTGCTCACCATCTTCGTAAATGACCGGAGGCAGGTTGTTCAGCAAACGCGTGCAAAAAATCGCGATCACGCCGGTATAGGGATTAAAGATCGATTGGCGTGGTCCGTAGGTGCATGAATATCGCAACGCCACGGTGGGAATACCGACTTGTTTCCCCCAAAGAAGCACCAATCTCTCCTGATCAACCTTCGTTAGTCCATAAACTGTTTCCCCGCCTACGGGGGCGTGCTCAGGCGTGGCCGCACTTTCGGTGACGGCATTGCAAATTGGACAATGCACAGACCAATCGCCTCTGCGCAGTTGCTCAATCGGTCGAACATTTGGGAAAACCAAGCCGTGCTTCGGACAAATCCCGGCGCCTTCGCTATAAACAGCTTGTGAACTTGCGACGATTATTTTTTTTGTCGGCAGGTTTTTCTCGCGAATGACTTCAAGCATTTGCGCGGTCCCAAGTGAATTGACATGGACGTATTTCGCGATCTCAGGCATGAATCCGCCGTAAGCAGCCTGGTGAAAGACGATGTCGATGTTGTCGAGCGCGGCGCTGACTGTTTCGCGATCGCGCATGTCGCCTTCAATGAATTCCACTTGATTTGATATCCACGCGGGCTTTCCGCGGCGATGCGTTTGCGGTTCTAGATTATCCAGGACCCGCACTTTCCAGCCTTCGCGCACGAGAAGGTCCGCCACATGCGAACCGATTAGACCAGCACCGCCCGTAACGAGAGCGCGCTTCATTTTTCTGTCGCGACACTCGGCGCAGCGAGCGGCTTTGTTGATTCCGTTGCTTGAAGGGCAGCTACACTCGGCCAGATTCGCGATCGACCTTCTCGATCAATCATTTCTCGTAAAAACTTGGCAGTTTCCGGCGCTGCGGCATCAGACGAATTTTCGCCGAGCAATTCGTTGCACAAGTGTCGCAATGTTGTGGGATCGTCAACGTCATAGCACGGCGGCAACAATTTTACCTCCAGACCGATTTCTTTTGCGCGCGCCTTCGTCTGCTCGAGCACTCGCTCCGTACTCCAATCGATACGCTCGAACATTTCGCGATGCGGCCTTTTCAGGCCGATCAAGTAGTAGCCGCCATCATCTGAAGGACCGAGAACAATGCGCTCCCGGGATGAGCGCAGAATTGCCATAGCATGGGCGAAAGTCGCTGCGGGAACGGTCGGGCTGTCAGAATCGATCAAACAAACCGCATCGAAACCGCAGTGGAACAAATCTTCAGCGGCGCAAGAGAGGCGCTCACCAAAACTTTCTCCACGCTGAGGGACCAAATCGAACTCTGCCGGCAAGATATCTATGTAAGCGTCTTCCCAACCAACAGGCGTGTAGACGGCGACACCGCGCGCTTCTTTCCCCGATTCCTTGCCGCTCACAATTGCTGCGGAAATGGCACTCGCGGTGTCACGCAAAAAACAAGCATTTAGCGTAGCGGCTTCATCGGGCGTAAGCGGCGGCACAAGACGCGTTTTCACGCGTCCGGCCCGCGGCGCCTTGGTCATCACTGCTAGCGCGCAGACATGAAGAGCGGTTTCCGGTGACTCCATGGGATTAAGCACGCGATGGACAACTTTCATCCGGCATGGGCCCGCGCGTTAGGCCTTTTCACAAACAGCGTACTGGTACCGTCCGTCCTGCCAGGTCTTGATGTCCTTCCACGGCTGGGTCGGAAAGAGGCTTTCGAACGCGCGCGCCGAAAACACTGTTGCTTTCCGTGGCTCGCAATACCCATTCTTAAATCGAGTCACCCCTGCAATCAACCACATTACGAAAAGTGGAAGCGAAGCCCAAAAAGCATAACGCGGTTCCGCTATGAAACAGCGACCACCTGGTTTCAAAACGCGATAGATTTGGGCTACGACGCGGTTCGGCTCCGGCAGGATCGTGAAAAGCCGGGACGCTATCAGAACGTGAAAATGTGCGTCCGGGGAAGAAAGTTGTAACGCGTTCACACGTTCAAATGAACAGTTTGTCAGTCGGAGAGCCCCGGCACGTTCCCGCGCCCATTGTAACTGACTCTCTGAGCGATCAAAACCAGTGACTGAAATATCGCGGAACTTCTCCGCCAGCCTGCACGAGTAAAATCCCGGGCCGCAGCCAAGTTCGAGTAATTTCGTTCCGGAGGCAGGCCGTCCACCCGGCCACAGTACCGCAATCATGCGCGCAGTATCGTCCCGAAAAAGATGCTCACGGCAGAGGACATATGCCCACGCGACATGTTCGAACAGGCTCTCGCAGTCGGACTCCGTGCCATCGGATCTGCTGGGACATAGCGCTACCGGTGTTTCGCTTGGAGTGTGTCTGGAAGCTATTACATCCGGCAGCATTTTAGTTCGCGCTTAATAAGACTATCGATCTTCGCTTGCGTTCCCCGCTTGAAAACTTTTTCACAAATCTCTTGCCTGATGAATTCAAAATTATCTATTTTATCTTCTCCTTCTACGCGAGAATAACCCAACCTGCGCAGAGCTGGACCCCTATACGCCCACGCCAACAGGCAAGTTGTCGACAAGATTGGGAACCCGCACCGATAACCGCGCGCTCCCTGAAGAAGACGAGAGTTATTAAGACTTATTCGAACTCGTTGGCTTCTTGCTGCGTCTTGATTTAACAAAACGGAAGGTCTATCAGTCAACGCGGTGAGCACGAACACAAATCTCGATCAAGTTCCTGAATAAGGTGCCATCGCAGTGGTCAGTTTCCCTAAACCGAAAGGTGCCTCGGGCTTTCCAGCGCGCGTGTTCGCGATTGTACCCTAAGCTGACCAGCAACCTGCACGACGCTAATCGCATCTTCTGTGCATTTGCTTGATGAACTTCAGGAGCGTGTCGTTTGTGGCGGTGGGGGATAGGGACATTGCTGCTCGATCGCGGTTTGCCGGTCCGAGATGTTACACGTTATCCTGCCACAGCCTTTTCGAGTTTAGACCCGAGCTTTGATGGTCGAAAATCTGCTCGGTCAGTTGACCGAAAGTCGCGGGACGAACGAAGATAAGCTTTGAATCATGCATATCACGGACATCATGCGGGGGGATTCTCCCACGTTTTCGTTCGAGTTCTTTCCTCCGAAGACGCCGGCAGCTGCCGAGAATCTCTACCAA
>Ga0193719_10000173_pt1 | contig 21822 bp, 21 predicted proteins | sample U2a2metaG_FD_160103 | JGI IMG/M metagenome (GOLD analysis project Ga0193719, IMG submission 160103) | Soil microbial communities from a riparian zone of the East river system, Colorado, United States - U2a2 | ecosystem: Environmental > Terrestrial > Soil > Riparian zone | place: USA: East... | reverse complement strand
GGCGGCAATCGTCGCCCCGAGAATATGGCTGGCTCTCCTGAATCTATTCATGGCTTCCTGTGTCTACCTCCTTGCGCACTTGACGTGCTGTTTTCCGAAGACGGGGCCAACGTCGATTCGCCTCTATTCCCTACCCCCCTGCCCGCTCGAAGCGCGGACAACAAGTTCGGTCGCCAGGATCACCCTCTTCCCACCAGATCCAACCGTGTCGATGGTCGAGAGGAGGAGACCAGCCATCTCACGGCCCATCTCCTCGATCGGTTGGCGCACGCTGGAAAGAGCAGGAACCATCGACGTCGCGAGGGATGAGTCGTCGAAGCCGACGATTGCAATGTCCTGAGGAATTCGCCGACCTTGCTGGCGCAAGACTCCCAGCGCACCCGCCGCCATCACGTCGGACGCGCAGAAGACTGCGTCCAGGTCGGGATGGCGAGCAAGCAGAGCCTGCATGGCAATTGCCCCGCTCTCCTGTCCGAAGTCACCAGCGTGCTCGTAGGACCCGTCGACCTCGAGGCCGCCTTGCCGGATGGCGTCGCGGTAGCCCTGCAGCCTGTCGACACCGGCGCCCATGTCGAGAGGGCCACTGATCGTCGCGATGCGCTTGCGGCCAGTTGCGAGAAGGTGCTCCACCGCCATGCGTGCCCCTCCCAAGTTATCGACGTCGACGTACGGAACTGTGCCGTTCCCGCTGGGCCGCCCTCCCAAGACCACTGGCATGCCGCGCCGCTGCAAGCGCCCCGGGAGGGGGTCAGCTCCGTGAAACGAGACCATCAGGACGCCGTCCACGTGGCCGGCAGACAGGTAGCCCTCGAGCCTCGCCTCGTCGGCTGCCGATTGCGGCGCCAGGAGGACGAGCTGGAGCTGCCTGCGCGAAAGGACCTCGCTGATCCCTCGGACGAGGCGAGGAAAGAAAGGATCGCCGAACAGAAAGGCCGTCGGCTCGGGGATCACCAAGCCGACCGAATCGGTTCGTCCGGTCACGAGGCTGCGCGCGGCGCGGTTGGGCACGTAGCTCAACTTCTGCGCGGCGCGCTCAACCGCCCGCTTGGCCCGAGTGCTGACTCTGGGGCTGGCAGTGAAAACGCGCGACGCTGTGGCGCGAGAAACTCCTGCGAGCTTGGCCACCTCTTCAAGCGTGGGCGCCGTCGGGGCAGTTTGTGGGAGCGCTCTCACGCCCGGTTTGTACTACGGTTCGATCCAATTGTCAATAGTCGTAAGAGAGCGCTCTCCCAACATCGCCCATCGCGCGACTCGATCTAGATTCTTTTCCCCCTGGCCCCCTGGTCCACGCACGCGGCACCGGTTTGCAGAGAAAATCTCGGTCAAGGCGTCATGAAGATCACTGTCGCCGCCGAGCCGTTCGACTCGACCGAAGCGCGCCGACTGGTCGCCGCCCTCGACGCCCACCTGGCCAGCCGGTACTCGCCTGATCAGAGGTTTGGGCAAAACCTCAAGGCGGAGCACATTGGGCCAGGGCTCGGCACGTTTCTGATCGCGCGCCTGGACGGAATGGCGGTCGGTTGCGGCGCTCTCAAGCGCCTGGACGAAACGACTGTCGAGGTGAAGCGGATGTACGTCGAACCCGAGCTGCGTCGAAAGGGTGTTGCCAAGGCGATCCTGCAGTCGCTAGAAGACCAAGCACGGGCCCTTGGCGCAAACCGCCTGGTGCTGGAGACAGGTATCTACCAGGACGAGGCGATAGGTCTTTATCGCAGGTTCGGCTTCGTCGAGATCGAGTGTTTCGGGGAGTACGCGGGAGTGCCGACAAGCGTCTGCTTCGAAAGATCGATTTAGCCGCGGCGCGAGCTCGTCAGCTCCCGCTGACGCCGGCAAGGGCCATCACATGACGAATCCTGTCAACGGCGAGCTCCGCATCACGAAGCAGCCCGGCCTTGTCGGCCAGCACGAAGAGCCTCCCAAGGTGCACTGCCGAACGCCCGCTCTCGAGGCCGCCGACCATCCGGAAATGGTCCTGGTGCCCATTGAGGTAGGACATGAAGACGACGCCCGTCTTGTAGTAGAAGGTAGGCGCGCTAAAGGCATGTCTGGATAGCGGGACGGTTGGCTGCAGGATGCTATCGAAGCCCTTCGTGTCACCGTCGTCGAGTGCCGTGAGCGCGGCTGAGGCGGCCGGCGCGATCATGTCGAAAGCGCCAAGAAGGGCGTCGCTGTAACGCTCGCCGTCGCCGGCGATCGTGGTGGGGTAGTCGAAGTCGTCACCTGTGAACATGTGAACCCCATCGGGCAGCCGGCTCCGCATCGAGATCTCGCGCTCCTGGTCTAGCAGCGAGAGCTTCAGCCCCTCGACCTTGTCTCGGTTGGTGACGATGATCTCGAGGCACTGCGCCTCAGCGCCGTCGAGATCGGAATGACCCCAGTAGCCTGCCAGCGCCGGGTCGAAGACCTCGCCCAGCCAGTGGATTAGCGCAGGCTGCCGAAGCTGCGAAAGCACGTGACCGTACACGCGCGCGTAATCGTCAGGGCCGCGAGCGATCCTTGCCAATTCGCGGCTCGCCATCATCACGACCTGGCCGCCCTGCTCCTCCACGAAACCGCACTGTTCCTCGTACGCCGCTTCAACGTCGCGCAGGCTCCGGGCGGATCCGGGCGCCAGCTGGTCAGTCTGAGCGCCACAGACAATCCTGCCGCCCACCGCTTTAGCCTCCGCCACGGAGCGCCGGATCAGCTCCTTGGCGGCTTCCCAATCGAGGCCCATGCCGCGTTGGGCAGTGTCCATCGCCTCGGCGACACCGAGTCCGTAGCTCCAGATGTGCCGGCGGAAAGCGAGCGTGCGCTCCCAGTCGATGACAGCCGGCGAGACGGGACTCACGTCCGCGAGCGGGTCAGCGACCACATGGACAGCGGCATATGGGATTCGCGAACGAGGAGCTGCGCCGCCCTCGGCGTAAGCGAACTCGCCCTTGACGGCGTAGTCGTAGACGGCGCGGTCCAGGCCGGGCAGGCGGACGCGCTCGCCCACGGCTAGACCTCCTCGTCTTCGTGCATCGAGGAGATCTGCTCAGCCGTGTAACCCAATTCGGCCAGCACCTCATCGGTGTGCTCACCCAGGTCCGGCGGTGGCCGCCGAAGAGTTGCCTCGCCAGAGCTGTATCGCACAGGGTGCTTGAGAACTCGCACAAGACCGGCGCGGGGATGATCGAACTCGAGGGCTGGCGCGATGTGCTCTACCGCAACGTCGCGGAAGGTCTCGGTCATGGTGTTGACCGGCGCGCACCAGATGTCGTGTGCTCTCAGGAGGTCAACCCACTCCGCGGTTGTCTTGCCGCGAAAGTACGGGTCAAGTGCCGCTCGAATCTCGTCGCGCATGGTGTAGGCGATGGCGGGATCCAGGTATGTCTGCAGCGCGGCGGGATTGCCCAGAACTTCGCTGATCACCTTCATCGGCGTCATGGAGATTGCGAGGTGGCCGTCCGACGTGGCGTAAAAGCCGTAAGGCACCGAATGGAACGTGTCTGCAATAGGCGATGTCGGGCGCTGAAGGTTGGCGCCGTTCAGGTGGTAGACGATGGGCTCCGACTGAAGGTCCAGGGCAGCCTGCAGCATGATCACCTCGACCCTCTGGCCTTCGCCGGTTCGGGCGCGGTTGACCAGCGCCGCAAGGATTCCCATCGCGAGAAGGCTCGCGCTGTGCTGGTCGACAATCGCGGCGGCCGAGACCGTTGGCCCCTGGGCTTCGGTCCCGGTATTGGCTCCCAGTCCCGAGATGGCCTGGAGCAAGAGATCCTGGCCGGGCAGATGACGGTAAGGACCGTCGCTGCCGTATCCGGAACCAGCCGCGTAGATGATCTTCGGGTTGATCTTGCGTGTGGCCTCATATCCCAAACCCAGGCGATCCATGACCCCCGGCCGATAGTTCTCGACTATCACGTCGGTGGTCTCCACAAGGCGCTTAGCGACCTCGACCCCCCGCTCACTCTTGAGGTTCAAGGTGATGCTGCGAAGGTTGCGGTTAGCCAGCATGAAGAACGCGCTGACGCCTCCGATGAAAGTGTCGGCTCCCGCCCAGCTGCGCTCCCAGGCACCGCGACCAGGGGGCTCGATCTTGATTACGTCAGCCCCCATGTCGGCAAGGTATTGGCAGGCGGCGGGCCCGAGGAGGAACTGGGTGAATGCCAGGATGCGCACCCCGACCAGCAGCCGGAGGCCCTCCGGCTCGCTCAATTCACGAGCTGCATGATGTGAGTCGCGACCAATACCAGCTCGTCCCTTTGATTCTTGACTTCGATCTTCGCCGTGGTCCGTTCGCGCTCGCGCTCAATGCTCGCGATCTCGTAGTCGATGGTCAATGTGTCGCCAAAGTAGACCGGCTTGAGAAAACGAATTCGGTCATAGCCGACCGACACCATCGGGCGATCGAAATCCTGAAGGATTCGTGTTGAGGCAGCCGACGTATACCCCACAATCAGCGCCCCGTGGGCGACGCGGTGTCCGAGGCTCGTCTTGCGGCAGTACTCCTCATCGACATGGTTCGGATCCAGGTCGCCGGTGATTCCGGCGAACAGATAGACATCGGACTCGCTCACAGTCTTGGTGAGGCGGGTTTTCAAGCCAACGTGGACGTCGTCGATCGTGCTTCCGCTCATTGCCGGCTACTCCTCCCTACCACCACGAGCTGCCGGCGCTGACACCGCCATCGACATAAACCGTCTGGCCGGTCATGAATCGTGCCCCGTCCGAAGCCAAAAACGCGACCACGTCAGCGACGTCCTCCGGCGTGCCCACTCGCCTCAAAGGCGTGTGCTCAATAGTCGCCGCGACACGATCCGGGTACTGGTCCATGTACGCCTTGGTGAGAGGAGTCTCGATGACTCCCGGGCCCACAGCGTTCACATTCACTCCCTTCGGGCCCCATTCAATTGCCAGGCTGCGAACCAACCCGGACAGACCGGCTTTGGTAGCGGTGTACGCGGCTCGGACATCCATGCCATGGATTGCGGAAACAGAGCTGGTGATCACCACCTTGCCGCCTGGCCTGGTGAAAAGGAGAGGGCCGAAGACCTGGCACGTGATGAACACTCCGTACAGGTTGGTGTCGAAAATATCCCGCAACGGTCCGTCTGGCAGCTCGAGTGCTTTCACCCGAGTGTTGATGCCGGCATTCGGAACGAGAATGTCAAGGCCTTCCAACCCGTCGCGTAACCTCTCGAGCGCGCTCCTGTCCCGCACGTCCACGAACTCGGCTCGTGCCTCTGGGTCTTCGCTGAACTCATTCTTAAACGCTGCGATCTGCTCCTTGGAATTGCTGACCGCAATCACAGTTGCCAGTTCGCGGCGCAGCGCCCTGGTGATGGCCAATCCGATCCCACGCGTACCTCCCGTGACCAACGCAATCCGGCCCTCAAGGCTCACGAAGCAGCCTTGGCCTCCACCCGCTCAAACGGCTTGAGGATGTGCTTGGCGAACAGTTCGAGCTGGCTCAGGTCGGCAGTCATCGTGTGTAGGAATATCTCTTCCACCCCGGCATCAACCCGCTGCTGAATCCGTTTTTGTATGTCGTCGATCGTCCCCGTCAAGTACACGGCCTCGATGTAGTCCCAGGGCCTTTCGTCGGACACCACGCCGAGCATGTATCGCTTCTGCTCCTCCACTGCCGAATCACGTGATGCACTCTCGCTGAGCCAGCAAAAGTTCTCATGGGCGACTGTGAACTTTTTCGCGGCTCGGCTCGTCCCACCGCGAGCGAGCTCGGCATCGATCAATACGAGGTCCGCGGCGATCTGCGACGGGTGCGATGTCGGCCTTGCGATCCACCCGTCCCACCTGCAGATCCTGGCGAGCACGTTCGGAGACATCTCGGGCTTATCGGGAGACGCCTCATGCGCGTACTGCTGGCCGCCCGCCACCCACACTGGCGGGAGGTGGGTCAAGGGTTCCACGGTGATGTCGTTCAGGCGGTAGTACTTGCCCTCAAAATTCACGTGAGCGCCTTTGAGCAGCTTCATAGACGCCTCGAGGACCTCGTCGGTGCGGGCGCCGCGTTGCTGGCGCGTGCTGCCTGTCGACTCGAACTCCGGCGGGTACCAACCAGTACCGACGCCGTAGATGAAACGACCTCCGCTCAGATGCTGCAATGTGGCGATCTCTTTGGCGAGCACCACAGGTTGCCGCGTTGGCAGCACCAGAATCGAAGTCCCGAGCTTCACCCGGCTGGTCACCGCCGCCACGTGCGACAGGGTCATCATCGGTTCGGTCCAGCTGACGCGGTAGAACCTTTCTGCCGTCAGCAGATGGTCAGTTATGAACAGCGAATCGAATCCCAGGTCCTCAGCTTTCGTCGCAAACCGACGCACTTGATCCGCGTGCTTGGCTTCTTGTCCGGGGAGCAGATACGAGGGAACGAAGACGCCTACCTTCATGCAGTCTCCTAGGTGGTAACGGTCTTCAAGGGTGCCAATCGTTCCTTCGCCGACCGGCCTTCAAAGAGGTCGCGGCCTTCGACGAGCGCTTGGATCTTAGCGTCGGCGATGGAGCGCGCCAGCATCCAGAACCCACAGTCAGGGTGGACGTATGCGATGCGCTCGGCGCCGCCGAGCATTTTCGCGGCGGCCTGGATGCGAGCGGCCACCTCATCAGGCGATTCAATGACGGTCGTCTTGATGTCGATGACGCCGATACCCAGGCGCAGCGTTGGCACCTCGCTCAGCCGCTCGAGGTCGCCGTATCCGGGACGCGCCAGCTCTAGAACTACATGGTCGGCATGGATGCGCTCGAAGAAGCCGATGAGCTTGGCCCAGCTGCCCGATTGGATCCGCTGGCCGCCGTAGTTGCCGAAGCATAGGTGCACTGCAGGCTTCCCAGGTACGGCGTCGAGGATGCGGTTTACTGCTGCTGCCGCAAGCTCGGCATCTTCTGGCCTCCCGGGGAGATTGGCCTCGTCGACCTGGATCACCGCTGCGTCGATGTGTCGAACCTGGGCCGCCAGGACGTCCGCCAGCGCCAGCGTCAGGGCTGCGTGGTCCCGATAGTGGGTATCGAGCAACATGCGGGCCAGCATGTACGGGCTGGTCAGAGTGAACTTGATAGGCCTCCGACTTAGCTCAGCTACGCGGCGATAAGCCTCGACGAGGTCCAGCTCTCCTTCTCCAATGGGACCCTCGACCACTCCCGCCGGCCGGCGCCGAAACTGAAGGTGCGACTTAGATCGAAAGAGCTCGATGTCCGATCGACGTATCGCAGAACGAATTCCGTCCATCGGCTGCACGAAGTAATCGATCATCCCGTTGGTCTCGGGGTGGTCTGGGTTGAAGCGGTGGAGCTCGCCGTCTACAGGCAGGTCGATGCCGGCAAGCTCCTGCAGGTGAAGGACAACCGATGTTGCATCGAGCAATCCTTGCCGGCTGGGGTGTGCGCTCAACCATTGTGGAACGGGATAGCTGCCGACAAGAGTGGTCTGAATCGCGGTCATCGAACCTGCACGTACTGCACCAGGACGCCATCCTCGCGCTGCGGATCGACCACAGCGACTGTGGTGCCGCGGGCGCCGGGTCTTGGGGCCTTGTCGACGAGCTTGAACCCGTGGCCCGGAGCCGCCGCCAGCGCCGCAGCCACATCGTCCACGCGCAGTGCGAGGTGGTGCAGGCCCTCGCCACGGCGGGCGATGAACCGGCCCACGTCCGACTCGGCGGTGAGGGGCTCCAGCAGCTCAACGCGCGCCGGTCCCGCGCCAAAAAAAGCGACGCGGACGTCAGGGAAGCGTTCGTCGCTCTGCAGGTCAAGGCCGAGGGCTGATTCGAAGTGAGGGCGGGAGGAATCGATGGAACGGACTGCCCAACCCAGGTGGTCGATGACAGGCATGCCAGGCGTCCTGTGCAACTTGGCGCTCCAACAACAACGGACCATCAGCAGGTCGGTATTGACACGGCGAGACGGCGTCCACATAGTACGCCATGGAGGTGGAAATCCTTTTCCTTAATCGCCGCAAGCGCACGTTGGAGCTACGTTTTGGCTGATTCGCGACAGCCGGCAAGAACCAAGGCAAGGAGTCGGCGCGGCGCACCTAAACGCCTGCGCATGACCGTCCTTTCAGACGTGGCGCGCCAGGCAGACGTCTCCCTGACCACTGCTTCACGTGCACTTGATCCTGACAACGATCACCCTGTCAACGCCCTCACCAGGGCGCGCGTGCAGGCAGCGGCAGAACGTCTTTCATACAGGCCTAACCCGATGGCACGAGCCCTGCGAACCAGGCGTGTGCCGACGATAGCGGTCGTCGTCCATGACGTCAGCGACCCGTACTTTGCTGAAGTCGTCAGGGGCGCGACGGACGCCGCGTCCGCACGAGGGTTTCTGACTGTTGTATGCAGCAGCAACCGCGATGCGCTGACCGAGCTTCGATATATGGAGATGCTTTGTCTTAGCCGCGCTTCGGGCGTGATCTTCGCGGGCGGCGGCATCGAGGAGGCGCATTACAGGCGTGCGATGAACGACTATGCGCGAAGCATCGCCGACTACGGCGGCGCGATCGTGGCCCTTGCGCCGCGCGCTGAACGCTGGCCGTCCGAGCTGCCCGACAACAGAAAGGGAGCGCGCCTCGTGACCGAGCACCTCCTGGCGCTCGGTCATACGAACATCGCGATGATCGGAGGACCGACCACGCTTCGGACGAGCCGCGAACGCGAGCTCGGTTACGCCGATGCGATGAGTGAGGCGGGCTGCAAACCGCACATCGTGGCTGCCGATTTCACAACGGCCGGCGGCGCCGCCGCGATGGAGGGCCTCCTCGGAGATCGCTCGCTGACAGCTGTTTTCGTTGCCAGCGACACGATGGCGCTTGGGACCCTGGCCGAGCTCAGGCGACAGGAAATTCGGGTTCCCGAGGATATTTCGGTCGCCGGATTCGACGATATCCCCGGGCTGGAATTCATCCATCCCAACCTGACGACGGTTCACGTGCCGATGGCCGAGCTTGGCGCTGCGGGCGTCGCCCGTCTGCTGCGTGAGCTCGATGGAGAGCCGGATGGGGCACGAGTTCGCCTCCACCCTGTCGAGCTGGTGGTTCGCGAAAGCACAGGTCCACCCAAGCGAGGAGGTTGAAGTGGCGTACGACAGAAAGCAGGGCGGCCACCAGGTCGCCCAGGCAAACCGGCCGGACTACCGGCTGGAGGTTGGCCGCGCAGAGGTGCCGGTGGGCGTGCCGCGCGGATTCGCGGTCCTCGATCCAGCGCGCGCGGCAACTCTGCGAGCCTGGACCGCGACCCTGATTCCTTCCGCCCATGGCCGGCCCGACGCCGGTGCATTGGGCGCCGCGGAGTACATCGATGCGACTTTGTTGAAGGTTCCGTCGTTGCGTCCGGCGCTCCTGCACGCCCTCGAGAGTCTCGAGCGTATCGCAATGACCAAGGCCAAGAAACCGTTCGCCGATTGCGACAACGATGTTCGCGAGCAGTTGCTTCGCCAGTTCCAGGTGGAAGGCGATGCCGACGCCTTCAGCATGGTTAGCGATTTCACATATGAGGCTTACTACGGTCATCCTGAGGTGCTTGCCGCCCTGGAGTCCGCCACGGGCTGGCATGGGCTGGGCCCCGTGACAGGCGGTCCAATGGCGCCGTTCGACGCGAAGCTGCTGAACCGTGTCAAGTCCCTCCCAGCGCGCTGGCGACACGTGCCTTCCGAGACGGGCGGCTCATGAGCAGGGAACCCGAGGCGGATGTGCTGGTCATCGGCTCGGGCGCGTCGGGAGCCGCCCTCTGCAACCGGCTGTCCGGCTATGGCGCGAAGGTGGTGTGCCTTGAACAGGGTGACTGGGTGGACCGGGCCCGGCTGCCAAAGGCGCATGTCGACTGGGAGGTGCGCGGGCGCCGCCACTGGGCGGCCAATCCAAACGTCCGCCGCTGGCCTGCGGATTATCCGGTCGGCAGCGATGGCGAGGACCCCATCGACGTCTACATGTACAACGCGGTTGGCGGGAGCCAGATCGGCTTCGCCGGCAACTACTGGCGCTTTGCGCCATCGGACTTCAGGGTCCACAGCCTTGACGGAGTTGCCGTCGACTGGCCGCTCACCTATGAGGACCTGGCGCCCTACTACACGATCAACGAGGCCGAGGTTGGCGTGGCAGGGCTGGCGGGCGACCCATGCGGCCCCGAAAGGCCTCCGCTTCCGAATCCGCCCGCTCCGCTGGGCCGGCCTGGCGAGCTGCTCGTTGACGGATACGAGAAGCTCGGCTGGTACTGGTGGCCGACCGAGCAGTCGATCACGACCGAGGCGTACAGAGGACGCCTTGCGTGCGATCACAGGGGTTGGTGCACGTTCGGATGTCCGCGAGGATCGCTTTCCACGGCCGACCTTACCTACTGGCCTGGAGCCCTCAAGAATGGAGTGGACCTGAGGACCAATGCGCGTGTTCGCGAGATCATGCTCGGCGCCGACGGCCGCGCAACCGGCGCGCGCTACTACGACAAGGACGGATTCATCCAGGAGGCTCGCGCCAATGTCGTTGTAGTGGCGTGCGGCGGCCTGGGCACGCCAAGGTTGCTCAAGCTGTCAGCCTCACCGGCTCATCCCGATGGGCTTGCCAATTCAAGCGGGTTGGTTGGCAAGAACCTAATGGTGCACGTGCAGAGCTTCGCGGTGGGGCATTTCAAAGACCCGGTCGACGGTTGGAGAGGAACGTGGGGCGGCACCGTCTCGACGCGCCAGTTCTACGAGACCGATCCTTCACGGGATTACATCCGCGGTTTCATCATGAGCGGTTGCCCTGGATGGTCCCCCCTGAACCTCGCCCTTCAGATCGCACCATGGGGATCCGGCCACCACGCAGCTTTCGATGAGCGCATCAACCACGAGATTTCGCTGTACATGTGCGGCGAGGACCTCCCCGAGGAGTCGAACCGCGTCGAGCTCGATTGGGATCACCTCGATGGATTCGGAATGCCTGGCGTGCGCACACACCACGCGCTGAACGAAAACAGCAGGCGGCTCGGCGCCGACATGATCGCCCACGGACGCCAGGTGCTCGAGGCGGCTGGGGCGAAGAGTGTGCGCGACTTCGGCCTCGCCCCGATCTGGGGCTGGCACCTGCTGGGGACTGCTCGTATGGGGAACGATCCCAAGACTTCGGTGGCTGACGCTTTCAATCGCGCACACGACGTACCCAACCTGTTCATCGCCGACAGCAGTAGCATGCCGACCAGCGGCGGGGTCAACCCAAGCTCAACCATCCAGGCGCTCGCTCTTCGATGCGCCGATCACATCTGGGAGACGCGCCGCGACTCGTAGCCCCATAAGACGCGGGTGAGGAGGCGCTCTGGCGCCTGGAGGTGTTTGGAAGTGGAACGCTGGTTGACGGCCGGAGTAAATCCGGCCTTACGCTCCACTCAGTTCGAATCGAGGCGGGACCGGGTAGCAGCCAGCCGGACCGCCTTCGTGATCTTCAAATAGCTCCCGCAGCGGCACAGGTTGCCGGCCATGGCATGCCTGATCTCCAGATCACTCGGGTTGGGAGTCTCGGCGAGCAGCGCCCGTGCCGTGAGGACGAAGCCCGGCGTGCAGTAGCCACACTGGAACGCGCTGACCTCCTGGAACGCCACGGCCACCGGATCGTCATCAGCCAGGCCTTCGGTTGTGGTGATCTCACGGCCGGCCGCAGCCGGCGCGAGGACGAGGCAGCTCGAAATCGGCGAGCCATCGATCAGCACAGTGCAGACCCCGCAGACCCCGATGCCGCAGGTCAAGCGGACTGATTGAAAACCGGCACGCCTCAAAGCGGCCAACAAAGTCTCGTCAGTACGCGACACGAGCTCAATCGGAAGTTTGTTGACCCGAACCTGGATCTTCATCGGGCTGGCCGCGCATCGACGATCCTCTCCGCCGTCATCGGAAGGTCGAGCATCCTGTACCCCGCTGCCGCGACCGCGTTGCCTATGGCGGCGGGCACAACCGGCACCGCCATCTCACCCAGCCCGTGGGCATGCTGCCCGCCCTCGACAAAGTCGTAGGTGAAATCCGGAACATCGAGAATCGACGGGATCTCGTAGTCGGAAAGGTTGCCGTTGGTGACCTGGCCGTCCGCGAACTCGATAGCCTCGAGCAGGGCGGTGCCGATCCCGAATATGGTCGAGCCCTCGTTTTGCAGCTCCGCGCCGGGTCTGTCGACGACCTGGCCGGCATAGACAGATGTGTGAAGCCGTTTGATGGTCGTAACCCCCGTCTCGGAGTCAACTGTCACCTCGGCCGCAGCGGCGGACTGGTGCCAGTGTGATGACGCGACGCCCTGCCCGGTGTCGGGGTCCAGGCCTCCTGGCGTTGCAAACGAGCCCTCGGCGCGAAGGCCGGCGAGATCGGAAAGCGCCACCCTCCTTCCAGGCGTCCCCCTCACCCCGGCTCCCTCGCCGTCGAGGACCAGGTCCTCCGATGCCACCTCGAGGCGATCGGCAATTCTTCGGCGAAGCTCGGCTGCAGCCTCTCGAATCGCGTTCGACATCATGAACGTGGATCGCGATGAGGTGGTGCGCGTGTCGAACGGAACGAGGTCGGTGTCGTTGGGCCCCACCACGATGTCTTCCATAGGCAGTCCCAGGGCCTGCGATGCCAGCGCGCGCTGCGTGGGTTCCGGCCGCTGACCCATGTCGGTGGTGGCGGAGCGCACCACTACGCGGCCACCTGCGTCAATGTCGAGCGCGACGCCTGTCCGGCTCGGAGTTTGCATCCCTTTCAGCATCACGGCGAGGCCCTTGTTCTTCCTGTCGCTTCCCCATTCGACCATCTCAGCCGCTGCCCGGAGGCAATCGGCAAATCGAACGTCTTGCAAGATCTCGCCGGTAGCGAAGCGGTCGCCATCTCGAAGGAGGTTCTGTAGCCGCAGCTCGAGCGGGTCCATTTGAAGTCGATTCGCCATGAGGTCTGTCATGCGCTCCGAAGCCCACACGCCCTGCGTCGCCGCATAGCCGCGAAATGCCCCCGCCGGCGGATGGTTGGTGTAGACGCAGCGCGAATCGACAGTGACGTTAGGGATCCTGTACGGACCAATCGCCGCGTAACCCCCCTTCGTGCAAACGCTTGGACCGCAATCGGCGTATGCACCTGTGTCCCACCACGCATCAACGCTCTTGGCGACGAAGGTCCCATCTCGCTTGGCTCCAAGGCGGATTCGAAAACGCGCCGGATGACGGTTGAGGGTCACGAACTCTTCGGCTCTGGTCAGGACGGCGCGCACGGGCCGGCCCGACTTGCGGGCAAGCGCCGCGGTGACAGCTTCGAGCCGCATGAATGTCTTGGCTCCGAACGACCCGCCCATCGGCGCCACCACCACTCGCACCCTCTCTTCCGGCAACCGGAACAGCGCTGCGAGGTCGCGCCTGACATTGAAAGGTGTCTGGGTGCCGGTGATCACGTGAAGGCGCCCGCCCTCCCAGTAGGCGAGTGTCGCGTGAGGCTCCATCGGGACGTGCGCCGCGCCGGCGATGGAAAAGGCCTCCTCCATCACAACGTCAGCACCGGCAAACCCGTCCTCGCCGAGACCCGACTGCAGCCGGAACCGGTGACACACGTTGCGTCCATCCGGTCGAAGATCCGGCGGGTAGTCGAGGCTCTCATGGAGTACTGGAGAGGAGTCGCCCGCAGCTTCCACCGGGTCGAAGACCCCAGTCATCTCCTCGTACTCGACCTCGACCGCCTCCAGCGCCGCCTCCGCTTCGCGAAGCGTTGGGGCGGCCACGGCAACGACGGAGTCCCCGACGTGCAGCACCCTTTCACGCGCCACGACCGGCTGGTCCTTCACCATCGGTCCATACAGCGGCTCGAGGTCGGTCACGTCGTCGCGCGTGAGGCAGACGACGTCGCGGGGCACCGCAGCCGTGTTGATCGAGACGATCCTTGCGTGCGCATAGGGCGAGCGCAGGATCCGCGCGTGCAACATACCGGGCATGTGCTGGTCCTGCGCGTACTGGATGCGACCTGTGATGCGTGGGTCGAGCATCATGCCGCCAGCGGTTCCAGCGAGCGGCGTACCAGGACCGCGATGAGTCTTCGTCGGTAAGCGGCCGAGCCCCGCACGTCGGAGAGAGTCGGCGTCAGGTCGGAGTACCGCCGCCCGATCTCATTCGCGATATCGATGGTCATTCGCTCGCCCAACGCGACTCCGCATGCCTCAGGAAATTCCTGCGGGCGGCCTGATACCGCACCCACGACGACTCGGAGGCTGCGGCATAGTCCACCTTCGTCAATATCGGCGGCCACCGCCACCCCAACGCAGGGACGGTCTTCGCTCGAACGGGACAGAAACTTGACGTATTTGACGTGAACCGGCGGCTGCGGAATTACAACCTCGAGCAGGAGCTCATCGGCGCCCAGCGCGGTCTGGTAGTGATCCCTGATGAAGTCGGCGACCTGCATCTCCCTCTCGCCCGCACGACCACGCAGGCGAACCCGCGCACCCAGGGCGACCAGCAACGTCGGTGGGTCGCTTGCGTAGTCGGCGTCGCACAGGACGCCGCCGACTGTCGCCTGGTTACGGATGCGCGGACTGGCGACCAGTCCAAAGCAGTCTGCGACGCACGACCACGAAGACTGCCGAATGCTTGGCGACAGCTCAACCCGCCGGTGGGTCGTCAAGGCGCCCAACCGCAGCTCTTCGCCAACATCGATACCGTCAAGGCCTTGCACTTTGGCCAGGTGGATGAATGCTTTCGGCTTGATCAGGCCGTTGGCGACGAGGATCCCCGTGAACGTTCCACCGGCGACGACAACCCCCGCTTCTCCGAGCCGTGACTTGAGGGCAATCGCTTCATCAAGGGTGGACGGGGAATGCCATTCGGGCTCCTCGATCACGCGGTCACCGGGCGTGACTGGAGCAGGTAGAGCTTGCCTTTCTCAAACGCCCATTCGACGTCAAGAGGGTGCCCGAAATGCGCTTCGAGCTGCCTGCCGAGCTTGGCCAGGGCGGCGAGATCGGCGTCGTCAAGAACGCGAGCTCCACCCTCCTCCGGCGTCAGGGCGTGCTGGATCACCCCGCCAGCGTCGTCAGCACGCATTGCGACCTCCTGGACGGACACTCGCGCTTGCTTGACCGCCCCATCGCGGCTCACCACATAGTGGTCAGGGGTGGCGTTGCCTGAGACGACCGCCTCCCCAAGGCCCCATACCGCCTCGATCATCATCTGGTCGCGCCGGCGCCGGACGGGATCGATGGTGAACATCACCCCCGACCGATCCGGAGCCAGCTGGCGTTGCACCACCACGGCCATCCCGAGATCGACCAGGCTCCCCTTGCGCGATCGATAGAACAGAGCCCGCTCGGAGAAGAACGATGCCCAGCAATCCCTGATTCGATCAAGAAGCTCGTCTGCTCCTTTCACGTTCAGATAGGTTTCCTGCTGCCCGGCGAAGCTTGCCGCTGAGGAATCCTCGGCGCACGCGCTAGAACGCACTGCGACGCCCGCCTGGTCATGCATCTGTTCGAACGCGTGTAGAACGTCAGCTGAGAAGCCGGCAGGCAGCTGAAGGGCCCGAATCAGGGGCTGAACCGCCAACGAGCTCTCGGCTGCGCCGTCCCGGGCGCCGGCCAGGAGAGAAAGCACGCGGTCCCGAACGCCTGTCGCATCGAGCAGCTCGCTGAGGACCGAGGCGCGGATCACGAAGCCCGCGGGCACGGGCAGGCCCATTCTTGTCATCCTCGCGAGGCCGGCTCCCTTGCCGCCCGCCTCGCTCGGGTTCTCGCAATCCGGATCGTCGAACCCGAGGATCGGCGGCGGCGACAACGCAGTCAGTCCTCGATGATCGCGACAGCCCTCACAGGCGCCGCTGTCGTGTTCACCCACTTGATCGGAAACACCGCGAGCTTGAAGCCATGGCTGCGACCAATCTGCTCCAGGTTGCAGAGGTTCTCGAGATGCCAGTAAGGCTCCTCGTTCATGACCCGATGAGCCTCCCAGAACTGCTTTCGCTCGAACATCGCCCACACCGGGGGGTCGAACGTGATGGCGTCGATTCCCATGAGGCGGATGCCCTTTCGGATCAGGTGCAATGTCGACTCGCGCGTCATCCCTGGATGATCGGTTCGGTATCGCTCCTCCGTGTTGTAGGCGCCGGCTCCCGTGTGGATGAGCACTATGTCTTTTTCCTTCAGCGTGCAGCCGGCCTTGTCGGCTGCGGCATCGATGTCTGCGGCAGTGATGCCGTAGCCCTTCGGCTTGTCGGTGAAGTCGAGCACCACGCCATCGGAGTAGCACCACTCAAGCGGGATCGTCTCGGGACCGCCCGCCGTGGGCACTATGTGGTGAACCGCATCGAGGTGGGTGCCGACATGGTCGTTGGTTATGACGAGGTAGCTCGCCGTGAGCGACTTGACTCCATACTGCGCGGCTCCGATCCGTTCGGCGAACTCGGTCCAGCTCTCGTAGAGAAGGAGCGTCGGCGGCGGAACCCTCGGGAAAGTAAGCATGTCGCGGTGCACCGGCATCGAAAGGTCGATGAGCCGGGTCATTTCAGAACCTCCACGACACCGGTCGATCCATTCACACGGATTCGATCGCCCGTCTTGATCCGCTGGGTGGCGATCGAGGTCCCGACCACTGCCGGGATTCCAAACTCGCGGGAGACGACCGCCGGATGCGATGAAGCCCCACCTGCGTCCGTCACGAGTCCCGCGATTTTCGTGAACAGCACCACCCACGCCGGATTTGTCATCTGGCAGACCAGGATCTCACCCATCCGAACCTGATCGAACTCATCGAGCGAGCTGACGTGGCGCGCAATTCCCTCGGCGATCCCCGGGGAAGCCGGGAGACCTTTCAACTCTGCAGCCGCTGTCGGGGCCGGTCGGTTGAACTTTTCAGGGAACCCCCACAACCCGAGGTAAGGGAAGTCGAGCGCAGCCTGGGTCGCGGTGCCGGCCCAGGCGGGTGGCCTGACCTCAAATGAGTGCTCACGCTCGTCCCGTCGCTGCGAGACGAGACCCTTGGCATCGAAGGCTTTCGGGTCCCCGAGCAGCCTTCGCAGCTCGTTATATAGAAGGAAGACGGTGTCCTCCCTGTCGTCGACTATGCCTTCTTCGACGAGGCGATCACCGATGCCGACGAGCACCATGCGGAGCCTCGCGTTGGTGCCCTGGTCGATGTAGAAGTGGTGGTCAGGGGTGAGTGGTGACATGTTGGTGGAGAGGTCGAGCGCGCTCTGGAGCTTGGCCCTGGCGTCCCCATTTACTCCTTCCATCAGCTCGGTCTTGGCAGAGGCGAGATCCTTTCTCACGGCGTTGATCGATTTCGAGTAGTCGTAGTCGGATTCCAGGTAGCCGCGAATCGCTTCGATGATCGGTCCTGGGTTTTCCTTCCAGAGCGGAAAGACGAACTCATGGCTCCAGATCGACTTGTAACCAAACTCCTGCCTGTACGGGTCCAGCCGTTCCGACAGGAATCTTTTGCCGGCGCTGGTTGTGCTCAACCGGCTGCGCACGTCTGCCGCTGTTTCGCCGCTAAAGGCTTCGCGGAGGTCCCGGTCGGACTTGATCTCCTCCTTCATCTTCCAGAGCGCTTCGATCGAATCCCAGTTGCGGTCCTCGACCGAGCTCTGCAAGCGCCCAAAAAGCTCTTCGTCGACGGCTCCCTTGACGCTTTCGATCGCGCCTCTGAGTGCCATCGTGGCGCTGAACTGGGAGAAGTTGATCATCCAGTGAATCTTCCAGTGCCTGTCGTGGACGTCGATCGCGTCCTCGAGCTGTAGCGCCAGCTCGGGCAAGGTGCGGCGACCGTAGTCGTAGCCGTCGAGGCGTGCGAAGTTGGCTTCGATCTCGGGTTTGAATCGCTCCCGCCACCAGGTCAGGAAATTGGTCGCGTAAACAGGCAGGACGGCATTGAGGTAAGGGCCCATCTTTGCCGGATATGCAGGATCGCGTGGCACGCGCGCGGCATAACGCGCGCCGTACTCCGTCGAATCGATGACGATCGCCGGGTTGGCGTCAATGGCGGCGGTATAGACGTAGCCGTTGATCTTCTTGGCGATCCAGTCTGCCGCGAACGGGGTGGCAAAACGTCTGAACATGTGGTCGCAGGTGAGCCACCAGCCGCCGATGTCGAAGAACATCGGCGACACCGGCTGTGGGATGTGGAGATCGTCGTAGATCCACAGGAGCTCGCTTTCGGCGTCGGACTCCCATTCGATCGGAAAGCTTGCGTCGCCCAGGAACTGCCCGAGCACATCGCCGCTCATGAGATCCCTCCCTTCTGCTGCAACGGCCGACGCCCCTGTCGATGATTCTATTGGGTTGCGGTCAGTCCTCCGTCCAGGGTCAGAACCTGACCCGTGACGAACGAGCCCGCGTCCGAACAGAAGAAGAGGACAGCCCCGATGAGGTCGTCCACCTCGGCGATCCGGCCCAGCGGGATCCGCTTGATGAGGTTGAGCCGGAACGCCTCGTCAGCGAGAAGGGTTTCGACTTGAGGCGTGCGCACGAACGTGGGAGAGATCGCGTTGACGGTGATATTGTGCGGCGCCCACTCCGTCGCGTGCTGGCGCGTCAGCGCGTTGAGTGCGCCCTTGGCAGCGACATAAGCTGAGAAGCCGGCATTGATCCCCAACTGACCCCGGACCGACGAGATATTGAGGATTCGACCTCCGCGGCCTGACGCGATCATCGCCCTGGCAGCCGCCTGCGAAGGAAACAGCGCCGACTTCAAATTAAGGTCGACTATGCGATCCCACTCACTCGCGGGGTAATCCTGGGCCGGATACAACGCACCCCCCGCGCCGCCTCCAACCGCATTGACCAGGATGTCGACGGGACCGAACGCCTTTTCCGTCTGTTCGACTGCCGCTTGAGCATCTTCCTGACGCGTCACGTCGCCAGTTATCGCCAGCACCTCTGAAGTGGCTTGCGCCTCCTTGAGGATGGCTTCGCGGGCCTCGGCACCGTGCTCGGCAGAACGGCTGACCAGCGCCACTCGTGCTCCAAGGCGAGCGAAGGCGACGCAGACCCGGCGCCCGATGCCGCCACCTCCTCCCGGGACGAGTGCGACCCGGCCTTGCAGTGAAAACCGATCGAGCTCCGAACTCAATCGAGCTAACCGGCGGCCGCGGGCCTGGCCCGGGCGGCGGCCGCAGTCTTACGCGCACGGAAGTCATCAAGGATCGCGGCAGTCTGGGTCGCCCCGATCCTCGTGACTCCAAGCTCCATCACCTCGAGGAGCCCGTCAAGGGTCCTCACGCCCCCGGCGGCCTTGACGCCGACGCGGGATGAAACCGTTCGGCGCATCAGGGCGAGATCCTCGTGCGTCGCGCCAGTGGGCGCGAATCCGGTTGACGTCTTCACGTAATCGGCGCCCGCCGTTTCGGCCAGCCGGCACGCGCGCACCTTCTGGTCGTCGTCGAGGTAGGCGTTCTCCAGGATCACCTTGACGATGGCGCCGGCTGGGTGTGCCTTCGCGACGATGGAGGCGATCTCGCCTGAGACGTAGGCGTCGCGGCCAGACCGCAGGGCTCCGATGTTGATGACCATGTCGAGCTCGGTGGCGCCCGATCGAAGCGCCTCCTCCGCCTCGAAAACCTTGACTGCAGTCGTCGTACCGCCATGGGGGAATCCGATCACCGTGCCAACCGCGACACCGCTGCCGGCGAGCAGCTCGGCCGCGCGTTTGACGTCAGCCGGCTTGCAGCACACCGAGGCCACCCGGTACTCGGCGGCGAGGCGGCACCCGTCGGTTATGAACTGGTCATCGAGCTCGGGGCGCAGTAAAGAGTGATCGATGGTCTTGGCCACGTCCTCGTAGGTGAGGTGGTCGATGGATGAAGTCATGGGTCCTCCTCTTATCCGACGGCTTTGCGCTTGATCTCGACCCGCTTGGCTTCGCGCGCGCTGCGCTCGACGGCTTCGCAGACGACCATCTCGTCATGTCCATCGGCGAAGGTCGGGTACCGGCCTTCGGCCGGACCGCCTGACAGGACTGCGGCGTAAACGGCGTTGTAAAGCGCCCTGAAAGTGTCAGCGAAGCCTTCGACGTGGCCGCCTGGAAGGAACGATGCGGCAGCGCCCGCCTCGTTCATAAGGGCGGGGTCGCGGGGCAGCAGCTCGTTGGGCTGCTCTCGGTGCCCCAGCCAGAGCTCGTCGGGCTGTTCGGAGCACCACGACGCAGAGCCGATCGCGCCGTCGATCTCGACCCGCAGTGAGTTCTTGCGCCCCGCGCTGACCTGTGAGACTGCGAACGAGCCTAGGGCACCGTTCTCGTATCGGACAAGGATGGTGGCGCAGTCCTCAGTGGTGATCTTGCGAGCCACGCTGTCCTTTGCCCCGCCGGTCGCGAATGTCTCGACAGGTCCCGCCGGCTGGTGGCGCACCTTGATGAACGTTTCCAGGTCGGCCGAGACCGAGGCAACGCGCGATCCGGTCAGAAAAGACGTGAGATCCAGCCAGTGCGAGCCGATGTCGCTGACAGCTCGAAGTGAACCACCCAGCTTCGGATCGAGCCGCCAGTTCCAGTCCGTTTCGAGCAGGAGCCAGTCCTGGAGGTAGTGGCCTGTGACGAGTCGCACCTGGCCGAGGCCGCCCTCGCGAACCAGCTGGTGCAGGTGCTGGCAGAGGGGGTAGAAGCGAATGTTGAAGTTGACAGCATGGACCAGCCCGCTCGACTCGGCCAGCCGCAGCAGCTCAGCAGACTCAGTCGAAGTCATGGCCAGCGGCTTCTCACAGACCACGTGCTTGCCGGCAGCGAGCGCGGCCTTGGCGTGCGCGTGGTGAAGGTGATTGGGCGAGGTGATGTGAACCACGTCAACGCGCTCGTCGGCGAGCATCGCCTCCATGGATTCGTATGCGGGTGGCAGGCCCGCGGCCTTGGCTCGCTCGGAGCCGCGGGCGCTGCTTGAGCCGACCACACCGTGGACCTGGATGCCCAGCCGCCGCAACGCCTCCACGTGGACGGTGCCAATGAACCCGGTGCCGACCACCGCCGCGCCAATGCCGCCACGCGTAGCCCCAGCCATCAGACGACCAATAGACTAGGGGCATGGCGACCACCAGCGAAACGACGTGGGCCTCGGCATCGGAGCTCGCTTCGCGAATTCGCCGGCGCGAGCTATCTCCGGTTGAGCTGATGAAATCGACGATCGAGCGCATCGAGAAGCGCAACCCCAGCCTCAATGCATTCGTTTACCTGGACTTCGACCAGGCGATGGAGAGGGCCCGCGCTGCCGAGGCCGCAGTTGCGTCCGGCGCCAGCCTTGGCCTCCTGCATGGCGTGCCCACAGCGATGAAGGACCTCTTTGACTTCAAGCCAGGTTGGCCGTCGACCCTGGGGGGAATCCGTGCGCTTCGCAACCTGGTAATCGACGCCTATTGCACGTACGCCGAAAGAATGGAGCATGCGGGGGCGATCCTGGTCGGCAAGACGAACTCGCCCGTGATGGGTCTTCGAGGAATCGCCGACAACTTTCTTTTCGGGCCGACGCACAATCCATTCGACCTCAGCCGCAATCCCGGTGGCTCCTCAGGCGGAAGCGCGGCTGCAGTGGCCGACGGCCTGGTGTCGATTGCCGAAGGCACCGACGGCGGAGGCTCCATTCGCATCCCCGCGGCCTGGTGCAATGTCTACGGGTACAAGTCCTCTCACGGACGTGTCCCAATCACGGCAAGGCCTAACGCTTTCGGCAGCGTTACTCCTTTCATATTCGAGGGCACGCTGACACGCACCGTCGAGGACGCAGCGCTAGGCCTTCAGGTCCTGGCCGGCCCGGACTCCCGCGATCCTTTCTCTCTGCTCGACACACCAGACTTCATCGCCGGCTTGAAGCGCCCCGCGAAGGCCTGGCGGATCGCTTACAGCCCGAACTTCGACGTATATCCGATTGAGTCGAGCGTGGCTGGCGTGGTCGCCGAAGCGG
>Ga0193719_10000171_pt1 | contig 21866 bp, 17 predicted proteins | sample U2a2metaG_FD_160103 | JGI IMG/M metagenome (GOLD analysis project Ga0193719, IMG submission 160103) | Soil microbial communities from a riparian zone of the East river system, Colorado, United States - U2a2 | ecosystem: Environmental > Terrestrial > Soil > Riparian zone | place: USA: East... | reverse complement strand
TCGGCCTCATCACTGAGGACTAAAATTAGCGAACCCGAGTATTTGGAGCGCACGCATCCTTGTCTGCCGCTCACGCGGAGTTGTCCCGGCAAGGACGTGCGCTCGCCGTTTCGGGAGCGTGGCGAACGGCTGTAAGTGATTCCCACGGTTTTGAGAATTGTATTTGAACGCATAGAATCGTGGCATGCGCGTATCTGTACTTGCGGCGCTTGCCTTTGTATCGCTGACATCTTTTGGGAAAACTGCGCCGCTTTCCGAGGCTGATCTCAAGAATCTTCTTGCCGGAATTCGCCAGAACCGTAGCACACAGGCCGATTTTCAAGAAGAAAGAGTGATCCGGCTGATGAAGAAGCCGATCCTCAGCTCGGGCAGCATTTGGTTCCAGCCCCCGAACAAATTCCGGCGCGAAGTGAAAGGCAATTCGCCCAGCGTCACCGTGAGCGACGGTCGCCAGCTCTGGATTTATTATCCCAATTTCAAGTCGGCCGAGCGTTATTCGCTGGGCAAAGGATCACCGCTCGATTCCACGGTGGCCGCGATCAATTCGGCGTTAAACCTGGAGAACATCGAAAACACGTTCCAAATCAATGCGACCAAGACCGACAAGGGATATGAGCTGGCGTTGACACCGCGCACGCCTTCGATGAAACGCGCATTTCAAAAGCTTGATCTGCGAATCAGCGATAACCTGCGCGTCGAACGCACCGATATGTTGCTACCGAACGGCGATCGAATCGCGACCATGTATTCAAACCAGACGCGCGCGCCGGTCCCTGCGTCGACCTTCGAGTTTAAGCCGCCGCCGGGAACCGAAATAACTACGCCGCTGGGACAATAACGGCGGTGCCGACACGTTGAATCGTTAAAGCGTTGAAGCGTCAACCCGATGTAACTCCGAAGGCTTTCGCGAGCAGGCGTTGTAACGATTTACGAATCCCTTATCGTTCTATTCCATGTTACGCCGTTGGCTGATTCTTTGCCTTGCCATACAAAGTTTAGCGACCCCGGCGGCATTGTGCACGGAACCAAACAGTACACCGAATCACATCATCTCCCACATTCCGCGTCAGCGCGTTGAATCGAGCGCCATTGCGGCCGTGGGCTACAGCAAGCGCCGTCACATTCTTGAAATCGAATTCGTTAACGGCGCCATCTACCGTTATCTCGATGTGCCTTCCGCGGTTCATCGCGACCTCATGTCGGCGGAATCAAAAGCGCGGTTCTACGATTCCAAAATCAGACGGCATTACCGCTCCGTTCTGGTTCAACCGCGTCAAACTAGTCAATCTGGGAATTGAAGTTGAAACCTTTCGCGAGTTGAAAAAGGGCTGGCGTTTCAAATTCGATGAAGTGAGGCAGAGATTCCGCCTCACTCCAACAGAAAAACGGGTAGCCGTTTTCGTTGTTGCGGCCTTCGTGCTTGGGCTAGCCACAAAATGTTATCGTGACGGGCATTCCTCCCCTCCCCCAGCGGCACGGAAAATGGAGCAAGCAAACTCGATCAAGACGACCAAAGCCAAACACACATCCTCCAAGCCGACTCCAGAATTGAGTGATGGTGATCGGTGATCAGTGATTCGCAGTCAGTAATAAGCGTTCAGGCTGGAACCTGACTTTACGGTTCACCGGTGACTATTCACTGATCACATTTCGTTCCGCGTCAGGCCATCTTAGATTCAGCAGCTGATTTCCTGAAAGCCCTCCAACCGAGAAACGATGTTTGCGCGCAGCGTTATTCCCGCAGATGATTTCGGCGTGACGGACCATGTTGACGCGTTCGTAAAGCAGATTTGCGACGTGATTGTAGGAAAGAACCAGGCGGTAAAGCTCGCCGTGGCGTGTCTGCTCGCGCGCGGCCACCTGCTGATCGAAGATATCCCTGGCGTAGGCAAGACCACGCTCTCTCAGGCGTTGGCGCGCTCCCTCGCCCTCGCCTTTCAACGCATCCAATTTACCAGCGATCTATTGCCTGCCGACATTCTCGGTAACTCCATCTTTGACCGCGATGAACAGCGGTTCGTTTTTCATCGTGGTCCACTTTTTTCGCAGGTGGTGCTGATCGATGAGGTAAGCCGGGCAACCCCAAAAGCACAAAGCGCGCTTTTGGAAGCGATGGAAGAACATCACATCTCGATCGACGGCGTGACCTACGAGCTGCCCCAGCCGTTTTTTGTAGTCGCAACGCAGAATCCGCAAACTGCCGTGGGCACCTTTCCATTGCCTGAATCGCAGTTGGACCGTTTTCTAATGCGAATTGAGCTGGGTGTGCCGGATCGGGCTAGCGAGCGCGCCATGCTTTTAGGAATGGATCGGAGCGAGATGTTGAAGGAATTGAAGCCAGTCATTAACCCACGAACGCTGATCGAGATCCAGGATAACGTGCGAAAGGTGCACGCTTCGGCGGCGCTGCTCGATTATTTGCAGGATTTACTCGATGCCTCGCGACAGCGTCACGCCACTGGTTTGTCGCCACGCGCGGGTCTGGCCTTGCTGCACGCGTCGCAGGCGTGGGCGCTGATGAGCGGACGCGACATGGTTTTGCCCGAGGACATTCAAGCGATCGGCATACCAGTGATGGGGCACCGGCTCGGGCACGATATCGAGCAACTCGGACAAAGCGGACGCACACTCGCTGATAATCTGCTGCACAGCGTGCCCGTGCCGTGAAAGCAGGAAGATTTCCACTGCTTTACCCAACCGCGGGGTTTGCGGCGCTGCTGTTTGTGCTCGGGGCGATGTGGTATGCGGCGTCGAGCCAAAACAGTCCGGCCGTTTACCTGCTGCTGTTTGGGCTGATGGCGGTGTTTCTGGTTTCAATTCCGCACACGCTGCTCAATCTGGCAGGTGTGACGATAGCGCCGGAATCTGCGAAGCCGTCGTTTGTAGGCGAGGAAGTTTGCCTGCCAGTCGAGATCATGAATTGCTCGCGTGCCGCGCGTCACGGAATTGAATTGGTTCTGCCCGGTCCAGGCAGCGAACGCAAGCGCATCGATTACATTGCAGCCGGCAAAGCCGCTCGTGTGACGCTCCGATTCCCAGCGGGGCAGCGGGGCAAACACAGGATCGGAACGTTTCGCCTAACGAGTATTTATCCGCTCGGTTTCGTTCGCGTTTTAAAAAAATTCACCTCCTCTCAAACTTACCTGGTGTATCCAAAGCCGTCGGGCGATACCCGGCTCCCGGTGCATCGTGCGCGTTCGCCGCACAACCGGCCACAAACGGAGCTTGGAGAAGGCGATGACTTTGCAGGTGTCCGCGCCTACGTGCCGGGCGAATCTCAACGTCACATCGATTGGAGAGCCGTGGCTCGCGGACAGCCGCTCATGACGAAACAATTTGCCGCCGAAGCGGAAGGCTCCGTGCACCTCGATTTTTCTGCTCTGCCTTTTCACGGCATCGAAAAGAGACTGTCGCAACTTGCGCTTTGGGTGATCGAAGCCGAACGCGTGCGACGCCCTTACAGTTTACGTCTGCCAAACACAGACATCCCGCCCGCCGTTGGAGAGGCGCATTTTCATCGATGCCTGCGCGCGTTGAGTTTGTTCCCGGAAGGCGAAAGAGCATGAGCACGAGCGTGAGTAGGAGTAGCAGGCGCACACAGCAATGGAGAGACACGGCCATTCCACGCCGGCCGCTGCTTTGGCTGGCAGCGGCGCTTCTTTTCACACTTCCCGCGATGTTCGGCAATCTCGCGAGCTGGGTCCCGTTTCTTTTTCTTCTCGCACTGGCAATGAAATTCTGGATGGAGCCAAGAGGCTACCGGCTTCGCTCGACTATTTTGAAACTAATTCTCGCAACCGTAACGGTCGGCGCCATCTTTCTCAGCTACGCAACTCTCAAAGGCATTGAGCCTGCGGTATCGTTTCTGGCTGTTCTGGTATTGATCAAAATTCTCGAAGCACACACTGCGCGCGAGTTTCAAGCAATAGTGATGATGGCGTGGGTGCTTTGCCTTTGTGGCTTTCTCCTTTCCCAGGACCTTGCGATCGCGCTTTGTCTCTTTGTGGCGTTCGCATTGCTGATTGCGGCGCTGATCCAGTTCCATCGTGGATCGTCACCGGGTCCTTTCTGGATTCCGCTGGCGACGACTTTGAAATTGCTGGCCCAAGCCGGGCCGCTGGTCGTTTTACTCTTCCTTCTGTTTCCGCGAATTAACATCGGCTTCCTGCTTCGGATTGGCGACCCTCACCTGGCGAAGACCGGTTTTTCCGATCGGCTTTCTCCCGGCGGCATTGCGGCGCTGGCGAATTCTACGAACATCGCTTTTCGCGCGGAGTTTCCCGACCGCAGGACGGGGCCACCCGGTCCCATGTATTGGCGGGGGCTGGTCATGTGGTATTGCGAAGGCATGGAATGGCGAGCGCCTTATTCGACAAGGTCCATTTCCGATTCGTCTCGGCGATATCCCGCGAGCGACAAGGCGATTCGCCAGCGAATTACCATCGCACCGCATGGGGCACGCTGGATGTTTGCGTTGGATCGCCCCTTTGGAGTCCCTTCCGGCACAATGCTCGCACGCGGCAATTATCTGTACAGCGTTCAGCCGATTCGAAAAGCGCGCCGCTATGAAGTGCTCTCATCTGCCGAACCGATAGGCAGGGAACTCGATGCTAACGAACGCCGGGAAGCGCTTCAACTGCCCGCATCCATTAGTCCTGCGGTGCGTGAGTTGGCAGCATCCTTCGCGGCCCACGATTCCGAGCCGCGGGCAACGGTAACCAGGGCCCTTCAGTTTTTTCGGACCCAAGGATTTCGCTATTCATTGTCACCTGGCGAATATAACAAGAACGATCTGGAGGAATTTCTCCTTCATCGTCGAACGGGCTTTTGCGGGCACTACGCGGCCAGTTTCGCTACTCTGATGCGGGTGGCCGGAATCCCGGCGCGGGTCGTCATCGGCTATCTGGGCGGCGAATACAATGACTTGGGCGGATTCTTTCTCGTGCGCCAGGCCGACACTCATGCCTGGTGCGAAGTCTGGATTCCAGAGAATGGATGGACGCGAATCGATCCAACTACTGCGGTTGCGCCCGATCGAGCGAGTGAAGATCTCAGCTCTTTTTTAGCCGGCCACGTCGCTTCCGGAGAAATGGCCACTGGTCAAAGCTCGTTCGTCACGCAGCTGGTGCGGTTGGCGCTCGTCAACCAGATTAAGTCGTTGTGGGAAGCCATTAACTATCAGTGGGACACTCGCGTCATGGGTTTCGACGCCGACGTTCAGGACGTGTTGCTGACTTCGCTGGGACTGACCAATAGGGGATCTCTCCCGCTCATCATGCAGGTGGTGATTGTCATCGCTGCGGTGTTAGTCATTTATGCTGGCTGGATGCAATTGCGGACGCGCCCTCGCGCCGATCGGATCCAGGCATTGTATGAACGCTTTTGTCAGAAGCTTACCCGCATCGGGGTGTCACGCGATCCATGGGAGGGCCCATCGGATTTTGCAACACGAGCGGCTCAATCATTGCCTAACCAGTCCGAGCGTGTTCGCCAGATCGCCGAAACGTACATCGCTTTGCGTTACGGGCCCGGACCTGCCGCGATTGGCCTCGATAAATTCGCAAAGGAAGTGAATGCGTTTACCACCCACAGGTAGCGACGGCGCGCTGCGGTCACCGCGGCGACACATCGGAGGCGAGTCCCTACCCTTTGATTGTCTCCAGCACCTTCATCGCCGCGCGATGGCCGCTCGGTTCTGCCGCGCCACACGGGTCATCCGCAGCAGCGCGTGCTGATCAACAAAAGCACATGCGCGCGCAGCAGGCGGAACATTAAAGATACTCTGCGGGGAGCGGGTGCTGCGCGCTTTCGTGCTGCCAGTAGATCGACACAATCCACCAACGCTTTCCGTCATTGAAGAGCTGAATGCTATTGATCCCGCGCATCAAGGGTTCCAGGTCGCTCAGATCGTGACGCGATTCGTATGTGCTCCAAACGTGCGCGATCTGGCCAAATTGTTCGACCCGCCTTGCGATTTCTTTTTCGTAGAACCCCTTTTTCTCAATGAGCGGTTCCACGCGCGCGATGTAGCCCTCGACGTCGAGCATCTGCGGCGCAAGATCGACATCGTTCCTTCCGGCTTCGACGGCAGTTGGAATCAAGCGCGCACCGAAAAGAAACAGTGACCGTTCGCGGTCCCAGTCACGCTTCTTACCGGCGGGTCCGGAGATCACCTCGTACGCCGCCGTGACAATCGCATCGATTGACGCGACATCAGACGGACTAGCTTCCGGAATGTTTGATGTTTCAGCTTTGACGTTTGATGTAGGTATCCGGGTCGCTGGTTTAGGCATTGGATATTTCCTTTTGTTCTTCAAGCTTCACAATCCTCAAGGATTAACTTTTAACTCCTGCAGCACCTTCATTGCTGCGTTATGGCCGGGAATCCCGCTGACGGCGCCGCCGCGAAACGCGCTCGATCCACAGAGAAACACATTTTCATATTCAGTCTCCACGCCCCAATTGCCGACCTGCTCTTTGCGTTCGGCAAAAGGCCACGTCGGCGCGTTTTGAAAAATGTTCCCTCGGTACATCCCGAGCGCATCCTCGATATCGACTGGGCTTTTGCTTTCGACACAAGGGCGGCCATCGCGCGCCACGGCGAGACAATCTTCAATCGGCTCTTCCAGCCACTGGTTTACGCTTCCGAGAAATCTTTTCTCCGCCTCGCGCCGCATGTTGTCGTTGTCTCTCGCGAACAAGCTCCACGGCGCATCGAGTCCGAACAACGTCATTGTATGAAATCCTTGTTCACGCAGGTCCGGTTCGAGAATGCTGTCATCGGTCAGCGTGTGGCAATACATCTCGCACGGCGTCTTCTCCGGCAATCGCCCTCCAGAGGCCCGATCATAACTGGCATTCATTTGCTCGTAGCCTTCGTCGCTGTGGAAAGTCCCGCAAAACGCATCCGTCGCCGGATATCTTTTCGCCTTCAGCCTGGGCAATCGACGCAGAAGCATGTTTATCTTGAACACCGACCCTTCGTCGGTGCGATCCGGTTGAAAAAATCGGCCCGTAAATTTTGCCAAGACGTTCCGGCCAAAGTTCACCAATAAAAACCGCGCCTCGACAGCGTCGCCTTTACCATCGACGCGAAATTCGACGCTGCGCGTTTTGCCGGTTACGTTTAACGCGTGCACATCGACGTTGGTTAGTAGTTCGGCGCCTGATTTGCGCGCTGCACGTTCCAGCTCGGAGGATACCGCGCCCATCCCGCCCACGGGCACCCTCCATTCGCCTGTCTTGTTTCCGATAAGATGATAAAGAAAACAGCGGTTCTGCACGAGCGAGGGATCGTGCGGATATGTGAACACCCCAATCTTCGCATCGGTGAACACAAGGCCGCGCACGAGATCGTTTCGGAGATAACGCTCGATGGCGCTCCCGAGCGGTTCGTCAACCAAACTGCGCCACGCCTCGCGCGAGATTGCATCAACATTAAACCGGCGCGCCATTTCCTCTTTCGGGACCAGCGGCTCAAGCATCGAGTCCCAAACCTGCTCGGCAAAAACGCGCGGCAAATTGTAGAATTTTTTCATCGCCTCGAATTCGGCGTCGCTTCCAGTCAGATCGACAATCGATTTTCGGCTCACGTCCTCCTCGAGGTTGCTCAAAACCAGGGCGCCATGCTGACCGTGGTTAAGGTACGGCGTACACGACCCGATCGCGCGCCTGCGCAGCTCAAGATTCAGCCCAAGGTCGCGGATGATTTTCTGAGGAAATAGACTGACCAGATAGGCATACCGCGACAGCCGGGCGTCATAATCCGGGAATAACCTTTGCGAAGTGGTCGCTCCGCCGATGTAATTATTTTTTTCCAATAACAGCACACTCAATCCTGCGCGCCCGAGATAACTCGCCGCCACAAGCCCATTGTGACCGGCACCAAGGATGACTATATCGTACTTGCTCTTGATCGTGCTCATGCTCGTAATCGAAAACGTCCAGGAATGAGCAAACGTTCAACGCCCAACGCGCAACGTCCAACGCCGAATTGTCGATCTTGCAATCCGCGGTCTCGATCACCACGCGGCCGTTGGCTTCGCTGAACCATTCCAGATACAGCGAATTGGCCATGTGCTCGGGCGGTTTACGGCCCTCCTTGCACAGCGCGCGGATTTATCTCGGCAAGGAATATGGCGAAATGGATTCCAACTGCGGCCACTCTGTAGCGTGTGCTGTCCTCAGCGCCCTCGTTTCCCCGCGCGGCGCAACCCGAACTCCCTTGGGGTACTGTGTTTAGCGCCAAAGGCGCAGCATCTACCCTCAAGCCTGGGGCGATGCCCCAGGCTTGTATGAGACAGCGCTTTTGGCGCTAAACAAATACCGCTGAGGACAGCGGACACTACAGCGAAAAGAAAACTCCGCCGAGCGGCTGGCTCGCGAAAACCTTCGGAGCTGGCTAAACCAGGTTAAGGTGCTCGGCGGAGTTCCTCCTCTGCCTCAAATCAGACTGAATTCAGAGCAATCTTGTCGGCGAAAAATGATTTGAGTGAAACTTGCTCTGACAATGATTCAGGATTTTCTCCTTCTTCATCATCATCGTCGTCATCCGCATCCCCATTATCGACATCGGCTCGCGGCCCGACTTCCGGCAAGTCGTTCTGCTGTAATCTCTCGTAGCGCTCACGAATGTCGGCCGGCAGTTTATCGAGGTCTTCTTTCGATTCGACCGATCCGCTGAAGATCAATTTGCCTTGCGGGCCTTTGACCGTAAGCAATTTCTTTCCATCGACGTTTTCCAATTTCAACTCGCCTTTGTCGTCGGAGAAAACGATTTGCGCCTTGCCAAGGTCGATCTTCGTGGCCGTGAGCGATCCGTTGTCTTTACTCAAAATGCGAATCTCTCGCGCGGCGCGACGGGCATCTTCTCGTGCGCGTCGCGCAGCCTCGTGAGCTTGCATCACCGCCCCACGGATGATGCCGTGCTGTGCGTCGCCCAATTGCTCCTTCAACTGTTCTTTCAATTCTTGCATTTGCTCGCCGAGATCCCCCGTGTCGTCGAAATCCCAATGCCAATCGTGGTTTCCTCCGGGGATCAACGAGTGACGCTGTGGCACTTCTTTTTTAGCGAGCTTAGCGGTGATCTTTTGCTCTTTGCCCTTGCGCAAGATTGTGAGCGTCACCTCTGTGCCTTCAGAGAAAGTCTGCAGGAGTTTTCGCAGTTGGCTGGGTTCGATCAGAATCTGGTCGTTCAGCATCTTAAGGATGTCGTTCTGCTGAACGCCTGCCGACGCGGCAGGACTATTCGGCTCCACGTATTCGACGACCAACCCAAGGCCTTTAGCCAGACCGAGCTGTTCACTAACGACATCCGGAACCTGCGATGTCTCCACACCGAGATATGTCACCGGGAACTTTGGCCCTTTCTCATGATGACCTGGCGGCCCTGGTGGATGGGGCGGAGCAGGCGGCTCTGGCGGCGCGGGTGGTGTTTGAGCAAACCCTGAGATCGGCAACAAGCCGATGGCTGCGATTGTAGCGATGGATTTTATTTTCATAGTTTTGTTTTGGTTAAATCATTGGCCTGAAACCGGAATGAGGACGACTTCCTCGCTGGGGTAAGAAACACGAAGTGATGCGCCAGTCGTCGGATTGCGCCACTGCCACGTCTGATGCGTCTGATAGCGAAGGCGGCGCAGCGGTTGCTCTGAGCCTCGTGCAAACTGCAATCCTTCGTCGCGCTTGTTATAAACAACCTGCGTCGCGCCGGCAGGAATGAATCGATCGGAGAATGTGGAGCCTTGGACTCTGCTCCCATTGCGGCGGGGAGCTGAAACCGGTTTTGTTTCCGGCGCAGGTGAAATTTGCGCGATCTTTTCGCGTCGCTCCTGGCGGCGTTCCAGACTGATTGCCGCGAACAAAACCAAAACCGCCGCGGCCGCCAGGCCGAAGCCTAACGGCAACCAATTGTAGGGCAACCCCGAACGCTTTCGGGGTTGCCTGTAAGGCGAAGCGCCTGCCCTAGAAGCCGGCAAAGCTGCCTCGATCCGCTCAAAGAGGATCGGCGACGGCTCCGCCGGTCGCAGCTTCTTGAGGTCATTCTCAAGCTCGGAGAAATCGTTCATTGCGGTTGCAAACTTTTCTTCAAGTTGGCTAAAGCATACCGATAACGCGATGCGGCAGTGTTCTGAGAAATTCCCAGCGCGCCGGCGATTTCGTTAAAGGTCAGCTCGTTCCAAATCTTCAAGACGAGCACCTCCCGTTGATCATGCGGCAAAGAACCCACTGCCGCAGCCAGAGCCGATTGTGTTTCATCTTCCCATTCAAACTGCGGCTCGATGGCTGGCTCGGCGTCGGCAAAAGCACTCGCCTCGCGCCGGGCGCGGCGTTTGTCGCGACGGATAAAATCGAGAGCGATGGAACGCACGGCGGCGTAAAGCAGCGCGCGGTTCTCAATGTTGTGGTTGCGTCGCCAGAACTTGACGAAAGCTTCCTGGACCACGTCTTCCGCATCGGCCGCTGATTGCACCCATTGCCGCGCAAAGAGCAATAAACCGGGAGCGATTTCACAAAAGCAACTCTTCCAATCCTCATGGCTGGCGATATTGTCCATGACCTTTTCACGGTCTTTATATCCAAGACGCTGCCAAGTGCGCATTTTGTCTATGAGCGCGAACAAAATGGTAGGGCGGGCTCACCGAGCCCGCCGCGGCGCGCCCGGCGGTCGCGCCCTACCGGAATCACCTTTTCGGAATTGCACGCAGGATCAAGTCGCCCAGCCAATCCGGATGCGCGACCCCCTCGCGATAGGCGTTGAGGGATTCGACGGAAGAATTGACGCGCAGGTTGCTGTAAGAGCCATCGGCGTTTTGCCAGCGTTCGTGCCAGTAAACCGCTGCTTTAATCCGCGGATACCGCGTGCGAAAAAACTGGAGGCCCTGTTTGATCCACGCCGCTTTCCCTACTCCGCCGCGTTCGGCCGAATGCGGAAATTCGCCGGTTGCCCATTCAGCAATCATGATTGGCTTATGCGAATCGAGCCTGGACATTTCCTCATACGGCCAGGTCACAAGTGACGGAATATCCGGATTCGGTTCGTCCTTGTATTGCTGCCCGTAAACGCTCAGGCCGAGCCAATCGACGTAATCCGAGCCGGGATAATAGGCAGGCGCGCAGTTCCAGGTTTCGTAAGGATAGGGATAATTGTTCGTGTGAAACATCCATTTGATATTAGAGGCGCCACGCGCGCGGACGCGATCGACCACGTAACGATAGGCCCTGCGAAACGTTTCCGGGCCTTTCCAATTTTTCTGCTCAGGATCCCATTGCGCGCCACCGTAGTAAGCTCCCGACCACGGAAACCAGGTCCCGTTCATTTCGACGCCAAATACGACGATTAATGGATGACCAAAATCTCGAGCGGCGTCTCCCCATTTGTCGATGTATGCGTCCCATTTGCCTGCAAGAATCTCAGTCAAACTGAACTTGTCCGGCCCGTGATCTTCCTCGTACGGCTTGTCCCACGGCGACCAAAAAACAAGTGGCAGCGAACCGTGCCGCCAGATGACGTTGAGATTGTCCACGGGAAAATTTTGTTCTCCCCAATAACTGGATGAAGCGATGATGGCTTGATGTTTGCCAACCATCTGCTCGAAGTCTTCGATTTCCTCGAGACTGACGTCATCCTCCCCTTCGCCAAAATCCATGAATGCGCCCGTGTAAGCTCCGTGCCCGGGAATCACCACCTCGACCGGGCCATTCGGATCGACTTGCGCAACCGCGGCGTGCTGACGGCATCCGATCAGTGCCAGGCTCAATCCAATCAGCGCAATCGCCGTCCTAAAAACTGCATCGATAGGCATTCGATTTCGAAGGTTCTCTGCACGGCGACTGTTGTCCAGCAGTGCACTAGAACCCATCTCACAATGTCATTCTAAGCGAAGGGAAGAATCCGGATCAATTTTAGATCGATCCTCCCAAACAAAATAGACCAGAGATGTTTCGCTTCGCTCAACATGACAGTCACCCCGGGAAATCTCCTTGACCTGAGAATCCCGAATATGAGAACAGAAAACGCGTGAACGCAAAAGTTCTCACGTTTTTGATCTTATCTTTCACATCAGCCGTCTTTTCCGAGGACTTCAAAACCGTTAATGGCAAAGAATACAAAGACGCCAGTATCACTCGCGTCGATCCCGACGGCATCGTCGTCAAGACCAAGTCGGGAATCGCAAAAGTTTACTTTGCTGAACTGCCGAAAGACGTCCAAGAGCGCTTTCACTATGACCAGCAAAAGGCCAGCGCATACTCTGCGGAGCAGGCTGCAAATTACACGGCATATCAAAAACAACAGGAAGAAGCCCAACGTCAACAAGAGGCCGCAACAGCAAAGCAGAAGACGATTCTCCTCGAACAAGACGCAGCCAAAAATCGCACTCAGGCTTTGCAAGCCCGCTATGGTGAGCTTCAGAAACAGGAGGACGACTTGCTTCTCCAGATCGGCGAGGCAAAGCAACCCGGACCCGCATACCGAGTCGGTAAGAAATTGCAGCACCAGCCAAACCCGCAAAAATCCCAGTTGCCGCTTCTCCAGAGTCATCTAAGCGACGTCCGTCGCGAAAAAAACGAAGTCAGAAAGCAACTGGAGAAAGCGCAGCGGTAATTCTGCGTCGTTTTTTCTGTTACCAAATCGCGCGTCCACTGCATCCACCGGTGCGCGCCCAAAAGCGATGCGAGGACGCCTCGCACTCCAAAGCACTTCGTGCGAAATGACAACAGATGCGCGTTTGGTTTCGCGACAGCTTTAGGAGTGCGGACGCGTCCTCGCGTCGCTTTTGATTGTTAGGAATACGCTGTTATTTGGATGCCGTGAACAGTACGTGCCTGGCAAGATGGAATTGCCTGTTTGGTGCAGCAATTGTTTCGACGCTTGTCCATTTAGCGGCACCAACAGAAATACGTGGTGGCGATAAGCCGCTCATAGTCTCCGCCATTGTCTCCGCGGATCATCCGGTAAACCAGTGCGTGCCAACACTAGCGCTGGGCGCGGGCGTTGACGGTCACGAGAAAGGTGAATGCGCTCGGATGTTTACGGACAAGAACATTGCTGAGATGCTGTCGGCCGGGTTCGGGCCGCTGGCGTATCGTTTGCGCACCGAGCTTGCCGGTGAAGTCTGGCATTGGAACCCGCGAGGCACGTGGAGCGATCCGGTCCACCAGTGCGGATATTGGACGTCGGAGGACTCGCTCGGCGAACCGATCAACGTCTCCTACGGCTATCATTTGCCACGGCACGGAAACACGATCGATCAGGCGAACGACGACGGTTATTCTCGTATCGCCGACGGCGATCACGATTCATTTTGGAAAAGCAATCCGTATCTTGATTCTCATTTCACCGGCGAAGCTGAGGATGCCCATCCGCAATGGGTCGTGATCGATCTCGGCGCATCGAAACCGGTGAATGCTATCCGCATTCATTGGGGGACGCCCTACGCCAAGCAATATCGAGTCGAGTACTGGCCGGGCGACGACCCAATGCACTTGCATGTCGATGATGACGACGACTGGCAGCCGTTCGCGAACGGAACCGTTGCCGACAGGCATGGCGGTGATGAATTAATTCCACTCGGCGCGCGTGCACGATCGGTGCGATTCGTTCGCATCGTGATGAGCCACAGTTCGGGAACAAGCGCGGAACCCTCGAATGATATTCGCGATCGGCTCGGGTTTGCGATTCGCGAGATTGAGCTCGGGAGCATCGATAAGCATGACCATTTTCGTGATCACGTTCGTCACGCGCGCAATCGGCATCGGCAGACAGTGATTTACGTGTCATCCACAGATCCGTGGCATCGCGCTGAAGACATCGACTTCAGTATCGAGCAGCCGGGGCTCGATTTCATTTTGCAAAGTAAGCTCACGAACAACTTGCCAGTGCTCCTGCCAGTGGGCGTGTTGTACGACACGCCTGAGAATGCCGCAGCTGAGATCAATTATTTGCTGCGGCGCAATTACAATTTGGAAGGCGTTGAACTAGGCGAAGAGCCCGACGGACAATGGGTTTCGCCAGAGGATTACGCCGCGCTTTACGCCGGAGTCGCTCGCCGTCTCACGGCGCTCAATCCGCAATTAAAACTAGGAGGGCCAAGCCTGCAAAATTTCGAGGACCAATTGCTCACGTGGGCCGACGCATCCGGAAATCGTTCCTGGATGAATCGGTTTCTGAAATACGTTCGAGGCGTGGGAGTGCACTTCGATTTTTTTTCGTTTGAGTTTTATCCGTTCGATAACATCTGCGCCGATGCGGCACCGCAGCTATTACAAACGCCCAAACGCTTAGAGACAATGCTGGCCAGCTTGCACACCGATGGCGTGCCTTCGGACATCCCGTGGCTAATGGCGGAATACGGCTACTCGGTTTTTTCGGGGCGCGCGGAGGTGGACATCGAAGGAGCGCTATTCACAGCAGACACTGTGGGAACCTTTCTCAATCTCGGCGGCGCAAAGGCTTACCTGTACGGCTACGAGCCAAACTATCTCCAGGACGAACTAAAATGTTCATGGGGCAATCTCATGATGCTTCAGCTGAATCCGCACAATGATCAAGTGAATCGCTTGTCCGCTTACTATGCAGCGCAACTCACCACAAAAGAATGGATGCAACCCACCAACGAGCCGCACGAGATATTTCCCGTAAGGGTAAAACAAAACAAACCGCCCGTCGTCAGCGTGTATGCGGTGCATCGGCCCGATAAACAGTGGGCCCTGCTCGCAATCAACAAACATCCGCGTCGCACGGTGCGACTTGATGTGCAGTTCCAGTTGCCCGGCGCACAGCAGCCTCTGCGCTTCGGGGTAGACCAAGTCGACGTATTCCAGTTTTCGCGACAGCAATACGCCTGGCACGCAGACGGCCCAAACGGTTATCCCAGTCGAAGTCTTCCGCCCCTGCGCTTTACGCGAAAAGCATCATCGTTATACGATCTCCCGCCTTATTCGCTTACTGTTCTGCGCGGAAGATTGCGGGATTGATCTCGCACGTAGGATTGTGCGTCGCGCATGCTGGCGAGCGGGTCCCGCGATCCCGGACTTTCCCTCCCACACTCGCAACGCTGGCTGCATATCAGACCAAAGGGAGTTCGTTTCGGCGCGACGCCAAAACCAGCACGCGACACGCGTGCGCTACCCAATTACGGGCATTTCGAGAATCGCGGATGATCTCCGCAACGGATGGCAACACGCGGATGCTTCGATTTCGTCATTCGACCTTCGTGCTTCGTCATTCCTCTCATACTCGTACCGACACTAACCTGATCTCCTGATAAGGCTTGCCGCCTGCATTGAATTCGGCGCGGACGAGGCCGGCCTTTCATTTGCCAAACATTCCTGCAAACCACCCTTTTCTCTGGGACTTCAAAGCTTTCTGGAACTCCTCCTTCACAAAATTGGGGTCTCTCGCGTGAGCCATAGCGTCCATTAGACTGATGCGCTCAGCCAGAAGCAATTCGATAAGACTGTCGTCCACGGTATGCATGCCCTCTTTAGCTCCGATTTGAATCAGCCCCGGTATCTGCGAAAGACGCCGGTCCCGGATACACGCCTCGACTCCCGAGTTCACGATCATCAATTCCGTAGCCAGAATCAGGCCTGTCTGGCCGCTTCGTGGCAGGAGATATTGGCATACCACTCCCAACAGCGACCAGGCAAGTTGGGCAGCAACGAATTGCTGGCCCTCCTGTGGAAAGGCATCAATGATGCGCCCAATAGCCGTTGGCGCGTCGTTCGTGTGCATGGTTCCAATCACGAGGTGCCCCGTTTCGGCCGCCGTAATCGCGGTTTGGATCGTCTCCACGTCTCGCATCTCGCCCACAAGAATGACGTCCGCATCCTGTCTCAACGCGTTCTTGAGCGCTGACGCGAAGTCGCGCGCGTCGGAACCAACCTCGCGCTGGTTAACCAGGGTTCGCCCCTGCGAATGAACAAATTCGATCGGGTCCTCTATACTGACGATGTTGACGGAACGCCGTCTGGCTATCGTCTGAGCCATGCTCGCCAGTGTTGTGCTCTTGCCTTCACCGCTCGCGCCAGTCACGAGTATCAAACCGCGTTCCTCGTCACACCAGCGATCCACTACAGGAGAGTGTCCCAAGGACTTTAGATCGCCGACCTCCGAAGGGATATGCCGGAAATTGGCCTCAATCGCGCCGCACACATAGCACGCATTCCCGCGATAGCGCCCGAGGTCGCCGACCTGTAACGCGAAGTCAAGCTGCCACTCAGTTTCCAGCTTTGCCCGTTGTGCCTCCTTCAAGGTATCGACCACCAGTCTCCTTGTGTCCTCCGCGGTCAGCGGCTCTTCCGTCAGCGGTTGGATAACACCGGCGACCCGCAACATCGGTGGCGACCCTGCTGTCAAATGAAGATCAGAAGCTCCCCGCTCGTTCGCAAGCACCAGAAAATCGATCAAGTCTTGTTTCTTCATAAAGATTCAAATGGCGCGGAAGACTTTCTACCCGATTCCCCTCATGGCGCGACGAAGCTCGGATTCATTGCTGACAGAAGCCATGGCAGTCGCCTCCGTGATCACCTTGGCCTGGAGAGCTTTGAGGGTCGATTGCAAAAATGAAACCGCGGCAGGGTCCGATCCACGGGCAATATATTGATCAATGTTCTGCAACTCTCGTCTCGCGATCCAGTCGCGCATGGCGCCCATATTTTCGACGTGTTCCACCAGCAAATGCAAGCCTCCATCAGCAGATTCGACCAGCTTCTGGCACAGGACGCCAGACAGCTGGTTTGCCAGAAGGTTCACACCATGCTTCTCGTCTGCGGCCGGGAAAAGATTCAAATAGCGCTCCATCGTGTCCGCAACTCTCTCCGAATGCATGGTTGAAACAACGAGATGTCCGGTTTCCGAAGCCTGCAGCGCCGTCAACGCCGTCTCGTAATCCCGGATCTCACCGACAAAAACGACATCCGGCGCCTGACGAAGCGCACTCCGCAAGCCAATCGCAAAACTGCTCGTGTCGCGTCCGACCTGTCGCTGGGTGAAATGACAGCGATTGCTGGTGAAGTGATACTCGACGGGATCCTCGATCGTCACTATATGTCGCGCCAGGTTCTCGTTCATCCACTGAAGGAGCGACGCGATGGTGGTGGATTTCCCTGAGCCGGTTGGTCCCGTTATAAGAATCAGGCCGTGCTCGCGAGCGCCCCACCGGGTGAGGAGCCACTCGGGCGCTCCGAGCTCTTTCAAAGTAGGCACTTTGGTCTTGATGCGACGCAGGACCGCACCGAGGCGGCCCATGGTGCGATGCAGGCTCACGCGGTAGCGCGTATGTGTGCGCGAGATGAAGCCGGTGTCGCGATCCCTGTCGCCGTCGCCCTGCGCGTTCGCGCCGCACGCCTGCCAGAACGCGGTCAATTGCGCGCGCGACATCGGTTCCTCGCCGAAGACGCTGATTTGTTCGTTGATCTTTAGCCGCGGTACCTCGTCCTCCTGAAGAAAGACGTCGCTCGCCTCCCGCTGCTCCGCGGCGTCGAGAATGCTATCAATGTTTTGCTCCATGGCGATTGCAACTTCTACCACGCCCCGGATACGTGGCAAGCGTTGCTGACTGATCTGGAGCTGCGCAAGAGGTGTTATTGCTCGCTTGCTGCGGGAAGGATTTTGGAAAGAGGCGGGTTGGGTTTCTCCTGTCTATTGAAAGTGATGCAAGCGTTGATTGTTTTGAGTTGACCGTGCTTCGGCCCTGGCGGTTCCGATGACAACGTTCCAGCGCATCCGTTAATCCTGTAACGAGACATTTGTTCATCATTCGTCATGCAGGCGTCGGCTTTTCTCACGCGCGCACGGGAACACTGGCGGTGCGTTCGAGTTTGCCCCAGCTCACCCAAGCGCCTTTGATCGCGCGCAGGATCGCTTTCCAGATACAGTAACTGAGCATCGGCCGATAAATCAATCGCATCGGCAAAATGCGCCAGGCGCGCACGATTGGTTCGCCTTCGAGTATGCACGCGAGCGTCGCGAGGATCACGTCCATCGCGAGGAAAATAATAATGAATGGCAACACCGCGTTCCAGGCGCCAAACGGCAGCGACGCAATCAGGAACAAATCGACCATTGGCGTAACAGCCACGAGACTGATTTGAAAAAACCAGACGCTCGGCAAACTAAACCAGCCAAGCGCGCGGTAGTTCCAGTTGAACACCATGTCGCGGTGTTTCCACAGGCATTGCAGCGTGCCGTAAGCCCAGCGAGAACGTTGGCGCGCCAGTGTGCGCACGGTTTCAGGCGCTTCGGTCCACGCAATTGCCTCGGGCACGTAAACGATGCGCTGACCGTGTCTGTGCAATGAAAGCGTAAGATCGGTGTCTTCAGCGAGAGTTTGCACACTCAGACCGCCCGCTTCATTGATCGCATCCTTTCGGATCGCGCTGATCGCGCCTGGCACAACGGTGATGCAGTTCCACCGATTGTAAGCGCGCCGGTCCAGATTAAACCCGCACGTGTATTCCAGAGCCTGGCAGCGAGCGATAAACGTTCGCAAATTTCCGACCTTCGCATGACCTGACACCGCCCCGATCCGCGCATCTGCGAATGGCTCGAGCAAACGTGGCAGTGTATCGCGCTGACATTGCGTGTCAGCATCAATGAAAACAACGATGCCATTGCGCGCGACGGCCAGACCCCGTTGCAGCGCGCGCGCTTTCCCATGATTTTCCTGCCGCAACAAGCGGATGCTGGCCTCCCTGCCTGTGACGCGCTCAACTTCCGCAGCGGTTTGATCACGCGACCCGTCATCGACGACGACGACTTCGATTTTGCCTTTGTAGTCTGTCGCGAGAAGCGTGCGCAAAGTTTCCGCGATCACTTTTTCTTCGTTGTAAGCCGCGATCACCACGCTGATCGGCTCGGCAAAATCTGTTTTCGGTCGGCGCCGAAAGCGATACGCGAGCCAAATGACAATCAGCGTGCGAATAACCACCAGCGCCGTCGCCACGATCATGAATGCCCAGAGAAACTGCTCGATGCTGTGGTAAACACGAAATCCAGTGCTGCTCACCAGACGGCTGAGTGATTGTGCGTTGCCTTGCATGGGCGGCATCACAGCGTCGCGCGTCGTGCCCAGCAGCGTGCTCAAAGGCACGACGGTGTCACCTCGCGTATGCAGCCAATCCAAAATGCGGGGAAGCGCTTCGACCGTCTGGGAGCGATCTCCGCCAGCATCGTGCAGCAGGATCACGCTGCCATCGTGTCTCTGCTGTTTCACGCGCTGCAGGATGATATCCGCTCCGGGCTTTGCCCAATCCTGCGGGTCGATATTCTCCAGAACCACGAGATAATTGAGGTCTTCCGCAATTTTCAATGGCGCCAGTTCGCTGAGTTGCGTCGGGCCGGTATCCGACGCGTAAGGCGGGCGAAACAATGTGGTGGCACGACCTGTTATCGTTTCGAGCAACAGCTGGGTTGCATTCAGCTCAAGCCGGATGTGCTCCGGCCAGCAGAGCGAAAGATTCGGATGATAATAAGTGTGGTTCCCGATCTCGTGGCCTTCATTGACAATGCGACGAACAAGCCCTGGGTATCGCTCCGCGTTTACACCCACCAGGAAAAACGCTGCTTTTACGTTCGCGGCTTTCAGAATGTCCAGGATCTTTGGCGTCCATCGCGGATCAGGGCCGTCGTCAAAAGTGATTGCAACCTGATGCTCGCCGCCGGCGCCTTGATGATACAGCGTCGGGAATTGCGCGAACGTCACGTATTTCGCCGTGAGATAACCGTCGGCGTCCACAGCGAGCTTTCGCGTACCGTCTCTGCGATCTTCATCGACAGTTACGACCTCGCCTTCGCCAACGTCGGTTATGGTGTCGGTCGATTTTATCAGTTCCAGAGCCTGTCGCGTCTGATTATCTAACTTGAAATCCCGCGGAGCGCTTAACGCATCCCAGATTGCGGGGTCTTCGCTACCGAGCCGGTAAAGCGCGAAGCCGCCTGCTTTTTGGTCCCGCACCTCGCGCAGTTGGTTGAGGAATGTCACGGCATCCAGAAACCAGACTGCGTGCTCCTTGTCTTCATCCTGAAAATAAAAATACGGGCTGTAACTAGGCCCCTGCACTTCCGCACTCCCGATCTCCGCATCATTGGCGCGGCTCATCGCTTCTGAAAAACTGATCATCTCCGCTTTCTTCCCGCCGATGGTCCAGTCATATCCATAGCTGCCGATTGCAATGATCCATAGCTTGGTGTCGGAGTCTTGCAGCAGGACGCGTATCCAGCCTTCGAACCACGACCGCGACGCCAGTGGTCCCGGCGGATCGGTATCGGAGGTCTCGTCAAACAGCATCGCCACGAAACGATCGACGTTGTCAGCGAGCACATCGAAATCGATGTAATCCAGCTCCTGCCCGGGTTGAACGCATAGCCACAGCTCCTTGTTATCGTCGTGCAAGGCGTCGGCGAACTTGTCGATAAATTTAGTTAGGTCCTTTTTGTAGGCCGGGTCGATTTGCTGCCAATCGATCACCACGCCTAAAGCTTTCGCGTTACGCAGCACGGAAAGCACGTTTTCGATAAACCGGTCCTGCCGACTCGGTGGCCCGTGTGCCAGATTCTCAATGGCTTCCGGCTGCCAGGCGTCCCCAACGAGGTTAGTCAGCAACGGCATGAGAGCGATCCCCTTGGTCGCGGCCAGTTTCAATAGCCGGGTGTCCCCATCGATTTGCAAGTCGCCCATGCCATTGGTCACTGTCATCCATTCCGGGCAAAGATGGGTAATCTGCGACGCGTGTTGCTCGAGTGAAGCATAACTGTCGGGATCTCCGTTGACGTAAAATGCCAGGCGTACTTCGTTGTTGGGAGATTTCTTGCGAGGCCGCGGCGAAGTTGTTGGCGCCAGGCTAGCAAGGTTTCTTGCCGCTTGTCGCGCCGCGCTGAATTTCTGCCACAACAGCGAGCTCACAGACAACTGGCCGGCCGGATTCTGTTTTTGCAGCGCTTTCAGTTGGCCCTTTAACTGCCGCAGGGAAAACGGCACGTTCATGTGCGGTGCGACAAAAAGCGTCTGAACAAACAGCACCGTGCCGATGAAAAACAGCACGCCACCAATGAGTAGAATGAGCCGGAGCCGCGGCCAGCGCTTACCGCTGGGATCGGAGAAAACGAATGGCGTGACTTCTTCTGGAGGAAACTCAGGCATGCGGTGTTTATAATCGCTCAGACGCACGAATAAGAAAATCCGATTCTCTCATTTCAACGTTGGACGGCGGACATTGGCTGTCAGACGTTGATTGTTAAATGCATATCGAACCAGATACACTGCCAACTGGACACGCCGGTATCGCTGCGCGTTTGAAAAAAGGTCCTACAATTCATTCCAGCGTATGGGTCGTCCCCGGCGCCACGGTGCTCGGCGACGTGCTTCTCGAAGAAGAATCGAGCGTTTGGTACGGCGCGGTGCTCCGCGGCGACATCAATCGCATCATCATCGGCCCGCGCTCAAATATTCAGGATAACGCCGTTGTTCACGTCGACACAAACTATCCGACAACCATGGGCGAGTTGGTCACCGTCGGCCACAACGCTGTCGTCCACGCGTGCAAGATCGACAATGAAGTACTGGTTGGCATGGGTGCCATTATCCTTGACGATGTCGAGGTAGGCGCGCGCTGCATCATTGGCGCAAACGCGCTGGTTACGATCGGGATGAAAATTCCACCAGGCTCGCTCGTCCTCGGATCGCCTGCGAAAATCCGCCGGCAACTCACCGCTGACGAACAAAAAGACGTCGCACGCTGGGCGTGGAGTTACGTCGAAACAGCGAAGCAGTTCCGTGAACTTTGCTGAGGCTGGGCGCACCGATGGCGTTTCGCAGAATGGAGCCGCGGGGACGCGAGCGACATAGACGGGCAGCTCGTTAGAG